>Ga0164293_10006387_pt1 | contig 10028 bp, 7 predicted proteins | sample GEODES118metaG_FD_111487 | JGI IMG/M metagenome (GOLD analysis project Ga0164293, IMG submission 111487) | Eutrophic lake water microbial communities from Lake Mendota, Wisconsin, USA - GEODES118 metaG | ecosystem: Environmental > Aquatic > Freshwater > Lake | place: USA: Lake Mendota, Wisconsin...
CGGTCATGTTGGCCCTGAAGCCTTGGCCGGTGGGCCCATCGGCCGATTGCGCGACGGCGACCGCATCCGCATCCGCATCGACTGCCGAAATCTCGAGGGTTCACTCAATTTGGTCGGCGACGCCGCGGGCCTTTGGGAACCGGGACGTGCCGAGCACGAGTTGAGTTCCCGTACGCCTCATCCGGGGCTTTCCCCGCACGAAAAACTCCCCGCTGATACCCGTCTCTGGGCCGCCTTGGTCCGTGCCAGCGGCGGTACTTGGGGTGGGTGCGTGTACGATGTCGATTCCATCGTGGCGGCCCTGGAACGGCGCTCTTAATTCGGCACCTCCGGATCGGACCCTTCGAGCGCTGAACTGTTTCCGATCGAGCAGTGATTCCTGCGCATTGTGCATAGAAAGCGCCAACCGTAGCCGCTGCGCTGCAGTGAGTGAGCGGATGCGAGGGCTTTTCAGAGATCCCGCAGCGCCAAGATCCCGGCTTGAGTTCGAATTCCCAGCCCATCCGCCATGGACTTCTGGGGCCGCTGCTGCGTTACCAAACCGATGCCGTGAGCGGTGTTCATCATCGGGATGAAACCTTTTACCGTTCTCATCCAGTCGAGTTGGCATCGACGGCATCCGGTGCGCTGGCAGGCCGGCAGGAATGAGTCGAGTCACCACCAGCCACCCGGATTCTGTGAGATCCCGATCCGCCGTCGGGTCATCGGAGATTCGCGTGGGTTTCGTTCCTTTGAACGACTGTGCTCCGCTCATCGTGGCCCAGGAGTTGGGTCTCTTTGCCAAACACGGTCTTCAGGTGCGGCTCAGTCGGGAACTCGGATGGGCCTCGGTTCGCAACAAGTTGGCCTATGGCGAGTTGGAGGCCGCACATGCGCCGTGTGGCCTGCCTCCAGCCTTGAGTCTGGGGCTGGATGATTTGCCTGCTCCGTGTTGCACCGGCCTGGTGCTGAATCTGAACGGCAATGCCATCACCGTGGCGCGACGTTTCCAAGACGAGGGCGTGCGGACGGTCGAGGAGTTGGCTCGCTGGGTGACGCGACGCCGTGGTGGTCCGATCACTCTGGGTACGGTCTCCAGCTACTCCACACACTCGCGACTGCTCCGAGGCTGGTTGGCCACCGCGAACATGGTCGAAGGACGCGACTATCAGGTGGTCCTCGTTCCCCCCAAACAAATCCTCAAGGGGCTGAGTTCCGGACACCTGGATGGGTATTGCGTTGGCGAGCCCTGGAACTCCGAGGCGGTGCTCCGTGGACTCGGATGCTGTCTGGCGACGAGTTGTTCAGTGGCCCCGCGTCATCCGGAAAAGGTGCTGGCCGTGCGGGGCGACTGGGCCGCGGCCGAACCCGAGCAGCATGAGCGACTGGTGGCCGCCTTGTTGGAGGCTTGCCGCCTCTGTGACCGAGCCGACCAGGCCGAGACCGTGATCGAGCTTTTATCCCGACCCGAATACTTGCACCTGCCTGCCGAGTTCATCCGCCCGGGCTGGACCGGGGTGATTCCGTTGTCATCGGGCGAGAGTTGCCGTTTACCGGAGTTCAATTGCTTCCACCGCTTCGACACCAACGAGCCCAGCCCAGAAAAGGCTCTCTGGGTCCTTCGAGAACTCTACGGTGATCGACTCCAGGAACCGGTGCGGCCCGAGTGGGTCAGCTCGGTCTTCCGTCTGGATGTCTACGAGGCGGCCCGCCGTCGCCTGTCCCTTTTCAAGTCTCCTCAGAAACCCATCCCCAACCTCCATGAACCCCACGCCCTGTCGGCCTGAAACCACCCGCCGTCACTTCCTTCGCACCACCGCTGCCGGAACCCTGCTTGCCGGGCTTCCCAGCGGTTGGATGGGCTCGGTCTATGCCGACGATTCGCCGGAATCCCCGAATGTGCGCTTCGGCATCATCGCGCTGACCGATTGCTCTCCCATCGTCATCGCCCATGAGAAGGGGCTCTTCAAGAAACACGGCATCCAGTCCTCGATCTCCAAGGAGGCCAGTTGGGCGGTCATCCGGGACAAGCTCCAGACCGGGGACAATCAGGCCACCCACATGCTCATCGGCATGCCCATTGCATCGACGATGGGGCTGCTGGGTTCGGCCAAGAAGCCGATGGTTTTCCCGTGGATCCTCAATCGCAACGGCCAGGCGATCACCCTCAAGTCCGAATTCTTGGGCAAGGTGCAGGAGGATCCCAAGGCGCTGAAGCCCTTCGTTGAAAAGGCCAAGGCCTTGGGCGAACCCATGACCTTCGCCATGACCTTCCCTCCGGGGACGCATGCCATGTGGTTGCGCTACTACCTCGCGGCCGGAGGCATCAACCCCGACAAGGACGTCAACCTCATCACCATTCCGCCGCCCCAGATGGTCGCCAACATGAAGGTGGGCAAGATGGACGGGTTCTGCGTCGGCGAGCCGTGGAATGCCCGCGCGGTCAGCGACAAGATCGGGTTCACGGCCATCACCACGCAGAAGCTCTGGAAAGACCATCCCGAGAAGGTCTGTGCCTTCCTCGCGGAATACGCCGACAAGAATCCGAAGACGGTGAAGGCCGTGCTCAAGGCGCTGCACGAGGCCTCGGTGTGGCTCGATGACCTGGGGAATCGTCCGGAGCAGTGCGACATCGTCAGCAAGCCCAGCTATGTGAACTGCCCGAAGGAAGTGATCCTCGGTCGCCTTCTGGGCGACTACGACCTGGGCGACGGCCGGAAGTACAAGGACCCGTTCCCCATGATCTTCAATCAGCGCAACTGCAACTACCCCCAGCCCAAGTACGTGGCCTGGTGGCTCAGTCAGTTGCGGCGCTGGGGGATGGTCACCGGCGTGCCCGACTACGCCGGCATCGCCGCGAAGGTGGCGCGCCCCGATCTCTACGAGGCGGCGATGAAGGAAATGGGAGTCGTTCACGGGGGACGTGATGATCGCCCCGAGACCCTCTTCGACGGCATCCCCTTCGACCCCGCCCAGCCCGAGGCCTATGCCCAGGCCTTTGCGGTGAAGAACCTCAAGGGTTGAGCTGCCATGAAGAAGATCCAATGGGATGCGGTGCTGATGCCGCTGGTGGGCATCGCCCTGACCCTGCTGGCTTGGCAGATGATCTCCGGCCGTATCGTGACCCGAAGCCTCGCCGACGGGACGGTCGAAGAGGTCAAGCTCGGTTGGGTCCAGGATCTCCCGGGCCCGGCGCAAACTTGGGAAAAGACGCGCAAATATGTCGTCGAGCCCTTCGCCAAGCGCGAGGAACTCGACCAAGGCATTCTCCGGTTCACCTGGTACTCGCTGGTGATCGTCGCCAAGGGCTACGCCATTGCTCTGATCTTGGGGACGCCCCTGGGTTTTCTGCTCGGACTTTCGGCGACCTTCTCCAAGATGTTCGACCCCATCATCCAGGTGCTACGACCCGTGTCGCCCCTGGCTTGGATGCCGCTGGGCGTGGTCCTCTTCGCCAACGCCGGCAAGAGCGCCAACGAATTGGCGGCGCTCTTCACCATCGCCGTCTGCGCCATGTGGCCCACGGTCCTCAATACCGCGGTCGGGGTGCGGGCCATCCCGCAAGACTACCTGAATGTGGCCCGCGTTCTGAAGCTCTCCCGAACCCAGACGCTCTTCCGGATCATGATCCCCGCGACGCTGCCGTACATGTTCACCGGCTACCGCCTGAGTCTGGGCATCGCCTGGCTGGTCATTGTGGCGGTGGAGATGCTGACCGGTCGCATCGGCATCGGGAACTTCCTCTGGAACGAATACAACAACGGTCTCTACACGAGCATCGTCCTCTGCATCGTGACCATTGGTCTGGTCGGCTTCGCACTCGACCGGGCCATGAGCCTCCTGGAGCGCCGCTTCAAGAGCATCCTCTGAACCGATTCCCATGTCCTTCCTTGTTCTCCATCAGGTCTCCAAAGGATTCGGCCCGCCCGAGGCGCGCCGAGAGGTCCTGCGCGGAGTGGATCTCTCCGTGAAGCAGGGTGAGATCGTGGCCATCGTCGGCTACTCCGGTGCCGGCAAATCGACCTTGCTGCACCTGGTCTCCGGACTGCTGAAGCCCGACGCCGGTTCCGTGAGCCTCGGGGGGCGGGTCATCGAGGGCCCGGGCACCGATCGCGGGGTGGTGTTCCAGAATTACAGCCTGCTTCCGTGGATGACCGTGGCCGAGAACATCCGGTTGGCCGTGGACTCGGTCTTTCCGGATTGGAGCGAAACCCGCCGCTCCGAGCAGGTGGATCGGCATATCCACTTGGTCAATCTGACCCACGCCCGGGATCGGCGTCCGAGCGAGTTGTCCGGAGGTATGCGCCAGCGGGTCTCCGTGGCCCGGGCCCTGGCCATGGATCCCCAGATCCTCCTGCTCGATGAACCGCTCGGCGCCCTCGATGCGCTGACGCGAGGAACCCTTCAGGATGAGATCTCCCGCATTTGTCGGGCCTCAGGCAAGACCGTCGTGCTGATCACCAACGATCCCGACGAGGGGATCCTGATGGCGGATCGGATCATCCCATTGAGTGCCGGCCCGGGAGCAACCCTGGGGCCGTCGTTCCCGGTCGTTCTCGATCCCACGCGGGATCGTCGCGCCCTCAACCATGATCCCCGCTTCAAGTCCCTCCGGGCCGAGGTGGTGGCCTGGCTCCTGGGCCCAGGGGCTCGTCCGACAGTCTCCGTTTCCCGAAAGCTCACTCTACCCGATTTGGAACCCGAAGACCTCGAGATTCCCAAGCCTCTGATCGGGGGACGCCGTCGGCCGCGAAGGCGATCCGAGGAGCGGCGGGAAACGGTCGATCTCACCCCCTAGTCGCCCATGTCTGATCACGTCGAAATCTCCCACCTCAGCAAGGTGTTCCCGACTCCCAAGGGCCCGTTGCGGGTGGTGAAGGACTTCAACCTGCGCATCCGCCAGGGGGAGTTCGTCACCCTTATCGGGCATTCGGGGTGCGGCAAGAGCACCGTCCTGTCGATCTTGGCCGGACTCAGCGATGCGTCGGCGGGCGGTATCGTTCTGGCGGGTCGAGAGCTCACCGGACCGGGGCCGGACCGTGGTGTGGTGTTCCAGGCCCCCAACCTCCTCCCGTGGATGAGTGCCCTGGAGAACGTTCAACTCGGGGTCGACCAGGTGTTCTACACGGCCTCGCGCGAGGAACGCCGCCAAATCGCCGAATACTACCTCACGGTGGTCGGATTGGGCGATGCCCTGCATCAGCGACCTTCGGAACTGAGCCAGGGAATGCGTCAGCGGGTGGGCATCGCGCGGGCCTTCGCGTTGTCGCCCAAGATGCTCCTGCTCGACGAGCCCTTCGGGATGCTCGATTCGCTCACCCGCTTCGAGCTCCAGCAGGTCCTGCTCGACCTCTGGAATCGGACCCGCCTGACGGCGCTCATGGTCACGCACGATGTCGATGAAGCGCTCTTCCTGTCCGACCGCATCGTGATGATGACCAATGGCCCGGAGGCCGAGGTGGGGGAAATCCTCCACGTTCCGTTCCCTCGGCCCCGCCGCCGCCAGGAATTGCTGGAGAACCCGGAATACTACCAGCTCCGCGAGCAACTCATCGAGTTCCTCCATGTGCGGGCCTACACCCTCAAGGGACAGACACCCAAGGGGTCCGCATCGGCGGGCGGGCACGGTTCGTCACCGACAGCGCCCGCCCTTCCGCCCGCCTCCCCCGTCGCCGCGGGCGCCTGAACCCCGGCACAACCCTTCACTCTCTGCATCACCAACCCTGACCCAGACCCCGAAACCAGCCATGAAATCCTCCGCAGCCGTCTCCTGCCTCGCCGGCCTCATCTTGTCCCACGGTGCCGCCTTCGCCGCGGCCCCCAGTCTCGACTGGGGTGTGACCACTCCCGTGGCGCCCTCGCCGGCCGGCTTCATCAATGACTGGCTCCGGCAGGACAATCCCTACCTGTCTTCCTGGAACCTCGGTGCGCTCTATTGGAGCCGGTACGAGATCAAGCAGAATGGCGGCTTCACCGGGCCCGGATCCCTGGCCGACTTCCGCACGGACACCGACAATGACAACAGTTACCTCCTCCAGCGGGTCCTCCTCCGCGGCGGCTACACTGGCCGGTGGTTCGAGGTGTTTGCGCAAGGTCGCTCCAGCACGGTCACCGGAGACGACCGCTCCAGCACGGGCAACTTCGTCACCCAAGCCAGAACCCTGAATGGAGTCGCCATCCCGGCCTATCCGGCGGCGCCGGCGGGGGGAGGCAGCAGCCCCGAGTCGGATGGTCCCATGGACCTGCAACAGGCCTATGTGTTCCTGGGCAACCACAAGGAGTTTCCTGTGTCGCTCAAGGTGGGACGTCAAGAATTGCTCCTGGGTGAGCAACGCATCGTGGGTCCGTTGGCCTGGAACAACATCGGTCGCCAGTGGGATGCGGCCAAGGTGCGCTGGCAGAACCCCTATTTCGCCCTGGAGGGCTGGAGTTCGATGGTGGTGATGCCCGATGACAATGGCTTCAACCGGTCCAACCCGGACGAGATGTTCTCCGGGCTCCACCTGACCACCAAGGCTGTCCCCAAGACGTGGACCGAGTTCTACCTCCTGAGCCGCAATGTGGGTCGTGATGGCAATGTGGGGAATCGGGGGCTGGTCCCGGCCCCCTTCCGACCACCGGAGGCCCAGGACATCTACACCGCGGGCACGTACATCCGGAGTTCCACCAACGACTGGGTGAATGTCGATTGGGGTGCCCAGGCCTATTACCAGTTCGGCAATTTCGCCGACGCTCGGGAGGCCGCCGGACTGGGACCGCGCCGGGAGCATCAAGCGTGGGCGGGCGTGCTTTCAGGCGGCTACACCTGGAAGGAATCGGAGCTCCAGCCGCGCCTGGGCCTCGAATACAGCCTGGCCAGCGGTGACAACAATCCCAACGACGGCACCCACGGGACCTTCGTTCACCTGTATCCCACCGGGCACCTCTTCTACGGCTACGCCGATTTCGCATCGTTCCAAAACCTGCACAACGTGCGCCTCCGGAGCTCGCTCCTGGCCACGCCGCGGGTCCGGGTTCAACTCGAGGGACACATGAAGTGGTTGGCCACGGCCAATGACAATTTCTACAACGTCGCCGGGCTCCCGCGAGGTGGAATGACCTACCAGGGGGCCGCAGCCCGCGGAACCGGTTACGGCATCAATCCCGATGCCGGATCCTTCGTGGGCTCCGAGATCGACCTCGTGGTCACGTGGCAGGCCAACAAGTACTTGGTGCTCGAGGCCGCTTATTGCCGGTTCCTCCGGGGTGACTACATCCGAGACTCGCTGTCCAAGGTGGGTTCGCAGGACGCCGACTATGTCTACGTCCAGGCGCAGGTGAACTTCTGAGCCCGAGTCCGGCATCCACCCATGAACATCGTGCCCGAAACCGCTCCCTTCAGCCGAGAGCAGCGCGCATGGCTCAATGGGTTCCTGGCCGCATCGCTCTTCGATCGGTTGGGGTCCATGCCGTTGGGGACTCCAACCTCCGGGTCGCCGTTGCCCGCTGCTCCGCCTCGCGGTCTGTGGGTGGGATACGGCTCCCAGTCGGGCTCGGCGTCGGGGTTGGCCAAGAAACTGGCGAAGTCGGCCGAGTCCAAGGGCTTCGTGGTCACGCTGCGGGAGCTCAGCCAGATCACCCCGGAAGAACTGGCTGCGCAGGAGCGCTTGTTGGTGGTGACTTCCACCTGGGGCGACGGGGAGCCCCCGGACAATGCCACCGCGTTCTGGTCGCGGCTTTCGGAGCAGTCGGCCCCTCGTCTCGGATCCCTTCGGTACTCCGTGCTGGGTCTCGGAGATCGGAACTACGCTGATTTTTGCGGGGCCGCACGCCGCATCGACGAGCGCCTGGCGGCACTGGGAGCCCGGTGCCTGGTGGCCCGCGCCGAATGCGATGGTGGGGATCGGGCCCCCTTTACGGCCTGGGCCGACGCCGTGTGGCAATCGTTCGCCACGGAATCGGAGGGGTCTGTAGCTCCGGTCTCAGGCGTCCCGGTCCCGAGGACCGTCACCGCTTTGGCCCATGCCCCGGAATCGGAAGCGGTCCTGCCGGCCAGCCCCTGGACCCGCCGCAATCCCTATCCGGCCCGGTTGCGGGAGGCCCGTCGCCTCAATGGGGACGGCTCGGCCAAGGATACCCGGCACATCGAACTCGTGCTGGGGGATTCATCCCTCACCTATGAAGTGGGCGATGCCCTGGGAGTGCAGCCCTCGAATGATCCCGCGTTGGTGGCCGAAGTGGTGGAGGCATTGGGTTGGGGTCCGATGGGTTCTGGGCTGCTGGATACTCCGGTCTTGGAAGATTCGGTGACGCTCCAAGAGGCCCTGATGACTCGATGGGTCCTGACACAGCCCTCGCCGGCGCTTTTGAAGCGGTTGGCGGAGCGCGCCCGAGGATCTCTTCTGGCCGAATTGTTGGAACCGGCGCGGCGCTCGGACCTCGAGTCCTGGTTGGTGGGGCGCGATGTGGTTGACGCTCTCAAGGCGGCACCGGGCGCCGGCATCGAGATCGCGGAGTTGGGCTCGTTGCTGCGTCCGCTCCCGCCGCGATTGTATTCCATCGCCTCCTCGCTGAAGGCCCATCCCGGTGAGGTGCACCTCACGGTGGGGACGGTCCGCTACGAGGCCCATGGGCGCTCGCGTCACGGTGTTGCCTCGTGCTGGTTGGCCGACCGGGTGGTTCCCGGCGAAACCCCGGTGCCGGTGTTTGTGCAAGTCAGTCGCCATTTTCGCCCGCCGACCGATCCCTCGCGGCCCATGATCATGGTGGGTCCGGGTACGGGGATCGCCCCGTTCCGCGCCTTCCTGCAGGAGCGTCGTGCCGTCGGAGCTCCTGGGAAAAATTGGCTCTTCTTCGGCGATCAGCGCCGGTCTTCCGACTACTTGTACGCTTCCGAATTGGATCCCCTGCACCGCGATGGATTCCTCACCCGGTTGGACCTGGCGTTCAGCCGAGACCAGGAGTCCAAGGTGTATGTCCAGGACCGCATGCGGGAGCAGTCTCAGGCTCTGTGGCAGTGGCTGGAGGAGGGGGCTCATTTCTATGTGTGTGGCGATGCCCGACGCATGGCCAAGGATGTCGAGGCGGCTCTGCTGACGGTGATTCGGACGGCGGGCGGGCGCACTGAGGAGCAGGCCTCGGAGTACCTCGAATCCCTCCAGACGGAGGGGCGCTACCAGAAGGACGTGTATTGAAACGGACGACACCACCCCTCCCATGACCCTGCCTTTCCAGCAAATCTCCGGACAGCCGCTCAATGCCGAGCAAACCGCCTACCTCGAGGGTCTCTTTGCAGGGCTCCGCAATCGGGGTCTCGGGTTCGCGGACCTGGCTCCGGTCCCGACCGCGCCTCCGCCGTCGGCGACACCGGACCTCTCCGAGTTGACCGACCAGGAGCGCATCAAACGCGAACTCCATCCGCTGGATGCCTACTCGCTGCTTTTGCAGCATGCGGCTTCCGATCAGGCGCCCGATCCCGACAACGCGTTCCGCTTCAAATGGCAGGGGCTCTTCTACATGAGCCCCATGAAGGAAGGCTACATGGCACGCCTGCGAATTCCTGGTGGCCAGTTGACCTCCGCCCAACTGCGCGAGATCGCCGCCATCACCGAGGGTCTGACCACGGGCTACCTCCAGATCACCACGCGGTCCAACTTGCAGGTCCGGCACATCCGTTTTCAGGACGCGCCCGAATTCCTGCGACGCATCCAGGCCATCGGGCTCCACACCCGTGGGTCCGGGGCCGACAACATCCGCAACCTCACCTGCGATCCCACCAGCGGGGTCGACCCGATGGAGCGAGTCGAAACACTGCCGCTGACGCTGCAACTGGGTCAGATGATCTTGAATCACCGGGAGTTCTACGACTTGCCGCGGAAGTTCAACATCGCCATCCATGGAGGCGGATCGATCCCCATCGTTGAGGACACCAACGATATCGGTTGGAAGGCTCTCCGTGTCTGGTCACCGGCCGAGTTCCAAGCGGAGGGTCCGTCTGGCTTTCGGCCGGGAGATCTCCTGACCGACGCCGTCTCCCCGGGGCTGTATTTCCGCTGCCTGCTGGGTGGTGC
>Ga0164293_10006388_pt1 | contig 10028 bp, 10 predicted proteins | sample GEODES118metaG_FD_111487 | JGI IMG/M metagenome (GOLD analysis project Ga0164293, IMG submission 111487) | Eutrophic lake water microbial communities from Lake Mendota, Wisconsin, USA - GEODES118 metaG | ecosystem: Environmental > Aquatic > Freshwater > Lake | place: USA: Lake Mendota...
CCACCAAATTCGGCAACCGCCCCCGCAACAATCACGATTAATCCGGCGGCAGGCCCCTTGATGGTTAATGGTGAGCCAGAAATAAACGAAACCAGCACTCCTCCGATCATCGCAGTGATTAACCCCATAATAGGCGGAAAATCAGAAGCTCCGGCAATCCCCAAGCTTAAAGGAAGGGCCAGTAAAAAAACCAAAAATCCACTCAGTCCATCTTCACGGTAATGATTCTTTAAACCGGCTAAACCATCAGAAGGGGTAAAAGGTGGCTGTTTACTCATAACGTCATGTCAGGCAGCAAATGATTTTTATACATCCGCACCGTATCTCTGAGTCCATAATACAGGGCGTCACATATCAGCGCATGCCCGATGGAAACTTCCAGCAAACCGGGCAAATTTGACCGCAAATAATGCAGATTTTTCAAATCGAGATCATGTCCCGCATTGATTCCCAAACCCGCCTGCAATGCCACATTTGCAGTCTGTACGTAGGGCTTGATTGCTTCTTCGGGATTTTGGGAAAACAAAACTGCATATTGCTCTGTGTAAAGCTCTATCCTGTCTGCACCGCACATGGCTGCATGCTCCACCATCGCCGGATCGGGGTTAAGAAAAAGACTCACACGCATTCCTCCTGATTTTAGACGGGCCACTACTTCCTGCAGCAGCTTGAAATATTCCTTTGTATCCCAGCCATTATTGCTGGTCAGCACATCAGGTGGATCCGGAACCAATGTTACCTGTGCGGGTTTAACCTCTTCTGCCAGCTTCAAAAATGAGGCCGAAGGATACCCTTCTATGTTAAATTCGGTGGTTACAACCTCACTGAGTTTACGAACATCATCATATCGGATATGACGCTCATCCGGCCTGGGGTGAACGGTAATCCCATCTGCGCCAAACATTTCACAATCCAGCGCCACTTTGATTACATCAGGGTTATTGCCACCCCTTGCATTGCGAAGGGTCGCCACCTTGTTTACATTCACACTCAGTTTTGGATTCATAATCGCCAGATCAGCTGTGCAAAGATACGGCGGTTCCATGTGGGCAATGCATCCCCACTATTGATACTTTCCATCCATGCATAGCGTAAACCTGCTTTCAGACGTTTATTAATGGGCTTTGTTGCAAGAATATAGGCAGAACGTCCTTTACCAAAGAAAGCCACCGTCCCAAAATCATACAGCAACTGATTTTCGTAGGCATACAAACGATTATAAAACCCGGATACATCAAACATGCTATAGCGCATCACCAGCTGCCACCTTCCCGGATTGATGCGGGTGGTATACTCTCCATACAGCAATGAGGAATGTCCTGCGGAAGGCCCATCGGCATTGAAACTGTGCTCTGCACGCAATTCAATCCTACTATTTTGGGTAACAGCCGCATTTACATTCAAACGCAATAACTGGGTTGTGTAAGTAGTAACGCTTTTGGTGATTGCCTCACTGTTTTGGAGACTGCGGGTAATATAGCGATACCGAATATACAACTGGGTTTTCTTGGTCGCTGCATAATCCAATTGCCATAGCAAATCCTGGGTGCGGGAAGGGGCATAAAAACGAAAAGTAAGCCAGGGTTGACGGGCAATGTCACAGTAATTACTCAGACTGATTTTACGAGTGAAATTCATTTTTAAACCCATGTATAAACCTTGCTCATTCTGATTGCTGTTGCCAAAGGCAGTGGTGTACGGACTCACAAAACCGGGTGCATAATCGCGCAAGTGCAATGACCATTCAGCCCATTTACCTAAAGAAACCAGTGCACCCGCAGAAACTGCATGCATTCGGGTTTGTGCCATCCATGCCCATTCGCTGAAAACGTGCAAGCGACCTAATGTATGTGCCTGCCATCCGTGATAAAAATGCTGTTTTCTACCGGTGGGGTTATACATCCTGTATAAATCCTGAGATGCCATTTGCGCAATATTGCTGCTAAACAGTGCGACGCCTCCGCCCACACTGCCCGTTTTTCCGTTTCGCTGCAGCCAATATCCCTGCAAATTTCTTCTTAGGTTATTTTTATTTTCAATTTCACTTCCGGTGCGGTGTAATCCATCCAGATCCACCGATGAGAAACCTTCCCCACCGATACCTGCCGTATCGCCCAGACGTGCGCCGATGCCATTGGAAGCCAATGCAAAGGTAAAATCCCACTTCTTGCCAATTTTTAATGTCGCGGCCATACCTCTCAAAAACAAGAATTCATTAACCCCACGATAGGCCTTGACCATGGGCTGCGAGCGTTTGATATTGAGTACGCTGGCACTCTTTCCAACGCCAATGCCGGAACCCATCACCAGGCCCTGCCCCATACTCAGTACATAATCGCCGGCAACCAGTGATTTAACAGCCCCAAAATTAAAAATGGCAGCATGCGCTGAAAAGTAATCAGGCCCCCGATTCCACCAATATTCTCCCGGATCTTTTTCGGCCGTAATACCAAAACTATACACACCGGGAAGCGTGTATCGCAAGCGGGTGCTCATGGCCATCAAATCCGCGTTGTATATTTCTTTGGGATCGGGATAACGCCTTTTGGTGGTTAGGATTACTTCCGCCTTCCCCTGCTGCAATTTTTCAGTCAATCCTTTGACCCTGTCCTCCAGACCGGGTGAAATATTTACAAACGGTGCCACCGCCCTAATCTGCTCCGGCTCCATTCCCACCACCTGCAATTCAGCCAGTTGCAGAAACAATCCAAATCGCCTGCGGTGAGACACAATGGCAGCTGCCTGAACAGGCGTTATGAGAGGGAAATTGATTAGCTCATCCACCCCGACATGGTTGAGATTAAGGGGTTTTTCTGTAAAAACAACTAGATCCTCATAAATCTGAGTATAGTCTGCATTGGTTTCCAGTGTTTCCAGGTATCGCTCAATGGTGAGCTTAACATCCTCCGGAATCTGGGCCAACGCACTCCCAAAAGGTAGTAGCAGCAATAACAATATGCGTTTTATCGCTTTGACCATATCCAAGAAAAAGCAGGAGAAAAGCCCAGATACGTGTGGTATCGGGTGGCCAGCCCAAAATTGCCTGAAGCAGATTTATACTCAATACCACCCGAAAATGGCTCAGGACCAATTTGCAGCGCACCATTGAACACAATACGCTTTCCATACTCATGTCTTATGGAGATGCCATACACCGGCTGAAATGAGGCATTATACCGATATTGAAAACCGGCCCGAGTAAGAGGATTGATTTTATACCCCAACGCCAGAGCCCCCCCGGGTATTGCTACGCCTCCATCATTAGCGCTATTCCAAGGATTGAATATCACCGCCGATCCATCCCACTTCTCATTCAGTTGAAAAGCCGCACCCAGTCTTCCGCTTATCCATGTCGGACGCTCATTAAGCATAGACTGGTGAAGGGATGTATAACCCACAGAAAAACCTACACTGAATTGCGAACTGACAATTTGACATAAAGAGAAATGAGCCGAATTGACAGAAAAATCTGAAGTTCCACGGTAAGAAAAATCTCCGCCATACAGGGTCCCCTTATTCCTAAATGCCAATGCTGCACCGCCATGGGCTATGGTGATACCCGTAAAACGTTGTTGTCCCCAGACACCACCCGACGCCTTACCGGAAAATGCGACTCCGGGGTTATTACTTAATCCAAAGGCGGCATCCCTGTTGGCCTCATTGCCACCCAAACCCCAAAATGCTGCGCCCTGCTGTGCATGAAGTTGCCATGTACACAAACAGCAATAAAGCAGCATCCAAATTCTTCTCATCACTCGCCTAACGCTTGTTTAAATACCAGTAATTTATCTTTAAGCTCCCTTAATTTATTAATAAGCAATGTATTAGGACTTGAATCCACACCCGAACCTCCCACTTTGCGGGTTGCTTTGGCAATTTTAATGCCTTTTTCCCGGGTCAGAAAGTAAATTTCCTTCAGTATTTCGATGTCTTTCAGTGAATAGATACGATCACCCTTTTTGCTTTTCATTGGCTTGAGTTGCCTGAATTCAGTTTCCCAGAATCTGAGCGTTGAAGCGGGAACCTTCAGCATTTTGCTGACTTCCCCGATTTTGTAGTATTTCTTGGTGTGTGTATTGCTGTTTTCCATCAATCAAATCGTTTGGATTCGCGATTACTCATTTCTATCATTTGTCGGTATTGTTCGTCGGTCAAGTCGCGGTGATAAAAAAATGCCGGATTTAACGGATTTCCTCCGCGCCTGACTTCGTAATGCAAATGCGGGCCTGTGCTTCGCCCTGTGTTTCCCACATGACCCAGCAACTGCCCTCTTTTTACAGTTTGGCCGGGCCTGACCATTATTTTGCTTAAATGCCCGTATAGCGTGCTATACCCAAAACCATGCTCAATCACCACATGGTTGCCATATCCCCAGCCATCGTTGGTGGTTTTTTGCACAACCCCATCACCGGTAGCAAATACCTCTGTGCCAATATCGGCGGTAAAATCCATACCCGGATGAAACGTGAAAGTGCGGTAAAACGGATCCAGACGATAGCCAAATCCGCTTGCCATCTGGTTTAAATCCTCGTTGGCTACGGGCTGAATGGCCGGAATTGAATTTACAAAGGCCTCTTTGCTGCGAATTAACCGTTTTAACGATTCATACGAAACGGCCTGGGCGAAGGCCTCTTGACCCAGCCGGTCTATTTTTTGCCTGATTCGCTGAAGCAAATCGCCTTCAGGCAAGGATTTGAGCTCTTGATAATCCGAACCTCTGTAATCCACCGGTTTGGGCGGCTCCGCCTCGTACATGGCCCGATAAATTTTAAGATCCCGCTCTTTCAAAACACCCAGATTCCTGTCAAGTTCCGCCACAGCCCTGTCCATCCCTTTCAGCTCGCGTCGCAGTGCTGCATTTTCATCCATCAAGGATTGCTCTCTCGGTGTGGCAAAAATTCTGCTGAAAACCAAGGCAAATATTAGTGAAAGCACCAATATGAGACTGCTAAAACCAATCCCCCGCCAAAGCATGTAGATGCGGTTATCCCTAACCCGCTCAAAACTCAGACTTTTCGGATTAAAAAAGTATTTAGTTTTTCGCGCCATGCCTAATTATTGCAAGTATAATGCATAACTCTCACACATAAGATTTTATCCTTTTAAGATTCTGTTATTAACGACCCAATGATTAAAAAAACTACAATCATGACTTTCGCAATTGGTAAATACTGAATTATTTGATAATTTCGCATCAATATTTGTCTATGAAAAAACTGATTTGGATTGCCATTTATCTGATTACGGCGGGTTCAGGCACTGCACAAACAGCCACCCACAAATGGGCGGTTTCCATTAACGGTAATTATAAAGAATACAAAGGGGATTTAGGTAAAACACTGCTGCAATTCAGACATCCTAACTTTCAGCTTGGTGGCGGTGTTTCTCGCTATGTAAATAAATGGCTGGATTTGAACCTGAATGCCAACTATGGTAAAATGTTTTACACACCCACACCCCACATATTTCAGGAGCAATATCCCAAGCTGAATTTAAAGGGGATCAACACAAACCTGGTAGCCAGGATTAAGTTCAATAACGGAAAATGGCTCAAAGAAGAGGCGTTTCTGGCACCTTACGCAGTTGTTGGATTGGGTTTATTTTATGGCGACAGACAAAAACCCGATTACACACCGGACTGGCGCAAAGTTGAATTTTTCAATTTCCCCGTGGGACTGGGTGTAAATATTCGTTGCACACCCCACCTGAATGTAAATCTGAATTCTACCTGGCTGCCTTCTTTCGATGACCAGCTCGATGGATATGTAACCGGCAATAACTGGGAACAACTCTGGGAACACCGTATTGGTCTAACCTACAACTTCAATGTCAAAAAAGGAAATGACAAAGAATCTAAAGAGGAAAAGGGCAAAGACAAAAAGGTGAAAAAATCAGATAAAGCCCCGGCTTCAGAAGTTACCAAATAATCAAATCTCAATATACGAATTTTTTTTCGAAAAAACAAATTATTCGGGTGCAGAAAATCCGGCTTCACGATAGGCCTTTGCCTTAACAACATATTCGTCTACATTGTCCTGAATGCGCAGATGCACAGTATCGTCAAGCGTTTTCACCACCTTTGCCGGCACGCCCAGCACCAGACTATAGGGTGGAATTTTCATACCTGAAGGCACCAGTGCATTGGCGCCAATAATGCTGTATTCTCCTACCTCCGCATTATTCAGCACCGTAGCATTCATCCCCACCAGCACATGATGACTCAGCCGCGCACCATGCACAATGGCACTGTGACCGATAACACAATCGTCACCGACCCAACAAGGATCACCGGGATCCGCATGTAAAACGGCATTGTCCTGAATATTGGTGCGACAGCCCACGGTTATCCTGTCGCTATCGCCGCGCAAAACCGCCCCAAACCACACGTTGCTATCCTCCTGCAAAAGCACGTCTCCAATCACATGTGTGCCCGCTGCCAGAAATACATTGATGCCTTTTTCAGGTCTTTTTTTCAAACGTTCTGTTAAATCCATGCTCATAAGCGGTTCAAATATGCTTTTTTTGCAGGGCATGCGCAAGTTGTTTACCCATATAAATGCCATTCATGGCATCGAAATCAACCCCAAAACCCAACTGAAAGGCACTGAAATGGGGCAGATAAGCAGCATACAAGACGCATGGTTGCTGGTAGAAAATGGTTGTTTCGCGGGTTGGGGCAGTATGGAAAGTATTGACCTGCCTGCGGCAGACCAAACCTTATCACTGCATGGGCTGGAAGTGTTGCCCGGCCTTGTAGACAGCCACACACACTGCATTTTTGCAGAACCCCGCAGCAGCGAATGGGAAATGAGACTCAAAGGTGCATCCTATGAGGAGATTGCTGCTGCCGGTGGCGGCATCCTCAACTCAGCAGCCAGATTGCGCGAAATGGATGAAGAATTGCTCTTTGAGCAGAGTTTATGCCGCGTGCAGCGTATGATAAACCACGGGACCACCACCCTGGAAATCAAAAGCGGGTATGGCCTTAATTTAGAAAGTGAATTAAAAATGCTGCGTATTGCAAGACGCATTGCAAGCCATGTGAATGCAACTGTCAAAACCACTTTTTTGGGTGCTCACGCAGTACCTCCGGAGTTTAAAGGCCGACAGGAAGATTACGTGGCGCATATTATCAATGTGATGCTGCCCGCAGTTTGCCGGGAAGGCCTGGCAGACCACATGGATGTGTTTTGCGACCGTGGCTTTTTCACCCCTGATCAGACCCTTCGCCTGCTCGAAGCCGCATCCAATATGGGACTTCCCTCCAAAATTCACGCCAACGAGCTGGGAATTACCGGAGGAGTTCAGGTTGCCGTAAAAGCCGGATCCTGGAGCGCAGACCACCTAGAACATCTGGGTGATGAGGAAATCAGCTGCCTGAAAAACTCGGAAGTAATGCCTGTGGGATTGCCCGGCACAAGCTATTTTTTGGACATCCCGTATGCTCCGGCCCGTAAAATCATGGATGCAGGCCTGCCCTTTGCACTGGCATCCGACTTCAACCCGGGCAGCAGTCCGGTTTGCAACCTGCAAATGGTTTGGAGTCTGGGTTGCAGCCGCATGAAAATGCTGCCCGCGGAAGCATTCAATGCCATCACCCTCAACGCCGCCCGCAGTCTTAGGATGGAAACATCAACCGGAAGCATTGCAGTGGGGAAACGTGCAGATTTCTGGACCACCGATACAAAAAACGCCATACAGGCCATTCCATATTTCTTTGGCATTAACCATGCCCTGGAAATTTATATCAGCGGGAATAAAAGTTGATTATTTCCCCCCTTCAGGAATCCCGAGCAACGGGGTTTTACCGTCGGTGATGATAACCTTGGAATTACTGCTCTGAGACAGAGACTTGAATGCCTCTATCTGATTATTTTTTAAGATATCCCCCGTTAAACTTTTGGCAAGCATTTCATTTCCCTTTGCCCTCGCTTCGGCTTCTATCTTAATGGCACTGGCCTGACCCTCAGCTTTGATTTTTGCAACCTCTGCCTGTGCATGAGCACCAATAATGGCTGCCTGCTTATCCCCTTCTGCAGCAATGGATTTGCGCTCTGCTTCCAGTTTCTCACGCTGCTTGGTAAATTCCATTCGCTGCGCCTCCTGCTCGGCTCTAAGTTTTTCTTCAATCGCTGCAGACAACCCAGGGGGTAATGAAATAGATTTAAGCAAAACATTCTCTACAATAAATCCCTTGGCTCCCAGTATTTCCATCATGGTATCTCGAATGTTGCGCTCTATCAAGGCCCGCTCACCGCTATGCATATCTTTTGCATAAAACTTAGATGTGACATCGGCAGCCGCAGACCGAAATACCGGCAGTATCACCACCTCTTCATAATTCATTCCGATATTTTTAATTACCTCAGGTGCAGACCGCTTCTCAATACGGTACAAAATGGATATTTCTGACTGTATGGTCAAACCTTCGCGGCTGGGCAGCGGCAATTTAACTTCCAGATTAACCGTCCTAACCGGAACCCGTAAAATTGTAGATAGAAAAGGATTATAACCCCGAATACCCGGATCAAAAGCGGTATTACCCAACTTGCCCAGCTTACGCTTTACCCCGGTTTCACCCGGACGAATAATGGTACAGGCACCGAGGAACAGACCCGGTAAGATAACAAACATCAATTTTTTCATATTTTTAAGGTTTTGTAGTAATAAGTTAACAAATAATCATGCCAAATGATGGCATTATGGATTTTACCCCTAAATGCACATAAATGGCCTTAAATTTGCTGTAGTAATCATTAGTAAAATTAACGTTATGCCTTATCCCGAAATGCTGGTAGCGCCCATGCGCGCTGAACTCACCCATAATGGATTTACCGAACTGCGCACCGCCGAAGAAGTAGAACAAGCGCTCTCAAATAATGATGGAACCACGCTGGTGGTTATCAATTCCGTATGCGGCTGCGCCGCAGGCAGTGCACGCCCCGGGATTTTAAAAAGTCTGACTGGCGATAAAAAACCGGTAAAACTTTACACTGTATTTGCAGGCCAGGACCTCGATGCTACCCAAAAAGCCCGCGAATTCATGGTTCCGTTCCCGCCTTCATCCCCGGCTGTAGCCCTTTTCAAAGATGGTCAAATCGTGCACATGGTGGAGCGCCACATGATTGAGGGCAGAACTGCCGATATGGTTGCCGACAATTTGTCAGGCGCCTACGAAGCTTTTTGCTGATAATATAGAAAACAATTCGTATTTTTGTCATAACCAACGCTATGAGTGTGCGTATTGACAAACTTTTTATCCTGCCGCTTTTCTGGATTTTTCCTGTTTTCGGTCAAAATTCATTACCGATAAACATTAAGCACAGCTATCTGCCTACACCTTCGTTTTTGGTATTTCCCGAAAACAATAAACCATCTTTTAATCAATGGCCTGCAGTTGCCGGGAAAATGGGAAATTACAGCCCTGCCACCCAATGGAAAATTTATGCCACGCTGAAAGATGAACTGGGACAGACCCATCACCGTGCACAACAATACTACCGGGGTATTCCCTCCGAATTATCTACCCTTATCGTTCATGAAAAAGACGGTAATATTCTCAGCATCAACGGTGATCTGGTACCGGAAACCTACTTTGAAGGAACTGCCGCGCTAACTGCTGAAAAAGCCCGAGAGAAAGCCCTTCAGTTTATGCCTGCAAGTATTTACTACTGGCAGGATGAGGCCCAAAACAACCTATTGCGTCAGCTTTCCGGCAAACCCGATACAACTTACTATCCACAAGGTTTAAAAGTATACTGTCCCAAAGATTTTCGACTGGAAGAAAAACACCGGCTGGCCTGGAAATTTGATGTGTTTTCCCTTGAACCGCTGGGAGGAAAAAGCATTTATGTGGATGCTGAAACCGCAGAAATACTGGCGACTCAGGATTTAATACTGCATGCAGAAGTCAAAGGAACTGCCGTTACTGCCTACAGCGGAACACAGAGCATACAAACCGACAGCACAGCACCCACAACCTTTAGATTGCGCGAAGCCGGCAGAGGCAAAGGCATTGAAACCTACAA
>Ga0164293_10006389_pt1 | contig 10027 bp, 9 predicted proteins | sample GEODES118metaG_FD_111487 | JGI IMG/M metagenome (GOLD analysis project Ga0164293, IMG submission 111487) | Eutrophic lake water microbial communities from Lake Mendota, Wisconsin, USA - GEODES118 metaG | ecosystem: Environmental > Aquatic > Freshwater > Lake | place: USA: Lake Mendota, Wisconsin...
TATTTAACAATTCATTTACCTTGGAGCTTTTATATTCATTGGTATTTTGTATATCAGCTAAAGTAGATGGCGTCTGAAGACGGTTATTTTGGGGGTTCGGTTCATGCTCGATATCATTATGGTCATCTGTAGTATCCGCCTCGTCTACTTGAGACGGTGGTTTTTTATAAGTACGTCTCATGGTCGACGGCCGCCGTCTGGGTTGTTCTTCATTTGTCCATGGACTTGCATATGATACTAAATTAGACATTTGAAAGAATCTTCTAATACTTAAAAAATACTTAGATTTTAATTCTACACAACTAAACCCTTGAAGAATTAAAACCGGCATATCTAATTTTTCGCTGGTATAAACCAAAACGTAGAGCGACCGATTATTCACTAAACTGTTTCATAAAGAAAAATGACAGGTAAATATATACAGCCATGAAAGCGACAATTGCCCAGTTTATCCCGATTATATTAATTGTAATAATGTTAACTTACTCCAAAGAATTTGTGCAATTCAGTCATTCTATTTTAGGAAAAGTAGCGGCGATTGCACTCGTTTTATTTTACACACATTTAGATAAATATGTCGGTGTGGTGCTATGTTTATTCGTGATAGTGTATTATCAAAGTGATTTTGTGGAAAATATGCTAAATACCGACGATATTATGAATGAAATGGCGGAAAGTGTTAAGGAAAATACATCTGGTCGCAATGTGAAGGAGTCCATGTCGAAGATTGACAAAATAGTTGGCGATGTAAAGAAACATGCGAAGTTAAGTGAATCCATGTCAAACTTATCAGATGTGTATCCTACAATCGAACATATGGAAGATGAGGATGAATCAAGTAAACCACAGAGTGTTAGTGTAGTAAATGCTTTTAGGAAAGAAAACTGTAATGGTATTGACTTAATGTATAAAGATATGAAAGTGAAACCAGATATGATTGGACACATATTTCCTAATGTAGAATTTAAGGATGGCGAGTGCAATGTATGCGACAGCACGTGCAAGTTTTCTATTATTGAGAACCGTCTAAAAACAGAAAAAGAACTTTTTCGGTCCGTGATTCAGGAAGGGAAACGCAACAAGGGTAAACCCAATTGGGCAAAAAACAAAAACAATTGGGCAAAACTGAAACCGGTCGTGGGTGTAAAACCATCACAAGTTAAAGACTTAGTCACACAAACGAAAGAGGCTGTAAAAGAAGCGAAAGCTGCCGCTGCAGAAGCGAAAGCTGCCGCTAAAGAAGCAAAAGCCGCATCCCAATAATAAGGTATAAAAATATATAGTAATAGCGTATATGGTAGAAAAAAATAAAAATCAATCCGGTATATCAATATTTAGATACGTTCATGAACAAATACAAGCATTAAACAACAGTAAGGTGTTTGCAGGAATTATGATTATTATATTGAACATAGTATCGCGTTTTGTAAATATTAAATTAAGCAAGACAATGGAGTCGTATTTAAAATACACCTTTAGCAAATATGTATTGGTTTTCACAATTGCATGGATGGGAACTCGTGATATATACATTGCATTATTTATAATGGCATGTTTTGCAATCGTCAGTGATTTATTATTCAACGAAGAAAGCATATTTTGCATATTACCCGATGAATTTAAAGACCACCACTTGTCTATATTAGAACAACAAGAGAACATGACTAATGTCACCGACGAAGAAATAGCGAAGGCAAAGAAGGTATTGGAAAAGGCAAAGGAACAAAAGAAAAGAGAAGACATTGAGTTGGAAAGTTATAAAATTTAGTCAGTATAATTATGACGAAAAGTAAGTTATATTACATGAAATAAAATTATGCATATAATATAATTAGAACGATACATGGAAGAAGTCGAATTTGCAATAGAGAGTCTGGCTATAAAGATTTATACCAATATACCCGATAAACAAAACCAGATTGTGAATTTTACAAGGAGCATGTTATATATACCAAAATCGACAAGTGCTGAAGAGGAAGGGGAGCGCGAAAATGTAATATTAGCCGAAATCCCTTTTTTTACCATCGATGTAGAATATCCGGTAGACCGATTAAATCGTCTCGACTACTATGAACGGGTTAATTTCTTTTTTAATGCGGGTAAATTTGCAGAAATACTAAGACCCTATTATGTCAAAGAAGAAAACCAACTAGCAGGCGACTCACCCGATACGACCGACAACTATTATGATAATCGTGAACGCCTGACTCGCCGAAATATAATGACAATGTTAGAAATATTATTCCCAACCAAATTCCCGGTTATCAACGATATTCATGCGTCTTACGATTTTCTAAAAGAGAAACAATCGACACGTGCATTTTGGTTTAACCCATTCCAAACACATTATTTTTCGTATTTAAAAATCGGTGGAAGCACGTATACCATTAAAAAAACAGTTTGGTTAAATGATATGTTAAATCACCCAGTATATCGTAAAATGATTGTAGAATATCGTAAAGTACGAAAATGGGCGGACGAGGAGTTATATAGTAAAGATAGCAAGTTTGGTAAGCCGGACGAACAAATCAAAGAGATTGACGGTAAAATTAGCATAAAACTTGACGAAATGAAGAAAATAATGGAGGAACTTAGCAATCTTGCAAAGACCGCACCTGGCAAAGGAATAACAAAAGCGTTTGAAAATTTATATAATATGTTAAACTCACTTAATGACCCCAGTTTGGTGGACGATGAAAATATAAAACAAATACTTGGTCAAGAGTGGATAAGTTCGGATTCTCGGTTGATTGCAGCTCAACCCAACACTATAACAGATAAAGTTAATCCTCTTAAAGCCCAATTACGCGATGCGGCTAAATTGATTAGTGTCCATTTGGACAACAAGAAAAAAATCAAGGATAAACTAGCTAGTGTAAATTCATATTTCACAACTGCATTAACCAAAGTAAGAGCCACGAATCAAATGAGTCCAGTTTTGCGTAAATTCCAAGCAATCATGAATGATTATAAAGACCCTTTTCGCAAATCATCGAATATATATTTGCAACAGTTAATAGATGGCTTATTTACTAGCGACGATATAGCGACAAAATATTATAAGCTATTAGATGCCATATATAAGAAATATATTCGCGGCGAAAGTATAGATGGAGAAGACGAAGAACTCTTAACTGGCAATACGGATGAACCCAATCTGGTAAACGTTGGCATTAGTTACATAAATATTGGGGAATCCAATCGACCAACTCGAGAAGTCTATTTCATGATAGACTTAGTTGATGGTGAAATAAATAATGGCAACGTATCCTCGATTTATTGTCCGTTTATTGGTGATTATTTGGGTAACCAATTAGAATATTTAATTTCCGAAGCACGCAACCCCATAGAAAACAAATGGGCAGTAGATAAGAATCGTCAAATGTTTTCGCTTAAAAAAATAGAAGCGTCGATTGCGAATAATTTTTCACGCAATGAATTGTCTGCCAGCGAAAGTATTCCAAGTCGTAAAATCGGCCCTGGTCAATTAAGTGATAATCGCATGCAACCGACACGGTCAATTGTATCACCTGTGCAGAATTTTATGGCGTATATATTGAAAGACCCAACTGATTTGCAGAAACAGTTGGATGTATTAAAAACTAAATATCTAGATAATGATGTTACTTCGTTAGATGCTCTTAAAATTTTGGACCAGATAAGAGATATGAAACAAAATCCTATATCAAAACAACTATATGAGGCGATTGAGGGTTGGAATGAAAACATAGAAATCAAAAATAATAAGGTTATTAATATGTTGATTACAATTATAAATAATATTAAAGCGAGAAAAGAGATTATTGCCGATGCTGCAGATAGTTATCCAGTTAAGAATGACCCGTCTGGACAAAAATTATTAGTATTGAATAAAGAAAAAGATATAAATAATGTATTAGGTAGTATAGCTGAAAATGTACTTGCTCATGAAAAGGCAAAGCGTGAAAGAATAACAGGGGGTACCAAGAAACATATAAATCGCGTTCATCATCATAAAAAAAATACAAGAAGACAGCGTTAATTAGTCATATATTTGTTTTTGTTTAAATAAATATATACATTGTATATGCAGCCATACTATTACTTTTTGTAAAATACTGGCTTCTTATCTACAAACTTACCGATTTCGTCTCCAACTTCTTCATCTGCCGCAACTGCATAGATGACACCATTGACTTCATTTGTCGTATAGTAAGCGGTTCCTTTGATTGTAATTTCAAAGACCTCGGCTTCTTCTTCAGCTTCGACTTCTTCTTCCTCTTCCTCTTCCTCCTCCTCGACTTCGGCTTTTTTCTCGGCGACCTTGACCACGACTTCTTCCTCCTCTTCTTCTTCCTCCTCGGCCTCTTCTTCTTCTTCCTCTTCTTCTTCTTCCTCTTCTTCTTCCTCCTCGGCCTCTTCTTCTTCCTCTTCTTCTTCCTCCTCGGCCTCTTCTTCTTCCTCGGCCTCTTCTTCTTCTTCAGCATCAGCCTCTTCAATGTCATAAACAATGTTTTCAGGAGGGTTCGCCTTCAACGTTTTAATGATTTTAATATCATCAAAATGAACGACAGGTGCTGTCGAAACATGGACAGTTGAAACCGGCTCAATCTTAATCTTCACCGGTTCATCGTGCGAACAGTTATTATAAGACGAACAACAATGTGGCTGTTGACGAAATTCCGGCAAAGAACGAATCAAGCTACGTAGCGCCTTATTTTCCTTGCGTAGTTTTTTATTCTTTTTGATTATGCGCTGGACGCATGGCAGGTCCAAAACCGCATTATATGTGTCTTCGTAGATGCTCATTATACGAGTGTATGTGTAAGATATACCTAAAAATATGGAACCCGGATAAAATCAATTTTTTGACACGAGACATTTCCTTAGCCAATATTATGGCAAAACACACGATATTTTGCACCATTCTGGTGGAAATAAATCATCCGTAGAATTATTAGTTAGGGCAGGACCAAACCATTTATTCGGGTAACAAACTATCTTTTCTGGGTTGCGATTTAAATACGCGCCCCACCAGCTAAACGTGCTATTCGCAATTATATTGTGATGACAACAACTCATCATTAACATTTGTTTCCAATCAGGGATTGATGAATCTACATTCACAAACTTAATATCTTCAAATTTGGTTTTCAACTTCGCGATAACCGTTTCCACAATTTGACGGTCTTGCGCCTCGCAAAAATACAATATTCGTATATTCGTTTCACCAACCCGCCCCCTTATTTCACGAATCGCGTTCTCATAATACTGGTACGGAAGCACAGGATGCGCGTGCTGAATATGTTGATAATCACCTATACGAAAATGCATACTTACATTAACACCTGTCGCATTCTCCCCGCTAAAATGTTCACGCCGAATATCAACGTGCCATTGGTCGAGCTTCAATATCGAAAACAACGTGGCTTGATTATGTTTAAAATATTTATAACTTTGGAAATAGCCATGTAATATGATTTCGGGATTGTTTGTTGCATGTATTAGTTTTTTATATGCAAACCCGTTTTCTTTCAACATTGGGAACGAATGCACCGAATCATTTGTAATCTTATTTGTAGGATTATTTGTAGTAAACGACAACAACGATTTTAGAAAATTATTCCAATAAGTGGGTCTGTGCGTTCCGGTAGTTAATACTGGAGCAAAAGGAAATATGATAACACGTCCCGAATCTATACCATAAGAAATGGTTGCAAATATTTGAAACAGTTGGTTTCCCAGACCCCCCATCAAATAACATGATACGACGGATGACATTTATACGTAATATCTTCAATTATTTATGTATTTTACGAATACATAAATAAAGTGGCCGCCCGCATCTAAACAATTAACAATCTTAAATTATCAGCAAAACAACATTCTAGTTTTAAGTCAGTAATCTCCATAATTTTATTGACATTTTGTCTTACATGATCCGCAAATTCACATTCTGCACTTTTTACACATTTGTAACTGAAATCGTTTAAATATTTACATTTGATAGCAAATAAGCCTAACACGCAATCATCAAACATATATCGACGGGTACATACATTGAAAAATTTTACAAACGCGTCATATATATCACTATTATTTTTAACCAATTCTATAAAAGTTGCGTCCAATAATTTATACCGCCCGGTTAATTTTATAACAATGTCATCGTCTTGAATGTTATATTTATTAATTACTTCTTTTATATCTAATAATTCATTTACCCCTTTATGTGCAAAGTTAGAAACATTATTAGTCGTGTAAACCACATCACATGATAACTCATCTAAATACGTTTCGCGTAATCCATTGTTTTCAACTATGATTGGTTTAATCGATGTATCGGCATGTATTAGCGACAATAACTGTTTGATACTATCGATATATCTTTTTTTTCGGTGTTCTACATTACGTGAACCAACCTTGTTAGCAATCGATGTTGTAATTATAAGATAAATCATACTATAAGACCATATTTTATAGCATGAGTTTGAACGGATTACACATGTGGCATGTTACATTAAAACCCAAAGTTTTCTTTCATAATATCAGTTTTACTTGGTCCGCGTTGTTTTTCACTTTGTCGTTTGACTTTATAGACACCTGATTGTTTAGATAGGGCGCCTTTTGAACCGTGAATCCCCGTATTTTCCATATCATCGGTATTTTCATGTAATTCGGGCAATATTCTGGTCATGGGCTTATCAATAACAAGTAACATGTGGTCGGTTTTCATGAGCTTACGGTATTCCTGTATAGTAAGATTGCCGTAAAACTTATCGAGTAAATAATGTGGGTCTGGTGCAGGCTTAATGTTCTTCTTAAAGTTATAAACCACGCTATATAACTTGTTTAATAAATGATATCTCTCAAACTTAATCGAGTCGTCTATATTTTCTTTTAACAAGTATGCAACTGCGCATTCGGGTCGGCAAAACGAGCCATATCCACATAATTCCCCATCGACTTCATATTTCGGTATATAACACGTTGGGTTGTCATAGTCATAAGTGCACCAAAAACAAGCAGATTTTTTATCCGGATTGCTATTTTGGTAAAGTTGCATTTTAATCTGTTTTATTTTGGTATGAATATCTTTCATGTTAACCTCACTATCTGCTGCAGGTGTGTCTGCATTATGATGGTTAACCTGCACACATAACGGGGTATTATCCACGGGCAATACTGTCGTTGATGATGTGTATGCTGACATATTTTGACTCGCATTTTGGCCAGGTCCAAACTGTGAAAATCCGGATGTAGATGATGGAATATACGCCATAATATCTGGAGGAGGTTCGGGAATATATTCCGTTGGGTTCCGTAATATCGGCGAATCACGGTCTTCATCATAGTTTAAATTGTCTAATGAACATTTCAAATGTAAGATAATATTTGCAATAGACATCCTCTCGGCATTATCAGTAATTGGCGCGGTAATTAATTTGCCGCCCTTTGGTTTGCGACCCCGCTTCTTTGGAATTTTATCTGCAACAGACGGAACGTCTACTACAGCAGTCTGTATATCTTCATTTGCATCCTTCTTCTTGCGCCCCCTCTTCTTTTTAATCTCATCATCAGTCGTTTGATTCGCGGTCATGTCCATTTTATTGATAATAACAAAAAAAAACGTTTATATTGTTTGATAAATTAATTTTACGCGGAACATGATAAAGATGCCGGAACGGAACACTGATTGGCGTTTATATAGCATGTTCTACAGAGTGGTTTATAGTTTGACGAACCAATAAGTACTTGCTCAGTCTCGGTTGATGTTCGATGTGAAAATATCGATGGCTGACCACACTCACATATCGCTTGCAATTTAGTAATCGTATCGCAAAATGGTATTAAATCGCACAACTTGCCGAATTTAATGCGTTTAAAATCCCCGTCCAATCCACAAACGACAACGTGCTTTTTATAAGTTTCAACTAACATAATCACCGCATCATGAATATCTGGGAAAAACTGTCCTTCGTTGATTAGAACCACGTCACTATTCATAACCTGGTCTGTACGCACAACTTCGTCTAACTTCATACATTGAATACACGGAATCATTTGTTTATCGTGAGTAGAAAGCAATGTATTGTGGTATCTAGTGTCTGCCGCATAATTAATGGCAACCACGTTCACGTTCTCCTCGACGCATCTATTGTATATTTCTATTAATTTTGTGGTTTTGCCAGAAAACATAGGGCCAATAAAAAGGTCTAAACATCCGTGAGAAGACATTTATAATAAGTGTTTACATAAATCTAACCGTTTCAACGAAATTCAATTTTCTTATTGTGATATTATGAAGAACAATATAGAAATTACCCGCTAATTCATAGTATATTGCTATCAATGTCACATACGAATGAAAATATACCGTGGGTGGAAAAATATAGGCCAACAAAATTCGATGATATTGTGTTAGACCCAGCAAACCGTGTTATATTTGATAATATTTTATCGACCGGGTATTTTCCTAATCTAATGTTTTATGGCCCACCTGGCACTGGAAAGACGACAACCATCATGAATTTAATAAACGAATATAACGCACAATATAATCCAATGAGTAAAGGTTCTGTTATACATTTAAATGCATCGGATGAACGTGGAATTGATATTATCCGCAATCAAATATATCAATTTGTAAAATCAAACAATTTCTTCAACAAGGGTCTAAAATTCGTTATATTAGATGAAGTCGACTACATGACAAAAAATGCACAACACGCCTTGAAATATTTACTACAAACATCGTCATTTAATGTCAGGTATTGTTTAATTTGCAATTATATAAGTAAGGTAGATGAATCATTGAAAAACGAATTTATATGTATACGATTTAACCAGTTACCACAAAAAGACATACGTCGGTTTATCCAGAATATGGTTATTGGCGAAAAACTGGATATTAATATGGAAACTATCGAGAAAATCCAGCAAATGTATCACTCTGATATACGAAGTATGATTAATTTCATTCAGCTACATCAAAATTATGATTGTATGCAGTCAAACATCATAACAAGCAATACATGGGTGCAAATGAATAAAATAATAGAAGGAACGGTAGTTGGCGACATTCACGAATATATACAACAAATGAGCATTCAGTATAATACCGATAAGAAAACGATTATCAAAGAATATTATAACTATGTTGTACGCAATCACCCCGAGAAGATAAATATGGCATACTTAACCAATATTGAGGCGATTTTACATACTACAGAAACGAATTGCATGAATGTTATAAATTACATGAAACACATGTAGATGCGATGACCGTTATTCAGTGAGCGCACCCAAATTGTGTATACCATGTTATCATGGCATGCACATTGTTTAAAAAATTGATATAAATAATATACTAAGTTGTAATATAAAGACGTCAACAAACTGTAATAATGTCAATTGATGATGAATGGAATTCGTTCATAGATGGGGGAGATATCAATCCCGGATATGTAGACACGTATCAAACCCATCAACTAGGGCTAGATGCACCAGATTGTGAAGAATTATATATATCAACCAAGACGAAGGTATTGTTTTTAAATCAGCCGATTGATATTTCAGATGTATTCTGGAATTTGCCCGTAATCGATTACGGAACACCTTCGAACGGCATTGTAAAGAAACAAATGAAAATTGTCTGCAATAGCGAGGATGAATATAATGATTACCGCAAAAAAACCGAAAATATTAAATATTTTACGGAAAATGTCATAAAACAAATAAACAATCCAACTGCGCGGCGCATTAAATATAAAGATGAGCGAAAGATAACAATCGGTATGTCTAAAAAGGATATAATGAATTGTCGTGGGAAAGTGAAAAATGCATTCTACAATTGTTTTGCAATCATTATACGGTTTAAGTTCGAAGGGGTATTTCGCGAGATTCACATCAAGGTATTTAATACAGGTAAATTAGAAATACCCGGTATTTTAAATACGGAAATACTGACAGTCGTCAAGCAAATGTTACTGGATTGCTTATGCCCGTATATCAAAAGCCCCGCATTCTATGTAGACACCGAAAAAGA
>Ga0164293_10006390_pt1 | contig 10027 bp, 10 predicted proteins | sample GEODES118metaG_FD_111487 | JGI IMG/M metagenome (GOLD analysis project Ga0164293, IMG submission 111487) | Eutrophic lake water microbial communities from Lake Mendota, Wisconsin, USA - GEODES118 metaG | ecosystem: Environmental > Aquatic > Freshwater > Lake | place: USA: Lake Mendota...
CGATGCCGATGGCGATACTGGTGCTGGTGCTGAGGCGGATACCCGCCCTGCCCCCACCGCCTGCGCTGGCTCCCAGCGCTGCATCGCCTCGGGGCGCCAGTCGGCTTGCAAGCGCGGACGCTGCACCCGCGCCGGCCCCAGCCGCGCGGACAGGCGCTCGACCAGCTGGTGCAGACGGTCACCCTCCCGTACCTCCTCGGCCAGCAGGGTGCGGGCAGCGCCGCCCCAGGGCACAGTGTCGATGCTGTACAGGCGCAGGCTGCGCGCCGGCGCGGCCAGGGCGGTGTGGGCCAGCTGCTCGCGCAGCAGGCGTCCCAGGTGGTCCATGGCCTGCACCGGCTCGGCGGTGCGCACCACCAGGTCGCCGGTGGGGGGCAACGCCACCCCGTCGAGGCGGCGCAGGTCCAGCTGCCACTCCAGGCCGAAGGCCAGCACCCCACGTTGACGCGCCCGCAGCCACAGCTGCAGCTGACCCAGCAAGCGCCAGGCCGCAGCCATCAGCTCGGGGGCGCTGCTGGCGATGGCCGGCAGTTCCAGCGACTGCTCGAAGACCTCGGGCAGCACCTGCCACACATAGGTCTCGGGTGCCTGGCCCCAGGCCTGGTCCAGCGCCAGCAGCAGCTCGCGGCCGAAGCGGCGCGCCACCGGCGCACGCGGCAGCGCGCGCAACTCGCCCCAGGTGCGCAAGCCGCTGCGCGCCAGCAGGGGCAGGTGGGGCCGGGCTGCGCTCAGCAGGTCCAGGCGCAGCGCATCGGGGCGCTCAGAGGCCGGCGGCAGCGGCTCGCCGGCTGCGCGCAGGCGGAGCAAGGCCAGGGCCACCAAGGCGGTGGGACCAGCGGCCCAGGGCGGGGTGACCCAGCCCTGCGGCAAGTCATCCCGCAGGAGCGCGCGGCGCAACGCCGCGCGGCCGCCGAACAGGCGCCAGCTGGCCGAGAGCTCGAGCAGCCAGGCCTCCTCCACCTGCGCCACGCGCGGGGTGAAGCGCAAGGCCTGCCAGCCCCAGGCCGGCATGTCCTCAGGCGCGGGTTGGAGCGCGATCCAGTCCATGGCGGGCCCGCGATGGGAAGGACTCGGGGGATGAGTCGTGAAAGGACGCAGGGAAGGACGCGGGGAAGGACTCTGGCAAGGACTGCGCGAAAGCCCCGCTCGGCGCGGCAGACAAGGACGTGCCTGCGAGCACCTCCAAGGGCCAGGCAGCGCCCCGCCGCGACCGCAGCAAGCGCGCCAGCAGCGGCGGCTGCGAGGGTAAATGCAGCGGCGACACCAGGGGTGGCCCGCGGCGCTTGAGGACCTGCACACGCAAGGAGGGAGGCGTGCCTACCTCGTCGACCATCAGCCGCAACCGCGCCGGCGAGGCCTGATCACGCGCCGACAAAGGCCGCATCACGAACAACAGCTGCCGGTGGCGCTGCGCGGCCAGTTGCAGCCGGCGCAGGTCGGCCGCCTCGGTCTGCGGCAACCAGGCCAGCACTGCCGCCACCTCGGCGCAGCGCAGGGCCTGCTCGGTGGCCCACAGGCGCGTGGCGGCGGTGGTGGTGTCGACCCGAAGCCAGCGGTCGGCCGGCAGACCCTGCGCAGCCAGCGCGGGCACGAAGGGCGCACGCGGCGGAGACACCAGCACCACCGGCCCGGGCTGCCGGGCCAGGGCCAGCACCAGCCCGGGCGCCAGCAGTCGCCACAGATGGGCATGCGGCTGCGGCTGCAGCAGCTCGGTGAGTGCGCCCACCGGCCAGCCCCCGCCGGGTAGCGCGGCATCGAGGGCCGCTTCGCCGGTGGACAAGGTGGGCTCCTCGGCCAGAGGCAGGCCCTCGGCGTGCCAGACGCCAGCGGGCAGCTCCTGCGGCAAGGGCCGAGAGGCGCGGCGCGACCGCTCAGACGGCCGGCCGGACGCCACGATAGAGGAGGACAGGGAGGGTGGCGCCGCCCCCTGGGAGACGGCCACGGTGTGAGCGGTGTTCATGACACAAGCGCCAACAAAGACTGTTTATTCATACAGTACTTTAACCCAGCCTTTCGGGCTTGGCCAGCTCTACAAGCAGCCCTCAGGGCTGAAGTGCGGCTGTCGGCCTGCGCGCGAAACCTTCCGCCGGCGCCCAACACGCGCTGCAATCGCGCCTTTCGCTCGCCACCTCCCTCCCCTACGACCACAGGAGTTCCCACACCGTGCCTGCATTGCTCGCTTTCGCCCGAGGGGTCGACTGGCTCACCGACCGCTTCGGTAACCTGGCCCAGTGGGCCGCCATCCTGGCCTGCGCCATCAGCGCTGGCAACGCCTTCATCCGCTACGGGTTCGACATCTCCTCCAACGCCTGGCTCGAAATCCAGTGGTACCTGTTCGCCGCCTGCGTGATGCTGGGCGCGTCCCAGGTGCTGCGGCTCAACGAGCATGTGCGTGTAGACATCCTCTACGGCAAGCTCTCGGCCCGCGGCAAGGTCTGGGTGGACCTGCTGGGGCTGATCTTCTTCCTCCTGCCCGCCATGGGCGTGCTGCTGTGGTACGCGGGTCCGCTCTTCCTCAGCATGTACCGATCGGGCGAGATGTCCAGCAATGCCGGTGGGTTGATCCGCTGGCCGGCCATGCTGATGCTGCCGCTGGGGTTCGGTCTGGTGCTGCTGCAGGGCCTGGCGGAAATCATCAAACGCATTGGCTGGCTGCAAGGCGTGCATGAGATGGCCTTCCAGTACGAAAGGCCGCTGCAATGAGCATCCCCCTGAACCTCTTTCCCCCGGTCATGTTCGCCGGGCTCATCGGCATCATGCTGATCGGCTTTCCGGTGGCCTTCTCCCTGGCTGCCCTGGGCTTGCTCAGCGGCGCTTACGCCATCAGCCAGGGCTGGTTTCCGGTCCACTTCATGGCCAACCTGCCGCTCAATGTGTTTGGCATCCTGTCCAACGAGCTGCTGCTGGCGATTCCCTTCTTCACCCTCATGGGCGCCATCCTCGAGAAATGCGGGCTGGCCGAGGACATGCTCGACGCCATGGGCCAGCTGTTCGGCCCGGTACGGGGTGGCCTGGGCTACTCGGTCATCATCGTCGGCTTCATCCTGGGCGCCATCACAGGCACAGTGGCCGGCCAGGTGATCGCCATGGCCATGATCGCCCTGCCGGTGATGATGCGCTACGGCTACGACACACGCTACGCCACCGGCGTGCTCGCCGCCTCGGGCACCATCACCCAGCTGGTGCCGCCCTCTCTGGTGCTGGTGGTGATGGCCGACCAGCTTGGTCGCTCGGTGGGCGACATGTACAAGGGCGCCTGGGGCCCCTCCATCCTGCAAGTGCTGCTGTTCGCGGCCTACACCTTCGTGTTCACCCGGCTGCGTCCGGAAGCCCTGCCCGGGGTGCCCGCGAGCGCACGAACCCTGCAGGGCTGGGCGCTGTGGCGCAAGTGCCTACGCGGCATCATCCCCTCGGCCGTCCTCATCTTCACCGTGCTGGGAAGCATGGGCGGGCTGCCAGGGATCGACCACGCCATCGCGACGCCTACCGAGGCCGGCGCCATGGGTGCGGTGGGCGCGCTGGTGCTGGCACTGCTTCACCGCCGTTTGGACTGGTCGCTGTTCCAGCAGGCGATGGTGGGCACCATGCGCATGACCGCCATGGTGGTGTTCATCCTGATCGGCTCGCGGGTGTTCTCGCTGGTGTTCCAGGGGGTGGACGGCGCGCGCTGGATCGAGCATTTGCTGTCTGACCTGCCGGGCGGGCGTATCGGCTTCCTGCTTCTGGTCAACGCCTTCATCTTCTTCCTGGCCTTCTTCCTCGACTTCTTCGAGATCGCCTTCATCATCTTGCCGCTGCTCGCGCCGGTGGCCGAGAAGCTGGGCATCGACCTGGTCTGGTTCGGCGTGCTGCTGTGCGTGAACATGCAGACCAGCTTCATGCATCCGCCCTTTGGCTTTGCCCTGTTCTACCTGCGCGGCATCGCCGACACGCTGCACAAGAACGCGGCCTTGCCCAAACCCGTGGCCTCGCGCGATATCTACCTGGGCGCGATTCCCTGGCTGGTGCTGCAACTGCTGCTGGTGGGCATCGTGATCTTCGTGCCAGAAACAGTGACGTTCTTCCTGGACAAGGAGGTTGCGGTCGATGTGGACAAGGTCATCATCGAGATGCCGCCCGAGGAAGGTGCCGGCCTGGCTTCACCCGGCGCCAGCGGGCCCTCCTCCGCCGACGACGCCCGGGCGCTAGAGGAGTTGATGCGCCCGGTACCCGATCCGGCTGCCGCGCCACAACTGCCCGCTGGCAACAGCCGCTGAAGGCGGGCATCGGGGGTATGCGCGGGCGGTCAGGGCACACTGCGGGGCGACCGGCGGCGCCGGGCACGCTCCAGCCCCACGCCGGCGGCGCTCTGGTAAGGTTCGGGGCTGTTGCAAGCTCCCTTCTTTCAAGTACCGCCACCATGACCCTGGCCCGCCTCACCTCCCTCGCTTTGCGCCCTGCCCGCGTCCTGCTGTTGCCCGTCGCCGCCGCCCTGGCACTGGGCCTGGCGGGGTGCAAGGACAGCCCCAAGCCCGAGCCAGTCACCGCGCCCAAGGCCGCCGCCCAGGCGGTGAGCGTGGAGACCCTGGCCGCCGAGGGCAAGGGCTTCAGCGTCGGCTCGACGATGGCCGCGCGCACCGTTTACGTCTTCTTCGACCCGCAGTGCCCGCATTGCGCCGCGCTATGGGTGGCGGCCAAGCCGCTCAAGTCGCAGGCCCGCTTCGTCTGGATGCCGGTCAGCCTGATCAACCCGACCAGCACCACCCAAGGTGCTGCGCTGCTGGCGGCGGCCGACCCGGTGATGGCCATGGACCAGCATGAGGCCTCCATGGTCGCCAAGCAGGGCGGCATCATGGCCAAGGGGGACGTTGAGGCGCAAAAGGCCCAGGTCACGGCCAATACCGCGCTCATGAACCGCTACGGCTTCGGCAGCGTCCCGGTCATCATCGGCAAGCACGCCACCACGGGCGAGCTGGTGGTCAAGGAGGGCGCCCTGCCCACACCGGCGCTGGCCAATGCGCTGGGGCTGCAGGTTCCGGCAGGCAACTGAGCGCCCCGCACGCCGGGTGATGCAAGGCCCCGCCACGGCGGGGCTTTTTCATTGCCGAGCAACGAAAGGGAGGGCCTGTCCTGCGGTCGATAGGCCGCTCAAGTCGCGCGGAGCCGGCCCCCATGGCAGACCCACGGACGAGCCGGACCGGGACCTCGCCATAAAGCCTAGGCGCTCAGGCGATCAGCTTGACGCCGGTCTTGGCCTGCAGCTGGTCCAGCGTCACCTCGGGGGCGAGCTCGATCACCTTCAGCCCTTCAGGCGTGACATCCATCACCGCCAGGTCGGTGATGATGCGGTCGACCACGCCCACACCGGTGAGCGGCAGGGTGCACTGGGGCAGGATCTTGAGGTCCTCGCCGCCGTCTTTCTTCCTGGCTACATGCTCCATCAGCACGATGACGCGCTTGACGCCGGCCACCAGGTCCATGGCGCCGCCCATGCCCTTGACCATCTTGCCGGGAATCATCCAATTGGCCAGGTCGCCCTTCTCGGAGACCTGCATGGCGCCGAGGATGGACAGGTTGATCTTGCCGCCGCGGATCATGGCAAAGGACTGGTCGCTGCTGAAAATGGCCGAGCCCTTCATGGTGGTCACCGTCTGCTTGCCGGCATTGATCAAATCGGCGTCGACCTCGTCTTCATAGGGGAAGGGGCCGATGCCCAGCATGCCGTTCTCGCTTTGCAGCCAGACCTCGACATGGTCGGGCACATGGTTGGCCACCAGCGTCGGGATGCCGATACCGAGGTTCACATAGAAGCCGTCCTGCAGCTCCGAAGCCGCGCGCGCGGCCATCTGGTCTTGGGTCCAGGGCATGAGGGCTCTCCTTATTTGCGGTCGCGGGTGGTGCGCTTTTCGATGCGCTTTTCGGGGGTCGGGTTGTGCACGATGCGGTGCACATAGATGCCCGGCAGATGGATGTCGTCGGGCGCGAGCTCGCCGGTGGCGACGATGCGCTCGACTTCCACGATGCAGATCTTGCCGGCAGTGGCCGCCGCCGGGTTGAAGTTGCGCGCGGTGAGGTTAAAGCGCAGATTGCCCGAGCGGTCGGCTACGTCGGCCTTGATCAGGGAAACTTCGGGAACCAGGGCGCGCTCCATCACATAGGTTTCGCCGTCGAACTCGCGCAGCTCCTTGCCCTCGGCCACCAGGGTGCCGACACCGGTCTTGGTGAAGAAGGCCGGAATGCCTGCGCCGCCGGCGCGCAGCTTCTCGGCCAGCGTGCCCTGCGGAGTGAACTCCAGCTCCAGCTCGCCCGCCAGGTACTGGCGCTCAAACTCCTTGTTCTCGCCCACGTAGGAGGAGATCATCTTCTTGATCTGGCGAGTCTCGAGCAGCTTGCCCAGGCCGAAGCCATCGACACCGGCGTTGTTCGAAATGGCGGTGAGGTTCTTCACGCCGCTGGCACGCAGGGCGTCGATGAGGGCTTCGGGAATGCCGCACAGGCCGAAGCCGCCGACGGCGATCAGCTGGCCGTCGCGCACGACACCGTCGAGCGCCGCGGCAGCAGAGGGGTAGACCTTGTTCACGGGAAGGATCTCCTGGGATGGAAAGAGAGCTGCTCCGCGAAACCGGAGCGGCGTGCGCGTACGATACTACCTACCTAGATACGTAGTACTCCCTAAATAGGAATACCGGGAGGAAAGCCGGTGGAAGTACCAGGGGGCCTGCCAGGCCACCCTCGCCGGATCAGGCACAGGAACTGCACCATGGACATCGACTACCGCCTCGCCTTCGAGCTCGCCCCGGTGGGACTGTGCCTCTCGCGCGACCGGCGCATCGTGGACTGCAACGCGCTGATGTGCGAGATGTTCGGCGTACCGCGTGAGGCCCTGGTCGGCGAATCCTTCCAATTTCTCTACCCCAGCGCAGACGAATACGAGCGCCTGGGCGCGCGTATCGCGCCCATCCTGAACACACGCGGCCGCTATGCCGACGACCGCATCATGAAGCGCGCCGACGGCGACCTGTTCTGGTGCCATGTGAGCGGCCGCGCCATCAACCGCGCGTCACCGCATGAGGCGGGCATCTGGTCGTTCGAAGACCTGAGCGCGCGCCGGCCGGTCAAGGCCGAACTCACCCCGCGCGAGCGCGAAGTGGCGGCGCGCCTGCTTGAGGGCCTCACCTCCAAGGAAATCGGCAAAACGCTCGCCATCAGCCACCGCACGGTGGAGATTTACCGCGCGCGGCTGATGCGCAAGTACCAGGCCAGCACGACGGCCGACCTAGTACACAAGCTGATGGCGGGGGCCTAAGGCCCGTTCGCCCTCAGCGCATCGAGGCCCTCTCAGCGAGCGGTCGAAGCGGGGGGGTGCTTACCGAAGTTGTCCAGAGTGTCGTCCAATGCATTGTGCACAAGCGCCCGCCGCTCTGGGGAGGCCTCGGATGCCCATTTCACCAAGGTACGAGCAACGTCAGCGGGATCGAGTCGGTGGGGCCGCTCACTGGCTAGATCTGCAATCGAGCCTCTCAACCGCATCCAGAAGCTCATAGTCGGCAGAACGCCCGCTATCACGGCCACCGTTGCCTTCGGGTCATCATTGGCCAAGCTGCCGCGGAAATAGGGCTCCAGGGCATATTTCCACCAGGCGCGGCCGCCTGCCTTGGCTTCGCCCTCCTCCACGTACTCAGTGAGTTTCACGGCCACCGAACCCAACTTCAGCGCGCCAGCGACAGTTGCGTGTTCGACGATCGCTTGTCCCAGGCGATCCATGCCACGCGCCAGTTGCCTTGTGTCAGGCTCGCGACTGAATCGGGCGTTCCCGAGCGCTTGCGCGAGGGGAGGCCGCTCAAGAGACAGTTCCGCCAAATAAGACAAACGCGCTCGCGCTTGCGCTGAAGGCTCAGGGGTTGTGAATGATGCGCCAAGGGGACCGCTCATCGACGCGTCCACCAAGCCCCACCAGATGTAGGTCTCGTGCGAGTCGGCGACCAACTCACCCCGATCCTTGAGCGACTCTGCGACACCCGGGGTCAGGCGGTCTATCAACGCGTCCGCCAGCTCGAGGTATTGGGAAATATCCAGGGCGATCGACCGCAGCGCGTAGGGGTGTTGAATCTGATCGCTGCGCAAACCGTCTGCCAGGCACTTCAAGACGACGTCGGCAAGATGGGCTTGGCGCGGCGAGCGCGAATCGAGACTCTCCTGGAAATCGGTAGCCGCTTGCCGGAGCGCAGCGTGGGCAGCGACGAATCCGAGGTCGGCTCTGCGGGATCGATCTTGGGAAGGGTAATAGTCGACGAATTTTTCCAGTGCCTGCACCAACGCACTCTGGGCTTGGCGGCTGGCCGGAGACAAGGTGATCGCCTGGACCGCAGCGGCTGTGTGCTTGGCATCCACCTCCTTGGCCGGTGGGCTGAGCGTCACGCCCGCGTCTACCTGCTCGACCTTCCGATCACGAGCCACGCGCTGCGAACGGGGTGAATCAACTTCTGTGCGGCTGGTCGACGCTGCAGGCACGCTGGGCGTGGCCACACCTGAACTTAGCGTGACGACGGACCGGGAGGCCACATCTGACGGACCTGTGGCGACAGAGCGCGTGGTGGAAGCCGACGCGCTGGCAACGCCAGAGGAATCCGAGGCGCCAGCGGGAGCGGTCTGGCCCGATGAGTCCGCAGTAGGCGTTGCGGCGGCGCCCTGGCTGGCGCGGCGCGCGGTGGATGACATGGTGTTGTGCACAAGAATCTCCAGAGGGTGGAAGGGATCGACAGCAGCGTCCTGCGGCTTCAGCGATCGATCTTCGTACCCGCGGCGCATGTCGGGTTCAATGGGCCGCTATACCAAGACCGCCGCATGCGCAAATACAAGGCCAACACCATGGCCGATTTCGTGCACAAGCAGATGACGGGGCGGGAGGCATCGGCGTAAAAGCGCTACGCTACCCAACCCGAACGACCTAGGAGAGTCCATTGCCTGCCCGCTACCCCCTGCCCGAACTCAAGGACCTGCCCGATGACGTCCGTGCCCGCATTCTCGAGGTGCAGGAAAAAAGCGGCTTCGTTCCCAACGTGTTCTTGGCCCTGGCGCGCCGGCCGGCCGAGTGGCGCGCCTTCTTCGCGTATCACGACGCGTTGATGCTCAAGGAGGGCGGAAACCTCACCAAGGGCGATCGGGAAATGATCGTCACCACGACCAGCGCCGCCAACCACTGCCTGTATTGCGTGGTGGCGCACGGCGCCATCTTGCGCATCTACGAAAAAAAACCGCTGGTGGCCGACCAGGTGGCGGTCAACCACCGCAAAGCCGACATCACGCCGCGCCAGCGCGCCATGCTCGACTTCGCGATGAAGGTCTGCCTGCGCTCGCATGAGGTGGAAGACGCCGACTTTGCGGCCCTGCAGGCCCACGGCTTCGACGACGAGGACGCCTGGGACATCACCGCCATCACCGCCTTCTTTGGTCTGTCGAACCGCATGGCCAATGTGACCAGCATGATGCCCAACCCCGAGTTCTACATGCTCGGGCGGGTACCGCGGGCCCGCTGAGGGCCCCCGCCCCTCACTGCGCCAGCTGCCGCACCCAGTCTGGCAAGGGGACAGACTTGCCGGTCTTCACATCGGCCCAGACCATGGTGCCGCCGCCAGCAGCGCAGAGAATGTCGGGCGCTCCGACACGGGTCATCAGGCCCCAGGTGTGGAAGGAACTGCGGCCAGGGTCACAGGCGTACAGGCGCAGCAGCACCTCGTCGGGGTAAGCCAGTTGCCGGTAGAAATTGCAGAAGGCGTTGGCGAGCACGGGCCCCGGCACCTTCGGGTCGCCTTCGACGCCGATGGACTTGAACCAATCCATGCGCGCCGTTTCCAGGTAGCGGAAGTACATCGTGTTGTTCATGTGGCCCATGACGTCCATGTCGCCCCAGCGGACCTTGAACACCATCTCGTAGACCAGGTTCTTTTTCTCGGGAATCTCGATCTTCATCTTTGCGCCTTGATGGATGCCAGGATACCCAGAGTAAACAAGGCCGCCGCCAGCCACTGAGCGGGCGTGGGCCAGCGCC
>Ga0164293_10006392_pt1 | contig 10025 bp, 6 predicted proteins | sample GEODES118metaG_FD_111487 | JGI IMG/M metagenome (GOLD analysis project Ga0164293, IMG submission 111487) | Eutrophic lake water microbial communities from Lake Mendota, Wisconsin, USA - GEODES118 metaG | ecosystem: Environmental > Aquatic > Freshwater > Lake | place: USA: Lake Mendota, Wisconsin...
ACGCCGTCGATCGCGAATGCGATCATGCCTTCCTTCGGCACGATGAGTTCAAGATGGTCGTTGAGGTCGAAGCGTTCATCCTTCGAAACGCCCTTCGCAACTGAGCCGCTCGCTTGATCGCGCGCTTCGACCGCGCGCGACACACGCAGCTTCGTTTGCGGATCGCGGACGGAGACACGCATCACCTGCATACCTTCAGGAATGGCAGCGGCCTGGCCCGCATAGCGATCGGTGACATCGACGGCGCGCGCGCGCGGTCGCGATCGATCGAAGACAAACGGGAACTCGACACCCGTTTCGCGCCACGTGACGGCGTAAATCGCGTGCTCAGGCTTCGAGCGATTCTGTCCGCTCGCGCGACCGCTGAACCAACCTTGATCGAGTTCATCGCCGGTCGGTTCTGCAGCACCGGTGTAGCGCCAGCGCGTGCCGTCCCAAATCTCAATCCACGAGTGGTTGCCCGAGCCATCGGTCCACATCGGTACGCCCACAAAACGTGCGGGAATTCCAACAGATCGGCACGCATCGATGAGGAGGATCGAAAGACCCGAGCATGAAGCGAGACCCGACTCGATCGACTCACTTGGCGATTGATCGGCGCGCTTCCGCTTCGTGGAGTATTGCACCTTGAACTCGGGGAAAACGCGCTGATTGAGGCGCGCGGCGGCGAGTGCGGGATCACGCAAACCTTCCACCATCGGCAGGCACTTCGGGCGAAGCATCGGCATCCAAAGTTCGCGCTTCTCGCTCACGCTTGCGTACGGAAGAATCGCGTCGAAGTAGGTCGCTTCATCGACCATCGCACTCCACGGCGCAGATTTCCACGCGTTGTACGCGCCGTCCACATGCGTCAGGAGAAAGACGGCCTTCAGTTCGCGCAAGTCCGCCTCGGGCATGTGCGCGATGAGCCACTCAAGCGATGCGCGTTGCGCATCGGGCACGCTCGCGAGTGCCTTCTCGAGTTCTGCGCGATTCGCTCCTGCCGCCTCGAGTGCGCGCGAGAGGCCGATCGCCGCAGGCGACGTCAGCGCGTCGCGATCCGCGTGCGGCGATACGAAGATTCCTGTTCGCGCGTGCGTTGAAGTCGCGAGCACAAGCGGGCAGGCGACGGAGAGAAATGCGCAGAAAGTCGGGGCGATTCGCATCCCGCGAGTGTACTCGCTCGCCTGCAATTCTCGAAGGCCCGCATCACTTCACAGTGATGACGCTCGCCTCATCGAGAATCGTGACGATGAATGCGAGGAAGAGCAGGATGTGTACGACGCCTTGCACGGCGTTCACGCGTCCAGCGCGAAGATTGACGGCCGCGACGAGGAACGTCGTCACGAGGAGCACGATGTACGGGGCGTCGAGTCCGAGTTCGGGCGAAACTCCGGTAAACCAGCGAATCGCCAAGACGGCGGGCACCGTCAGGCCGATCGTCGAAAGCGAACTTCCGAGGAGAACATTCATCGCGCGTTGCGTTTCTTCACGCGCCGCGGCCTTGAGCGCGGCAAGGCCTTCGGGCGCGAGCACCAGTGCCGCAATGAAGACACCGCCGATACCCGCGGGCAAGTAGGACGCCGCGAGGAGACCCTGTACGCGGCCGGCGAGTCCTTCGGCAATCGCCACGACACCAACGAGCGCGAGCACGAGAAGCGTGCCCGATCGCCACGTCGACACGGGCTCATGTGCTTCGCCCGAAGCATGCGCTTCCTTGCGTGCTTCGTGTTCGCGTTCGGTCATGTGGTGATGTGCGTAGAAATTGCGATGCCGCGTCGTCTGGAAGTAGAGGAACACGAGATAAATCACAAGCGACGCGCAGCCAACGAAGACTTCCATCGGGTCGCTCATCCAACCGCCGTCGGCACTGCGTGTGAATCGCGGCAGAATCAGCGTGATCGCGCCGAGTGCGATGATCATCGGGAGATAGGAGCTCGCCGATTGCGCGTTGAACTCTTGCTCTTGCCGTTTGAGGCCGCCGATGAGGAGAACAGCGCCCATCAAGAGATTCAACAGAATCATCAAGACTGAGAGCATCGTGTCGCGCGCGACCGTCGCATCGCCGTTCGAACCGAGCATGACCGCGCAGACCGCAGCGACTTCGATGATGATTGCGGAAACCGTCAGCAGTACGGTTCCGAGCGGTTCTCCGAACTTCTCCGCGAGTTCATCGGCGTGCGCCATCGCGCGGAATGCTGCCGCAACGATGCACACAACCAGCCAGATACTCCAGAGGAGATTCGCACCGTTGTTGATTTCGCCGGCAGGAGACCAATGTGCGAGCACCACGCCGCCTGTCAGAAGCGCGAGCAGAATTGGCAAGTCTGGGAGCCAGCGGGCGAGGAATGATCGCGGTGGGGCTTTCGCGTGACTCGACATGGCGCGGAGAATACTCGCCAACTCACGGCGCGGGCTTCAAGTCGCGGAACATGAAGAACGCGGCCGCAATCAGACAGAGCGACGCGTACACGAAGTTCATCGTGAGTTTTTCCTTCATGTACAGCACGGCGAACCCCGCGAACACGAGCATGGTGATGACTTCTTGCATGACCTTCAGTTGCGCGAGCGAGAAGCCCGCTTTCTCGAAGCCGATGCGATTCGCCGGAACCTGCAGGCAATACTCAAAGAACGCGACGCCCCAGCTCGCAAGAATCGCAATCCAGAGCGCCTTCGATTTGAAGTCTTTGAGGTGCCCGTACCACGCGTACGTCATGAAGATGTTCGAAACGACGAGAAGCGCGGGGGCGAGGATGAGCGCAGTTCGGGCGGTCATGCCCGCAAGGTATCGCGCGTGCCGCTTGGCATGCGCCACGCGACGATGATCCCGAGGCCCGCGATCGCGGCTGCCGCGAGAATCGCGAGGCCAATGGACGTGGCGAGTTCGGCTCCTTCGGCGCGTGCAAGGCCCGCGACCGTCGCCGCAAAGGCAACGCCAGCCGCGCCACCGATTTGCCGGAATGTCTGCACGATTCCCGAGATTTGCCCGCGTGTTTCATCGGGAACGCCGGAGAGCGTGTCGGTATTCGCCGGCGACATGATGAACGCGACGCCGAAACCAAGGAGTGCCATACCCGTCGCGATGATGCCGTACGAAACGACGATCGACCCGGCGCCCCAGGTCGCAAGCCCCGCGGTGGCGACGAGTGTGCCGAAACGCGCGAGCGGACGAACGCCGACGCGGTCGTAGAGCTTGCCCGCACGGCGCGCGACGAGAATGACGGGAATCAGCATCGGCATGAGCGAGGCGCCCGCGCGTGCCGCGTTGTAGCCGAGGACTTCTTGCGCGTAAATCGCGCCTTGCACCACGAGCGAAGCCATTGCGAATTGCATGATTCCGATGAGGATGACGTTCGCGCGAAGTCGCGGCTCGGCAAGCAATGCCAATCGCACAAGCGGCCGCGTGATGCGGAATTGTCGCCAGGTAAACAGTGCTGAAAGTGCGCAGCCCGCGGCGAGCATTGCAAGGAATCGCGGCTCGACGATGCGAAGCGTGCCCGTTGCGGGATTCTGGTCGGCGCCTTCTTGCAATGCGTAGATCGCAAGCGGCAGGCCAAGCGCGAGCAGCAGCGCCGAAGGCACGTCGAAGGTTCGCTCTTCGGCGCGTCGATTTGGGGGCTTCGCGATGAGAATGAGCGCGATCGCCGCGAGTGCGATCGGGAGATTGATGAAGAAAACCCAGCGCCAGCCTGCGTATTCCGCGAGAAGTCCGCCGAGCACGGGCCCGATCGCAAAGAATGACATCGAGACGCCGATGTAGATACCCATCGCGCGGCCGCGCTCACCAGCGGGGAACGTCTCGATGACGAGCGCACTCGACGCTGGTTGCATCAAGCAGGCGGAAAGTCCTTGCAGAATGCGGCCCGCGATGAGGAGCTCAGCCGATGACGCGAGTCCGCAAAGGACACTCGCGGAGGCGAATCCGACCACGCCCGCGAGGAACGTCGAGCGCTTTCCGAAGATGTCGCCGAGCCGCCCGCCGACCGCCATCGCGGCCGCGAGTGCCACCATGTACGCGTTGGCGATCCACGCGATACCCGTCGGGCCGAGGCCGAGTTCCGCGCCGATGCGTGGGCCCGCGACCGCAGTTACCGTGAGGTCGACGAAAATCATCGACAGACTGCCCGTCAATGCCAAGAGGACGAGTCCGCGACGAGGCGTGAGAGAGTTCGCGGGAGGCGCCGCGGGAGTGCTCACGGAAATGTCATCAGGCGCGGGCGAGGTCACTCGCGCAGCGTACCGCAACGAATCTTGTCTCCGTCGCGCCCACGCCGAACGCGCGCGCGGTACAACACCCCGATGCACACTGCTTTGCACGCTCGACCATTCGCGGCCTTTGTTCTTTCGTTGTCGACGCTTGGCGTCGTCTCTTCAGGCGTCTTCGCTTCGAGCACCCACGCGCGCGCACCGCAAGATGCGCCTGCGGCGGCGGCGAGTGCTCCAGCCGGAGCAACGACCGCGGAATGGCCGCAAACGGTCGTCGACGCGGGCGACACCATCACGGTCTACCAGCCGCAGTTTGAAACACTCGACGGCGTGCAACTCACGATGACCGCGGGCGTGAGCCTTCGTCGCAAGGATTCTGATGGCGCAACCGCGTCGATGAACGGTGTTGCCACGCTGACTGCGCAAGCGGTTGCGGGCGACGTTCCTGGCGAACTCGAGATCAACGGCATCTCGTGCTCGTCGGTTGACTTCGGTGGGACGAGCGACCAAGACTTGGCTGCGCGCCTGACGCGTCTCCTGACCGGCGTTGCGTTCACAGTCGATCGTGGCACGCTCGTTCAAGACATGCAGCTCACCAACGCGCGCGCCGCGGGAACGCCCGGACTTTCGTTCACGCCGCCGCGCTTCGTCGACTCGAATGTCCCCGCGGTCTTGATCATCGTTGATGGTCAACCGATTCTCGTTCCTGCGGGTTCGAGCGGTTGGCAGTCGGTGAAGAACACGGCGTTCATCCTGCTTCGCTCGCCGGAAGGCCGTTGGTACACGGCGGTCGGAACCTCGACGCTCGCCAACAGTTCGCAGCCGCCAGTGTGGATGAGCGCCGACACACTCACCGGAAACTACGCGCTCAGCGATGCGCCGCCCGCGGACGTCGTGGCCGCGCTCGGCACGACCAAGGAAAAGCCCTCGCAACTCGACGGCCAGTCGCCGACCACGTTGATGGCTTCTGCGACACCGAAGCGCGTCATCGTTGCAACGGAGCCCACTGTGCTGCTCGCCACCGACGGTGCGCCGCAACTCGTCGACGCGGCGCCTGGTGTCCGTGAAGCAACCAACGCGAATACCGTGCTGCTTTATGTCTCGAACCCTGGCGAATGGTGGACGCTCCAAGCGGGGCGCTGGTTCCACGCCGCGCCATCGAAGCCTTGGCAGTACGCGGCACCGAACGAGGTTCCCGCGTCCTTCGCGCAACTCGCCGCCCGCGGTCGACTGCTCGCGGCGCGCGCAGCGGTGCCGGGAACGACAGAAGCAAACGCCGCGGTCGTTGCTTCGAGTGAAGTGCGCACCGTGACGGTGAAGGCCGACGCCGCATGCGCTGTCACCTACGCGGGCGAGCCTGCCTTCAAGCCAGCGGCCGCTTCGGGTGACGCAGCGAGCGTTGGATACGCAACCAACTCCTCACAACCAGTGCTCGGCGTCGGCAGCAGCTTCTACTGCTGCAACGCTGGCGCGTGGTTCATCTCAACCTCGGCAAACGGCCCGTGGAAGGTGACTGACACGGTTCCGAGCGCGATCTACGGCATTCCGCCAGCTTGCCCTGTGTACCCCGTGACCTACGTCGAGGTCTACGGCAGCACGAAGGACGCGTCGACGGGCGCGCTCACAAGCGTCACCTTCGGTTTCACGTCGGGCTACCTCGGTACCTATCTCAATCAAGGCACGCCGGTCTATGGCACGGGCTACGACTACTCGCCTGAGTCTGACACGGCCGCCGCGGCCGACACCTATCAGGCGTATCCGCAGACGTACGGCTCGAACGCCTTCTACGACAACCAGACCGGAACGTACGCGCCGGGTGGTTACTCGTCCGACTACGACTACGCGTCGCCGCTCGTGCAGCCGTACTACCTCGACTCGGGTTGGGGCGGTTGGGGTTGGTGCCCAGGTTGGACGAGTGGTTGGGGCTGGGGCTACAACAACTGGCACGCGTGGAATCACTGGTCGGGCTACTGGAACAACTGGCATCCCTACTGGAATCAAGATTGGCACAACCAGTGGCAGAACAATCAACGCGTCTACTCAAATGCGCGTGCGACCAACGCAAACTCCCAGTACTCCGCGTCGAACCCTTGGGGTGAGAGCAAGGACTGGCAGAAGTGGAACGCGGCGAATGCTGCGGGCAACGAGCCGCAGAACCACGAGCCTGCGGATTGGCAGAAGTGGAACGCCGCGAGTGCTGCGGGTAATGAGCCGCAGAACAAAGAGTCTGCGGATTGGCAGAAGTGGAACGCGAGCAACAACCTCTACGGTCAGAACACGCAGCGCGCGGAGAACGAAGGTCGTGCCGCGTTCAACCGCAACCAGAACTACAACTGGAATCAGAATCGCGCGCAGTCGAACGACTCATCCAACAACGCAGGCGGCTACGGCCGCACGGGTTGGAACTCTCAACCAGCGCGCAACACCAACACGCAATACAACAACCACAACTGGAACGCCTACCCGCGCACGGGTTACAGCGGTTTCCATCCGTCGTACAACTACAACTATCGCCCAGCCGCGTCGAGCTACCGCGCGCCCGCGGCGGCGTCTCGTGGCGGTGGCGGCGGGGGCCGGCGCTGAATTCGCGCACGCGAAGTGCGGGTTCGCAGATGGTTGGGTGCACGATCGCCGTCGATTGGTGCGTTCGGAGCAATGACGCGTGCTTCGACGCGTGCTTCGACGCGTGCCGTGACACGTCTGGCTATACACGCCGCGACAGGCGCAGCGATATGAGTTGTGACCAAGAGCCTGCGAGGGCAGTCCGGTGAACGCGCTCATGCGCGTGTTGCTTCCCCCTCGATCGCTCGAAGCAGAGCTCGAGGAGTACGAGCGCGACGACCCCACGCGGACGGATGTCCTTGCATGGTCGGTGGCCACGTGGCTTGCGTCGTTGTCGCTGCTACGCGCGCTCGAAGCAGCGCTCTTCGCGTGGATCATCTTCGTCGTGCTGTTTCGATTCCGCGCATCAATGCGCGTTCTTCGTGCAGCAATCTGGACTCCGCCGTTCCTGCTACTTGTCGGCTATCTCCTCGTGACCGCGGCGGCGACACTCGCCTACGGGCGGGAGAACATGTGGTCGCTCGTGATGCCCGAGCGCAAGTTTCTCATTCCGTTCTTACTCGTTCCGGTGCTGCATCGTTGGCGATTGCTCCTCCTCGGACTTGTTGCGGGAGGTGCGATCGAAGTCGCGGTGATGCTGTGTCGTGCAGCGATGCGTTCAACAGTGTGGCCTGAACTCAAGATTGATCTCGTCGATGGAACCGAGTGGACGCTTGTGGTCCTTGTTGCGGCGACGTTGTTCGCAGCGCTCGGTACGCGCGGAGCGACCCGCTTCGCATGGGGCGCCCTTGGACTTCTGACGTTGTCCCTTCAAGGCGTGTTGTCGCAGCGTGCGCCGTTTGTCGGCGCGTTGGTTGCGCTCGTTGCGACCATCGTCGTCGGTTGGCGCTTCTTCGCGCGCGGAACCCGCGTGTCGATCGTGGTCGCGGTACCGCTTCTGATGGGCTGCGCGCTCGCGGTCAGCACGCTCGGCGGCGGCGTGGCGGCGAAGCGCTTCGAGTTGATTTTTGCGAGCGGCGACGGCGGAACCACCGTCGTCGAAGAGATCGGGCCGCGATCGCGCGCGGCGCCCATCGTCGACTACCAAACGCTGAACGAGTACTCATCGCAGCGACTGGAGCTATGGCGTTGGACCGCGCACGGAATCAGCGAAGAACCCTTCATCGGACACGGTCGCAAAGCGTGGCGCACGGAAGTCGATCGACTGATCGACGAGGCTCCTGCGGAAGTGCGTGCGGAACGCGGCGCCACAATCGTGCGTTGGGCGCGGGAGATTGGTTACTCGCACAACACGCCGCTCGATGTGCTCTTTGAGTCAGGTTTCGTCGGCGCGAGTCTTCTCTTCACGCTGGTTTGTCTCGGACTCTGGGGTGCGTTGAAGCGACTGCGCGACGAGCCGATCGCCGTCATCCCGATCGCGGCATTCGTTGGGCTCTGCGCAGCGGCGCATTTTGAATTTGTCTTCGCACGCTCGATCCAAGGCGCGACGCTGATTGCGGTTGCGGTGCTTGTGCTCGTGCCGCGACCAAGTGCAGCGCAGTGGGAGCGCTCGGGGCTTGGGCGCAGCGACGCGTGGATTGCACGTCTCTTCGGTGCGTGAGTTTCCGAAGGCGATGCGGCGCTGCGAGGTCTCGTGCGCACGGGCTTTCACGCTGCGAGATCGCAAAAAGTACAGCGGCCGGATCTGGTGGAATCCGGCCGCGATCGGCGTACCGCCTCGTACATCTTCAAGAGCCAGCCTCTTCAAGACTCAAAGACGAGTCTTTCGATGCAAGAGACTTTGGAGGTACGAGACTCAACTGAAACTGGATCGAGTGTGGCGCGCGACTTCAACAGTCACGCGCTGTGTGCCGCAGGCGCATGCCCGCAATCGCGCAGGAACCGACGGATCGAGGAGATCTCGTGGTCCGACTGCAACGTGTGACCGCCGCCGTGTGGGATTTTGAATGTCATCTCGTGAGGGCCAAATTTGACCTTCAGGTGGTCGTGCCTGGTTTCTTCCGTCGTGCCGCCGAGTGACTCAAACATCTGGACGATGTCGCGCCAGTGGATGTTGTGCGTGGTGGGGTGGGCGAAGAGTTGCTCAAGCGTGCGTTGATGGTTCGACATGGAAAACTCCTCAAATCTCTGCGGTCGGCGCCGCGCGAACTTCGCTGGCGGCCGAGCTGCGAGCGACAATAGCACAATCGCGGATATGTTTATCTGTGATTGATGCTTTTGGGCAAGATCGGGGCTCTTTAGGGCATTCGCCCCCCGGTTTGCGCCATCTCAGGGATGAGTGCTGCGCGAAAAAGACCGCGGGCGACGGTGGTGGCCGTCGCCCGCGGGTCGCGTTGTGAAATTGAGGAATGCTCGCGCTTGCTGAGAGCGAGGGTTCACTCGGCTGCCGGCGGACGGTTCGCGCGGCCACCACGACCACGTGGACGTTCGCCTGCGGCATCACCCTCGGCAGCAGCACCACCAGCAGTGCCACCGGCGGGAGCCGCCGATTCGCCACCCTCATCCTTTTGGAAGAGCTGGTGACCCGACTCTTCCGACTCGTGGAGTTTCTCAAGCGCAGCCTTCGCAGCAGCGGTGTTGCCCGAGAGGATCGCGTTCTCGATTTCAAACGCGGTCATGATCGAAGTGATCATCGCCTTGCGGAACTCGCGCTCATAGGCAGCTTTGTCGTCGCCGAACTTCGCCTTCGCTGCGTCTGACATCGGAACTGCCGAGGCAGCGCCCTTCGACGCAACGAGGCCCATTTGAAGGCGTTGCACCGCTTCGAGGTCGGCCTTCTGTGTCGACGCATCAAGCGCCGATGCGCGCAGCGCACGGAAAGCGCCGTTCGCTTGCTTCATCGAAGCTTCCATGTTGGGGGCGCCGCCAGCGGCACCGCCGCGGCCTGCGCCACCTTGCCCGCCCTGACCTCCCTGTCCGCCCATGCCGCGGAGTGCTCCGCCTTCCCTCGCGATGACTTCGAGCTCAGTGCGCTCGACAAAGCCGTCCTTGTTGGTGTCGGCGCGTTCGAAAATTCGCTCGACGAGCATCGGAGGCATCTCATCGCGCGAGAGCTTGCCGTCGCCGTTCTGATCCATGTTCATGAGGCGCTCAACCATTTGCGCTGGGTCGACTTGGCCGCCGCGCATGCCTGGGCGCTGACCATCTTGGCCTGGCTGGCCTGGTTGGCTAGGTGCACCGCCCGGCGCGCCCTGATTCCTGCCACCCTGATTCCCGCTCGGCGGGAACGTGCCGTCCTGCTGGGCGAGTGCGAGCGATGAGAGCGAGAGCGCGAGAAG
>Ga0164293_10006394_pt1 | contig 10024 bp, 10 predicted proteins | sample GEODES118metaG_FD_111487 | JGI IMG/M metagenome (GOLD analysis project Ga0164293, IMG submission 111487) | Eutrophic lake water microbial communities from Lake Mendota, Wisconsin, USA - GEODES118 metaG | ecosystem: Environmental > Aquatic > Freshwater > Lake | place: USA: Lake Mendota...
GAAAATTCGTAAGATGTCGAGCCGTCGAGCAACAGCAGGATCTCGAACGCCTCATGGGAATGCCATGTGATTCGCGAGGCGCTCTGCGATCGGATCGTCGCGATCCGATGAAACAACGCCAACCCGATCTCTTTCCCCAGCAGCGCGTTCTCCGCCAGAAATCTCGATTTGGCTAAGCTGTCCACCCGCAACTTCCCCCTCGATTTTGCGTGTTCGAAATCGTCTTGCCTATGAAATTAAAAAGACGATTTTGTAGGTGTGGTCGAATCATAAGTCGAATCGGCCTCGGTTGCAACGCGTTGGCGGGCGTCGGTCGCGCCGCGTCCGTCGATGCCCGGGCATGCTAGGGTCACGGGCATGCTAGGGTCACGGGCTTGCAAGGGTCACGGGCTTGCAAGGGTCAGTACGCCGCTTGGTCCGCAGGGGGGCGATTCGCGCTAGGTCGGTCTCCCGTCATGCCTAGCGACAGAGACGATCGAACCATGGGACGACCGACCGGGGCGTAGCTTGGAGGCAGAGGGCGACCGCCCGCTGAGACCGGCGCTTAAAGCTGGGCTGAGACCGGCGCCAAAAGCTGGGCTGAAACCGGTCGGCTCAGTCCCGTGCTAAAACCGCTCCCAGAAAACGCACCGATCAGCGCGAACCAGATCCGGTCCATCGATCGGGATCGGTTTCGCGATGCGGATGTGAAGAACGACCAGGCGGTTCTCCCTTTCGAGCCGCCGGCCGATAGGCCTTTCGCGGCCGAGCAAAAGCAAGAGGTTTGGGCCGCAGGCTTACGCAGGCTTACGCAGGCTTACGCAGGCTTACGCAGGCTTACTTGGGCAACAGCGTCAGGACGTTGCCGCTGGGGCGTGCGATGACGTGGGCGGCGATCAGTTTGCCGAGCGAACCGACCTTGGCCTTACCCGCTTCGACCGCCGCGTTCACCGCCGCGACATCCCCCTTGATGATCACGGTGATGTAACCGCCGCCGAGCTTTTCCTTGGCGAGCACTTCGACGTTCGCGGCCTTGCAGGCGCTGTCGATCGCTTCGAAAACGGCGGTGAAGCCTTGGGTTTCAATGAAGCCCAGGGCAAAAGTGGGCGAATCGGCCATGCTGGTTCCTCGGGGTTTTTGCTTCGCATCGGGGGTCGTGCCGGAATCGCCCAGCACCACGTTCTGTTCGAGTAACGGGCTGCGTTCCTGACGGCTCAAGATCCCTTTGGCCATCGCCGAAGGTTCGGGGTTGGTCAGCAGCGTCACGACCGGCGTCACGCCGAATCGCGAGGCTTGCTCTTTGCCCGCTGCCAAGGCCGCGGCCACGGCATCCACGGAACCGCCGATCTTGATCACAGTCCCCAGGAAATCGTTCAGTTCCGCCTGGACCACTACGATCTCGGCGGCCTTTTCCATCGCGTCCAGCGCAACCATCGCCGGGGTGAATCCGGTTACTTCAAGGATGCCGATGCTGGTGCTCACGCTTCCGATCCCCTGCTGGGTGCCTCTGGTTGCTCGTTACGACAGATTTACTATACGTCACGCTTTGCAATCTGGGGACTCCGGGTAAAAAATGCCGAATTTTTAAAAAAGTCGGTCAAGTCGGTCGGATGCCATCGCAAAGTACCGATCAATGAAGTGCATCGAGCCGTTTCAGCAGCGATTCGAGCCTAGCCCTCGCATCCTCACACTGGGCCGTTGCCCTGTCCAGCTCCTCGGGCGACGCCTCATCCCCCAAACCCTCGAGCACCCCTTCCAGGCGGGCCGATTCGTCCATCGCCGCCACGACCTCGTCGCCCAACCGCGCCCGTTCCGCTTCGATCCCCTCGGGCCGGGCCTGTTGTTGACGTTCCCATTCCTGGCGTGCGAGCTGCGAGAAACGGTCGCGATACCGATCGACGACCCCCTGGGAGACCTCGGTCCAGGCCGACCGTTGTGCCGCGGCATCACTTGCCGAGCCGTCGCTCGCCGTCAAAACCTGATCGATCTCGCACAACAGCTCATCGAACACCCCGTTGGCGGCGTCGACGATCCTTTGCAACACGATCGCTTCGCCCCCCTTTGCCATGAGGGCTTGCAAAGCCGGATCGATCCGGACATCGACCTTCGGCCCCGAGGGGATCGTCAAACCGGGGTGGCGGGCGCCCAGCCGCGATACGAAATCGGCCCCGACATCCCTTTGCCAAATCGACGTCCCTTCGCCACCCGGCGAAGCGTTTTGTGACTGGGGACGATCTTTGGTCACCACGGCAGACCCTCGCGCGAAAACGATCAGTGATCCCCTCTTTCGCGAGCCGGCGACGTACGTTCCGGTTTTTCCGCTGGGGGCTCGCTCAGTGTAGGGCGGCGGCCGCGGGGGTTAAAGGACCGCAGCGTTTCGTCCCCTTGCGACAACGAGCCTGTCGAGAAACGAGATTGGGGTTTCGAAGAATCCGCCCTTCCGCTTTATTGCACTTCGGCTGGTTTGTAGCTCGCCCCGATCATTTTCCCATCGCCCTTCCCGGTCGCACGTTGCCACCGGGGCCTCCAACCGCCAGCGGCCCAATCCTTCGATGCCAAACAACCCGCCAGCGATCCACGCCGACCTGAACGATCCGGTCACCAAGCACATGCGGACCGATTTCGCGAAGCTGAAAGAGGGTCAGACGGTCGGCCAATCTTTGGCGAGCATCCGAGAGCGTCAACCCGAAGGGCGGATCATCTATTTTTACGTCGTGGATGAGGAGGGTCGATTGACCGGTGTCGTGCCGACCCGCCGGCTGTTGCTCAGCCCCGAATCGGCACCGCTCAAGGAAATCATGGTGACCAAGGTCGTCACGATCGCCTCGTCCGCGACCGTCCTCGACGCCTGCGAGTTTTTCCTACTCCACCGCTTGCTCGCCTTTCCGGTGATCGATCCCCAGCGGCGGATCATCGGGATCGTCGACGTCGAGCTCTACACCGAAGAGCTCGCCGATATCGATCGCCGCGAGGACAGCGATGACCTCTTCCAACTGATCGGGGTCCACTTGTCGGAGACGCAGCAGGCATCTTCGTCGCTCGCCTTTCGCAGCCGCTTCCCGTGGCTCTTGGCGAACATCGCCGGCGGGATCGCCGCGGCCTTCCTGACCGGGATGTTCGAGGCGGAGTTACAAAAGGCGGTGGCCCTGGCCCTTTTCATCCCCGTCGTCCTCGCGCTGGCCGAGAGCGTGGCGATCCAATCGGTCAGCCTCACGCTGCAATCGCTCCATGGCAAACAGCCGACGCTCCGTTCGATTTTTTCCAAACTTCGGGTCGAATCGCTGACCGGGCTCTACCTCGGCTTGGCCTGCGCCGCCGCGGTGGCGACGGTCGCCGCGCTCTGGCTCCGCCAAGCCGCGGTGACCTACTGCCTGATCGGAGGGATCGCCGGTGGTGTGACCTGCGCCGCACTGATCGGCGTCGCGATCCCGAACGTGTTACGATGGTTGGAACGTGAACCGCAAGTCGCCGCCGGTCCGGTTTCGCTGGCGGCGACCGATATGGTCACGCTGATGATCTACTTCACCCTGGCCCGTTTCCTGTTGGCCTGAGCCCACCCCGTTGAGCCCACCGCGATGCACTTCCTTTCTCTGTTTGGCCGCTTGGCCCTATCGATCGCCGTTTCGTCGTGCTCCGCCGCGTCCGCCGAGAACTGGCCCTGTTGGCGTGGCCCGCGTGGGGACGGGACGATCACCGAACGTGACCTGCCGACCCGCTGGGACGGCGAGTCGGGCGAAAACATCCTCTGGAAGGTACCGGCCCAAGGGGTCGGCCATTCGTCGCCGATCGTTTGGGAGGACAAACTTTTCATCACGACCTGCTTCGAAGCCGAAGAGACCCGCTCGCTCCTGTGTCTGGACGCCAACACCGGCAAAGAGCTCTGGCGTTCCGAGATCCTTCGCTCGCCGCTCGAGACGATCCACCAATTGAACAGCCGGGCTTCCGGGACCCCTGCGACCGACGGCGAACTCGTCTACACCGCGTTTCTCAAAGTCGACGGGAAAAAGATCCCCGCCCCCAACGTCGGCGAACCTCGCGACATCACCCCCGGCCGGATCGTCGTCACCGCGACCGACTTCCAAGGGAAACAGCGCTGGCAAGTCGGCATCGGCGATTTCATCAGCGCCCACGGCTTTTGCAGTTGCCCCGTCCTCTACAAAGGGACGGTGATCATCAACGGCGATCATGACGGCCAAGGGTACCTCGTCGCGCTCGATCGCGCGACCGGTCGCGAGGTCTGGCGAACCCCCCGCGAACACGGGATCCGCAGCTACGTCACCCCGATCATCCGTCCGATCGATGGCCGCGACCAGTTGGTGATGTCGGGCAGCGAACACATCGCGGCCTTCGATCCGAATGACGGCACGATGATCTGGAAGGTCGAAGGGCCGTGCGAGCAATTCGTCGCCTCGATGGTCTTCGACGGCGAACGCTTCATCATGTCCGCTGGCTTCCCGACCCATCACGTGATGGCGATCCGCCCCGACGGGAAGGGGGACGTGACCAAGTCCCACGTCGCCTGGCACGTCGATCAATATGTCCGCAGCTATGTCCCCTCCCCTGTGTTGGTCGGCAAGTTGCTCTATGTCGCCGATGATCGCGGCACCGCCAACTGTTTCGATTCCGTCGATGGCCAGCGGCTCTGGCAGGGCCGCCTCTCGGGTGCGTTCAACGCGTCGCTGGTCGCTTCCGACCAAGCCGTCTATTTCCCCGCCGGTGATGGCGTGACGAAGGTCGTGGCCCCCGGTCCGGAACTGAAGGTGGTCGCCGAGAACCGGCTCGACGAGGTCCTGCACGCCTCGCCAGCCGTCGCCAGCGGCCGGATCTACCTCCGTGGCGACCGACATTACTACGCGATCGGCAATCGCTAGTAGATTCGTAGCGATAGGTAAGAAAATGTTTATCCGCCAACGGATATTTACAAGGCTGGAAGTAATGAATCGCATGGGAATCGAACAACAGCAAAACGAGTTGGAATCGCGTCGCGGATGCGTCTCGTTGTTCTTGTTCGGTATGGCATTCATCGTTTCATCGTTTGCTAACGAGTCGCTCGATACATTGTTTTTTTTGACCAGCGGCCGATCTCGGCTCGATGCGCCCGTCGGTTACGTTTTCTTCGAGTCGACGGCCATCACCTTCGGTTTCGTCGCCTTGTTTTTCGGTTTCTGGTTCTTACGAAGCATGCGGTTTGTGGAGGATTATTTGCCGATCATGCGACCGAAAGAAATCTTGACCTTCGCGCTGTCCATGTGGCTCGGGCTGGTGTCCGTTCGGCCGGTTTGGCTGATGCTGGTAGGGCCCGACTGGGAAGGGATCGCGGGAATCTTAGGTATCATTTTGGGATTCGTGATTCATCAGCAATTCGGATTATTTCGCAAGGATGAGCGGCCCGATCAGCAGACTACGACTGGAGGAATTTGAAGTCGCCTGATCGCCAAGCTTGCGCTCTGTTGCGACGTGGCTTCTGACGCCAATGACCAGTAAATACTAACTGCACCGGCCACCGTACACGGCTCGTACCTTGACCACGCGAGGACTTCGGATGGGCGATATCAAAGACCCGAGATTGCTGTACTTCAAAGGGGGTCTGATGCTGGTCGTCGGTTCGCTCGGCGCGGCGACCCTTTTGTTGCAAAGCCCCGGCCTCAAGACGCTGTTGCTCTTGGCGGTGACCGTTTGGGGTTTTTGCAGGGCATACTACTTCGCCTTTTACGTGATCGAGCATTACGTCGATCCCGGTTATCGCTTCGCCGGGTTGATCGATTTTCTGCGGTATGCCATACGTCAGCGGCGGGCAGACGAAAAGGCCGAGTGACACTGCCCAACAGGCCCTGCGGGTGATTTCGACTAGCTGTGGGATTGGTGTAAACTGTCGTTCGAGCCTGGGCGGGACATATTCGCGTCGCCCGGCGGACATTCATCCACACCCCGGAGTGATCTTCTCATGCGTTTCGGTATCTCATTGCTCGGCGCGACCGTCGTCGCACTCGGCTTGGCTGTCGTCGATCTGCACGCCCAGGAATCGAAAGGGAAGGTCGACAGTTCCGTCGCCGAGAAGCTCGGTTGGAAACTGGGCGTCCAAACCTACAGCTTCAACCGTTTCACCTTCTTCGATGCGATCGATAAGGCCGCCTCCGTCGGGCTGAAGTACGCCGAAGCCTACCCGGGCCAAAAGATCTCCGCCGATATCGAAGGCAAGATGGGGCCAGAGATGACCCCGGAACAGATCCGGGCCGTCAAAGAAAAGCTCGCCTCGGCCGGCGTGAAGCTGACCGCCTTCGGCGTCACCGGCCTGAGCGCCGATGAGGCCACCAGCCGCAAGACGTTCGAGTGGTGCAAGGAAATGGGGATCGGCGTCATCAACACCGAGGTCCGCGAAGATGCCTTCGACACGCTCGAAAAACTCTGTGCCGAGTACCAGATCAAGATCGGCATCCACAACCACCCCGAACCGTCCTACTACTGGAACCCCGACACGGTCCTCAAGGGGATCGAAGGGCGAAGCAAATGGATCGGCGCCTGCGCCGATACCGGCCATTGGCTCCGTTCGGGGCTCAACCCGGTCGAGTGCCTCAAGAAGCTCGAAGGGCATATCGTCAGCTTTCACTTCAAGGACCTCAACCGCGAAGGGAAAGGGGCACACGACGTCCCCTGGGGCACCGGAGTCGCCGACGTCCCCGCGCTGATCGCCGAAATGAAGCGCCAAGGGTTCCAAGGACCGGTTTCGATCGAGTACGAACACAACTGGCTCGAATCGCTCCCGGAAATCGGCCAGTGCGTCGTCAATTTTCATGCGCTGACCGCAAAGTCGACGAAGTGAACCGTGCATGACCGCTCATCGGGCTGGGGATTCCATGCGACCGCGGAACCTGATCGTCTCGTTCGGGATCGGTACCCTGTTGGTCGCCTACGGATTGATGACCCGAGGAAAAGAAGGCATGTACTTTTTTTTCATGGGCGCGGTCATGCTCTTATCGAGCGTCGCGATTGCCGTGATCCGTCGCGGCGATCCGAAGCCCCCTCCGAACAACCGTCAAGCGATCGCGGGGGCGATCCTCGGTGCGATCGCGGGAGGAGTTCTCGGCAATAACTTTCCGCCCCTCGGCAGGTTGATGATCCAGGCCTTCAACCCAGGCCTCCCCGAGCAAGACTTTGCCGCAGGACTCGGCGCGATCGGTGGCACGCTCCTCGGGGCGATGCTGGGTGCGATGCTGGGTGCGATCCTCATCGTTTCGTTTCGCGACCCATCCCGTCGGTCGCATCCCACTGCGGCTGCGCCCAGCGCGACCCGGCCAACATCGGTTGACCAAGAATAGCGAAGCACTTGACCCTCCTCACGCCCGTCCCCCCCGCCGCTGCCGCCCCTCTTATGGGTGGGTTTTTGCTCGTCGAGCCAGCATTGAAGCCATCGGATGTGTTCATTGTCGTAGCTCGTCTGCCGGGTAGCTCGGAGAAATCAGACTTTGCCGTCGTGTATCGAATTCACCGCACCAAATCCATCTGAAGCGTTGATCGCACCCTGAAACCGATTTGTTCGTTTTCGTCTATCGAATAAATACGAAAGACTCTTTCACACAAAGCTTCTATGTTTAGAAATACGTCGCGAAGGGTTTATTCCTCCGTCCGCGTCGTTGTCCGGTAAGTCGCGAGATTTCGAGTCAGCGGTTTTGGGTCTGAAGACCCGATCGCCAATCGATCGCACTTGCCGCAACGTTGCCTTGGCTCGGACTTGCCGGTCACATGGTTGTCCGGCATGGTCGCGATCGGAGGTTGGTAACGGCATCGATCGAACCGATGTGCCAGAGAGGTTGTTTCGGTTCGGTGGATGATTGTCATCATCGCCTGGCGAGACGTGATTGTGATTTGATTGTCGATGCCGATTGGTGGTTTTGGCCGGTTTTGGCAGACCCATCTTGAGGTAATCGGATTTGTTTTTATCGTTGATCGAGTGCTAGTGGGTAGTGATCAGTTTGTCCGACGGGACGGAAGACCTTTTCGGTCGTCCCGATTTGCGGGGTCCAGCCGCAAGTGCTTCCGTCGGTGCCGTCGGGCAGACGCAGCCAGAGAATTAAGGAGTTATTCGTGAGACTTAGATCGAAATCAGCATCTTCAGGGTTCACCCTGGTGGAATTGCTGGTGGTTATCGCCATCATCGGCGTGATGGTCGGTTTGCTCCTCCCTGCCGTTCAGGCGGCGCGAGAAGCGGCGCGGCGTATGAGTTGTTCCAATAACCTGAAGCAACTCGCATTGGCGTCCCACAATTTCCATGACACGTTCAAGAAGTTCCCTTACGGGATGCTTCGGGCAGACGGCAACGGTTGGGGCCACCCGGAATGGGGCACGCCTCAACAGAACCGTCGCTACGCCCTGATGCATCAATTGATGCCGTACTGCGAACAGACCGCGTTCTGGGATAACTGGGACCAAATGAACTTCAACAACAACCGTTTGTCCCACGCCCGCTACGGCGGCGACGGGACGACGATGGACCCGGCCAACGGCACCTCGGCCGTCGGTCAGATCCTTAGCGAAACCCTCCGGTGTCCGTCCAACCCCGGTTCGCTGTGGAACATCAGCCACAGCCCGACGGGTAACGGCGTTTATGCCCGAGGTGACTACTTCGGCTGCGCCGGCCAGCGTGGTTATCCCGGATACGTCGATTCGCGTCCCAGCCTCTGGTACCCCTTCGGCCCTGGGACCGATTACCCGCGTATCCCGGGAAGCCGTGGCTCTGCCGGTTCGGCCCGTGCCAACGGCATGTTCAGCCGCTGCATCCAGTACGCGATGCGCGACTGTCTCGACGGGACGAGCAACACGATCCTGTTAGGCGAACGCAGCTACTTCGACGCGCTGTTCGATCAGTGCGGGCCGCTCCGCAGTCCCCCGACGTCGACGATGATGGGGAACTGGGGCTGGGTTTGGTTCGGTGCCGAGGGGAACGTCTTCCTCGGGACGGGTGTTCCGATCAACTTCAAGATCCGGACTTGTGCCGACTTCAACGACCCGCTTCGGTATGACGATCGCATCAACGCGTTCGGTAGCCAGCACCCCGGCGGCTGTGGTGTCGCGATGACGGATGGTTCGGTCAGGTTCCTGAGCGAAAGCATCTCGGCCATCACGTTCAACGCCATGGGCACCCGTGCCGGCAGCGAAGCGATCACCCTCCCGGATTGATCCTGAAGTCCGATCAGGATTTTGCGATCTGCATTTTTCGATCGGTCTCGGCCGATCGTTTCAATGTCGTTTAACGCTCGACCGGCGGCGGACCCCTCCGTCGCCGGTCCTTTCTCTTTGGTATCTTAAGTCCCCCAAAACGATTCGCCCCCTCAGGTTCGAAAGGCTTCGCATGAGATCGCAGATGTTGTTGGTCAGGTCGCTCTGTCTGGTCGTCCTCGCGGCGATCGTCGGTTGTGAGGCAAAACCGAGCGTGGCCCCCGTGACCGGGGTGATCAAGCTTGGCGATAAGCCGCTCGAATTCGTGCAGGTCGAATTCTGGCCCGATAGCGGTATCCGATCCTTCGCAAAGACCGACGCCACCGGAAAATACGAACTCCAGACCGATGACCGAAAGGCGGTCGGGGCCATCCCCGGTGTCCACCGCGTCGTCCTGAAAGACACCTGGCACATGCAAGACGATTACATCGGCGAAGGTGGCGATTGGGTCGATATGTCAAAAGGCCGCAAGGCAAGGATCTCGTCGAAGTACTACGACGCCCTCAAGACCCCCCTGTCGGTCACCGTCAAGCCAGGCGAACCGAACACCTTCGATTTCAACGTCGACCCGCTCGGCAAGTGATCAGAGGGGGGATGCGCCTACGGTTTGATCGAGCTCGAAAAATTTTCTTCCCCGCGAGCGGCCGCTAGTTCACCGCTCGCCGAAACTCGCTTCCCATCGCAACGCGGCCTGACGTAGCCCTTCGATCTCTCCTCGAAGCTTCGAATCTTTCGTCGCCACATAAATTCGGTCACGGCTCGCGAGATCCGATACCTTGACCATGCCCCCTTCCCATCGCCAATCGACCTGGTGAATCCCTTCCGCGTCGAC
>Ga0164293_10006395_pt1 | contig 10023 bp, 8 predicted proteins | sample GEODES118metaG_FD_111487 | JGI IMG/M metagenome (GOLD analysis project Ga0164293, IMG submission 111487) | Eutrophic lake water microbial communities from Lake Mendota, Wisconsin, USA - GEODES118 metaG | ecosystem: Environmental > Aquatic > Freshwater > Lake | place: USA: Lake Mendota, Wisconsin...
CAAAGTGCGCGAGTGATCGCTAGCTATATCTCCTATGGTGATGAACCCAACACAATTGATCTCAACGAAGCGATTCTTAAAAGTGGAAAAAAATTACTTCTCCCGCGAATTAACTCAGATACAGATGTGCCCTCATTAGATTGGGTTCCATGGCACGGTGATACATCACAACTCACTAGCCGAGGCAAGATACTGGAGCCTATTGGCGAAGCCGATAAGAGAACTGATCTCATCGATGTGATTATTACTCCAGCGCTACAGATTGATGCGCAAGGTTTTCGCCTTGGCCAAGGGGGCGGTTATTACGATCGTGCACTGAGTACATTAGCTGCGTGGAAAGTCGCCTTAATTTTTCCGGAAGAAATTTCGACAGACCTTCTTCCGCGCGAAGCACATGATATTCCAGTCAATGCTTATGCCACAGACGAAAAGATCATTCGAATCAATTAAGGAAGATTTCGCGCCATCACAATGCGTTGCACTTGATTAGTACCCTCATATATTTGGGTAAGTTTGGCATCACGCATCATTCTCTCCACTGGATAATCTGACACATATCCATATCCGCCAAGAACTTGCACCGCATCGGTTGTTACCTTCATTGCAACATCGCTGGCAAATGTTTTGCTCGCTGATGAAAAGAACCTCAAGTCTTTATCATTGCGCTCACTCTTTGCAGCTGCAGCGTAGGTAAGTTGGCGGGCTGCCTGGATATTCATAGCCATATCAGCCAAGATAAATTGAATAGCTTGAAACTCGAAGATCTCTTTGCCAAATTGTTTACGCTCGTGTGAATACTTCTCAGCGGCATCGAGTGCACCTTGGGCGATACCCAGTGCTTGCGCAGCAATGGTGATTCGCGTGTGGTCAAGAGTATCCATTGCGATTGCAAAGCCTTTGCCTACTTCACCAATTCGACGATCATCAGAGATTTCTATATTGTCGAAATACACTTCACGTGTCGGTGATCCGCGGAATCCCATCTTCTTCTCAGGTGCGCCAAATGAAATTCCTGGATCAGACTTTTCTATGATAAATGCAGTAATTCCTTTTGATCCCTTACTCGGATCTGTCTGCGCAATGACCGTATAAAACTCAGAGACTCCAGCATTTGAAATCCACTTTTTACTTCCATTGAGTAACCAGCCAGCCGATGTTCGTTCCGCCTTTGTCTTAAGCGCTGTCGCATCAGAACCAGCCTCTGATTCAGAGAGACAGTATGAAAATCCTTTTCCTTGTGCAAGTGCTGGTAGCCAGCGCTTTTTCTGCTCTTCATCCCCGCCCAAGATCAAGGGAAGTGAACCTAATTTATTTACTGCCGGGATAAGTGAAGAGGATGCACATACTCGAGCTACTTCTTCAATAATGATCGCAACTGCTAAGGCATCTGCACCTTCCCCACCGAATTTATCGGGGACGTGTGCTGCATGAAGATTGGCTTTAATTAAGGCATCTGCCGCCTCTTGCGGATAGCGATGATCTTCATCAACGGCATGTGCATGAGGTGCAATCTCTTTCTCAGCAAGAGCGCGAACGCTCTCTCGGAGATCCTGATACTCGGTCGGCAGATTAAATAGATCGGATGTCATTTAATTCTCTTTTCTCGAGTTCAGCGATTGCAAGTATGCGTTGTACTGAGCAAGTTCGTCATCTTCACCCATTGCAGCCATACGTTCTTCATTTCGATCTATGCGACGCGTCTCTTTGGCATCCTCACGCATCCACTGAATAAAGGTCGCAATGAGAGCAAGAATAATTGGAATCTCACCCATTGCCCAACTGACGCTTCCGCCTGCACGCTGATCGGCGAGGAAATCCCCCGAAAGCCAAGGAGCGGCTTGTAAGGCGTAAAACCCCTTATCGACCAGGGTTGTTGAAGCCAGAAGCGCGATTGAGAAGAAGGCGTGAATCGCCATAGTCGCAAAGAGAATAACGATGCGAAGAAGATGGTGCACTCGCCGCGGGTTGGGATCGATACCAACAATAATCATAAAGAAGAGAAAGCCAACGGCGATAAAGTGAATATTCATCAAGAGATGTCCTGCGTGAGAGGCCATCAGTGTTCCGAATAAATCAGTGAAGTAGAGAATAAAGAGAGAGCCATCAAATAAAATAAGTGCAACAACGGGATGAGTGATAATCATTCCGTAGCGAGAATGCAGCAAGGCGAGAAGAATTCCGCGTGGTCCACGCTCTTCCTTAGTTCGTCCTTGCGGCAGCGTGCGCAGAGCCAAGGTAATCGGTGCACCAAGCACCAAACCAATGGGTGCAATCATTCCTAGCGTCATGTGGGCGACCATGTGATATTCAAATGAATACATTGCATACACACCTAGACCACCACTTGTTGCAAAATCCAAGGCAGAGATGCCGAGCGCGAATGCAACTGTGCGACCAACCGGCCAAGCATCTCCACGCTTTTTCAAAATGATGACGCCCTTAATGTAGAGAGCGACTGCCACAACAAGAAGACCGATAAAGAAGAGGTCCGGTTCATAAGCAAAAAGAATTCGGCGCAGGTTTGGTTCGGCCGGAATAACTGGATCAACGATGCGATCAGGGCTGGCATTAACTGAGAGCCAGATACCAATTGCCGTGATCGCCGCCATAAGAGCTACTTCATAACCGATTAATCGCGTAAGAATCGCCCAATTGATCTCTGGCTTCATAGCTAAGTTTTTTTTGTGGAGATAACCAATAAAAATGAGAATTACGGCAAAGAGAGCTTTCAGAATGATTACTCGAGCATACGTTGTATCCCAAGCATCTTTGAAATTCAGTCGTGCCCACGCATTTACTACACCGCTCAAAATAACAACAATGGCAGCCCACAGAGCCATCACGCTAAATCGTTCGATCGCAATCTTTCTATCATTAATCGGAATAAAGGTAATCGCAAAAAGCCCACCTACCCAGAGGGATAATCCGATTACATGTAAAAGCATCGACCCGGTCGCTAGAGCATGTGAACCACCTGAGACAGAGTGACTTTCCAGAGCAGGCGCTGCTATAGAAACAATAGAGATAATAAGTAAGGCCATCGTTGGGATTACTCGGCGCACTCTTAGAAGTAAATAGCCGACAAGAAATGCGGCAAGAGTTTGTGCAAATAAATATCGACCTAAAGTCACCTGGGTAACAAAAGATTGAAGTGATGTGAGATCGAGAGCATCAACAAAGGTAGAGTCCAGAATATTTGCAAAAGTTGTGATTAGAAAAATTGTGCTAGATAGAAACCAGAAGAGCGCAAAAATAGATGCTCCCTGTCTCAATTTAAGAGATACCTCTTGTAGGGATCCCTCTTTATTGATGAGCAAGAAAGTGAAGGCAAGGAGAAACCCAACCACAATAAAACTAGATAGATAGGTAAGGTACTTGCTAGCTAAGAGCAGCAGATCGATCTGCATCCTTATCTCTCTTTAAAGATCTTGCGCGCGTAGGCACCCATTCCGATTAAGACAAGAATTGATAGGCCAAGGAGAAAGATAACGAAGAGATTGGTAGCAAAATTACTTCCAGTTGGTTGCGCCGGCGCAGACGTCGTTGGCTCTGGAACTGATGTTGGTGTTGGTGTCGATAGAACAACAGCCGAATAATTAAAGGTGAATGAGCCCTCTAGCGGAAGATCTGCTTCAGCAAGAAGCATGTACGTCACGGTATAAATTCCTGATGTGACAAGCGGCTTCATCTCTGCAACAGCTTCGGTACCTAATACGGTGAGAATGCCGGTATCAACTCGCTTGCCCGTTGGGTCTGTGACGATAATGTCATTACCCTCTTCAATTAATGGAAGTTCAGTTGTCACGGTCACTGCACTAGGACCAGCTTTAATTGTTGATCCTGCGATTGGGCTCGTTGCTACAAGTGTGTTGGCATGCGCCATCGGGATACTAAAAAGAGTCGCAGCAAGAGCGAGTCCGGCAATTGTCCTAGCCACGCTCTTCACATGATCTCCTTCATCGATTCGCATCTATAGTCCCACTTCCTTAGACTATGTACCTAACCTTTGGTGAAGTTCATTTTACCCTCGCGCCCAGCTAAGTGAAAGGAATGTGACGATGCCTACATATCAATACGCCTGTATCGCCTGTGATCACGCCTTTGAAGCGGTGCAAACATTCTCAGAAGATGCTCTGACCATTTGCCCTGAATGCAAAGGTGAGATTCGAAAAGTTTATTCCAGTGTCGGGGTTGTTTTTAAAGGGTCTGGATTTTATAAAACAGATTCAGCAAAGCCTGCTCCATCAACGAGCACTGAGTAAGGGGCAAGCCCCCTAGTTTTCGTGATGTGGCGGTTTATCCGCTTTGATATCTTCATCACGTTTTACATCAACGTCCTCACGAGGATCTCTTTCATCCTCGGTTGTTGCGGGAAATAAATCGCTCATAAGAATCCCATAGTACATACTTAGTACATGTTTATGCGACTTGGAGCCTTTATTGTCCGGCGCCGCAAAAGTGTGTTGATCACCTACATCATCACAATTCTCATTGCAGGTGCGATTGGATCACTTTCATTTAGCCGCCTTGATTCTGGTGGATATTCAGATCTTAATTCAGAATCTGCCAAAGCTGCTAGCTACATTACCGATACCTTTAAAGTGCAAGACCCTGTTGCCATTCTTGTTGTCGATGCTGGATCTCGATCGATTGATGACCCTAACGTTATGAGCGAAGCGGCATCTTTGGAGAAAGAAGTTGCTGCGGCAAAAGGAATTAGTCGAACGCTTTCATACTGGTCAACTGGTGGCGCACCTAACCTCGCCTCCGCTGATGGCAAGGCCGCTTTTCTCTTTATCTATGCCGATATCGAAAATTTTGATTTCGAAGGATATGGGGCTGTAGGTAAAACCGTCTCTGAGAATTTCGATGGTAAGTACAAATCACTCGAGGTTTATGCCGGTGGTGGAGCAGTTGTCACCAATGCAATCAACTCCAAGATTAAGACCGATCTTTTATTGGCTGAAGGAATAGCAATTCCATTAACTTTCATCTTGCTCGCCTTTGTATTTGGCGCACTCGTTGCATCAGCTATGCCACTTGTTGTCGGTGTTGGCGCAATTCTTGGCTCGTTTTTCCTTACATACCTTCTTACCCTCGTTACTGATGTAAGCGTATTCGCCCTTAATCTCATTACAGGGCTGGGCTTAGGTCTCGGTATCGATTACGCGCTTCTGATAGTAAATCGCTTCCGAGAAGAGATGCATAACGGAAAGAGCATCGAAGAGAGCGCCATTATTACTGTAGGCACAGCGGGCAAGACCGTCTTCTACTCGGGCCTGACGGTAATGGTCACACTCAGCGCGCTCTTACTCTTTCCGCTGAACTTTCTTAAATCTTTTGGCTATGCCGGTGTAATCGTCACACTCTTTGCAATCTTTGGTGCACTGATTCCACTACCTGCACTCCTGGCAATCTTAGGTAAGCGCGTGAATAAAGGTGTTATTCGTAAAGGTGGCCTTGCACCGAAAGAAGATGGGCGCTGGGCAAAAACTGCTCGCACTGTGATGGCACGTCCGGTTCCCGTTGTCATAGGTTCACTTGCGCTTCTCATTGTCATGGCGATGCCAATCGTAAATATCGCTTTCGCACAAGTAGATTCTCGAGTACTTCCAGCATCTGATCGCGCTGCAATCAGCTCGCAGGTAATTGAAGAACGATTTGCAAGTTTTGAAGGTAGTCCGATCGAGGTAATTCTCCCCGATGGCGCAGGACGGGAAAGCACTCTTAATTCATTTTTAGCACAGGCAAAGAATGTTGAAGGTATTACTCGCGTGGGCGAACTTGAATATGCAGGTAATGACATTCGTATTCAGATAATCCCAGGGACCAGTTCACGCTCCCTTGATGCAGAAAGACTTATCAAGGAGTTACGCGCACTTGATAAACCAGAAGGCTTGCTCATTGGTGGAGTTGCAGCTGACTTCACCGACTCACAGGGCGGTATCGCACGAACGCTTCCGTGGGCACTGGGTTGGATCGGATTTGCAGTTTTCATACTCATCTTTGTTTTTACCGGATCTATCATCTTGCCGATTAAGGCCGTTCTTCTTAATGGTTTATCTCTCGTCGCCACACTCGGTGTCATCACATGGATCTTTATCGATGGAAACCTCAAGTGGCTTGTTGGTGATTTCACAGTCACCGGCACCTTAGATACAGGCTCTGTGATCTTGGTAGCTGTTGTTGTCTTTGGGCTTTCTATGGATTATGAACTCTTCTTACTCTCACGTATTCGTGAAGAGCATCTCGCCGGTAAATCAAATGTCGAAGCAGTTGCAGTAGGTCTGCAGCGCTCTGCTCGTATTATTACCGCAGCCGCACTTTTGCTAGCAGTGGTCTTTGCCGCCTTTATAACAAGTGGAGTGACTTCAATCAAAATGCTCGGCTTTGGAGTCGCCTTTGCCGTTCTTCTCGATGCAACTCTCATTCGCGCACTTTTGGTCCCTGCCCTCATGCGCTTATTCGGTGAACGTAACTGGTGGGCGCCTAAGAGTCTTCGCAGATTTACTCTCACTCACTAAGAGGGCTTACCCTTAGGCCATGGATCTGATTGCCAGCCTGCAGTGTGCTGATCAACCCGGCATTGTTCATGCAATGACCAGCGCGGTCTTGGCCTGTGGTGGAAATATCATTGAAAACCAGCAGTTCACAGATGAACCAACAAATACCTTTGTTATGCGTACCCGTTTTGAAACTTCACAAGGCTTAGATGCTGCACGGAAGAGTTTAACTGAGGGCTTAAGCAAATTCTCGCCCGCTCTACATATTCGCCCAACGGATGAGAAGCCGCGCGCGTTAGTTCTAGTAACTAAAGAAAGCCACTGCTTGCGAGATTTGCTATACCTTCTTGAACTTGGTGAGCTACCGATAGAAATTCCATTGATTGTCTCTAACCATGAGGATCTGAGCGCTCTCGTTGAATCGCATGGATTTACCTTTGCCCACCTTCCCGTGACTGCCTCAACAAAGGCTGAGCAAGAGAAAGCACTACTCACACTCATCAAAGAACACTCCATCGACTTTGTAGTCCTTGCTCGTTACATGCAAGTTCTCTCTAATGAATTTTGCGCCGCACTTCCTGGGAGAATCATTAACATTCACCACTCATTCTTACCAGGATTTAAAGGTGCCAAGCCTTATCACCAAGCACACGCTCGCGGAGTAAAAATCATTGGAGCGACAGCACACTTTGTTACTTCAGATCTTGATGAAGGTCCAATCATTGAGCAAGATATTGCTCATGTTTCACACACATCTACACCTGAAGATTTAATTGCGCTAGGTCGAGATATTGAGCGTCGTGTACTTGCTAAAGCTGTACGCCTCTATGCTCAAGATCGAATATTTATCGTCGGCCAACGCACAGTTGTTTTTTCTTAATCACCGTTTCAAGCGAGCCTGAACAGCTGCCAGTCGATCTTTTCGCTTTTGAATTGTCTTCATCACTGTTGCTATAGCGCTCTCTATTGCGGCAAAGGAAGCCCGCTCACTTGCTGGTAGTTTGGCAAGGGCTGCGGTAATAGCAGACCTATTCTTGTTATCACTCTTAATAAGTCCGATCTCTTGCAACATTGATGCGCTTATGCGTTTACTCGTTGCCACAATATCGACGACTTCAAACTTGCGGGCAATCTTGAGGATCTCACCGAGATCACTGCGGCGTTCTATGGGAAGTGCCGCTATCTCGGCGCTGACTTCGCCAAGATTTTTCACGGTGATGCCAGAAATACCTGCGCGCGCAAACTTCGCAATTGTCAGGGGTGCAGATGAATTAGCTGCTAACTCAGAGCGGGCAGATGCTTGTGCTGAGTTAGCAGCCCGTACTGCCTCACGGGCAGCAGCTGCCAGCGCTTCAGCAGATGGTGCAGTCGGTGCAGTCGGTGCAGTTAGAGATGCAATCTTTACCTCGGCTAAAACCAAAGTAGCAAGGCTTGCGGCAACGAGTGCTTGTGCGGCACTAGTGAGTGCGGTGTAAGCAGATCGCGCAGATGCAACAGCAGATGTATTGGAAGTAGTTATTAAATCAACTGAGGGTAGCGCTGCAATTAATGAATCAAAGGTGGCTGCAGCTGGTTCAGCCTCGAACTCAGCGACTGTTATAACACTCAGACCATTCCATTTGCCTTCATCTAGAGGGAAGCTTGCTTTAATTGCAGAATCATTTACAACTGCTTTTGCAGTGGCAGGAGCGCTTAGGCTGGAAGAAACACCTGTTGGAACCTCACCCCCCAGAAAGCGCGCGGTTTCCAGTGCGGTTCCAAAGAATGCATCTTCGCCAATTGAGGTTGCACTGCTCGTGATGGTGATACTTCTTATCCCACTACTTTGAAAGGCGTTGTTAGTAATTGACGTGACGCCAGCTGGAATTGTTATGGTTGTCAGACCATCAGTGCTGTAGAACGATTGGTATGCAATCGAAGTAACGGTACTCGGAATAGTTATGCTTGTAGGTGCACTGGCACCAAAAAAGCTCGATGGCCGATTGTGGTAACGCCATCTGGAATGACATAGGAAGAACCAGCTTTTGAAGCTGGGTAAGCAATAAGTGTTGTTCCACTTTTGTTGAACAAAACAGAATCAATACTTTTAAAGTCTTCATTGTCAGCGCCCACTGTAATACTTTGAAGTCCGCTATACCCAATAAATGCGCTATCTCCAATAGCCACGACGCTATCGGGAATAGTGATGCTTGTAATCCCTGTGTAGGCAAAAGCATCTCCTCCAATTGTGGTAACGCTTGAAGGAATCGTGAAAGCTGTAAGACTGTTTCCTACTTCATAAAATGCTGCGTGATTGATCAAAAGAAGTGTGCTATCAGATTCAAAGGTGACACTTGCGAGGGATGTAGCCTGTTGAAAGGCGCTCACGCCGATAGATGTAACGGCCGCGGGAATGGTGATGCTCGTGAGGGATGTCGCACCTCGAAAGGCATTTGAGTTGATGGATGTGACACCCGCAGGAATGGTGATGCTTGTGAGGGATGTAGCCACATAAAATGCACCTTCACTGATTGATGTGATTTTACTTCCTGCTGCAAAGGTGATGCTTGTCAGGGCTGCCGCAGCAAATGCATAGTCACCGATTGAGGTGACGTTTGCAGGAATTGTGATACTTGTAAGAGATGAGGTGGTGTTAAATGCATTAGCACTGATTGTGGTGACACTTTCAGGGATAGTGATGTTTGCAAGAGATGAGGCGCTGTTAAATGCGCTAACACCGATTGAGGTGAGTTGACTTCCTGTTGCAAAGGTAACGGTCGTGAGGGATGTGGCCTGTGAAAATGTAGACTCACCGATTGTGGTAACACTTGCTGGAATTGTGATACTTGTGAGGGATGTGTTCAGCTTAAATGCATTAGCAGCGATTGAGGCAACTCCGTCAGGAATAGTGATATCACCCGTACAGGTTCCGATTCCAGTAACTTCTGTGGCAGTTCCTGCGAGTGAACATCCATTTGCACTAGCGACGGGTGTAGATAAGCCTGAAGAAAGAATTACTAAGGCTACGGCCAGACCAAAGAAACGTCTCATTTGTTCTCATTTATATTGGAACCATTTGAGACGGCCTGTTGTCGTCTGGAGCTGGTGTTTAACTTCTGACCTCGAAAGTATAAAGTTCAAAAGATTGGGGTGCAACACATTCAAGTAGTCAAATTACAGTCTATGGGAAAATCTATGGGAAAAATCTTCGCAGTAGGTTACATTGTTAAAAACTTCGTGGAGTTAAACGAAAAATCTGGTGTCCCCGGCGGGAGTTGAACCTGCGACCTACCGCTTAGGAGGCGGTTGCTCTATCCACTGAGCTACGGGGACTAAAAACGTGCGTACTTGGCAAAGGTTATCGTTACGACTAACCTAGCCTCAACACGCTCATTTCGGAGTGTGAAACGAACTATATGAAAGGCCACCCATGAAAGCGCTCGTTATCGGCGCAGGCGGAGTTGGCAGTGCAATCGCAAATATCGCATCCCGTAGACCATTTATTAAGCAGATGGTCCTTGCTGATCGCAACCTGTCACGA
>Ga0164293_10006396_pt1 | contig 10021 bp, 6 predicted proteins | sample GEODES118metaG_FD_111487 | JGI IMG/M metagenome (GOLD analysis project Ga0164293, IMG submission 111487) | Eutrophic lake water microbial communities from Lake Mendota, Wisconsin, USA - GEODES118 metaG | ecosystem: Environmental > Aquatic > Freshwater > Lake | place: USA: Lake Mendota, Wisconsin...
GTGCGGATATACCAAGATGGTTGCGCGTAATAAATCAGCGCGGTGTGGCAGCGCCAGCAATGTGGGTAAGGGTGTTCATATGGCTGATGCTTGTAGAGAACACCACGTGATTTCAATTCTTTCACCAAAGTTTTATCAGCATCTTTGAAGAAGAGACCACCGACTAGCGGAACATCACTTAAGAATGTCCCGTTCGGTGCGATCGGATTTACAACTGGTAATCCGTAGGCACGGCAAACAGCGAGGTCATCTGCGCCGAAGGCCGGGGATTGATGGACAAGCCCAGTTCCATCTTCAGTGGTTACGTAATTCGCAAGCACAACAAAGTGAGAGTCAGGGATATCAATTAAATCTAAGGGGCGCTTGTAGGTTACGCGCTCCAGATCTTTACCTTTGATGGTCTTGAGTATCTTTACTTCCCCAGATAGAGCCGAAATAAGTGGCTTGGCAACGACCAATACTTCTCGATTTTCTTCTGCTTTATCTTCCAGCGTAACTTCGGCAACCACATAATCAACATCTGGGTTAACCGCGATTGCGGTATTTGAAACTAGGGTCCAAGGAGTGGTCGTCCAAACTAGAAGTGCGGCTCCGAGATCGGCAAGTTCGCCAGATGTAACTGGAAAGCGCACATAAACCGATGGATCAGTAACAGTTTCATATCCTTGAGCAAGTTCGTGATCTGAGAGCCCAGTTCCGCAACGCGGGCAATATGGAGCAACGCGGTGATCTTGAACCAGAAGACCTTTCTTCCAGATCTCTTTTAAACTCCACCAAACGCTTTCTACATATTCGGGAGCCATAGTCCAATAAGCCTGATCGAAATCGACCCAGAAACCCATTCGGTTTGTCATGTTGGTAAAAGCATCTACGTGACGAGTTACAGAGTCACGACATTTATCGTTAAAGGCAGCGATTCCATATTTTTCAATATCGCCCTTGCCGGTAAAACCCAACTCTTTCTCAACTGCAATTTCAACTGGAAGACCGTGACAATCCCAGCCCGCCTTACGAGTTACATACTTACCTTTCATCGTTTGATAACGAGGGAAGACATCTTTAAAAACGCGCGCTTCAATGTGGTGAGTGCCCGGCATTCCATTTGCAGTTGGCGGTCCTTCATAGAAAGTCCAGGGTTGAGCGCCTTGCCGAGCAGCAGTGCTCGCTTCAAAGATTGCGTGTTCGCGCCAGAAATCCAAGATCGAACGCTCCATTGCTGGGAGGTCGATTTGAGCAGGAACTGGGCGGATTGTCATAAGGGGGAGAGTCTAACGCCCGCTGGTCTTAGAGATGGTGCAGGCAAAGGTGGAGTAGTTAGGTAAGAAATTACTGTGTATCTGAGTGGCAAAGTTGGTCTTAGCGGTAAAAGAGCATAAGGTGCGCGGCGTGCCAGCAAAAAAGAAAGCCGTAGCCAAAAATGCGCCTGCTAAAAGAGCCCCTGCCAAAAAGGTTGCGAAGAAAGTTACGAAGAAAGTTGCGAAGAAAGCACCCGCAAAAAAAGCGTTAGCAAAAAAGGCACCCGCGAAAAAAGCTCCAGTAAAGAAAGCCGTGGCTAAGAAAGCGCCCGCTAAGAAAGCGCCCGTTAAAAAAGCACCGGGTCGCCCTTTTCCTTCCAAGGTTGGTAAGACCACCCTCACTGTCGATGAGAAATCACAGACCGTAAGCGTTGCAACTGTTGTTGCCCCGGTGGCTGCTCCCGTAATTGAAGAGCGCCGCCTAGTAATGCCCCCACCACCGCGCCCAGTAAAGAGCGGTAAGAAAATTGCTCCACTAAAGCCGATCAAAGCCGCGCCAACTCCAGTTACCGCAAGTGACGGTGAAGCACCCTGGTCTGCTTCAGAGTTAAAAGCAATTCGCACTGAGATTGCCAAAGATTTAGCGCGCCTTCAGCAAGAACTTGCTGTGGTTGAAGCGGAAATGAATGAGTTAATTTCAGATTCGGGTGAAGGCGCTGGAGATGATCAAGCGGATTCCGGCACTAAAACTTTCGAACGTGAACACGAAATGTCACTTGTAATAAATGCGCGCGACATGGTTTTGCAAACCGAACGTGCGCTGGATCGTATTGATAGTAAGACATATGGAAATTGTGAAGAGTGTGGCAACGCAATCGGTAAGGCGCGCTTGCAAGTATTCCCTCGGGCGACCCTCTGCATGATTTGCAAGCAGAAGGAAGAGCGGCGCTAAAGTGCGCCCAATTACTTCGCACTGGAAAAGACTTTATACGATCGCGTGGGCTATCTGGCTTCTCGATTTTGCAACTAAGAGTTGGGCCCTTAATTCACTCGATGCCCGCAATCCAGTTAAATTACTTGGCAATTTTTTACAATTAACTCTATACAAGAACTCCGGTGCAGCTTTTAGTCTCGCGCAAGGTGCCACGATCATTTTCACCTTCTTTGCAATATCAGTGGTAGCCGCAATTGCTTATTACTCAATAAAGATCACCTCTTTTGGTTGGTCTATTGTTCTTGGACTTGCCTTAGGCGGAATCCTCGGCAACCTCTCTGATCGGATTTTTCGCGCTCCCGGATTCTTTACCGGACATGTAATTGACTGGATCCAACTTCCGAATTGGCCGGTATTTAACTTGGCAGATAGCGCTATTGTGGTTGCAGCATCAATTGCAGTCATCCTTTCAATTCGTAACATCTCACCGATAGGGGCTTAAATGTCACGCGAAGCGCGCACGTTGAGCGTTCCTGAAGGTGTCGCCGGCGAACGCATCGACAGCGCTCTTACTCGCGTGCTTGGTCTTTCCCGCACCACAATTGTGCGATTACTTGAAGATGGTGACATCCGCACCAGCGGTCGTGTGATGGCGAAATCAGAACGCGTAACCAGCGGACAAGTTATCGATGTTTTAATGCCAGAACCTCTAAATCAGGATCCAATCCCGTTAACACCACTCGATGGTTTGAGAGTTGTTTACGATGATGAAGATATTGTTGTTGTAGATAAACCGGTGGGATGCGCTGCTCACCCAAGCCCAGGATGGATGGGCCCAACTGTTGTAGGCGCACTAACTGCGGCCGGATACACAATTTCTACTTCCGGTCCCGCTGAGCGAGCTGGAATCGTCCATCGCCTCGATGTTGGCACAAGCGGTTTGATGATCGTTGCAAAGACAGATCGGGCATACACAACTCTAAAAGATGCATTTCGCGACCATAAAGTTGAAAAGATTTATCACGCTTTAGTGCAAGGCCACATGGATCCTGTTACCGGAACTATTGATGCGCCAATCGATCGCCACCCCAAAGAAGATCATCGCTTTGCAGTTATCGCCGAAGGTAAAGAGAGCATCACGCATTACGAAGTTATTGAGTTTTACAGATCTGTTTCACTCGTTAAAGTCGAACTCGAAACTGGCCGCACCCACCAAATCCGTGTTCATTTCTCGGCGTTGAACCACCCACTCGTTGGTGATACAACATACGGCGCAGATCCAGTTCTTGGTAAATCGCTGAAGATGTCGCGGCCGTGGCTACACGCTTTGGAACTTCGCTTTGCCCACCCCGTTACCAAAGAGCAATTGGTTTTTAACGCTCCCTATGCACCTGACCTTCAGGCTTGCTTGGGGTTGCTCTCCGATGCGGTTCTGCCGTAACCGATAGCCAACCACTAACATTGAGAAACTGTGACGACCGCTAACCCAACACCTGCGATGAGTAAAAAAGACTCTTTCGTACATCTGCACGTTCATACCGAGTATTCGATGCTCGATGGCGCAGCGCGAGTCGGCGATTTAGTAGAAGAAGTAGCGCGCCAGGAAATGCCGGCGATCGCTATGACTGATCACGGAAATGTCTTTGGCGCATTTGATTTCTATAAACAAGCAACTGGCGCTGGCGTAAAACCAATTATTGGTATTGAAGCCTACCTTGCCCCTGAATCGCGCTTTGATAAGAAGCGTGTGCAATGGGCTAGTGGTGGAGATGATGATGTCTCTGGCGGTGGTGCATATACCCACATGACTATCCTCGCCGAGAATAACCACGGCTTGAAGAACTTGTTCCGACTCTCTTCACTCGCATCTCTTGAAGGTTACTACTACAAGCCGCGAATGGACCGCGAGTTACTCTCGAAATATGCAGATGGGTTGATCGCAACAACAGGATGTCCTGGTGGAGAAATTCAAACGCGTCTGCGTATGGGAAATTATAAAGAAGCGTTGCGCGCAGCAAGTGATTACCGAGATATTTTCGGTGCAAACAATTTCTTCTTAGAGTTGATGGATCATGGCATTGATGTAGAGACCCGCGTAAAGGAAGATCTCCTTAAATTAGGTCGCGAACTTAAGTTGCCGTTACTTGCCACAAATGACTTGCACTACACCCGCCACGCCGACGCTGCCGCCCACGCTGCCTTGCTCTGCGTGCAATCGGGCACGACGCTGGCAGATCCAAAGCGTTTTAAATTTGATAATGATGAATTTTACTTAAAGACGCCGGCACAAATGCGCGAAATTTTCCGAGATATCCCCGAAGCATGCGATAACACTTTGTTAATCGCCGAACGCTGCAATGTAAAGCTGCGCGAAGGTGAAAATTTGATGCCCGCCTTCGCAGTCCCGGCAGGAGAAAGTGAAGATAGTTGGCTGCGTAAAGAGGCAGAGCGTGGGCTGATTGCTAAATTTGGTGAAGGCGTATCCGAAAAACATAAAGAGCGATTAAATTACGAATTAGATGTAATGCTAAAGATGGGCTTTCCAGGTTACTTCTTAGTTGTCGCGGACTTGGTCTCTCACGCTAAAAAAGTTGGTATCCGTGTTGGTCCAGGTCGTGGTTCGGCAGCTGGTTCACTGGTTGCCTATGTGTTAGGTATTACCGGACTAGATCCAATCGAACACGGGCTCTTATTTGAACGCTTTCTAAATCCAGAACGTATTTCTATGCCGGATATTGATTTGGACTTTGACGAACGTCGCCGTAGCGAGATGATCAAGTATGCAACTGAGAAATACGGTGAAGATCGGGTTGCGCAGATCATCACCTACGGCACAATTAAATCAAAGCAATCAATTAAAGATGCTACACGCGTGCTCGGGTATCCATATGTAATCGGAGAGAAATTAACTAAAGCACTTCCACCATCAGTGATGGGTAAAGATATTTCACTCTCTGGAATTTTTGATGCCAAAGATCCACGCCACGGTGAAGCTGGCGAATTCCGCGAACTCTATAACTCAGATCCTGATTCAATGAAGGTTGTTGATTTAGCAAAAGGTTTGGAGGGGTTAAAGCGCCAATGGGGCGTGCACGCCGCTGGTGTAATCCTCTCGCGTGAGCCTTTACTAGATGTGATTCCGATCCATCGTCGTGAGGCAGATGGCGCGATTATTACCCAATTTGATATGGGCGCTTGCGAATCAACCGGCTTGCTTAAGATGGATTTTCTTGGACTTCGCAACTTATCGGTGCTAGATGATGCACTTTTAAATATCAAAGAGAACCAAGGTATTGATGTAGTTCTTGAAGATCTAGTTCTTTCTGATAAGAAAACATTTGAGCTTTTATCCCGTGGAGATACCTTGGGAGTCTTTCAACTCGACGGTGGACCAATGCGTGCGCTCTTGCGCAGCATGGCTCCCGATTCATTTGCCGATATTTCAGCGGTGATCGCGCTATATCGTCCAGGTCCAATGGGTGAAAATGCGCATAATAACTATGCCGATCGCAAAAATGGACGTAAACCAGTTGAGCCAATTCATCCTGAACTCTCTGACGTTCTGCAGGAAATTCTGGGGGATACCTACGGTTTAATTGTTTATCAAGAACAAGTAATGGCGATCGCTCAGAAAGTTGCCGGCTTCTCACTAGGTCGCGCAGACTTATTGCGTAAAGCGATGGGTAAGAAGAATAAAGAAATTCTAGATAAAGAGTACGTGCCTTTTGAAGCTGGTATGAAAGCAAATGGTTTCTCAACTGCAGCCATCAAACGACTTTGGGATGTTTTGATTCCCTTCTCAGATTATGCATTTAACCGCGCGCATAGCGCGGGCTATGGCGTCGTTTCATTTTGGACTGCATATTTAAAGGCTAACTTCCCAACTGAGTATATGGCGGCGCTTTTAACGAGCGTTCGTGATGATAAAGATAAGTCTGCGCTCTATCTCTCAGAATGTCGTCGCATGGGAATTAAGGTTCTGCCACCGGATGTAAATGAATCAAATGCCGAGTACACCCCGCGCGGTGTAGATATTCGCTTCGGACTGGCGGCAATCAGAAATGTGGGCGAAGGTGTGGTTGCTTCAATAAAGGCATCTCGAACAGCTAAAGGCGCTTTCGCATCTTTTGGAGATTTCCTGGCCAAGGTCGATGCGCAAGTGTGCAATAAGAAGACTATTGAATCCTTGATCAAAGGTGGCGCATTTGATTCTTTGCAACATCCTCGCAAAGGACTAATGTCCATCCACCTAGAAGCGATTGACTCGGTAATTGAAACCAAGCGCGCCGAAGCTATCGGTCAATTCGATCTCTTTGGCGGAGAATCAATGACTCAAGTTGCGGGACTAGATATTGAAATTCCGACTTTCGAGTGGGATAAAACAACGTTGCTAACTTTTGAACGCGAGATGCTTGGGCTCTACGTATCTGATCATCCACTGCTCGGCGTTGAACACATTTTGCGTTCAAATACCGATATGTCTATCAGCGCACTGCTATCTGATGAAAGCACTCCTGATGGATTCGTTACCTTAGGCGGGTTGATCACTGGTGTGCAACGTAAAGTTTCGCGACAGGGATCTTCATGGGCAATCGTAAGTTTGGAAGATCTAGAAGGAGCGGTTGAAGTTCTCTTCTTCTCAAATGTTTATAATCAGTATGCGCTAACGCTAACTGAAGATCGTGTAGTCACTGTACGAGGACGTTTTGAGCGCCGCGATGAAGTCGTTCGCTTCACCGCACTTGAGATGAAGTCGCTAGATATTTCTACCGGCCCGATAGGCCCACTTCTAATCTCACTTCCTGTTTCGCAATGCACGCCACCAATCGTTGATCGCATGAAGGAAATTCTTCGCTCCCATCCTGGAAAGCGTGAGGTCCATATGCAGATTGATGACCAAGGGGTATTAACGACGATGAAGATCGATGCACTGGTCACGGCATCGCCAAGTTTGAGCGCTGATCTCAAATCAATTCTCGGCCCAGATTGTCTAGTTCGCATCTGATCTGAGCAATTCTTCTCAAGTTTTATTGCGGCGCAGCAGTAATTACCTAACCGTTAGACTTGACTTATGATTCGCACGCTCGATCTACGCGGCCAAGCCTTGAGTAAGGCTGGCTATCAAAGGGCAATCCCGCGTGCATCACTTGATATCGCAACGGCGATGCGCACCATTGAACCAATTCTGGAACGTGTAAAAAATGGTACCGAGTCAGATCTAATGAATCTGGCGCAGGAGTTTGATGGAGTCAGACCAGCATCTATTCGCGTCAGCCAAAGCGATCTGGATGTAGCCCTTAAAAATTTAGATCCCGCAGTTCGCAATGCTTTAGAACTTTCAATTTCTCGCATTCGCAAAGTGCACCAGGATCAGATTCGAACAGATAAAAGCACCAAAGTTGTAGACGGTGGAGTTGTGACTGAACGCTGGATTCCGGTGGATCGCGTCGGCTTATATGTTCCCGGTGGACGCGCTGTTTATCCAAGCAGCGTCTTAATGAATGTGATCCCAGCCCAAATCGCCGAAGTTTCTAGTATCGCAGTTGCCTCACCACCACAGAAAGAGTTTGGGGGCTTGCCGCACCCAACGATTTTGGCTGCATGCGCACTCCTTGGAATTACTGAGGTTTATGCAATTGGGGGAGCACAAGCAATCGCACTCTTCGCTTACGGAATGGAAGGTCTCTCCGAAAAATGTGATCTAGTCACAGGTCCAGGAAACATTTATGTTGCTGCGGCAAAGCGCGCTTTAAGAGGTGTGATCGGAATTGATTCTGAAGCGGGACCAACCGAGATTGCTATTTTGGCAGATGAGAGCGCTATCGCAGCAGATGTAGCAGCAGATTTGATTAGTCAGGCAGAACACGATGTTATTGCGGCAGCGGTTTTAGTCACGACATCTACTGACTTGGCCGCTCAAGTTACTAAAGAGCTAGAAATTAGAGTTGCCGCGACCAAGCACAGTAAGCGAATTAGTGAGGCGCTCTCTGGTATTCAGTCGGCAATTGTCCTAGTTGATTCAATCTCGCAAGGCTTGGATGTTGTAAATGCTTATGCCGCCGAACATTTAGAGATTCAAACTATTAACGCTGCGGGGGATGCACTCAAAATCCGTAACGCTGGCGCAGTCTTTATCGGGAGGTATTCCCCAGTTTCACTTGGAGATTACTCCGCGGGGTCTAATCACGTCTTACCGACTGGGGGATGTGCTTGTCACAGCAGCGGGCTTTCTGTGCAAACTTTTCTGCGGGGTATTCACTACATTGAATACAACAAGGAAGCTTTCACCGAGTTGGTTCCGACAGTGATCACTCTGGCAAATTCTGAAGATTTACCGGCGCACGGTGAAGCGATGTCGGCACGTCTGGAAAATCAATGAGCGAGAAAAATTGGCCAAACTGGCTGCCGCTACGCCAAGATTTAGCGCCGCTTTCGCCATATGGTGCGCCACAAGTTCCGGCTGAAGCAACGCTAAATACAAATGAAAATCCTTATGCGCCATCTCCTGCACTTGCTAAAGCGATCGCTGATCGTATCCACCAAGTGTCGCTTAATTTAAATCGCTATCCAGATCGCGATGCAACTTCTTTGCGCCACGCACTTGCATCATTTATTAACAATCTTTCAGATACATCTTTTGAGAGAGACCAAGTTTGGGCAGCAAATGGCAGTAACGAAATAATCCAGTCGCTCTTTATGGCATTTGGTGACAGACCTGCACTTGGATTCACGCCTTCCTATTCAATGCACCCGCTAATTGCAAAAGTGATTGGAGTTGAATGGCGCGATGGCGGTCGTCGCGCGGATTTCTCACTCGACCTTGCTAAGGCGAAATCAGATATATCTGCCATAAAACCAGCGCTAACTTTTATTACGACTCCAAATAATCCAACTGGAACAACAGTTACTCTTGAGGAAATTTCGGAGTTGGCCGATGCTGCGGCAAAGATTAACGGCTTACTGATAGTGGATGAGGCATATGCCGAATTTTCAAACCTGCCTTCTGCGGTAACGCTAATTGAAAAATTTCCCAACCTGGTCGTCATTCGCACAATGAGCAAAGCGTTCGCTTTTGCCGGAGCTCGCTTGGGATATTTACTTGCAGATCCAGAAGTAGTCTCAGCGATGTTCTTAGTTCGCCTTCCTTATCACTTGAGTTCGCTAACGCAGGCGGCAGCAGAAGTGGCGCTGGAATTTGAAAAAGAACTGCTGGGCACCGTGTCATCTCTTATCGACTCTCGAAAGATTGTTGTATCCGAATTAGAGAAGATGGGCTTGAAGGTGATTCCCAGCCAAGCCAACTTCATCCTCTTTACTGGATTTAGCCAAGAGCCTTCACAACTGTGGCGCCAGTTGCTAGATCGCGGCGTTCTCATTCGAGATGTGGGATTATTGGGTTACCTAAGAATGACCATTGGCAATGAGGCCGAGAACCAGAAATTTATCGCCGCCCTGCAAGAAATCTTGAATGGAGAAAGCCAATGAGACAAGCCCGCGTAGAACGTAAGACTAAAGAGTCACACGTAATCGTTGAATTAAACCTGGATGGTGTTGGCGAGATTTCAGTTGATACCGGTGTTCCGTTCTTTGATCACATGCTTTCTCAACTTGGCAAGCATTCTGGATTTAATCTAACTGTGAAAACAACTGGCGATGTTGATGTCGATTCTCACCACACTGTTGAGGATACTTCTTTGGCATTTGGTCAGGCCCTTCGTGAAGCGCTCGGCGATAAAGTGGGAATTCGTCGCTTTGGCGATGCCATGGTGCCACTTGATGAAGTATTGGTTCAGGCAGCCGTGGACCTCTCAGGCCGTCCATATCTTGTTCATCGCCAACCTGAAATTGTGGA
>Ga0164293_10006397_pt1 | contig 10021 bp, 10 predicted proteins | sample GEODES118metaG_FD_111487 | JGI IMG/M metagenome (GOLD analysis project Ga0164293, IMG submission 111487) | Eutrophic lake water microbial communities from Lake Mendota, Wisconsin, USA - GEODES118 metaG | ecosystem: Environmental > Aquatic > Freshwater > Lake | place: USA: Lake Mendota...
AGGTCCAGCCGTGATCCGGGCTCGATCGCAAGCGCTGGCGCGGCGATATGGATGCCTACCCGCCAGCCGCCTTCAGGGCGCGCGTGGACCGACAGGGCATCGTCGATTTCGGTCGTGCTGGAATCGTCGATCGAAAAGGCCGCGACCTCAGCGGTTTCGAGCGACTCAGCGCGTTCCAGGGGCAGGGCCTGGGCGGCATGCGCCGCATCAAATCCTGTTCCGGCAGGAAACTGCTCGGCTGCGAAGCGGCCAAGGTGAAGATCGACCGTCGAGGCGAATGCGCCGAGTCGTAGCAGCAGCCGTTCGGGCGTGCCCTCCGATTGACGCAGTGCGAGATCGAGCGCGCGGTACTCGATGCTGCTGCGGTCGGGTCGGGCAAGCAGGAACGCGGCCTGCGAGCCGATCTCAGGGGGCAGGCGACCCTCGAGCATCTCATTGGCGAGTGCCTCGATCCTGCGCTCCTGCTCGCGTCGGCGGGCCACCCCGGCAAGCGCCGCCGTCACGGTCTCCGCGGGCGCGGCTCGAAACCGTCCACGCCCCTTTCTCTGGAAATGGATCGGTGCATCGAAGAGCGCGAGCAGCATCGCCGTCGACTGGACGGCATCGGGCTGCCCGCCAAAATAGTCAGCGGCGATCGCCTCAAAGCCGAATTCCTCCTGGGGCGCGCACTCCCACAAGAAGCCCGCGTCCAGGCCCTGCGCGACCGCCTTCGCGTCTTCGATCAGCCGACTCGCCGCAGGCGAGTCAAAGCGCAGCAGCACATGGGCCGTCTTGATCTTGACCCGCCGCCCGCTGGCGAGTTCGACCTGCAGGCTCGTACCGGCGTCGGCGAGAATGGTCCCGGCCTTGAAGTCGCCGTTTTCTTCGAAGAGGATCTGCCCGTTCAATGCCTGGTTCCTGACTACGATGACTGCTGAGATTGGGGCCGATGATGGCGAGACTGCGCGTCCCCGCCATTACATCATGATGCCACCCGAGACTTCGATGACCGCTCCGTTGATGTAGCTCGCATCGTCGGAGGCGAGAAAAGCATAGACCCGCGCGATCTCTTCGGGCTGACCAAGCCGGCCGAGCGGCACCTTCTCGATCATTTTTTCCATCACGGGGGCGGGTATGGTCTCGAGAATGGGCGTTGCAATGAAACCGGGGCAGACTGCAACGGTACGAATCCCCTTGGGGCCCAGTTCGCGCGCCCAGGTCTTGGTGAAGCCGATCACGCCGGCCTTGGTCGCCGCATAATTCGTCTGCCCGAAGTTGCCGTACAGGCCCACCACCGACGAGGCGATCAGGATCACGCCCGAGCCTTGGGCGGTCATGGTGGGCACCACCGCCTGCGTGCAGTTGAAGACGCCCTTCAGGTTGACCGACAGCACACTGTCGAACTGCGCTTCGGTCATCTTGATGAGCCTCGCATCCTTGGTGATGCCCGCGTTGTTGACCAGACAGTCAATGCGGCCGAAGCGCTCGAGCGCGGTGGCCACCATTGCATCGACACTCGCCCGGTCGGTCACGTCGACGCGCAGGCCGAGCACTTGGCCCGGCCCGACGGAAGCGTGTGCGCAGGCCGCCTCGATACGCGTTGGGTCGAGATCGGCGATCACGACCTGGGCGCCCTCGGCTGCAAAATGTCGGGCGGTGGCGAGTCCGATACCGCTCGCCGATCCGGTGATCAGCGCGGTTTTGCCCTTGAGTCGCATGTCAGTCACCTCTTCTGCTGAGTCGCGTAGCCCACACCCTCCGTCGCGCCCAGACCGGCAAAAGCGAGCACGGTGGACAGATGGTGTTCGAAATCAGAAAGCGCGTGGTTGCTGCCCGCAATCACGATCGATTGCACCCCCGGCAGGCCGGCCACCATCGTACGCCAGTCAATCACCTCGTCCCCGGTCGCGGCGATCAACAGATAGCGTTCCGGCCGTGTCAGGGTCTGGGCGGCGATGCGCTCGAGCGCATCGAGGTCGGCCGCGCGAAACTCGAAGCTGCCGGGACCGTGCCAGCGCGTGTGCGCGCCGATCTGCGCAGCGAGCAAGCGCGGGGCGTCGAGCGCCGGGTTGAGGAGCACCGCCCGACAACCGGTCAGTTCGGCGATGGCGCGTGCGTAAAACCCGCCGAGCGAACTCCCCACCACCACATCGCGCTCAGCCAGGGCCAACGCGTCACGGATCAGCGCCCAGGCCTGCGCTGGGGCATCGGGCAGTTGCGGGCAGAGAAAGGCCGTATCCGCGTCCGAGCGGGCGATCGCAGCCTCGAGCATGCGCGCCTTGAATGAAGCAGGCGACGAGCGAAACCCATGCAGGTAGATGAGTCGTCGTGCGGGTACGATCCCTCCGTTCATGGGGAGCGGCCTTCGCGTATTCGGGCGCGCTCGTCGAGCGCGTTCAGCAGCTTGTCATGCAGGCCGGCAAAGCCGCCGTTACTCATCATGAGAACCTGATCCCCTGCGCGCAGATCCGCGAGCAACCGGTCGAGGAGTGCCTGAGGGTCGGGCAGACAGGCCGCCCGATCGCCCAGCGCCACGAGCTCGGCGGCAGGGTCCCAGGACAGCCCCTGGCGGTGGCAGTAGATCGAGTCGGCGCCTGCGAGACTGGCTGCCAGCCGGCTGCGCATGGCGCCCATGCGCATCGTGTTGGAGCGGGGCTCGAATACGGCGACCAGCCGGGTGTCCTGGCCGATTCGCTCGCGCATCGCGGCAATCGTCGCCTCAAAGGCGCTTGGATGGTGTGCAAAGTCATCATGCACCGTCACGCCGTCGGCCATGCCGCGCCACTCGAGCCTGCGGCGAACGCCGCGAAAGCTCGCGAGCGCGGACAAGGCGTCGTGTGGCGGCACGCCGAGGTGGGCGCTTGCAGCCAGGGCGGCCAATGCGTTGGCGCGGTTATGTTCGCCGGGCAGGGCGAGCCGAAGTTCGCCCTGTGCGGCATCGGCCTGGAACACATCGACCCGGCCGTTTGAGGCCGATCTCAGATGCCAGCCATCCCGATGCTGAAAGTGCTCGCACCCGCTCCAAACCCCCCGGGCCAACACGGCTTCGAGCGCGGGCTCGCGGGCATTGACGATGAGTCTGCCGCGCCCAGGTACTGTACGAATCAGGTGGTGGAATTGGGTCTGGATCGCCGCAAGATCGGCAAAGATGTCTGCATGATCGAATTCGAGATTGTTCAGGATCAGGGTGAGCGGCCGGTAGTGGAGAAATTTCGACCGCTTGTCGAAAAACGCCGTGTCGTACTCATCGGCCTCAATCACGAACGGGTTGCCCGCACCCAGTCGTGCCGAACTGGGGAAATCCATGGGCACCCCGCCAATCAAAAATCCGGGTGCGCGGCCCGCGCATTCGAGGATCCAGGCGAGCATCGCAGTGGTGGTGGTCTTGCCGTGTGTGCCCGCAACCGCCAGTACGTGGCGCCCGGTCAGCACGGCGTTGCTCAGCCACTGAGGCCCCGAGACATAGGACAGCCCGGCATCCAGAATCGCCTCCATCAGGGGATTGCCCCGGCTCACGACGTTGCCGATGACCCACAGATCGGGCCCGAGCGCGAGTTGATCCGCAGCGTAGCCCTCGATCAGCCGGATGCCGAGCGACTCAAGCTGGGTGCTCATCGGCGGATAGACGTTCGCGTCGCAGCCGGTCACGGTGTGGCCCGCCTCGCGCGCAATGGCCGCGAGCCCACCCATGAAGGTGCCGCAGATACCCAGGATGTGGATGTGCATTGGCGGGATAATGCTCAGCGTTGTCGGGTTCGGATGGAGGGCGCTCGTCACTCGCGGTCGGCGGTCACGACGCGGCGAGCGGAGTGCCCGCGCCCCGCCCGGATTCTACTGATCTATTGGCCTGTGGCGGCCACAATGCGAACGGGTAAGGCATGCAGGATGCAATCAGACAGGAGATCGCTGTCACCGCGGCGAGGCTCGTTGCCGAGGGCGGGCTCGACTACCGATCGGCCCGCTTGAAGGCGGCCAAACACGTGCTCGGCGATCGATCCATTCCCAGGGGCGTGATCCCTGACGATGAGGAGCTCGAGGCGGCGCTGCGCGAGCATCTCGAGCTTTTTGATCCCGATCATGACGGGCGGCTCGATCGGCGTCGCCGCGTCGCGCTCGAGTGGATGCGGCTGCTGGAGGCCTACCGTCCCTTCGTATCGGGCGCAGCCTGGCGCGGCATCGCGGCCGAGCACGCGCCCGTGCACCTGCAGCTCTTTCACGACAATCCCAAGGACGTCGAAATCGATCTGCTCAATCGGGGCGTGCGGTTCGAGGTCTTGGTCGTTCCGGGCCTCCGTGATCGTGAGGCCGAAGTGGAGTCCTTGAGTTTTCTCTGGCGAGGTGAGCCGGTGCTCATCTCGCTTCACGACAGTCGCGAGTTGCGCGGCGCGCTCAAGCGCGATGACCGGGGCCGGGCAGAGCGGGGCGATCGTTGGGCGCTCGAGGCGCTGATGGCCGAAATCGATCCCGATTGGGCGAATCGGGCCGTGGCGCAGGATGTCTTGCCGCGTCACCGCGCTGGAAAGTTGCCGAGGTTTGGAGGCCGTGATGATGAATGAGCGATCCGATTTGCCGCAGTCCAGTCTGGCCCCTCTGCCGCGGCGCCGCGCTCTGGTTTACGGCAGCATCATCGCGGCTCTGGTCGCGCTGGCGGGAGGTGTAGCCTTTTCTCTGCGGCGGTTTGGGCTTGAGCCTGAGGACGCCCAGGCCCTCGAGGTGTTTCTTGCCCATGCCTGGGAGGATGCACACGGCCGTCCGTTTGACGCAGGAGCGCTTCGCGGACGACCGATGATCCTGAATTTCTGGGCAACCTGGTGCCCGCCTTGCGTGGAGGAGATGCCCGAGCTCGGCCAGTTGCAGCGAACCTATGGCGAGGCAGGGCTGCAGGTGGTTGGCGTCGGCATCGATCAGGCGTCCCGCATCCAGGCCTTCGAAAGCCGGATGGCCTTGGGCTACCCGCTGCTGGTTGCGGGCGCGGCCGGTGCCGAACTCGGCCGGCGCTTCGGCAATCCCAGTGGTGCGCTGCCCTTCACCGTGGTGATCGATCGTTCAGGGCGCGTGCGGGATCGTATGCTGGGGCGCTTCGTATTTTCGCGGCTCGAGTCTCAGGCGCGTGCTGTCACGGCCGCCTAGGGTGCGTTCGGTCTTGTGAGCCTGGTTTCAGCTAGAATGCGTCTAAATCTCATTCTTCTGCGGGCAAATTCTTCCAAAACGACGGGGTCCGCCGGTTTGGCGCCTTCTTGAATCGGTTGGATGCCGCCCCCCGTTTTGGCGGCAATTTTTCGACAAATCAATGAGTTTGATCTAAAATAAAACCATTTTGTCGTCAGTTGCGATCGGTTGCTTGGTTTTGCGGGTGCGTCCTGTCCTGGGGCGGCCCGAGCGACGATCCCGTTTTTTGGCCGACGGCATCGACCCCTGGAGGAGTGTCATCCCATGGATCTGCGCAAGCTGAAGACCCTGATTGATCTCGTGTCCGAGTCCGGCATCGCCGAGCTCGAGGTGACCGAGGGCGAAGACCGCGTCCGGATTGTCAAGGCGGGCGCTGCGATGCAGTCGGGACAGCACACCGTCGCTTATTTCCCGCAGCCGGGCGGACCCCTGCCTGCGCCGCCCGCGGTCGCCGCCGCCGAGTCTTCGTCCAGCGCGCCGAGCGGCCATGTCGTCCGCTCGCCGATGGTCGGGACCTTCTATCGCTCCGCGCAGCCGGGTTCCGAGGCTTTCGTCTCGGTCGGCAGCAAGGTGAGCAAAGGTGCGGTCCTCTGCATCATCGAGGCGATGAAACTGATGAACGAGATCGAGGCCGACTGCGAGGGAACCGTCAAGGCGGTGCTCGTCGAGAACGGATCTCCGGTCGAATATGGCCAGGCTCTGTTCGTGATCGAGCCCTGATGACGAAGTGCCCGCCAGGAGCTGCAGCATGTTCGAAAAGATCCTGATCGCCAACCGCGGTGAGATTGCGCTGCGCATTCAGCGCGCCTGCCGCGAACTCGGCATCAAGACCGTCGTCGTGCATTCCCAGGCCGATACCGAGGCCAAGTACGTCAAACTCGCCGACGAGTCGGTCTGCATCGGGCCACCCCCCTCCCGCGACAGCTATCTGAATATCCCTGCGATCATCAGCGCAGCCGAAGTGACCGACGCCGAGGCGATCCACCCCGGTTACGGATTCCTGTCCGAGAACGCCGATTTTGCTGAGCGGGTCGAAAAAAGCGGCTTCGTGTTCATCGGTCCCCGGTCCGATTCCATCCGTTTGATGGGCGACAAGGTCTCCGCCAAGGAGGCGATGCGCAAGGCCGGCGTGCCGGTCGTGCCGGGTTCGGACGGAGCGCTGCCCGAAGAGCCCAAGGAGATCCTGCGTACTGCGCGCGCGGTCGGCTACCCGGTGATCATCAAGGCTGCAGGCGGTGGTGGTGGGCGCGGTATGCGTATTGTGCATACCGAGGCTGCGCTTCTGAACGCGGTCACCATGACTCGCTCCGAGGCACAGTCGGCCTTTGGCAACGGCTCGGTCTATCTCGAGAAATTTCTCGAGAACCCTCGTCACATCGAGATCCAGATTCTCGCGGATACCCACGGCAGCGCGATCTACCTCGGCGAGCGCGACTGCTCGATGCAGCGTCGCCACCAGAAGATCATCGAGGAGGGGCCTGCGCCGGGCATTCCCCGTCGATTGATTGAGCGGATTGGCGAGCGATGTGCGGATGCGTGCCGGAAGATGGGCTACCGCGGTGCCGGTACGTTCGAGTTTCTGTTCGAAAATGACGAGTTCTTCTTCATCGAGATGAACACGCGCGTTCAGGTTGAGCATCCGGTGACCGAACTGATCACGGGCATCGACATCGTTCAGGAGCAGATCCGGATTGCAGCGGGCGAGCGTCTCCGTCTGCGTCAACGCGATGTCGTGTTGAGGGGGCATGCGATCGAGTGCCGGATCAACGCCGAAGACCCCTACCGTTTCACGCCCTCGCCGGGCCGCATCACGGCCTGGCATCCCCCGGGCGGGCCCGGAATCCGGGTCGATTCGCATGCATACTCGGGCTATGTCGTGCCGCCTCATTACGACTCGATGATCGGCAAGCTGTTGGCCTACGGCGATGATCGCGAGCAGGCGCTGCGGCGCATGCGGATTGCGCTGTCCGAGATGGCGGTCGAGGGCATCCTCACGAACCTGCCGCTTCATCGCGAGTTGCTCGCCGACGCACGCTTTGTCACCGGGGGTACCTCGATTCACTACCTCGAACAGAAGCTCGCCAAGCGCAAGACAGACGGTGCATGACCGTGTGGGTCGAGATCAGCTTTGTCGTTGAGGGCCAGCTTGCGGAGCGATGGTCCGACTCGCTCCTCGAAGCGGGTGCACTTGCGGTCGAGTCCGAGGATGCGGACGCTGATTCGCCTGCCGAAGTCGCGCTCTTTGGCGAACCCGGTGAGCCCGCGCCCGCGGCGAGTTGGCAGCGTACGCGGCTCCGCGCGCTGTTCGATCGTGGGCCTGAGCCTCAGACTCTGATCGATCAGGCCGCGCGGGCGGCGGGCCTGCCGTTTCCGCAGGTATGGCAACAGGTCGATGTGGCCGAGCAGGACTGGGTGCGCCTCACCCAGGCGCAGTTCGAGCCCATTCCGATCGGCACGCGGTTGCTGATCGTGCCGTCCTGGCATGTCGAGGCGATGGCAGCAGCCGGTCACGCGGGTCGTCACTTGATTGAACTCGATCCTGGCCTTGCCTTCGGAACGGGCAGTCATCCCACCACCCGGATGTGCCTGGAGTGGATCGACCAGCATCTCGAATCTGCCGCGCGGGTCATCGACTACGGTTGCGGCTCGGGCATTCTTGCGATTGCAGCAGCGCGCCTGGGGGCCTCAGACGTGCTCGCCGTCGATATCGATCCACAGGCCGTCGAGTCGGCGCGCGTCAATGCCCAGATCAATCAGGTCGCCGTGCGCTGCGGGCTTGCCGGGGAGCGGACCGCAGAGACCTTTGACGTCGTGCTCGCCAATATTCTGGCCAATCCGCTTCGGGTGCTTGCGCCGCTCCTGAGTTCGCTCGTTGCGCCCGGGGGAACGCTCGTGCTGGCCGGTCTGCTCGTCAGTCAGGTTGAGGAGATTGCCAGCCGTTACCCCGAGCTTGCGCTTCGGGTGTTTGCCGAACGAGAGGGCTGGGCCTGCCTCGTGGGGAAGCGAGCGGACTGAGCCGCGCCCCATTCAATCGAACAATGGAGAATCAGATGAGCAATCGCGTGATGATCAGCGGTTCGGTGGCCTACGACACCATCATGGTGTTCGACGGCCAGTTCAAAGACCACATCCTTCCCGAACAGACCCATATGATCAATGTCGCCTTCCTGACCCCGCGTCTGAAGCGCGAATTTGGCGGCTGTGCGGCAAACATCGCCGTCAATCTTCAGTCGCTTGGCGGTTCGCCCATCATCCTGGCCGCAGTGGGGCGTGATGGCGGGGACTATGTGGAACGGCTGCGTGGTCATGGCATCGATTGTTCACGCATCGTGTGCCTGGATGAGCACTACACCGCCCAGGCTTTCATTACAACCGATCTTGCCGACAACCAGATCACGGCCTTTCATCCGGGCGCGATGAGTTTCGCCGATCGTGCAGATGTCGAGGCCGATCCCCAGTCCGTGTCGTGGGCCATCGTGGCGCCCAATGGCAGGGACGCCATGATTGCGCATGCTGATGCGTTTGCCAGGCAGTCAATCCCGTTCATTTTCGATCCAGGCCAGGGACTGCCGATGTTTGACGGCGAAGCCCTGCGGCGCTTCATCCAACAGGCCCGTGCAGTCGTTGTCAATGACTACGAATCGCACATGCTCTGCGAGCGAACCGGCTGGACCGAGGCTGAGATCGCCGGGAAAGTCGAGACGCTCATCGTCACGCGGGGTGGCGAGGGTTCAGTGCTCCATCATCGAGGCGAGGCGATCGTGATTGCGCCCGCTTCGGTGGCGAAGGCGGTCGACCCCACTGGCTGTGGCGACGCCTATCGAGCGGGGCTTCTTTACGGCCTCACCTCTGGCTGGGATTGGTTGGCCAGTGCGAGACTGGGCAGTGTCATGGGTGCGGTCAAGATCGAGTACGCCGGCGCGCAGAACCATCCTGTCGACCGCGAGTCGATCGCACGACGTTATGAGCACGCCTACGGCGCTCGTCCCTGGGCTTGAGCGTTTGTCGGGCCGGACCCAGGTTCAAAGCAGGGGATTGAGATCGCGCGTCAGGCTGAGCATCACTTGCGCGAGCAGGACCAGCACGAGCGGCGACAGATCGACGCCCCCTACCCGCGGCAGTCTTCGGCGAATGGGCGCGAGCAGAGGGTCTGTGAGCCGCTCGAGTAGGGGCGCAATCGGCGCGGCGGGGTTGACCCAGGACAGCACCGCCTGCACGATCAAAGCGAACATGAGCAGCCACAAGCCCCATTTGATGAGCCAGGCCAGCGCGAGCAGCACCACCGCGCCAAAGGATGGCGCGCGACTGCCTAAAAGCATTACGTAGGTCGCAGCGAGCAACACACTCACGAGCAGTGCTGCAAGCAGTGAAGCCCAATCAAGACGGGCGTGAGGCGGCACGATCGCGCGCAGGGGACGGACGAGCCATTCCGTCGCGGCACTGACGAAGTGACCTACGGGATCTCTAAGGCTGCTGCCGATTGTGACCAGCCAGAAGCGCAGCAGGCAGCCACTGACGAACAAACTGCCCAAGGTTTCCAGAATCAGCCAGACGGTACGGTTCACGCTAGGCTCGATCGAATTTAAAGATGAAAAGACTGCCGGGTGAACAGGCATTCAGCCGGCAGTCGAGCGCCCGGGATCAATGGCTTGCCGAAATTCGGAAGCTGCGCGGTGCTCAGTCCCTCATTCCGGCTTGTTGCTGGTCGGGAAGGGCCAAGCTGCGGCAGGGTTGAGCGGAGCGGCAGCGGCTGCCTTTTTGGCCGCGGGTTTCTTCGCAGCCGGTGCAGCCTTCTTCGCAGCCGGTGCGGCTTTCTTCGCAGCCGGTGCAGCTTTCTGCGCAGCCGGTGCAGCTTTCTGCGCAGCCGGTGCAG
>Ga0164293_10006398_pt1 | contig 10019 bp, 10 predicted proteins | sample GEODES118metaG_FD_111487 | JGI IMG/M metagenome (GOLD analysis project Ga0164293, IMG submission 111487) | Eutrophic lake water microbial communities from Lake Mendota, Wisconsin, USA - GEODES118 metaG | ecosystem: Environmental > Aquatic > Freshwater > Lake | place: USA: Lake Mendota...
CCCCGTGCGCCGTGTCGTTGCGGAGGGCAACAACCCCATCACCGCGCGCGAAAACACCGTCTTGCCCGACCACGACTCGCCGACGATGCCGATCGCCGAGCCGTTCGGCACGTCGAGGCTGACGCCGCGGACTGCGCGCAGCGGTCCGCGCGCAGTCGCGAACGTGACGTCGAGGTTCTTCACCCGCAGGATCGTGTCGGCGGCACTGCTCATGAATCGACCCGGCTCATATGCGGGCCTGGCGCTTGTCGAGTCGGGCCCGAAGGATGTCGCCGACGTGGTTCGTGCAGATGACCGTAGTGGCGAGGAAGAACAGCGGCACGAGAACGACGTGCGGTGCGTAGTCGATCTCGTTGCGGCCACGGGAGATCATCGCGCCCCACGATGCACCATCGGGTACTCCGACGCCGAGGATCGACAGCGACGCCTCGGCGATGATGACGACGCCGACGGCGAGGAACCCGACGGCGATGAGTGCCGGCATGACATTGGGAACGATGTGCGCCCAGATGATGTTGCGCGCACGCATGCCCATCGTCTGGGCGGCGAGAACGAACTCGCGACCCGTCCACGACATCGCCGCCGCGCGCGCAATGCGTCCGAGGATCGGGATGATGACGACCGTGAGCGAGAGGATGAGCACGAGCACGCGGCGCCACGTCGGCACGGCATCGCTCACGTCGATGTTCGTCGCGAACACCGCGACGAGCGCGAGAGCGAGCACGAGATTCGGCACCGAAAGGATGACGTTGAAGAACGTGGTGATCACCGTGTCGGTGCGCCCGCGCGCATATGCGGCGATGATGCCGAGTGCACTGCCGATGAAACCGCCGAGTCCGACGGCGACGACGGCAACGAGGATCGACAGACGCGCTCCATTGACGACGCCGAGCAGCAGGTCGTAGCCGTTCGAGTCGGTGCCGAGGATGTGACGGCCGCTCAGCGGGCCGACCGCGAGAGCGTCGTCGTACACGGTGTTCCACGCGTCGAACGGCAACCACGGACCGACGACGGCGAGAGCGACGACGAGCCCGAGCCAGCCGTACGACAGACGCTCGGCGATGCGGCGACCGGAGCGCTCAGCCATTGGCCCTCCGGTTGCGCGTGCGGGGATCGACGAAGCCCGCCGCCTCGTCGATGATGAGGTTGAACAACACGTAGAAGATGGCGATGACGGCGACGTAGCTCTGCAGTGCGATGAATTGGCGACCCTGCAACGCCGTGTACACCTCGAACCCCAGCCCGTACGTGGCGAACACCGCTTCGACGACGATCGCGCCGCCGATGAGCGCACCCATGTTCAGCGCCGCAGACGTGAAGAGTGTGAGGCTCGACGGACGAAACACGTGGCGCCACAGGATCCGCGTGTTCGACAGCCCCTTGGATGCCGCCATGGTGACGTAGTCCTCGCGCAGGGTGGCCACGACGTCGGCACGCAGCAACCGCGTGTACGTCGCGATGAGACCGAGGCTGAGACTGAGCGCCGGCATGATCATGTACGAAAGGTGCGCCCACAGGCCGGCCGACACGGGCTCGTAGCCGAGCGTCGGCAGCCACTGGAATCGCACACCGATGACGACGATGAGCGCGAGCCCGACGGCGAACGACGGGATCGCCGAGAAGGAGAACAGCGTCGTCGAAATGACGCGGTCGGCACGCCGGCCGGCACGGTAACCGGACCACATGCCGAGGGGAATCGACACTGCCAGGGCGATGATTTGCGCGTACAACATGAGGAGCAACGACCGCGGCACTGCCGACGCGAGACGCGAGCCGACGCTTTCGACGCCACCCGAGAAGTAGATGTTGCCGAAATCGCCGCGCACGAAGTCCCACAGCCACGACACGTAATACGCGAACGGGTTCTTGTCGAGACCGATCTCGGCGCGAAGAGCATCGCGTTCCGCCTCGCCGGCCGTCGGCAGAAGGACTGCCGCCAGGTCGACGGGCAGCAACCGCATGAGCATCGACACGGCGAACGTGGCGAAAACGAGTACGAGAAACGAGTTGCCCACTCGTCCGAGGATGCGTCGTGCCCGAGTGCTCATGTCGCTGCCGATTTCACGCTGGTGCGAACACTAGATGACGCCCAGTCGACACGACGAGAAAGCGCGCACCCGAAGCTGACGCTCCCTCCCGGTGCACGTCCGGTTGCCGCCGCGACAAAAGAAAACGGGGTGGCGGGTTTCCCCGCCACCCCGTCGTCCCGACGAGAGATGTCGTCGTTTACAGCACTGGCTACTTCGACTTGTACACCGACGTGAGGTCGATGCCGAAGTTCGTCACCGGTCGGCGATTGCCACCCGAGGTGAGACCGAGCTGGTTGACACCCTGAACGTTCTTACCGTAGACGAGGCCGTACTGGGTGTAGCCGACGGTCGCCACGTACGCCTCGCTCTGGACGCGCTGCGTCGCCGACTGGTACAGGCGACGCTTGCCGGCCGGCGAGTTCGTTGCACGAGCGTCAACGAGCAGGGACTCCAGACCCGGATCGTTGAGGTTCGCCAGGTTGAGAAGGCGCGGAACCGCGGCCAAAGCACGGTTGCCCGTGGCGGCAGCGGCAGCGTTGAACGGGTTCGTCGGGTTGCCGAAGCTGTTGTCGCTCACGAGGAACGGCAAGGTGAATGCGGTGCCCGTGCCTTCGGCGAGGGTGAGCGACATCACCTGGTACTGCTGCGGGAAGGTCTTCGTGATGAGTTCAGCCGTCGTTTGCGGCAGCAAGTTCATCTTCATGCCGGCTGCTTCGACCATCTGCTTCATGAGTGTGGCGTTGGCCAACGAATCGGTGCTCCCCGAGGTGTACGGGAACGAGAACTCGAGCTCCTTGCCCGGGTTCGCGGCCTTCCACTTGGCGACGTAGTCCTTCGCACCGTTCAAGTTGAACTCAGCGAAGCCACGCTTCGTGTACATGATGCTGTTCGGACCGAAAACGCTGTCGGGCACGCGCGCACCGGCAAGACCGGCCTGGCGAACCTTCACGTAACGCGCATGGTCGAGAGCATGCGAGAACGCGAGACGGGCGTTGCGGTCGTTGAACGGAGCGACACGGTTGTTGAACCAGATGAGCGGGTAGTAGTCCGGCGGCGAGATGAGCGACGTCAGCTTGCCGTTCTTCTGCAGAGCACCCATCGTGCGCGACTCACCGGCCGACGAGAACATCGCCATGTCGAGCGAGCCGTTCTTCACTCCCGACTCACGCGGCTTGGCGTCGACGAGGAAGGTGAAGGTGATCTTGTCGAGGTACGGCAGAGCCTGCCCGTTGGCGTCCTTGCGCCAATACGTCGGGTTCTTCTCGACGCGCAGTTCATTCGGGTTGAACGAGGTGAGTTTGAACGGCCCCGTGCCGACGACCGTCGCCGAGCACTTTCCGCCGGTGATCTGCGCCGCGCCGCGAGCGACGAAACGACCCGAGCCGTAGAGGTTCTCCGGGAAGTCCGTTGCCGCCTTCACCAAGGTGACGACGACGCTCATCGGACCCGTCGCTGTGACGCTGGCGATGTTGCCCGTGAAGGCTCCCGACGTCGTGGGGTTCGGAGCCGACGGAGTGCGACCGAGCAGACCGTTGATGAACAACGAACCGCGCAGCGCCTCGAGGTTGAGAACGAGTGCCTGCGCGTTCACCGGGCTGCCGTCGTGGAAGGTGATGCCGTCACGAACGGTGAGCGTCCACGTCTTGAAGTCGGCCGAGGGAGTGAAGCTCTTTAGGAGGTATGGGACGATCTTTCCGTCGGCACGCTGCTCGACCCACGTCTCGTACATCGAACGCACGGCGAACAGCGCCGAGTTGGCGTTGTTGTCGGCCATGCAGAAGCCGGCGAACTGGTCGAACACGCCGACCTTCAATTCGCCGCCGCGCACCGGCGCGGACACTTTTGCCGCGCTGCTCGGCGCCACAGTTCCCAACGACGCCACAACGGCGACTGCAATTGCTGCAGCAACCTTGCGACGTACGCCTCGGATCGGACTCTTCATGTGATGAACTCCCCTTGAGGTGATGAGCACAACGGAAGGTTGGCTCGCGCTCCACGGTACCGACCGCTGTGACGTGCGTCAATCAGCGTCCATGTGCAGCGAACGCCGAGCTAATTGACCGCGGTATCAATATCGACCCGGTGGGTATCCAGCCGGCATGAATCCACCCCGTGCGTGTCGACCCCGTGCGTGTCGCCCGCGACCGGGGTCGTGCGTGTCAGCTGCCGAGGAGTTCCTTCACCCGCGATGCGATGATCGCACCGTCCGCAGAATCACCGACGCGAGCGCGCACCGCCTTCACCACCGCGCCCATCGCCTTCGGTCCCGTTGCGCCGGCGGCGCGGGCCCGCTCGATCTCGTCGGCGATGATTCCCGCGAGCGCGGCATCGTCCATCCGTGCGGGCAGATAGCGCTCGAGCACGGCGAGTTCCTCGCGTTCCGCGGCGGCGGCGTCGGTACGCCCCGCCTGCGCATAGATCTCCGCCGCTTCGCTGCGCTTCTTTGCTTCCGCACGCAGCACGGCGATGATCTGGTCGTCGGTAAGTTCGACTGCTTCGTCTCCGGCGACGGCCGCATTCTTCACGGCGGCGATGGCCATGCGCAGAGTCGACTTCTCGCGTTCACCGCCCGACTTCATCGCGTTCGTGAGGTCGTCCTGGAGTCGTTGCGCAAGGGCCGAGGGGCCCGACGTGGTGTTTCCCATGACGTCCATCGTGCCACCCGTCGGTGCTCGAAAGGTACGATGATCCGCGCGTGAACAACGAAGCAGCCGAGCTCTTCTTCGCACTGCTCGCACTGCTCTGCGTCGCCGCATCGACGGGCGTCATCGTGCTGCGGATCATCGCCCGCACGTCGGCGCCGGCGCGCGAACTGCTCGACGGCCTCGCCCCGCTCGCGCTTCCGGTTCCCGCACTCGTCACCGCGGTGTCGATGCTCGGCAGTCTCTATTTCTCCAACGTCGTCGGCTACCGACCGTGCGTCCTGTGCTGGTACCAGCGCACCGCGATGTATCCCCTGGCCGTCATGCTCGTCATCGCGTCGTTCCGCCACGACCGCGCGGTGCGCCGCTACGCGCTGCCGATCGCCGGCATCGGTGCGGCAATTTCGCTGTACCACTGGCTGCTCGAGCGCTGGCCCACGCTCGACACCGGGTCGTGCTCGGCCGACGCCCCGTGCTCGGTTCCGTACTTCGAGAACTTCGGATTCGTCACCCTCGCGTTCATGGCGCTCGCCGCCTTCGTCACTACGCTCGTGTTCCTCACGCTGCCGCAGGGCAGCAACCGTGATTCACTCTCCACCACCGCCCGGAAGGACCCCTCGTGAAGCAGCGACTCCCCTGGATCATCGGCGCCGTCGTCGCGGTGCTCGTTGCCGTATTCGCCATCGTCGCCGTCACGGGTACGTCCGACGCCGACCAGAGTGCCGAGGGTGTCGTGTCGGAGTTCCAGGACGTCGAGGTGAGCGGTGATTCGCTGCCCGGATTCAGCGGTGAGGGAACCGATGCTGCACTCGGTGCGGTGGCGCCCGTCTTGCGCGGTGCGGGTCCAACCGGCAACGTCGTGACGACCGAGCCCGGTGCGCCGACCCTTCTCGTGTTCCTCGCCCACTGGTGCCCCGTGTGCCAGCGCGAAGTGCCCGTGCTCGTCAATTGGTTCAACGACGGGTTGGTCCCCGACAACCTCGACGTCATCGCCGTGACGACCTCGACCGATCCGTCGGCGCCGAACTTCCCGCCGTCGACGTGGTTGGCGAACGAGAAGTGGCCCGCCGTGTGGCCGATCATGGCCGACTCGGGTGCCAACGATGCGGCGAACGCGTTCGGACTGAATGCATTTCCGTTCATGACCCTCATCGGCAGCGACGGCAACGTGCTGTGGCGCCACAGCGGTGAAATTGACGGCACGTCGTTGACGGTCGCGCTCACAACCGCTCTCGCCGGAAACTGAACCCCGTCTTTGGGAAGGACCGGAACCGGTCCGCCCCAAACATAATGAGAATCATTCTCATTATTGCTAGCGTGGCTCCATGCCCACTCGTCTTCGCCCACTGATCCCCCGCCTGTCGCACCGGCAAGCAGCGTCGCGTCGGCTCGTCACACTGGTCGCCGCCGTTTCATTCGTCGCCGTTCCCCTCGTCGGTGCCGGTTGCTCGACGACCGGCGAACCCGCAGCATCGTCCGTCGCACCCGACACCACCACAGCACCGGCTGCACCGCTCCCCACCGTCGCCGTTACGTACTCGGTGCTCGCGTCCGTCGTGCGCGAACTCGTTGACGGTGTCGCCGACGTCGTGACGATCGTTCCCGACGGTGTCGACCCGCACGACTTCGAACCGTCGGCGCGTGACGTCGAAACCCTCACCAATGCCGACTTCATCGTTGCCAACGGTCTGCACTTCGAATCCGGACTCGATTCGGCACTCGAGCAGTTGCGCGAGGCGGGACGACCGATCTTCTACGCGATCGATCACGTCACTGCACGACTCATCAGCACAGACGACGATGGGCACGATCATGGCGCTGAGCACAGTGATGAGCACGGCGATGAACACGGCGACTCGAAAGACGGTGCCGTCGATGGCGACGGGCACGACCACGGCGCGATCGACGTTCACCTGTGGACGAGCCCGGCAACGCTCGTCGACATGGTCGCACCACTCGCTACCGAGATGGGTGCGGCACTGAACGTCGATCTCACCGCCGCTGCGACCGATCTCACCGCCGCGCTGAATGCACTCGACTCCGAGATCCTCGACGTCATGGCGACGATCCCGAACTGCGAGCTGGTCACCGGCCACAACGAACTCGGGTACTTCGCCGAGCGCTACGGCTGCGAGCTCATCGGCACCGTCATCCCGTCGTCGACGACGACCGCCGAGGCATCGGCGGGACAGCTGGCCGAATTGAAGAAGGTGATTGCGCAACGTTCGGCACCCGTCATCTTCACTTCGCTCGGCACTCCCCGCGCCGTCGCCGAACAGATCGCCCGTGAGTCCGGCGTGAAGGTGGTCGAGCTCTCCACCCACGTCATGGGTGACGCCGAGTCCTACGGCGAATTCGTGCGTCGACTCGCCACGACGATTGCAGGTGCGCTCACGTGAACCCACTGTCGGACTGGTTCATCGAGCCGTTCTCGGCGAACGAGTTCATGAGAAATGCGCTCTTTGCAAGCATTCTCGTTGCACTGGTATGCGCGTTGAGCGGCACGTACGTCGTGTTGCGCGGTCTTGCATTCGTCGGTGATGCTCTCGCGCACGGCGTGATCCCCGGCATCGCGGTCGCACTTCTCGCCGGCGTTTCGGGGGTCGTCGGCGCGGCGGTGAGCGCCGTCGTCATGATGGGCGGGGTCACGCTCATCACGCGGAGATCACGGTTGTCGGGCGACACTGCTATCGGTCTTTTGTTCGTCGGCATGCTCGCACTCGGGGTCATCATCACGTCACGCTCCGAATCGTTCGTCGGGGACATCACCCGGATACTCTTCGGCGAATTGCTCGGCGTATCGACGAGTGCCCTCTGGTGGCAGGTGGCGGCACTCGTCATCGTCGGCGCCGCCGCGCGCATCGCGCACCGCCCGTTCGTCCTCATGTCACTTGACGAGGGCCTGGCTCGCACCTCCGGATACTCCACTTCTTTGTTCCACGGACTCCTTCTCGCGATGGTGGCGCTCACCGTCGTCGCGAGTTTCCGCACGGTCGGCACGCTCCTCGTTCTCGGCATGCTCATCGCCCCGGCGGCAAGCGGCGCGCTGCTCGCGCGACGGGTGTCGACGATGATGGCGATCGCCGCCGCCTACGGAATCGCGTCCGGGTACCTCGGCCTGCTCGCCAGCTACCACTTCGATCTCGCGTCGGGCGCGAGCATCGTCTTCGTCGCGGTCGTGCTCTTCGCGCTTACTGCAGCGGTGAAGTCGTTGGCATCGCGCCGCGACGATGCCGACGAGATCCCCCACCAACACGTTCACGTGCACGCACACTGAAGAATGCGACCCGCACCGTGACCGACTCTCCGACGAACCGCCTCACCCACCCGAGGATCGACGCGACCTGCACGATCATCACACGCGAGCTTGCCGTCGGCTTCGGCCGACACCGCATCGTCGACGACGTGAACATCCACACCCATCCGGGTGATCTCGTCACGCTCGTCGGAACGAACGGCTCGGGGAAGTCGACGCTCTTGAAGACGCTCGCCGGAATGATCCCGCCGATCGCAGGATCGGTCGAGGTACTCAGCGCCGCCCCCGGGACCAGCCCGACGCGCGTCGCATACCTTCCACAACACCCGGTGTCATCGCACACGCTTCCCCTGCGCGCCCGTGACGTCGCCGCGATGGGTCGCTATGCGCACCTCGGTCTCTTCGGACGTGAGACGACGGCGGACATACGAGTCGTACACGAAGTACTGCGGCGTACCGGTGTCGACGACTTCGCCGACCAGCCGTTGCGCGACCTTTCCGGAGGTCAGCAGCAGCGCACGCACCTCGCCCAGGTGCTCGCACGGGAGGCCGAGGTTCTGCTGCTCGACGAACCGACGGCGGGGCTCGACATCGTGGGCAAGCGCGCGGTTGCGGACATCGTTGCTGCCGAACGGGCGCGCGGCGTCACGGTCGTCATGGCGACGCACGATCTCGCCGATGCAGAATCGGCAACGGCCGTTCTGCTGCTTGCGCAGCGAGTCGTTGCATTCGGGCCGCCGAACCTTGCGCTGCGCGACGAAAATCTTCGCGAGTGCTTCGGCTTCACCCAGCCGCACTGACCCGCGCTTCGTGCGCGAGCAGCGTGCGCTTCATCGCGATACCCAGCGAGTAGCCACCCTCACCGTTGCCCGCCACCACACGGTGGCACGGAACGATGATCGGCACGGGATTCGCGCCGTTCGCACTGCCGATCGCCCGCACCGCGCGGGGACTCCCCGCACGTCGTGCCTGCTCGCCGTAGGAGATCGTCACACCGAAGGGAATCCGCTGCAGTTGACGCCATGCCGCGCGCTGGAAGTCCGTTCCGTCGGGATCGAGCGGCACCGTGAAGCGCCGACGCGTGCCGGCGAAGTACTCGCGCAACTCGCGCACCGCCCGCGCAACGTGCCGCGCCGCGGTCGCGTCACCGACGATCTGGGAGCCGGCTGCACGTGACGCTCGCGCCGATCGCCGCTGTATCGACGTCACTCCCCGTCGCGATGCGGTGATGACGAGCGCACCGACGGGAGTGTCGAGAGCCGCCCGTGCGGTGGTTGTCGTTGCCGTCTTGCCGGAACTCACAGTTCCGTGCGCAACGTGGCGGCAATGAGTGCCGGCGGATTCGGCAGCACGGGGCTTCCCTGTCCGGTGCGGTGGTAGATGACCGCCTCGGCGTGATAGTCCTCGATTGCCCGACGCACCACGTCGTCGGCGTACACGGAACCGTCGACGATCGGACCGCGACGCTTGTCGATGATCGCCTCGACGTCGACACCGTTCAACGTGCGGTGACATTCGAGCGCATGCGCGAGGGCCAGCACCTCGTACCTGTTGTCGGCGATGAGACGCTCGGTGCGCTCGTACAACTCGCGCAGCCGTTCCTCGACGCGTTCACCGAGGACGGGCGACATCGCCGCCGAGGGCTCCTGCTCGCCGGTGCGGCGACCGCCGCCGGCACCCCCGGCGGAGCCGGCCATGAGCACCGAGTGCGACGCGAGCGTCGTACCCATTCCCCAGCGTGATTCCATAACGAGGGCGAGACGTGTTGCGTTGTCGAGGTCGCTCGAGACACCGTTCGTGCTGTCACCGTCGAAGAACATCCGCTCACCGACGAGGCTGGCGATGGAGATCTGGATGTCGTGCTCCGCTTCGGTCTTCCATTCGAACATCCGCTCGACGACCGGAACGCGCGACACGAATCCACCGACGTCACCGCGACGTTCAATCGTCGCCACGTCGATTTGGAAGTCTTTCTTCAGGCGGTACGCAGCAACGGCATGACACGCCTCGTGCACTGCCACCGCATGACGCTCACGATCGACGTACTCGAAACCGTCGGTGACGCCGTGCTCCTTCAGGCTCTTCGCCGAC
>Ga0164293_10006401_pt1 | contig 10018 bp, 10 predicted proteins | sample GEODES118metaG_FD_111487 | JGI IMG/M metagenome (GOLD analysis project Ga0164293, IMG submission 111487) | Eutrophic lake water microbial communities from Lake Mendota, Wisconsin, USA - GEODES118 metaG | ecosystem: Environmental > Aquatic > Freshwater > Lake | place: USA: Lake Mendota...
ACAAATCCAAACGAGCATGGTTATTACGGGGATTTTGGCGGTGCCTTTATTCCAGAAATGTTATTTGCGAATGTGGCACAACTTAAAAGCCAGTATTTACAAATCATGGATGATCCCAATTTTAAAGAAGAGGTGAATGATCTTTTGCACCATTATGTGGGTAGGCCCACGCCTTTATTTTTAGCCAAACGTTTGAGCGAACAATATGGAACAACGATTTATTTAAAAAGAGAAGATTTATGTCATACCGGTGCGCATAAAATCAACAATACCATTGGTCAAATCATTCTTGCGCAAAAACTTGGGAAAACACGCATTATCGCAGAAACAGGTGCTGGACAACACGGTGTGGCAACTGCAACGGTTTGTGCATTAAAAGGTATGGAGTGTATTGTTTACATGGGTGAGAAAGATATTGAAAGGCAAGCACCCAATGTAGCACGTATGCGTATGTTAGGCGCCACTGTTGTGCCAGCTACCAGTGGAAGTAAAACATTAAAAGATGCCACCAACGAGGCCATTAGAGATTGGATCAATAATCCAACCAATACGCATTATATTATTGGGAGCGTTGTAGGCCCACATCCTTACCCCGATATGGTGGCACGTTTTCAAAGTGTGATTAGTGCTGAAATTCGAAAGCAGTTACTTGCGCAAACTGGTACTGAACTTCCTACACATGTAATTGCATGTGTGGGTGGCGGTAGTAATGCTGCAGGTGCTTTTTATCATTTTTTAGAAGAGCCGTCGGTGCAAATTGTAGCAGTAGAAGCAGCAGGACATGGCGTAAAAACCAATATGAGTGCCGCTACTACACAACTGGGTACACCCGGTATTTTACATGGTAGTAAGAGCTTATTAATGCAAACGTCAGACGGCCAAGTGATAGAGCCGCATAGTATTTCGGCTGGATTAGATTATCCGGGTATTGGCCCAATGCATGCCAATTTATATACATCGGGCAGAGGTTTGTTTTTAAGTGCTACAGATGATGAAGCCATGGATGCTGCCTTTCATGTAAGTAAAACAGAAGGGATTATTCCTGCCTTAGAAACGGCACATGCTTTTGCTGCACTTGATCAAATAAAATGGAAGCCAACCGATACCGTTGTTATTTGTTTGAGTGGAAGAGGTGATAAAGATTTATCTACGTACATGCAAAAATTAGACTCATGACAAGATTAAAAAAGCTATTTGATGCAAAGTCATCCAAAGTATTAAACGTATACTGCACCGCTGGTTATCCTACACTCGGTAGTACGCTTCCTATCATTGCTGCCCTCGAAAATAATGGCGCTGATTTAGTAGAAATTGGCATGCCTTATTCTGACCCTTTGGCTGATGGGCCAGTGATACAAGAAAGTGGCGCTAAAGCCATTGAAAATGGTATGTCTATTGAGGTTTTGTTTGATCAATTAAAATCATTACGAACTACAAGTAATATTCCTGTGGTACTCATGGGTTATATGAATCCAGTGTTGCAATATGGATTCGAAAAATTTTGTACAGCAGCAGCAGCAGTGGGCGTAGATGGTCTTATTTTACCGGATATGCCAGCTTATGAGTTTGAAGCTAACTATGGTGCTATTGTAAAAAAGTACGGGTTAGATTTTATCTTTTTAGTAACACCCGAAACGCCAACCGAACGCATTCAATATTTAGATTCCCTAAGTTCTGGTTTTTTATATGCAGTAAGTGCTTCTGCAACTACGGGCTCTGCACTTAATTTTGGTGCAGTTGATGCCTACTTGCAAAAACTACAACAGATGCATTTGAAAAACCCAATTTTGGTTGGATTTGGCGTTAAAGATGCAGCTTCCTTTGAATTGGCGACTAGGCATACAGCAGGTGCCATTATTGGTTCTGCATACATTAAAGCGCTTGAAAATAGTACAGATGTAACTGCTACAACCGCTCAATTTTTATCATCTGTAATTGGTCAATCATAGTATGAAAGTTGCGATTGTAAAATATAATGCAGGAAATATTTTATCCGTTTCCTATGCGCTTGATAGACTTGGGATTAGTCCGGTGGTCACTGATCATATAGAGGAATTGCAAAAAGCGGATCGTGTTATTTTTCCGGGTGTAGGGGAGGCGAGTACTGCTATGCATTATTTAAAAGAACGAAATTTAGATATCGTTATAAAAAACCTAGAGCAGCCAGTATTAGGCATTTGTTTAGGCATGCAGCTCCTGTGTTCCTATTCCGAAGAAAACGACACTACCTGTTTGTCAGTGTTTGATGAGCGTGTGGTTTCTTTTTTATCCAATGGAACCGATAAAATCCCACAAGTAGGTTGGAATACAATTAGTGAATATGGGTCGCCATTATTTAATGGCTTGGCACCTGATGCTTATTGTTATTTTGTACATGGATATTATGCAGCCCTTGGCCCCGACACTATAGCTACTACTCATTATATCTTGCCTTATAGTGCAGCACTTCAAAAAAACAATTTTTATGGAGTTCAGTTTCATCCCGAAAAAAGCGCAGCTGTAGGAGAAAAAATATTACAAAACTTTTTAGACATTGTATAAGATGCAAATCATACCTGCTATAGATATTATTGATGGGAAATGTGTTCGTTTAACCGAAGGTGATTATGCGCAAAAAACCATTTACAACGAAAATCCATTAGAAGTAGCAAAAGCTTTTGAGGCTGCTGGAATAAAAAGGCTTCACTTGGTGGATTTAGATGGCGCTAAAGCAGGTGCTGTAAAAAACTGGAAAGTATTGGAGTCAATTGCGCTGCATACAAAACTAGTGATTGATTTTGGCGGCGGCATAAAAACAGATCAGGATGTTGCACTCGTTTTTGAACGTGGTGCATCCCTGGCAACCATTGGTAGTATTGCCGTTGCTAACCCTGTGCTTTTTTTAAACTGGGTAAGTACCTATGGTGCCCATGCATTTTTTTTAGGCGCCGATGTAAAAGATAACCTTATCGCAGTAAATGGTTGGATGAAAACATCTGATATTTCTATCAATGATTTTATTGGTGGATATATTAACGAGGGGATCACAAACATTTTTTGTACCGACGTTACAAAAGATGGCCGTTTGGAAGGGCCTTCTACCGTTTTGTACGAATCACTTTTGTCGATGTTTCCTCAGTTAAAATTAGTGGCTAGTGGTGGCGTTAGTTCGCTTCAAGATCTTGAAACACTTGCTGGTATTGGTTGCACTGGAGCCATTGTGGGCAAGGCAATTTATGAAAACCGAATCTCACTAAAAGCATTAGAGCAGTTTAACGCATAACTTAAAAGTATGTTAGCCAAAAGAATTATCGCTTGTTTGGATATTAAAAATGGAAGAACCGTTAAAGGGGTCAATTTCGAAAACATTCGTGACGCAGGTGACCCTGTAGAGCTAGGTGCTTTTTACGCAGCTGCAGGGATTGATGAACTTGTATTTTTAGATATTACCGCCACCAATGAAAAACGTAAAACACTTGCTGATTTAGCAAAAAAAATTGCCGCCGTTATTAATATTCCATTTACAGTAGGTGGCGGTGTGTCAAGTATCGAAGATGTGCGCGTATTGCTCCAAAATGGCGCCGATAAAATAGCCGTGAATTCTGCAGCATTTAAAAATCCGGAACTCGTGTCAGCCCTAGCAAAAGAATTCGGGAGTCAGTGCATTGTGGTGGCTATCGATACCAAACAAGAGGCGGATGGTGAGTGGTATGTTTATTTGAATGGAGGAACGGTTCCCACTACAACCTCATGCCTTGCTTGGGCTCAAGAGGCTGCAAGCCTTGGTGCTGGTGAAATTCTTTTAACTTCTATGAATCATGATGGTACCAAAGCGGGCTTTGCTGTAGAGATTACTGCTGCAGTTTCTATAGCTGTGTCAATCCCGGTTATTGCATCGGGTGGCGGCGGAACCATGGAGCATTTTGAGGCTGTTTTTAAGGCTGGAGCAGCTGATGCAGCGCTTGCTGCTAGTGTCTTTCATTTTAAAGAAATAGAAGTACATGCTTTAAAATCATTTTTATTAGAGAAAGGATTGCCAATTAGGCTTTAATTTTTACATTTACACATCATTATGTTAGACAATATTGATTTTTCAAAATACGTGGATGGGCTAGTGCCAGCGGTTATTCAAGATATTGAAACCAGTAAGGTTTTGATGCTTGGATTTATGAATGCTGCTGCCATTGAAACCACCCTTTCAACCAAAAAAGTCACTTTTTATAGTAGGTCAAAAAATAGACTTTGGACTAAGGGAGAAGAGAGTGGTCACTTTTTGAATTACAAAGAAATGTTACTCGATTGTGATGCCGATTCGCTTCTTGTAAAAGTTGTTCCAGTTGGACCTACATGTCATAACGGTACGGATACATGCTGGGGTGAAGAAAATAACGCGGCTCATTTTTTAACCTATTTAGAAACCGTTATTGCGCGTCGTAAAAATGATAGCCCTGAAACTTCTTATGTGGCTTCTTTGTTTGCAAAGGGTATCAATAAAATGGCACAGAAGGTGGGTGAAGAAGCAGTAGAACTTGTGATTGAAGCCAAAGATGACAATGAGCTTTTATTTTTAAATGAAGCATCTGATTTACTTTTTCATTATTTAATTTTGTTACAGGCAAAAGGTTATAATTTGCAGGATGTAATTGAAATATTAAAAAATAGACACAAAAAATAAGAATAAAAAATAGAGTATGCGCAAACTAATTATATACACGTTTATAGTTTTATTTTCTTTTCAGGCTGCTATAGCCGCTGATTTTACCGTTACTGGAAAAGTGAAGGGATTGACCAATGGAAGTACAGCTTCTGTAAAAAATGTGTTTAACGGACTAGCGCTTGCTACTGCAACAATTGTAAATGAAACGTTTAGTTTAAAGGGAAATGTAAATGAAGGCATGCTTCTGCAACTTACTTTTTCTGCTGCGCCTCAGCTTAATATCGAAATGTTTATTGGTAATGAAGCTGTTATTTTAGAAGGTGATATAGCCGCACCCGATCAAATTAAATTATCAGGATCTGTATTGCACCCTACCTACGAAAAATTTAGACTTCAATTTGTGCCATTAAAAGATAAGCTCAACGCTATTGTGCCGCTTATTCAAGCAGAAACAGCACAAACGCCAAAGCGTGATTCTCTCGTTGGTTTGTTTAATAGTTACAAGCAAGTGTTATTGAATGAAACAGTTGGTTTTGTTAATGCAAACCCAGCATCAGTGGTAAGTTCCTTTGCGCTTTATGCTATTGGACCATTGTTTTCTGGGCCTGATGAACTTGAACGTAGATTTAATGCACTGCAGCCTACTGCTCAAAAAGGATATTTTTCTGAAATGATTTTAAAATCTGTGAACGATGCTAAAATTGGACAAATTGGTTCTATGGCAACAGAGTTTACACAAAATGATCAAAATGGAAAGCCTGTTAAATTGTCTTCATTCAGAGGTAAGTATGTGCTTATAGATTTTTGGGCTAGCTGGTGTAGGCCTTGTAGACAAGAAAATCCAAATGTAGTTGCAGCATTTAATACCTATAAATCAAAAAACTTTACCGTATTGGGCGTTTCTTTAGACCAAGACAAAAACGGTTGGATTCAGGCTATTGCTGCGGACAAACTCACATGGACACATGTAAGTGATTTAAAGTACTGGAGTAACGAAGTGGCACAATTATACCGAATTCAAAGTATACCTGCCAATTTATTAATTGATCCTACCGGAAAAATTATAGGTAAAGATTTAAGGGGCGAAGAACTCTTGCAAAAATTAGCATCTATTTTAAAATAAGCTTGCATAGGTTTCTGGATCAAATCCAATAGCTATAATTTTACCCTTTTTGGTTACAATGGGTCTTTTGATGAGGCTTGTATTTTCCTGTAACACAGCAATTGCAGATGCTGCTTTTGCACATTTTGCTTGATCGGCGGGGCTTAATTTTTTATAGGTAGCAGATTTTGTATTTACAATCAGCGTAAAATCTTGTTGCGACATCCAGTCTTTTAATAGCACAGCTGTTACACCTTCTTTTTTGTAGTTATGAAATACATATTCAATTTTGTGTTTTGTAAACCAGTCTAAACTCTTTTTTACAGTGTCGCAATTGGGTATCCCGTAGATCGTTAACATGGTGGCCGATTATTTGTATAAAAATAGCCAATTAGCACTTATTATTTCTCATCTTGCTAATAAAGATTTATTTTGTAAACGATACTATGAAGTCTTTTTTATCCATAATTTTGGTCTTGTTTTTTTGTATACAAGGCTATTGTCAGAAGCCTCCTTCTCAGGCCAAGAGGTCTATGGGGCTTATTATTGGCAATGTATTAGACGCAGGAACTAGTAAGCCTTTGTCATTTGCTAGCATCCAATTAAAAAAAATGTCCGATACTGTTGTGGCAGTTCAAGTGGTGTCTGATAAAAATGGCGCTTTTGAATGTATCAATTTACCTTTTGGATATTATAAGCTAAAAGCAACCATGGTGGGTTACGCCGACCTTCAAATTGATAGTATTTATTTAAGGGAGGAGCGTTACGATTTTAATTTAGGAGATGTTAAATTATCTCTATCAGGCGCGGCTAGTTCTGAAGTAATTGTCTATGCCGAAAAGCCGCTCATTGAAAATAAGGATGATAAAATTATTTTTAATGTAGGCGAAAGTGCTTTAAGTGGGGGTGCTACTACTGCCGAATTATTAAAAAATATGCCCCTCATTAACAATGACCCAACAGGTAAAATTTTATTAAAAGGAAAAGAACCGCGCATACTCATAGATGACAAACCTACCGATTTGAATGCGCAACAGCTTCAAGACTTGTTAGAGAGTTTACCAGGCAATAGTATAGATAAAATTGAGATCATGACAACACCGCCACCTCAATACGCAACCGAAACGGGTGGAGTCATAAATATTGTTACCAAAAAAGGAAAAATTGGATGGGTAGGAAGGGTAAATGTGAGTGCAGGTACAAGGGGTGAATCTTCAACATCTGCAAATGGCAGTTACCGCAATCAAAAATTAGTATTGAATTTAAATGGCGGGATAGGGGTAAGTACCATCACTGGTAATGGTTATTCAAAAAGAGAAAACATGTATAGAGATTCTACCAATTATTTTAATACGCAAAATAGATTCACCAATTTTTCATCGAGACCTAATTTTCGTGCGCAGGCCGATTATGAAATTGATAAACAGCATCTTCTTTCACTAACGTATCAGCTCAATCCAAATTCATTTGATAATAATTCGAATAATACGTTTACCAATATCAACAACCAGCAACAAATTTACCGATTAAGCAATCGGAACAACCACAGTTTGGGCGGCGGATTAAATCATGTATTGTCTGGTAGCTATAATATCAAACAAAAAACAGGGCCGGGTTACCTTCGTTTTATTGCAAATGCCAATTTATCAAGTTCCCATAATAATAGAATCTTTTTTCAGCAGTTTCTTTTTCCTGATAAATCACCAACGGGTTTAGATTCTACGCAAAGGCAATTATTTAACACAGACAATAATTCAGCGTCATTAAGGGTCGATTTTTTACGTCCCTTAAAAACCAAGCAACATAATTTTAATGGAGGTGTTTCTTTTTTAAATACCTGGTATCATGGTCGTGTCAATACCATGTTTTTTCGTAAGTCGGATCAAATATTTGCTATCAATGATTTGTTGAGTAACGATTTTACCAACGAACAGCTCGTTGCTACAGCTAGGGCAGGCTTGTCCTATAATTTTAAAAGTAAATACCGCTTATCATTTGGTGTTCAGGCCGAGTATACCAATTTGCAGTTTGTTTTTTTAAAGGGGAATGCAAGTGATGTATACAATGGGTATTGGAATATACTTCCCAATTTTACACTTCGCAAAGAGTTTTCAAAAGAGATGAATACCACCCTGGTTTACAGGGCAACCATTAGACGTCCTGGCATAGGCGAATTAAACCCTAATGTCGACTATAGTGACCCCTATAATATTAGATTTGGTAACCCATATTTAGAGCCTACATTATCGCATAACTACGATTGGAATTTTAGTTATGTGAAAGGCAAGTATTATATAAATACCTCACTAGGGTACAACCAACTGAAGCAGGTATTTAATAGTATCCGAACTTTGCAAGCGGGTGGTAAAACCGAAGTGACTTGGAAAAATATTTCTGATCGACGCGAGTATGAGGCAAGTGCTTGGGGTGGTTACACATTTACCAAAAAGTTTAGAATGAATGGGAGTGCGGGCTATATATTTAACCAGTACGGGGCTGCAGAAAAATTAATATATAAATATAGGGATGGTGCCACTTTTTATACGAGCCTTAATTACAATTTCACCCCAAGTAATTTGCTAACTTTTGAAGGTACAGCACGCTACAATAATTTTGCGGATCCGCAGGGTAGAAGTAGGAGTAATCTAACAGTTAACCTAGGCGTACAGCGTAAATTTTTGGATCGCCGACTCATTGTTTCAATTAATATAATTGACCCTACCACACAGCAGCAATTACAAACATTTGTGTATGGTGCTAATTTTAATTTAGAATCATTTAGCTCAAGTAATACCAGAAATTACAGATTAGCCGTAAGTTATCAATTAAATAAAGTGGTCACTAAGCCTGTGAAACCCTTGCTGCGAGCCAGCTCTCGTTCATAGGAATCATCCAGTTTTGCATCAATTCTTTTTTTGTACCTACTGTATTGTTAAAATAAATAGTAGTTGGGCTGATGTGGCCGTTTGATGCTGCATATTTAATTTGCGCGAGTGGTAAAAGTTGAATTTTATCTTTCACTAAAAAGGCAAGCATTTGTCTGTCAAATAAATTGACTTTACAAAGGGCCTCAATTTGTTTGATGATTCTAAATAAACTGTCTGTACTACAACCACCAACAGTGGCCTCGGTTTCATCGGCCATTACCACAATAAATTGGCCAAAAAATAAATTAGCATACCCTTTTACAGCATATCCATGACTTTTCCAGCCGCTGCAATGATCCTTTAAAATCGTTTCAATTTCAAAAGCTTCTGACATACTAAATAACCTGCTGCTCTGAAAAATCCAAACACGAGCATGGTCGTTAAAATCGGAAGGGATATGTGCTTCTATAGAAAAGTTCATCATTCAATATTTTAATTAAGCCATGCTTTCTGCAATGAGCTCTGCTATATCTAGCACGGCCATTTCATTTTCTTTTTCTTTATTTTTTATCCCGTCCGTCATCATAGTATTACAAAACGGACAAGCCGATGCAATAATTTGAGCCCCTGTTGCAACCGCTTCTTCGGCCCTTTCTATATTAATTCTGGTGGTGCCTGCTTCTTCTTCTTTAAACATTTGTGCGCCACCAGCACCACAGCATAGACCATTAGAGCGGCATCTTTTCATTTCTATAAGCTCAGCGTCTAAAATTTCTAACACCTTACGCGGCGCTTCATAAATATTATTAGCGCGACCTAAATAACAGCTATCATGGTAAGATATTTTTTTGCCTTTAAACGCACCGCCTTCTTTTAATACAATTTTTCCTTCGTTGATCAAAGATTGAAGTAGGGTTGTGTGGTGAATAACCTCATAATTTCCACCTAACTCAGGATATTCGTTTTTGATGGTATTAAAACAGTGCGGGCAGGTGGTGATTATTTTTTTAACACCATAAGCGTTCATGACCTGAATATTTTGGTAGGCCATCATTTGAAATAGAAACTCGTTACCTGCTCTTCTTGCAGGATCACCGGTACACGCTTCTTCTTTACCCAATATGGCATAACTAATACCTACTTTATCTAAAATAAGCGAAAACGCTTTGGTGATTTTTTGTGCTCTTTGATCAAAGCTACCAGCGCAACCTACCCAAAACAAATATTCTGGCATTGTTCCTGAAGCCATCATTTCGGCCATTGTATTTACTTTCATAATAGTAGATAATTAGATTTCTTTTGCCCAATTTTCGCGGTCTTCAGGTGAAAATTTCCAAGGAGCACAATTGTTTTCAATATTTGAAAAAGGATAGTACCACTCGGAAGGTGCATTACTTTCTTCCATGATAAATG
>Ga0164293_10006403_pt1 | contig 10013 bp, 4 predicted proteins | sample GEODES118metaG_FD_111487 | JGI IMG/M metagenome (GOLD analysis project Ga0164293, IMG submission 111487) | Eutrophic lake water microbial communities from Lake Mendota, Wisconsin, USA - GEODES118 metaG | ecosystem: Environmental > Aquatic > Freshwater > Lake | place: USA: Lake Mendota, Wisconsin...
CAGCACTTTCGACTTTATTGAGAGTTACCTCAGCCGGGAATGAAGTGCCATCCAGCTTCGTGTGTAGCCATTCAAAGAACTGTGGGATACCTGAAAGGGCGGATGAGATTTTTTCGATTGCGAACTCGATCGAATTGCGGCCGTTGGGCTGGTTGGTTGGCGAGAATTTGTATGGTGGGAAGCCAATGATGTCTTCGCGTTTGGAGCAGCCAAACATTTCCAGGCTCCTAGCGTTGCAGTCAATGAAGCGCTCCCCCTCCAAGATCAGAATGCCATCGCCGGCATTCTCAAAGAGTGTTCTGTAACGCTCATCACTATCGCGGCGGGCCGCCTCTGCTGCTTTATGGCTGCCTATATCGGTGAGGAGCGCGACCGCTCCGACATATTCGCCCAGGCCATTGGTGATTGGATTGGTAGAAACGAACGCTCCCAGTTTCGAGCCATCCTTACGTATGTACTCGAACTCGAACTGCTCCGCCACACCCTCTTTCCTGCGCTTGATGAGTTCTCCCAACCGGGCGCGACCTGCGGCATCCAAGAAATCATCGATAGGGCGTCCAAGCATCTCCGCTGGTGCATAGCCCATCATCGTTGCCATCATTGGATTGACATAGTCCGTCAAAGATGACGAATTGATTCGCCAGATGCCTTCTTGAGCCGTTTGGACAATTAGGCGGTAGAGTTCCTCGCTCGATTTGAGGGCCTCGATGGTTAATTTGGTGTCTGATATGTCACTGAAGACCACTCGAGTTTTCTGGTGACCGTTTGTCCGGGTGGTCGAAAGTGCCAGTTGGACCCAGAAAAAAGTGCCGTTGGGCTTAACCATGCGTAGTTCGCAGGCATTCGGTTCCGAGGATTTGGCGGTTTGGCGACGATAAACCTCTTGATCTGGCAGATAGATAAAACTGGCTATTGGTTGGTTGACCAAATCTTTTTGAGGAACCTCTAAAATGGCAGCAGCCTGGGTGTTTGCCTGAACAATGTTACCTGATTCGCTGACGATTACGTAGGCAAGCGGTGCGAGATCATAAAGTTCGCGATAGTGCGCGACCGAAGCATTGGCCTCAGCCTGCGCGGCGAGTAATCTTTCGATCTGTGTTTTGAAATCAACACGGTGAGCCGACGCCTTTTGCTGTCTCTGCGGCAATTCCTCCTGAGAGGCTGCATCATTCTTTATTGAAGGCTGGCTGGGTGCCTTCGGAATGGTGACTCTTGGCTTTCCTGGTTCGTGGCTCATTTGGCGTAATAACTGACAAGTCTACTCCCCTGTTGGTTTTAAGCCAAAATGAAAGGTGAGAGCGAGGCAAAAGTGAAGGTCTCTTAGGATTTAGCGGGGTTCCCATCCGTCAGTGGTGTTTTAGAGGAAAACTTGGGAGGCGACCCGCTGGGTGGAGAGGACAGGCAGAAGGGGCGGCTAATGAATTTCAAAGTTTCGATTCGCGGCTAAAGCGAGCAGGGGGTGGGCCTCCGGGGGGAGGAGGATTGTGACCACTAAAAATTCTCAAAAATGATAAGGCTAAACCTAATATTTTCATCTCAAAGGTTAGCATCTAGACATCCTGGGGGGGGCGGGGCCACGTTAAATGGTGGCGGAAAGATATCGGCAGGCATGGCAGAGAGATTGCTGGTTGTCTTGAGCCCGGTCTGTGTCTAAATACCCACCCTCTTGAGCTAAAATGACAAATTACGGACTCCCACCGAAACAAGGCCTTTATGATCCGAGCAACGAACACGATGCCTGCGGCGTCGGGTTTGTCTGTCATATGAAGGGCAAAAAATCCCACGAAATCGTGGCCAATGCGCTCACGATTCTTGAAAATCTGGACCACCGCGGTGCCTGTGTGGAAGAGAATACTGGTGATGGAGCCGGTATTCTCATTCAGATACCCGACGCCTTTTTGAAGAAGGCCGCTGCTGAGGTGGGTATCAACCTGCCGGAACAGGGCAAATATGGGGTGGCCAATTTGTTTTGCTCACCTGATCGCGCCGCTCGTGATGAGGCGAAGGGCATTTTCGAAAAAATTGCCTCTGGAGAAGGGTGTCCTGTGCTCGGATGGCGGGATATTCCGACTGATAATAGCACTTTGGGTAAGTCCGCGAAAGCCAGTGAGCCGTTTATGCGTCAGGTTTTCATCGCCCGGGGCCCGGCTCTGGCGGATGAAGTCGCCTTTGAGAGGAAGCTTTATGTGATCCGGAAAATGGCCCACATGGCTATCCGTGCTGCTAAAGTGGACACGTTTTGGTATGCGCCAAGCTTGAGTTGTCGGACGCTGGTTTACAAGGGCATGCTGACGCCGCATCAGGTGGGGGCTTACTTTAAGGACTTGAGAAATCCAGAGATGGACTCGGCTTTGGCGCTGGTTCATTCGCGCTTCTCAACGAACACGTTCCCGAACTGGGAGCGTTCGCACCCGTATCGTTACATTGCGCACAACGGAGAGATCAACACCTTGAGGGGCAACATCTCCTGGATGAAGGCCCGGGAGTCCCTGCTGGCGTCAGAGCTGTTTGGGGATGACATCCAAAAGATCAAGCCCGTCATCAATGTGGATGGTTCGGACTCGACGATTTTTGACAATGCATTGGAACTGATGGTTTTGGCGGGGCGCTCGTTGCCCCATTCGATGATGATGATGATTCCTGAGCCGTGGAGCGGTCATGAGTCGATGAGTGAGGCGAAAAAGGCCTTCTATGAGTACCACAGCTGTCTCATGGAGCCCTGGGATGGTCCTGCTTCCGTGGCCTTCACGGATGGAACCATGATCGGTGCGACTTTGGACCGCAATGGTCTGCGTCCTTCACGCTACTACGTTACGAAGGATGATCTTGTGATCATGGGTTCCGAAGCCGGGGTATTGCCTGTCGCTCCTGAAAATGTTGCTCACAAGGGCCGATTGCAGCCTGGGAAAATGTTCATTGTGAACATGGTCGAAGGTCGCATCGTTCCGGATGAAGAGATCAAGGAGCAAATCGCATCGGAGAAGCCCTATCGCGATTGGTTGGACAAACACTTGGTGAAGCTTGCGGATGTTAAGGATGCGGTCTCACTCCCCGAGGTGGATCACAAGACTGTGCTGCAGCGTCAACTTGCCTTTGGATACACATTTGAAGATCTTCGTTTGCTCATGACTCCGATGGCCAGGGATGGGGTCGAAGCCATTGGTTCGATGGGAACAGATACACCGATTGCGGTCCTCTCAGACAAATCGAAGCTGGTTTATGATTACTTCCACCAGCTGTTTGCGCAGGTCACGAACCCTCCTATTGATTGCATTCGCGAGGAGATTGTGACGTCATCCGTCACCACCATTGGGGCAGAAGGGAACTTGCTCGATCCGCGGCCTGAAAGCTGCCATCTCATCGAACTCAAGACGCCGATTCTTAGCAACGAAGAACTGGCCAAGCTGAAGGGTATTGCGCAGGGGCAATTTTCCTCCGCGACATTGGAAATCCTGTTTGATCCGACAGCTGGTGCTGCAGGCCTCGAAAAAGCCATGGATGACCTTTGCGCGCAGGCTGACAAGCTGATTGCAGACGGTAAGAACATTCTCATCCTGTCTGACCGTGGAGTCGGTAAATCGAAGGCTCCGATCCCAGCTTTGCTTGCCGTTGGCGGCCTGCACCACCATCTCATCCGGAAGGGCACACGCACCCGGTGTGATATTGTGCTAGAGTCTGGAGAACCGCGAGAAGTGCATCACTTCTGCACGCTGATTGGTTATGGTTGTGGGGCGATCAACCCCTACCTCGCCTTTGAAACGCTGGATGACATGATTCGTCAGGGCCTGTTGGTCAACGTGGACCACAAGAAGGCGGTCTATAACTTCATTAAGGCTGCCACTAAGGGCGTCATCAAAGTTGCGTCGAAGATTGGGATCTCGACGATGCAGAGCTATCGTGGAGCACAGATCTTTGAAGCCATGGGACTGAATCAGGCGGTGGTGGATAAGTATTTTACGCACACCAGCACCCGAATCGAAGGCGCTGACATCAACGTCATTGCGCAGGAGTCCATTCAGCGTCACAGCCATGCTTACCCTGACCGTGAAGCCAATTCGCCAACGCTGGAAGTCGGTGGCGAGTATCAGTGGCGTAAGGAAGGTGAGGCGCACCTTTTTAACCCGCTAACGATTCACACACTTCAAAAGGCCGTTCGCACGGGCAGTTTTGATACCTTCAAGGTCTACAGTAAGCTCGTCGACGAGCAATTGAAGCAGCAGTATACGCTTCGAGGACTGCTTGATTTTGTGGCACAGACACCCGTGCCGATTGATGAGGTCGAGAGCGTTGAATCGATCATGAAGCGCTTCAAGACAGGGGCCATGAGTTATGGTTCCATTTCCAGTGAAGCACACGAAGCATTGGCGATTGCCATGAATCGTGTCGGTGGAAAGTCGAACACTGGTGAGGGAGGAGAGGATCCGGAGCGCTACACCTGGACCAATGAAAAAGGGGACTCAAAGAATAGCGCCATCAAGCAAGTCGCCTCTGGTCGGTTTGGTGTGACCAGCCTTTACTTGTCTCAAGCCAAGGAGATTCAGATCAAAATGGCCCAGGGTGCTAAACCGGGTGAAGGCGGCCAGCTTCCTGGGGGCAAAGTTTACCCTTGGATCGCGAAGGTACGTCATTCCACGCCTGGGGTCGGGCTGATTTCTCCGCCTCCTCACCATGACATTTACTCCATTGAGGATTTGGCTCAGTTGATCCACGACTTGAAGAACGCCAACCGGGAAGCGCGTGTGAGCGTGAAACTGGTTTCTGAAGTTGGCGTTGGCACCATTGCTGCCGGTGTGGCGAAGGCTCACTCGGATGTGGTCCTCATCTCTGGATTTGATGGAGGAACAGGAGCCTCTCCACAGACCTCAGTGAAGCATGCTGGGATTCCTTGGGAACTTGGTCTTGCCGAGACCCATCAAACGCTCGTCTTGAATGATTTGCGCAAGCGGATCGTGGTGGAGGCTGACGGGCAAATGAAAACCGGACGTGATGTCGTGATTGCCGCATTGCTGGGAGCTGAAGAATTCGGATTTGCCACGGCGCCGCTGGTCACTCTGGGGTGCATCATGATGCGGGTCTGCCATTTGAACACTTGCCCAGTTGGTGTGGCCACTCAGAACCCGGATTTGCGCGCCAAGTTCACGGGTGATCCGCAATACACCGTTAACTTCATGACCTTCATTGCTCAGGAAGTGCGCGAGCTCATGGCGCAGCTTGGGTTCCGGAAGTTGGAAGACATGGTCGGTCGAACGGACATGCTGGAAGCTCGTAAGGCGGTTGATCATTGGAAGGCCAAGGGACTCGATTTCTCCAACCTCCTGTTCCGTCCAAAAGTGGGGTCTGAGATTGGACGATTCTGCACGGAATCTCAGGATCACGGCATCGACAAAAGCCTTGATATCACCACCCTGTTGCCTCTTTGCAAAGATGCCATTGAGAAGGGGGAGAAGGTCAGGGCCGACGTGCCGATTCGGAACATCAATCGCACCGTTGGAACGATTCTCGGCAACGAGATCACCAAGCGCCACTGGCATGGATTGCCTGACGATACGGTGCATTTGCATTTCCGTGGCAGTGCGGGGCAAAGTTTTGGGGCTTTTGTTCCCAAAGGTGTCACGCTGGAGCTTGAAGGTGATGGGAATGACTACATTGGCAAAGGCCTTAGTGGCGGGCGCATCATCATTTATCCACCGGAGGGAAGCACTTTCCTTGCTGAGGAAAACATCATTGCTGGCAATACCGCGTTGTATGGTGCCACGAGTGGCGAACTCTTTCTTCGTGGCATGGCAGGGGAGCGCTTTGCTGTTCGAAACAGTGGGGTGGACACCGTCGTCGAAGGCGTGGGAGACCATGGCTGCGAATACATGACAGGTGGTCGTGTGGTGGTGCTTGGTCTCACCGGCCGGAACTTCGCCGCAGGCATGAGTGGCGGTATCGCTTACGTTCTCGATGAAAAGGGTGACTTCGCGACGCGATGTAACAGCGGCATGGTGGATCTCCTCACGCTCGACGACAAAGAAGAAATCGACGAGCTTTATGAACTCATCAAAAAGCACGCCGATCTGACCAAAAGCCAGCAAGCGTTTAGGGTCATCGCTCTTTGGGAGCAGATGCTGCCGAAGTTCGTGAAGGTTCTGCCTCGAGATTACGCCCGCGTTTTGAAAGCTCTCAAGAAGGCCAAAGACGACGGATTGGTCGGGGATGATGCCCTCAATGCGGCTTTTGAAGCCAATGCTCGCGACGTCGCCCGGATTGGGGGAGGTTAGGATCCTAACAGGCGGCATTAAAAAATAGAAATCACCTTTTTAAAGATAAGAGATCATGGGAAAACCAACAGGCTTCATTGAATTCGAACGCGAACTACCTTCAGACCGCGATCCGCTTGAGCGGGTCAAAGACTGGAAGGAAATCCACCTGCACCTACCCGAGGACCGGCTCAAGAAGCAAGGTGCGCGGTGCATGGATTGCGGCATTCCTTTTTGTCATAGCGGATCGCTCATCAGTGGGATGGCCAGTGGTTGTCCGATCAACAATCTGATCCCTGAATGGAATGACCTGGTGTTCCGCGGCCTTTGGCAGGAGGCGCTTGACCGCCTGCACAAGACCAACAACTTCCCAGAATTCACGGGCCGTGTTTGTCCTGCTCCGTGCGAGGGTTCCTGTGTGCTTGGAATCAACAATCCACCTGTCACGATCAAGAACATCGAAGTCTCGATCATCGACAAGGGTTGGGAAGAGGGCTGGGTCAAGCCTGAGCCTCCGCAGAAGCGCACGGGTAAGAAGGTTGCCATCATCGGTTCGGGTCCTGCGGGCCTCAGTGCCGCTGCCCAGCTAAACAAGGCGGGTCACTTGGTTACTGTTTTTGAGCGCGCAGATCGTCCTGGTGGTTTGCTCATGTATGGGATTCCAAACATGAAACTGGATAAGAACGAAGTGGTGCTCCGCCGAGTGAAGTTGCTGGAGGATGAGGGGGTGATTTTCAAGTGCAACGTGAACGTCGGCACCGACATCACGGCTGAGCAACTTCGCAAGGATTTCGATGCCATCATTGTTGCCACAGGAGCCACGAAAGCACGTGATTTGCCGATCCCCGGCCGTGAATTGAAGGGCATCCATGTCGCGATGGACTTCCTTACGGCCAATACCCGGGCGGTTCTTGACGCTAATGCCACGGGTATCACGGCTGATGGAAAAGATGTGGTCATCATTGGTGGGGGTGATACGGGTACGGACTGTGTTGGAACGAGCCTGCGCCATGGTTGCAACAGTGTCACCCAGCTAGAGATCATGGCGAAGCCGCCTCTTGTCCGTGCCGCCAACAATCCCTGGCCTGAGTGGCCGAAGACTTACAAGATGGACTACGGCCAGGAAGAGGCTGCGGCACGATTTGGCGATGACCCACGGGTTTATCTTACCACCGCGACGCATTTTGAAGGAGACGAGAACGGCAACGTCAAAGCCGTTCATGTCGTCAATGTTGAGTGGAAAAAGGACGACAAGGGTAACTTTGGGCCGCAAAAGGTTCCTGGCACGGAGAGAGTCCTTCCGGCGCAACTCGTTTTGCTGGCCATGGGCTTCCTGGGACCAGAGCAGCCCCTGCTTGATGCGCTCAATGTCGAGCGCGATGCCCGAACCAACATCAAAGCTGAGCACGAGAAGTACACCACGAGTCTCCCCGGAGTCTTTGCCGCTGGGGATTGCCGTCGGGGTCAGTCGCTCGTCGTTTGGGCATTCAACGAAGGCCGTGGCGCGGCCCGGGAGTGCGATCGCTTTTTGATGGGTCAAACCGACCTTCCATAAGGGGGAGAGACGGTTGATTTGTCAAATGGGGTTGCCGCTTCACTCGGGTTGTAGCACAATCTAGGTCAATGACTGACATTCCAAGCAATCGATCTACTTTCGGCGATGGAACTCCTAATGCGGGGTCGGGGGGTGTTGATCTGCGGCTCATCAGTCCGATGGAAGCGGTGGCAGCGCTCTACTCAACGGATAAGGAAGCATTGGCTGATGCCATTCTTTCCAGCTTGAGTCAGGTGGTCTTTGGTGCGGGCGCTCCAAAACCTGCGAGCCTGCCACAAAGGGTCATGGCTCGTTTGAGCTACCGTCTTTTGAAGCGGACGACCGTGCGAGAGAAAGTGGGCAGTGAGGGCGAGTCGATTAAGGTGAGGAATCGTCTTTTGGAGCGGTCACAGCACCCGTATGCGAAATCACTTTTGGCGTCTTCGAGCAAGGAAACGGAGGCGCTGGTGGAAGGGGGGGATCCGATGAATGGACCCTACATGATGATTGTTCCCGAGATTCGGGCGAGTGCGGTTCTTTGGGACAAACTCTTTTTCAATTCGGTGCAGGGCAAGGATGTGCAATTGCGATTCATTTTGGAGACCAAGGCGACCTACCTTGAGGCGAAGGCGAGGCTGGATAAAGGGATGAACATTCGAATCAAGGCCCTCGCTGCGGGGACGGGATTGAGCTTGATATTGGCCTATGATCAACTGATTCGCGACGGCTATGATTCCGAGCGAATCTTTGCGCGGATCACGGATCGCGATGAGTCGAACACGGCAAAGTCGAGTCGACTTCTTGGCAAGCTGGCGGTCAAGCGAGGCTGGAGGCTAGTGGGGGGGGAGGAACCGGGAATTGGGGCTGAAACAGAGGACATTTTTCATGAGGCTGCTTTGGGGGTCGACAAGGGAAATCCTTTCGATGTGGTGACGGCGGTGGGGATTCTTGAGTATTTGCAGGGATCGACCTGTGAGACGACGGAACAGCGTCATGAGATCGAGGAGATGGAAGAGCCAGCGACGGCTCTGCATCTAGTGGCGAGGCTGTGTGACATGACTCGCCGAGACGGGTCTCTGATTGTGAACACGTACCGACCTCATTCGAGCACACGGATTTTGGAGTTGTTTGGAAAGCGTTTTGATTACCGACATGTGATGAACATGAATGCGCTATTGTCCGGGACGCAGTTTTCTATTCCGATTTTGGTTGGTTCCGGTCACATTTATGACGTCAAGATTTACAAGAAAGAGATTCAGTAGAAGGCAGGCTCGCAAGGAATTGGTTGGAATTCGCATGCGATTTGGTTCTTGTCGGGGTCTTTTGATAAATCTGGCTAGCGGTCTGAAGAAGCGGGCGTAGCTTGTGCAAGGTTGAGCAAAGATTGTCACGATTGAACGTTATTACACCTGGTTACGTCTTAACGGTATGCGTTTATTTCAATGGATAGGTTTGATTTCGGTGTTGGTTCTTCCGGGGCTGACTTTGGCTGAGGATACGGTCGCCGCCCTCATGAAGCAGGGGAACGCGCACGACGAGAAATTTGAGCCGAAGGAAGCCTTGGGCTTTTATTTGGAGGCAGAGAAGATCGAGCCAGAGAACGTCCAACTGCTTCTTTGCATAGCGAGGCAGTATCGGCACTGGGCGGCGGATTCGGGGACGCTTGCCGAAAAGATCAAACTGAGCCAAACGGGTAAAGACTATGCGAAGCGGGCGCAGGCCCTGGCACCTGGAGACGCTGAGGCGCATTTGTCGGTGGCAATTAGTCATGCCAAAATGGCTCCGATTCTGGATAATAAGGAGAAGGTTGAAGCATCACGTGAAGTGCGTGCGGCAGTGGACAAATCGATCGAATTGGATCCGAAAAAGGATTTCGCTTGGCATATCTTGGGGGGATGGCATCAGAGGCTCGCCGAGTTGGGAACGGTGAAGCGGGCACTGGCTAAAATGCTGTATGGGGAGATGCCACCTGCCTCAAACGAGGAGGCGGTAAAGTGCTTTGAGAAAGCGATCGAACTCAACCCGAATCGTTCGATTCACCATATCGAATTGGGGCGAACCTATGCGCAGATGGGCAAGTCTGAGGAGGCTAGGAAGTGCATTGAGAAGGGATTGGAGATGCCCAATACGGGCAAAGATGACCAGGAAGTCAAGCAGCGCGGGCGAGAGACACTGGAAGGGCTGAAATAGAAGGTCCGGGTGAAACCGGGCCGAATCCGAAAGAATGGTTGTTTTGG
>Ga0164293_10006404_pt1 | contig 10013 bp, 9 predicted proteins | sample GEODES118metaG_FD_111487 | JGI IMG/M metagenome (GOLD analysis project Ga0164293, IMG submission 111487) | Eutrophic lake water microbial communities from Lake Mendota, Wisconsin, USA - GEODES118 metaG | ecosystem: Environmental > Aquatic > Freshwater > Lake | place: USA: Lake Mendota, Wisconsin...
AACGACTGACAAGGGGCATGGCCGAAACGATGCTCGAAAGGTGTGGGGCCATCGAGATGGTGATTGGTTTGCCCAATCCAAAATGTGGCCCGGCATTCGTTCTCTTATCTTAGTTGAATCACATCGTAAGCGACGGGGAATATCGTCATACAAACGCCGTGCATACATTTCGATCACTGACGAATCCGCAGAACGAATTGCTGCCAAAGTGCGCGGCCATTGGTACGTCGAAAACAAGCTTCACTGGGTTTTAGATGTTACTTTCGGTGAAGACCGTTCGCGCATTGCGCGAAAATAAGGCGCTGAAAGTATGTCGGCAATACGCAAGCTCGCATAAAACTTTTGGGCTGAGCGCCAGCCGCGCTTGAAGAACCAGCCGAAAGCCGAGCCCAACGTTCGATGAGTGCGTCGTGGGATTTCGGCTATCTCCTCGATGTTCTAACGGGCGGGCACGTTGTTCCGACGCGGAAACGCTGGCGGGCTCCTGCAGGTGCTCGAGCTTGGCACAAGCCAGGTCGCGTGTAGATCTCACGCATTGTAAGCAGCTTTCACGTGATGCGGACGTCGGGCAGCGACCTTCGCCACGGCGAATCGCAAACGCGCGCGCAAAAACCGCGTCTGGACGAGCACATCGCTTTAAAATTCCGGTTCACCCGAGAAAAAAAGCGCCTGCCTCCCACAACGGCGCCCCGAAGCGGCGATGCCCCGCGAGCGCGGTCCTCGCACGAAAATTCGATGCGCTGGCCTTGCGACCGGCGTGAGGCTCGATGCGGTCGTGACGCGTGAGGCACACCTGGTGCTCGTGAACGTCTTGCTAAGTCACAGTATGACATATGTATTTTGCATTGATGAGCGAGGCGGCCAGTCCCGTTTCGAATGCAACCCAAGCCCTGACGTGAGCGCCCTCGAGCACCATGGCTTTGTGTGTGATGCATGCATTTTGCCGCGTCAACAGTACCTTTCGACCTGTACATGCGAGTTGTTCGCAGACTACTCGTGCGGATGAGCCACGGGGCTATGTCCCCTTTTGGGCGACGCGCGAATCGCCGACCCAACTTCGTCAGGTGCTCGGCGTTGTCGCGTATCGCGCGAAAACAAGGAATATACGCGGGGTGCACCATGCTCGATGGCGGCACGTAAACACCGACCATTCAGAAGTAAAGGAAGGCGCGACGCGTCTGTGTTTAGGCGCAAAGGGGAGTCGCTGCGTGGTGGCGTGTTGAATCGACGTTGGCGCGCCGCGCCGCGCTGCACGGTTTCGCCATCATCGGCACTGCAGCCGTGGCCGCGGCCTGGCTCGGGCTCTAAAAGTGACTCTCGATCCCGCTGCGTGTCTCGAAGCACGCGAAAGCCGTGCGTTTTTTGCGCTTGCTCATCGAGCGCTTGAAACGTCGTGCGCGCTTCACTCTCGCGATGGTGCGCCCCACCGGCGTCACCGCCATCGGCATCGCTGCGAAAACGTGTCGTTGTAGGTGACCCCGCGCACGGTCATCGGTGCGATGTCGCGGCGATGAGACGATGGCACCGGTGCGCGGCAGTCGAGACAAGAACAGAAGCAGTGGAGGCGCCGGGAATCGAACCCGGGTCCGAAAATGTTGAGGCTACGAGCGTCTACGTGCGTATCCGGCCGTTTGCATCGTCTTCGTTTGCGCGGGCCGGCGCGCTCGCCCGAAGACTATCTACCTGTTTAATTTCGCCGCCGCTCCGGTAGCCCGAACCTTGGCTAGCCAGTTTGTTGACGGTCTTTTCAGGGCACTGGCAAGCCCTTGAATCAACCGGCTCTCAGGACTGCTGATTAGGCAGCGAGGGCAATTGCGTTATCGTTCGCAATTAGGTTTCCCGCGAGGTTTTTACGTGGTCCCACGAGACCCACGGCACGCAGCTACGCAGTCAATATCTCCGTCGAAACCGATCGCCCCCGAGTGGGTGACAGGATGCGATGAAGGTAAAGCGCCCCGCTCTTCAATGCAAGGGCGACCGGACGTGTTCGCCAGGCCATGTCCCGGCCTTCGCTTGCGGTCGAGCCATCCCGCGCGAGCGCGACACGAGTCGGTAAGGCAATTGCATGTTGCATCTTTGCAAGAGGTGCATCGATGAGTTCAGAACCGAAAATCTCGAAGGCGGTCCGTCAGCGTCGGGCTCGGGCGGCGGCGGCGCGCCCTGACGCTGCGGATGCATTTTTGCCGGACCCGAGCGTCAGGCCTGAACACCGAGCGTTGCTTCATACGGAAGGCGAGCCGTTCGCCGAGCAATTCGTTGCGGCTGCGACGGGAGGCGAGGCTGTGGCACTCGAGGCCGAAGATGAAGTGAGCGACCAGGAGTGGGGCGGTCCGTTCGTGGAAGTGCCTGTCGTCGCCGAGTCGTCGCGAGGTCAGGCCGCTCCGCCCTCGCTCACCGCACCGGAGTTGCCCGAGCCATCTGAGCCATCTGAGCCATACGCGCAGGACGCGCGGCAGCCATTGCTACGTCACGGGCGCGGATCTTCGACCCATAGATCTGTGTAAGATGCAATAAAAAAGGCCTCGAGGTCGTCCACCGGCGGTACCTTGCCCTCGCGGTCGAACCGCTCGTGCGACAGCTTTGCGAGATCGGCCGCAACCCGCTTCAGCGTTGTCTCCGAAAGCTGGAGCACGGCTTGATTCAACCGAAGCCACGCGAACGCGAGCAAATCGCACGCAAGTTCGGTTCTGGCCGGCTCATCAAACGGTCCGTGGTTGTGAAAGTGGGCCCAGTCGTGCAGGCCCCACACGAGTGCAGGCAACGAGGGCGCGGCGAGCCAAAACGCGTCGCGTGGCTTAATGCCCTGGTGAAATAGGCCATCTGTCGCGTCGTCGATGGCGTACGGAGCTAGGGCCCATTCGTCCGTGAACCCGTAGCCGGGAGCGTGAAGGCGTGCGAGCTCGCGAGGTAGATTCGTGCTCGGACCATCATTGTGGAATACAAATACGAGGTCGGAAGGATTTTGAGCTTCGACGGTGCGACCTGAGCCAGCAAGGCATGCCTCCAGTGACGCAGGGCTTGTGGTGGCGAGTGGCAATCGCCACTGCAGCCAATCGCTTTTGCACCAGGCCCAAGCGTCAAAAACGCGCGCTTCGCACGCGCGCTCCTCCGCCGTACGACCCAAAATTGGCCTGGGCAAGCTGGGCACCGCGAGCGTTACAGTGAGGACCTCTACCGGCATGCGTCGTGGTCGCCACACTGGCAGAGGCTCGCGATGCACGCTAGAAGCTTGCCGGCCCGATGAACCAGCTCTTGCCGCCGAAGAAAGATGTGGCCCTCGCCCTTTTGGAGAGGTCCAACGTGGATGTGTATCTCGACCCGCGTGCCCGTGGCGTAGTGGTGCCCCCTCAGTTTCGCAAAGAGCCCCGTTTGATCCTCAAAATCGGTCTCAATATGCCTGTGCCGATTCCAGATTTGCAGCTCGACGAAGAAGGTGTAAGCTGCACGCTTTCGTTCAATCGTTCGCCGTTTTTCTGCATTATGCCGTGGTCGAGTGTGTTCGCCCTCGTGGGTGAAGATGGTCGAGGCATGGTGTGGCCGGAGGATGTCCCCGGCGAACTCGCCGCGAAAGTGATGGCCGCTCCGGAGTCGTCGGCTCGCGTTCCTGATGCGGCGTCATCGTCGGAGAATGTATCCGGAGGGTCGCGCGCTCCGGCCGCGTCAGCTGCAAAACGTCCGAGGCGTTCGCGTCGAAGCCAAGGTGCTTCGGACGAAAATGCGAGCGATGTTCCCCCCACGCCAGCCAAGCGCGCTTCGAAAAAGCGGGGGGCGCAGCCGGAGCCCTCTGGTCGGCCAACGCTCGTCGCATTGCCACGCCCTTCGACGTCGTCTGCGGTTGCTGACGGTGGTGACCTCGAACCGTCGGTGTCGGCGACCGATTCTCGCGAGACCTCGAACGCTGTCAGTGCCCCGCCGGCGTCCCCGCGGGTTGACCAAAGACCACCTGGCTCGTCGCGTCCGAAGCGCCCGCTGCCGCCATACTTGCGCGTTGTGAAGTAAACGCCCGTTTTCGGCCTTTGCGACGCGTCAACGTCCGAGGTAGAACGCGGCCCGCGTGCCATCCATCACACTCGCCTCCCGTGCCAGTTCGGGTCAGCGTCGTCCGTCAACCACTCTCTGGGTGACGTGCGCCGTGCTCGCGGCGGCCTTGCTTTTGGACTTCACGCTATCGTCGCTCATCGGGGACAGTTCGATTCGTCAGTTGCTGATGCTTGCATCCTGCAACATCTTGGTCGCGCTGTCGCTGAACATCATCAATGGATTGGCAGGCCAGTTTTCCATTGGCCATGCTGGGTTCGTTGGTCTCGGCGGGTACACGAGCGCCGTGATGGCGTCGAACATGCACGAGCTGCTTGGTGGCGGTTCTCCGACGTTCGTGCGGTCATTGATTGTTGTTCCCGCGTGCCTCGCAGCTTCGGCTTTCACCGCGGGCGTTTTTGGATTTGTTGTTGGGTTGCCCAGTTTGCGACTGCGCGGCGACTACCTCGCCATCGTAACCCTTGGCTTCGCCGAGATTTTTCGACTCGTCATCGCGACGGCTCAGGCCCCCGCTTCAGGAGCTCACGATGGCGTGTTTCAACGCATCGGCGCGGCTATTTCGTCGCTCGGCGGGCAGAACGGATATCAGGGAATTGCCAATCAAGGTGTGCCTCTGTACGCCGGACCGTTTTGGGTTTTCGGTCTTACCTTCGTGCTCGGGATCGTCGCTTGGCGCATCAAGTTCTCGGGCTGGGGCCGAGCGTTACGCGCGCTGCGCGAAGACGAGATAGCGGCCGCCGCTGTTGGGGTTGACCCCACGCGGTACAAGGTGACTTCTTTTGTGCTGTCTGCTGTCGGCGCGGGGATCGCCGGGGGCCTCATGGCGATCATGCGCGATGGCACGCCAATTGTGAATCCTGATAACTACAACTTTGCCGCATCGTTCGATGCGATCACGATGGTGATCTTGGGCGGGTCAGGCAGCGTTACGGGTTCTGCGCTCGGTGGCGTCTTTATTACGTTTACGATCAAAGTTATCGAGTTGTTGCAAAGTGCAGACTTTGTTCAGGATCTTCGGCGGAGCATCGAAGGCCTCGATCTAAACGCGCTGCGCATGATTGTTTACGCGGTTGTTTTGATAATCCTTATGATCGTGCGACCCGAAGGATTGCTCGGTGAGCGCGAGCTGTTTCGTCGCAAGTCGTCTGCGTCGCAGGGCAAAGCGCGCGCAGTGGAGACGTGAGGGCAACTATCATGGCTTTGGTCCTCTCCCATGTTTCGAAAAGTTTTGGCGGGCTTCGTGCCGTTGGCGATGTGAGCTTTACCGTCGAAAAAGGTTCGATCTTCGGTCTGATTGGTCCAAATGGCGCCGGGAAGACGACGGTCTTCAATCTTGTCACCGGGGTTTACAAACATGATGCGGGGACGATTCACTTCGATGGGGAGGACCTCAAGCCGCTCCGTCCCGCAGCAATCGCCGGCGTCGGGATTGCCCGGACGTTTCAAAACATTCGGCTGTTTACGCAGCTGACGGTGATCGAAAACCTGCTTGTCGCTTGCGAACTTCAAAAGCGAGCACACCTGACGGCGGCCGCGTTGCGCTTGCCGTCGCACTATGCCGATGAAGACTCGATGCGACGAGCGGCAAACGAGTTACTTCGTGTGTTCGATCTTCAGGCGGCGGCCGAGCAGTCGCCGACGTCGCTATCGTATGGCAATCAGCGGCGGCTCGAAATTGCTCGAGCGATGATGCTTCGGCCGAAGTTGCTTTTGCTCGATGAGCCCGCAGCCGGCATGAATTACGGTGAAGCAGAAGGACTCAAGACGCAGATTCGATGGTTGCGCGATACATTCGATATCTCAGTCGTGCTTGTTGAACACAATATGCAAGTTGTGATGGGCGTGTGTGAATCCATTCACGTGCTTGATCATGGCGAGACGATTGCGTCAGGAACGCCAGCCTACGTGCGGGCGCACCCAAAGGTTTTGGCGGCCTACCTCGGCGAAGACACCGAAGCCATCGCGGATGTGCGTCTGCCCGTAGGCCAGCAGCAGGAGGTCATTTAGCCATGCATGTGGCTCACCCGACGCGCGCGCCGCTTCGACTTGCTGAGGGGCAGCCGCTTCTGCAGCTCGATAACGTGCATCTTGCATATGGTGGAATCAAGGCGCTGAAGGGCATAAGCCTGCACGTGATGAAAGGCGAAGTCGTCGCGCTCATCGGGGCCAACGGCGCCGGCAAGACCACAACGCTCAAGAGCGTCGTGGGGCTGCTGCCGGTTTCGCAAGGTACAGTGACGTACGGAGGCGAGAGCATTGCCGGCAAATCCACCGAGCACCTTGTCGAACGAGGCATCGCGTTGGTGCCCGAGGGGCGAGCGATATTTGCAAACCTCACGGTTCGCGAGAACCTCGAGTTAGGTGCATACCTGCATCGTCACGGCCCGACGATGAAACAAACGCTCAGCGATGTCACCGACTTGTTCCCTCGACTGGGTGAGCGGATGACGCAGCAAAGCGGGACCTTATCGGGCGGCGAACAGCAAATGCTTGCGATCGGGCGAGCGCTGATGGCAAGGCCGCAATTGCTGCTTCTCGATGAGCCGTCGCTTGGAATTGCGCCGAAGCTTGTGCAGCAAATTTTCGCAGCTATCGCGCAAGTAGCGGCTGCTGGCGTAACCCTGGTCGTCGTTGAACAGAACACGCGTGTGGCGCTCGCCACCGCGCAGCGAGCGTACGTGCTTCGAACCGGTGAAATCGCCCTAAGCGGCGATGCAAAACAGCTCGCGGCAGATCCCGAAATCCAGGCCGCATACCTCGGCGGCTAACGCTCCAGGGCATTCGGCGTGGCAGCGGGAACTTGGCCCGTGGTGTCGCCCAGGCCTACGTTTACAAAGCTATGGCGAGCGCGCAGGCAGCGTCACGGGTTCGGCGCAGGGCGGATGGGCAGGCTACGCGGACCCTTCGAACTCTCTCTGTTCTTGGGGCTTTCGCCTTTGGTTGCGGTCGTCCAGAGACCGCAGCCGATCGCCAGTTCGCGCGCTTGCAAGACGGGTTTGCGCAATTGAATCGCGATAGCGATGCCTCGTGGGCGCGATTGGGAGCGCGTGATGGTCTAGGCGTGGCATCGTCTGAAACCGCGTCCGCGCCTGAGGTGGCGCCGACGAATGCCGCACAAACCAATCCAAACCCCCCACGCACCTTCGAAACAATTCGCCTCGGAGAAGCCGCCGCGCACGCGAAGCCCTCCGAACAGCACCACACCGACGAACCCGGCGACCGGCCTGAAATACGGCTTCATGGCAATTCGGGTGGCGCCGATTCCAAGCGCAAGCACGGCAACCGAACGCCTGCGCGCGTGATTGTTGACAGCGATCTCGATGCGTCAGGAGCCGCCTCGTCGACGTCATCGACGGGCGCGCCCGGTGAAGGCGATCGCGCGGCCGTGGCTGCGCCAAGCGATGAGCGTGCGCCCGCCGTGCGTGTGAGTGCCCTCGACCCCGATGCAAAGAAGGCCTACGACAGAGGGCTCGCGCTGGTGCAATCCAAGCAGCTCGATGCAGGTGCCGAGCAGTTGGCGTCGTTTCTGGTTCGCTGGCCCGACCATCCGCTAGCAGAAAATGCCCTGTATTGGCGCGGTGAAGCCATGTTCGCAAAAGGGGAATTCACGCGTGCAGCGGAACAATTCGAGGCTGTGATCGCGAGGTCGGCAACAGGCAATAAAACCCCTGACGCCCTACTCAAATTGGGAATGTGTCACCAGCGATTGGGAGCTGAGGACCAGGCCGTTGTCGTGTGGGAAAAGCTTCGGAAAGATTATCCCCGCAGTGATGCGGTCAATCGCCTTGCAGGCGGTCGACAGGAACGAGCGCCGAAGAGGTCGAAGGAGAATCGGTAATGTCTGTGTATTATGCATGTTGTTCGGTTCTCCAGCGTACGCCCTCAGGTGCCCGCCTCGTTGGCCTTGCCGCGTGTGCAGGGGTGCTATCGCTCGCGCCGGTGTCGACCGCGTTCGCGCAAGGTGCACGCGCACAGCAGGCGTCGGTTGCACATCCGCGCGTTGTGAGCCTCTCGCAGGTTTCCGTCGCGGCGTCGACGCAAGCGTCCGGAAATGCCGATGCCCGCCCCAAACCGAGCGACGCTGCCCCCGGTGCAGACGCTCGTCGCACGGATACGCAATCGACGACCCCGAATGCGACGTCGTCGTCCGCGTCGACGACGCCGGACCGCGCGACGCATGTCGTTCGGGCAGGCGAGACGCTCTGGACGATATGCGCAGAGGTCCTCGGCGATCCCCACGCGTGGCCTCGTGTTTGGGCGTTGAACCCGACGATAAAGAATCCGCATTGGCTAAATCCCGGCGACGAAATCATCGTGGGTCCGTTGGGAGACGCGGCGAACGCGAAGTCCGACACCACGCGTGCACTCGGCACAACAACCCCGCAAACGACTACGCCGCGGGCGAAGGCAAGTGATGCGCGCGTCGCTCAGCGAGTGGCGAGGGGGGCAGCCCCTATTTCGTATCTACTTACCGAAAGTTATATTGATGAGACGTCGGAGCAATGGGGAGAAGTTACAGGCTCCGCGGAAGAAAAAACGCTGCTTGGTACCCACGATGCGGTGTACGTGAAAGGCGCGGCGGGGCGCGACCTCACGGTGGGGCAGGAACTGACAATCTATAGGCCGATTCGTCGGGCATCGGGGGCATTGCTCGTAGGGATTCAAGGAGTCCTGAAGATCGAACGTTGGGATTCGAAAGAGCGTATTGCGCGAGCCATTATTACCGAAGCGAGCGAGGTGGTTGAGCGTGGCGCGAAAATTGGGCCGCTAAGTCGGCGCATTCCTGATGTTCCTCGCGTGCGCAATGATCGTGACCTCGAGGCGACGATCCTTGCGGGTGCGCGACCGCACCAAATGTTTGGACAACATCACCTGGTGTTTTTGGACAAAGGCTCCGAGGCCGGCTTGCAGCCAGGCAATCACCTTCAAGTGATTCGAAAAGGCGATGCGTGGGCCGCCACGTTGGGACCGGGGGCCCAAGGACGGCGATTGATGAGCGAAAACGATGCGCCATCGGCGACCGAGTCCATTCCGGTCGTGCGAGACCCCGCAGGAATGCCCGAGGAGATCTCTGCCGACCTTCGCGTGTTGAAGGTGCAGAAGGACACGGCGGTTGCGCTCGTTGTGACGGCCTTGCGTGAATTCGAACCAGGGGTGCGTGTGATCGCGCGATCGGGACGCTAGGCGAGGGGCGGCGAGCGTTCGTTCCGCGGTGATCAGTCGTAACGCTCACTATGCACTTGCTTGCGATCTGCACTGAGTTGTTCGCGGAACAACTGACGCATCGACGTCACCATCTTTTCAAGCCCGCATAGATACACATGGGGAAGCTCGGAGGGATGTTGCGCGTGCAACTCGTGCCACAGCCGGGCGGCGTGCTCCTGAACATATCCTCGCAGGCCTCCCCACGCGGGAGCAGGGGATGACAGTGTGTATAGTGCACGTATGTTCGGGTGTCTCTTGCATAGGAGATCGAGTTCGTCGCGATAGAGCTGATCCTCCTCGTGGCGAACGCCCACAAGAAGCGTCATCGGGGTATTCGAGCCGTGCGCTGCAGCATCGCGAACCATACTCAGAAGCGGTGTGATGCCGGTTCCCGTACCGACAAACAACGACGGAAACGATGCGTCGCGAGCTCGCGTAAAAAAACCTTGAGGGCCTGTCGCTGCCAGTGTTCCGCCCGTTGCCAGGTCGTGGAGATACGCCGACCCCTCGCCCCCTGAGACTTTGGTGATGGCAAGGTCGAACGTTGGTCCGCCGGTTGGCGCAGACGCGATCGAATAGGCGCGCCGCGTGACCCCGCCTGAGAGTGGGAGACAAAGGCTTATCCACTGTCCGGCTTGAAATGTGACTGGCTGCGCGTCGACGCGTTCAAAACGCAGTTCTCGCACGTGAGGAGTCAGCATGCGGGCGCCGATGAGTCGCACGTCGAACGAAGGGGGAGCCGCGGTTGCTATCGCCATGGGAGAACGGGG
>Ga0164293_10006405_pt1 | contig 10012 bp, 8 predicted proteins | sample GEODES118metaG_FD_111487 | JGI IMG/M metagenome (GOLD analysis project Ga0164293, IMG submission 111487) | Eutrophic lake water microbial communities from Lake Mendota, Wisconsin, USA - GEODES118 metaG | ecosystem: Environmental > Aquatic > Freshwater > Lake | place: USA: Lake Mendota, Wisconsin...
TAATACTAATGTACCCGTAATTGGTTATCAGTATGCATGGAATTATACTGGTGGGAGTAGTCCAATATCGTTTACAAGTATACCTGCACAAATTATAGGAACTGCAGGTGCAATATCCACCGCTTCACCAGCTGTAGCATCAACAAATACATTTGTATTCGGTATTCAAAACAATACGGGTTCAGGTGTTACGGTCAATTATGGATATTTGAAAATATCTTAACACAGACAACACCATCAATCATTGTTACCTTAACACAAGTATAGAATACAATTAAATAAAAAAACAATTTTACAAGAACCCTCCACTTATCAGGAGGGTTTTTTATTTTTAAGTCAAAATATATTTTAATGAAAATTTTTGTACAAATCGCCTCGTATAGAGACCCACAGTTAGTTCCAACAATCAAAGATATGTTGGAAAAGGCAAAAAAACCAAAAAACTTAGTAATTGGTATTGCAAGACAGTTTAGTGAAGCCGATGGTTTCGATAATTTGGATGAATATAGAGAAGACAAAAGATTTAGAATTTTGGACATTCCATACCAAGAAGCTCAAGGAGTTTGTTGGGCAAGACATTTAGTACAACAACTTTATAGTGGTGAAACATACACACTTCAAATAGACTCTCACATGAGATTTGTTCAAGATTGGGATGATATTCTAATCAAAATGATAAAGGGTCTTCAAAAGGATGGGTACAAGAAGCCTCTACTTACGGGTTATGTTCCCTCCTTTGACCCTGAAAACGATCCTGCAGGACGTGCTACGGATGCTTGGAGAATGGCGTTTGATAGATTCATTCCTGAAGGTGCGGTATTCTTCTTACCTGAAACAATTCCAGGTTGGAGAGAAATGAAAAAACCTGTAACGGCGAGGTTCTACTCAGCTCATTTCTGTTTCACATTAGGTGAGTTCTCAACAGAGGTTCAACATAACCCTGAATATTATTTCCACGGAGAAGAAATTTCAATTGCAGCAAGAGCATACACATGGGGTTATGATTTATTCCACCCACATATTCCTGTTATCTATCACGAGTATACTCGTAAAGGTAGAACAAAACAATGGGATGACGATAAAGAATGGGTAAGAAGAAATCAGAGAAGTCATCTTATGAATAGAAAGTTATTCGGAATGGATGGTGAAACACAAGAAGGTCACGATGGTCCTTTTGGTTTCGGTAAAGTAAGAACATTGAAAGATTATGAAAAATATGCAGGTATTCTTTTCGAAAAAAGAGCAGTACAAAAATATACTTTAGATAAAAACTACCCTCCAAATCCTTACAATTACAAAACAGAAGAAGATTGGAAAAATGATTTTGCTAAGGTGTTCAAACATTGTATTGATGTTGGATACGATAAAGTTCCTGAAAAGGACTATGATTTTTGGGTTGTTGCGTTCCACGGACCAAATGACGAAACATTATTCAGAAAAGATTCTGATGCAAACGAAATCAGAGGGTATTTCAATGATCCCGATAAGTACTGTAAAGTTTGGAGAGAATTCCAAACTGATGTAACCCCAACGTATTGGGTGGTTTGGCCTCACTCAGAATCTAAAGGTTGGTGTGAAAGACTGACAGGTCAATTAAGTCACAACAACGTTAGCTAATGAATTTTAATTCACTACCAAAGTTTGTCATTAATCTTGAGACTAGACCTGAAAATTTAGAAAATGTCCGAAAGGAATTGGACTACATAGGATGGGATTGGGAAAGGTTCAATGCAATTAATCGAGGAGATTATATGGGTTGTACCTTCTCTCACTTAGAGGTCATTAAAATTGCAAAAGAAAGAGGTTATCAAAGAGTTATGGTCATCGAAGATGACTGTACCTTCATGCCTTACGCAAAATCTTTTTTGGATAAATTAGAAAAACAAATCACCAATATAGAGTTTGGTGTTTTTAATGTTACTCCGAGTTTAAATAGACATTTGAATGTTAGTGAGAAATATAATATGTTATTAGATTTGACTAATGTTCCACCGAAAGAAAATGAAAATCTTGGTGAAACGTATGCAACAAATATGTTAATCTATGATGTATCAGTTTATGATGAAATACCTAAAATTGCAGAAAGTGCTTTTGGAAGTAGAGGTGATTACTATTATCCGATAGATGGATACCTGGCTAAATTTATTTACCCTAAGTTTCAAAGTTATTGTCCTATATTACCCATTGCACCACAAAGAAGATCGTATTCTGATGTTTCTCAAGGTATGTATAATAACTTCTATACTCAAACTTATAATTGGAATCAATATTCTCCAATCAAGTTACCTAACCAATTTAGAGATGAACATAGAAATGACGAAATAAAAAAAGAAAAAAAACATTTAGAATATAATGAAGGTTAAATTTATAACAGCAATTTATGCGAGATTGGCAGGTTCTGACTTGGGAGGAAGACACGCTAGAGGTGGACACTATAAGTTTAGTTTATTGTCACTATTAAAAATGACAAATGCTGATTTCATTTGTTACACATCAGAAGATGAAATATATGATTTAGAAATGTTCTTCTATCACGAAAATAATATTTCTAAAGATCAATTAAAGTTTGTTGTTTTTGATTTGTTCGACACCAAATTTAAAGACCTTATTAACAACAAAAAAGATTTAGATTCGACTCGTAAATCTGATAGATGTGTTGAAGTTCAATATTCTAAGTTTCATTGGTGGTGGAATGAAGATAAGATGTATGATTACTACTTTTGGATTGATGCTGGTTTATCTCACTGTGGTTTGGTTCCTAATAAGTTTTTACCTCACGAAGGATTACAAAGAAGGTATTACGAATGTACACTATTCCAAAATGATTTCTTAAAAAACTTGATTGAGTTTACAGGTGATAAGATTTTTATTATGGGAAAAGAGAACGATAGAAACTATTGGTCAGGTACTGTAGGTCAAAAATACTATACCGAATTTGATAGATCTATTCATATTATAGGTGGATTATTTGGTGGAAAGAAAGAGAATTGGGATTGGTTGGTTTCAACATTTGAAGATTATACAAAACAAATTTTAGAAGACTCTACAGAAAGAGTTCCAATGGAAGAACAAGTGATGACTTTAATGTATTTCAATCATAAAGATAGATTTGAAAGAAAACATTTCGATATTTGGTGGTGTCCTGATAACTGTCCTCCGGGAACAGACATGACACTTTTTGACAGAAACAAAAGTTTCTATAAAATACTTTTAGAATTAAACAAAATAGATGAATAATATTACTATTGTAACAGGAATTTGGGACATCGGTCGTGATGGATTAAGTGAAGGTTGGTCAAGATCATACCAACATTATTTGGACAAGTTCGAGAAATTACTCGAAGCGGATGTAAACATGATAATCTTCGGAGACAAAGAATTAAAAGAATTTGTTGATAAAAGAAGAGATCCAAATAAGACACAGTTTCACGAACGTGGTGTGGAATGGTTCAAAAACAATGAGTTCTATAATAAGATTCAAACAATTAGGAATAGCCCCGAATGGAAAAACTTGGCGGGTTGGTTACCTGAATCAACTCAAGCAAGATTGGAACTTTACAATCCTCTTGTGATGAGTAAAATGTTTCTACTTCATGATGCTAAAATCATGGATAGATTTAATTCAGAATATCTATATTGGTTGGATGGTGGAATAACAAATACAGTACATCCAGGATATTTTACACATGATAAAGTATTAGATAAAATTTCAAAATATACTTCCAAGTTCTCATTCATATGTTTTCCATATGACGCTGAAAGAGAGATACATGGATTTGAATATAATCACTTGAACTCAATTGCTGGTGATAAGGTTAAAAGAGTTGCTAGAGGTGGATTTTTTGGTGGACCAAAAGATTCAATATCAGATATGAACGGTATCTATTACAATCTTTTGAATACAACTCTTAGAGATGGATACATGGGTACTGAAGAGTCTATATTCAGTATTATGTGTTATAAACACGCCGACATCATCAATTATTTTGAGATAGAGGGTAATGGTTTAATTGGTAAGTTTTTTGAAGATTTGAAAAACGATGCACTTGTTCCAAAATCAGAAATGAAAGTGGGAGGTGAATCTAAGACTCCATTAGATCCAAACAGGGTTGCGTTATATGTTATTACTTTCAATAGTCCAAAACAATTTGAAACATTGATAGAATCAATGAAACAATATGATGAGGATTTCTTAAAAAGACCTACCAAGTTTTTATTGAATAACTCTACAGACAACTCAACATTCTCAAGATATGAAGAGTTATGTAAAGAATATAACTTTGAACATATTATACCTGATGAAGGTAATTTAGGTATTTGTGGTGGAAGACAATTCATTGCTGAGCATTTTGACAAAACAGGTTTAGATTATATGCATTTCTTTGAAGATGATATGTTCTTCTATCCTGAAGAAGATGTTTGTAGAAATGGGTTCAATAGATATGTTAAAAACTTCTATACTAAAACTTTGGAGATTATTCACAAAGAAAACTTTGACTTTTTAAAGTTAAATTATTCTGAGTTTTTCGGTGATAATGGAACACAATGGGCTTGGTATAATGTACCTCAAAGTGTGAGAGAAGAATTTTGGCCAGGTAAAAATAGATTACCTGAAATGGGATTAGATCCAAACGCACCTAAGACAAGATTCGAAATGGTATTGTCACACAAAACAATCCCTTATGCTATTGGTGAAATCTATTATTGTAACTGGCCTCAGATAGTATCTAAAGAAGGAAATAAGAAAATGTTCTTGGAAACAACTTGGGCAAGACCTTTCGAACAAACTTGGATGTCTTACATTTATCAAGAAATGAAGAAGGATAGAATTTATGCAGGATTACTTCTTATGACCCCTACAGAACACAATAGATTTGAACACTACGAAAGAAGTTTACGTAAAGAATCATAACGTATATTTATTGTTATGGAATTTTTTATTAATCAAAATGCAACCCTTCCTTTACTGAAGATGCAGATTGTTAAAGATGGTAGAAGTGACTATGTCAACTTTATGAATTTGTTAGAAATATCAAACATATTCTTCACCATGATTAACACTGCAAACGGTATTCCGAAAATTGTATCAGCACCTGCATACATTGTAGAGAAAACTTTTGCAGAACCTGGAACACCAACTGAGTATTATGTTTATTTCCAATTCACAGCAACTCAAACAAATACACCAGGAAGATACGAAGGACAATTTTTATTAAGTTCCGATGACGGTAATTTAATTCTACCGATAAGAGAACAATTATTTATCAACGTACAACCTTCATTTGTTTCTTCAACGAACTGTTGTTAATTTGACAGACAGACAATTTCAATTATATTTATGGTAGATGAGTAAGGTAAATTTCACGATAGTGTGAAAGCCAATAAACCACTCGCTTATATCATATGTTTTCAAACGAAGAAATTGAATCATTCCTGCACGGAAATGATGATGAAAAGTACATTGTTGCCATTGAGTTCGATTATGTTTCCAACTCAATTTACAAAATCAAAGAAATTCCTGGCAAAGGAAAAGAAATCAGAAAAGACACATTTATCCCCTTCGCTTGGGTAGGTGATTTACGAGATATTAATTTTTACAATGGTTCCAAGATGGCTCAAAAAGAAGCCATGACTAAGTATGGAATTGTTATTGATAAGTTAGACACACACGGTGATGAGAGACTTCAGAAGGGTCTTACCTTTATGGTTAAATCTTTAAAGGGTTACAGAGAGTTAATCCAATTCTTTAGAGATGGTGGATGTGACCCGTGGGGTGAAAAGACGAAAGACAAGATAATGGTTCTACCTCCTGTAGAACAATATTTGGTTTCCAAAGAAAAAAGATTATTCAAAGGATACAACGACTACGATGAAGTTACAAGACTTGTATTTGACTTGGAGACAAATGCTTTGGATCCGAAGGATGGTCGTATATTCATGATTGGAATTAAGACCAATAAAGGTTTCCATAAAGTTATCGAATGTCTTGATGAAGCGGATGAGAAGAGGGGTATATTGGAGTTTTTTGAAGTAATAGATCAAATCAAACCAAGTATCATTGGTGGTTATAACTCAGCAAACTTCGACTGGCATTGGATATTCGAAAGATGTCAAAGATTGGGTATTGATGCAAAGAAAACATTGAAGTCCCTTCATCCGAATCATTCTTACACAAGAAAAGATTCTATGTTGAAATTGGCAAATGAGGTTGAAGAGTTTCTTCAGACCTCAATTTGGGGATATAATGTTATTGATATCATTCATGCGGTTCGTAGAGCTCAGGCAATTAACTCGAGCATCAAAGCTGCAGGTTTGAAATACATTACAAAGTATATCAATGCCGAAGCACCTGATCGTGTTTACATTGACCATGAGAATATTGGAAAGATGTATGCTAAGAAAGAGGAGTATTGGTTGAACATTCAAAATGGAAAATATAAGAAGGCAACTGAATACCAAGACTTAGATGTAAAGTTCCCTGGGGTGTACATAAAAACTACTGGGGACAATTTGGTGGAGAGATATCTTGATGATGACTTGGACGAAACATTAAAGGTGGACAAAGAATTCAATCAAGGTTCTTTCTTGCTTGCCGCGATGATTCCAACAACATATGAGAGAGTATCTACAATGGGTACTGCAACATTATGGAAAATGTTGATGTTGGCGTGGTCATATAAACATGGACTTGCCATTCCTGCTAAACAATCAAAGACAGACTTCGTAGGAGGTCTTTCTCGACTACTTAAGGTGGGTTATAGTAAGAACGTACTGAAGCTCGACTTCTCGTCCCTATATCCCTCTATTCAATTAGTACACGATGTTTTCCCAGACTGTGATGTTACAGGTGCGATGAAAGGAATGTTGAAGTATTTCCGTGATACCCGTATCAAATACAAACAACTTGCCGAGAAGTTTGAAAAAACTGACCCTACTTTATCTGCATCATATTCAAACAAACAACTTCCGATTAAGATATTCATTAACTCAATGTTCGGTGCGTTGTCTGCTCCTCAGGTTTTTGCTTGGGGTGACATGTATATGGGTGAACAGATTACCTGTACAGGAAGACAATATCTTCGTCAGATGATTAGATTCTTCATGATAAAAGGATATGTTCCGTTGGTAATGGATACGGACGGTGTGAACTTCTCAACTCCTGATGATGCCAAGGACCGTGTTTATGTTGGTCGTGGTTTGAATTGGAAGGTAAAAGAAGGTAAGGAATATTATGGTCCTGAAGCCGATGTTGCCGAATACAATGATATATTCATGAGAGGTGAGATGGCTCTTGATACTGATGGTGTATGGCCGTCATGTATTAATTTGGCTCGTAAGAACTATGCGGTTATGGATGCCAAGGGTAAGATTAAGTTAACAGGTAATTCCATCAAATCAAAGAAACTTCCATTGTATATTGAGGAGTTCTTGGATAAAGGTGTTAAACTTTTACTGCAAGGTAATGGTAAAGAATTCATCGAGTATTACTATGAGTATCTCCAAAAGATTTTCGATCAGAAAATTGCATTATCTAAGATTGCTCAGAGAGCTAAAGTCAAACTGACAATAGACGATTACAAGAAAAGACTAACTCAAAAGACCAAGGCAGGTAATAGTATGAGTAGAATGGCTCACATGGAATTGGCTATCCAACAAGGAATTAGTGTTAATCTCGGAGATGTTATTATGTATGTTAATAACGGGACAAAGGCTTCTCAAGGTGACGTTCAAAAGATGACCGTGAAACAAATCAAAGATACAAATGCGGTTAATATATTCAATGACCCAAAATCAAAACCAATCACGGATGGTGTTACTGTGAATTGTTATATGTTAGATCCAAACATATTGGAAACTAATCCTGATATGACGGGAGAATACAATGTACCAAGAGCAATCACAACATTCAATAAAAGAATCGAACCTCTTTTGGTTGTTTTTCAACAAGAAGTTAGAGATGCTTTAATTGTTAATGATCCTGTTGACAGAGGTATTTTTACAACAGCACAATGTGAACTTATCAATGGTATGCCATTTGAACCTGGTGATCAAGATAGATTAGATGAGGATGTCCTTCAAATTACCGACCAAGAACTTAAGTATTGGGAGAAAAGAGGTTTGGAACCTGATTACATGTATAAGTTAGCAGAAGAAGGTTGGGAAAATAAATTAGGATTGCTTCAACCCGTCAGATGATAAAATATACCAATTACCGTTACAAAATCTGAATTCAATACAAGCACCTCTATCACAATTAATTTCATCAAACTCTTCATCTATTTTTCCCATATCAGGAATTATTGTTAATAGAGTGAGAGCTTTAATCACAATGTGATCGGTAGTAGTACTTTCCAATTTTACTGTTGTGTGTTTATCACCTCTAACGATGATACATTCTTCGGCATTTGTTTGGTAAAAGTCTTCACCTGTAATAAGTGCAACTTCAGAGGTAAATAAAACCTTTCCATTTACCAATCTTTGAGATGGTATGTTTTTAATAATTGACATTAGATAACGTAAATTTGTCTTGGGAACGCTCTGAACTTCATTTGTTTGTTCAGATTCTCCGCTAACAAAGCTTCTTTCTCCATTACTTTTTCAGGACGTAAACGCTCAAGTCTTAACTTAAGTTCTTCTTCTAATTTTGATTTTTCGTCTTTAGATTCTGTAGCAAGGCTTTGGTAATCCATAGAAATTTCAGAGTCAGGGGTTTTTAAATTACCACTGTATTTTCCTCTTACTCTCGCTAATGTTTCTTTACAATATGCGGTGAACCATCTCCTAACCCATTGTTGTGCAGGAACGTTCAAGTCTTCCCACTCTAATGTTTCCAATGGAACATCTGAAGGAAGTTTTATTATTTCAGGGTTTGCTTTCAAACAAGCCGCTCTATCTTCTGGTCCTACATCATAGTACCAATACCACACTCTATAGTTGTTGTATCCAATAGTACCCCAATCAAATCTACCACCAGGGACGTTGTATAACTGTAACATTTTTTCCCCATCAGGTAAACCTGTAATTCTGTATGTTAAATCACCACCATAGATACGGTTTAATATGTTAACTTCTTGTAAACGTAGTAACATATCAAAACCTGATGTCATGAAATAAGACCCACTATAACCCATTTGAGCAAATCCTGAAGGACCACCTAAACCTGGACCACCAACAAATCCACCACCCCAAGGGTTGAATAGACCTGCAGTCATTTCAGATGGTGTGAACCATAATACTTCATTAACTTCTCTTCCTTTAGGGATAACGTAGTTTTGAGTGTTTGCAGATAAATCGATGTAATCTTTTTTCAAGACCCAAGGTCCTGATGTTTGTAATCCGACAATTTTGGAATAAGCGTAGCTGAATTGATTTTCGAAGTCCATTGTTCTTGTAACTAACGCCTTAGCAACAGACTTTTCGTCCATATTAAGGTTGACTAAGTTAACCCACTGACTTTCGATTAGCCAATCCAAAGTGTATTGCGTATAGTCTTGAATTGATAACTCCATTAAAGAGTCCATCATTTCGTCTTCCAATTCTACACTACGAAGTGGAGCACCTAATTGGTGTTTGATTCTTGTATAGATTCTGGATCTTTCTGGTTCTCCGATTACTGCCATAATAATATAAATACTTTCTAAAAGTTATTTTATGTCATATAACAGAGCGTCTTTTGGAAAGACAAAGTTTCCACCGATAATATTCGGTTTTTTGTTGAAAATAAGAACGTTCTTACCTTTCTGAAAGATTAACCAATCGGTACTATAATTTTTTACATTACCTGTACCCTTTAGAGTAATCGTATCATTTTTGTCGATTCTTTCTTTGAAACCTTTGATTTGTGCAGTGTGAGATTTTCCATTAAGTGTGACTTTAGCATCAATACCTTTCAACATATCGTCTTCTCCACCTAACTTACCTGTCTTTTCTGCAACTTTACCTTTGAAATATCTGTTTATAATTGCAACCGTAATTTCTTCTCTCTTGTCACCAGCAGAATCAGTATCAATTA
>Ga0164293_10006407_pt1 | contig 10012 bp, 16 predicted proteins | sample GEODES118metaG_FD_111487 | JGI IMG/M metagenome (GOLD analysis project Ga0164293, IMG submission 111487) | Eutrophic lake water microbial communities from Lake Mendota, Wisconsin, USA - GEODES118 metaG | ecosystem: Environmental > Aquatic > Freshwater > Lake | place: USA: Lake Mendota...
ACAATGGTGGCTGTAGTTCAATGGTAGAGCCCAGGATTGTGATTCCTGTTGTTGTGGGTTCGAGTCCCATCAGTCACCCCAAGTACATAAGATAGCGACAAGTAAGGCACGTGACTGAAAAATCGCCGTAACGTCGAGGTGGGGCCGGTAGATAACCTCGTGAAACACCGGCCAGAAATTTAATAGCCTGAGGTATGGCAGGTTTAGGCCATACAGTCCTTTCCCAAGGATCACTGACCCCAGAAGGTCAGGCCGATGAGGATCTTTGCCTGACCACAGGTGCAGATTGACGGGAAATTGGGGAGCAGTTGCAAGCAGTGGAAGGTCGAAAGACCGATATGAGCGATCATATTGAAATACATTTATATGCGATGAAAGTCAAAAGCGCAACTGGACGTAGACCAGTGTAGTGTATTTCAATATGGTAGCCATACCATAAACACCGGGTGCCAAGGCTCTTGCAGATTATCCCTATTCTGTTATCCTCAAACTGGCGAAAAATATCTGCACAAGTGGCCGAGTGCTGGTATCCCGATTCAGGCCTGCGGACTGTCGTCCTAAATCAAAAAGACAATATGCCGCCTTGTTTAGGGACAAGGGCCATATTGAAGTACACTTATTCCCAATGGCAAGCGGGTTGGTTTGTAGTCCTAACGCCGGACGAAGGGTTCGAGTCCCAAGTGTATTTCAATATGGTAATAACAAATTTGGTTTATGCATGACTGCCGGGTTGATGATTTTTTCTATCCCACTCGTCAAAATCATATGATGAGGTATAGGCCCAGGCTTCTGTAATTATTAAATGACGGTCACTGGTCATCATATAATTAATGTCTGCGTCGCCTGGTTTTAAGGCGTCTAATGTTATTATAAGATTATATAATTCGTCAACTTCTGCAATGTTTATAAACGAAAATAATTCGTTATAGACGTTTGGTCTTTCAGTTTTTAATAATTCAAGGCCGCTCTCGACATTTTTGGTTCTATCTATGAAATTTCTCATTAAGCGAAGCCACATATCTATTTTTCTAGGCAATTTGTAATATTTTTCTTGATGCATCATTATGTAACGTTGATTATTGAAATCAAAGGATCTTACTCCTTTGAATTTGGGTAAAAATTTACTAGAGTGTGTTCGACAAAAGTTAACCCATTCAAAAAATAATTTTTGATCATTGCTCATAGTCGGCCCTCTTGTACCAAATATCTTTAAGATATCTTCGCTATTTGGTCTAGAAAAAGCCATTTGATCCTGGCCTCTGCCAAGAACAATGTATCCTTTGCGTCTAAAGTACATTTCAAGACGCAAATCAATATCGGATAACTCTGTTAGAATTTCGGCTGCTTTCATATGTAATATTTATATAAATTCAGTTGACCAGTAATGGTAGTTCAACTACAATAGCTGTATAGTAAGAAATGCAGTACTTGTTCTTTAACAACAAGATGCATAAGCCTTTATACACAAACACACGAAGGCGTAGGCCACGCTGATATAGTGGATATAGCTTTGCCCCGTAATGGATCAGAGTCGGCAGGTTGAATTCCTGCGTAGTGTGTTGTTGTATAAAGGTTTTGGTCCCATAGTATAGTTGGCCTAATACGCCTGCCTGTCACGCAGGAGATCAGGGATTCGAATTCCCTTGGGACCGCCAAAATTTTGCACCTGGCGTAATGGTAGCGTTACAGGTTAGTATCGAAAGATATGCCCGAGAGTCGATGCGGGAGGTGCAGGGTTCAAATCCCTGCGGTGCAAAAAAAGTTTATGCGCTGGAATGGTTTGTTAGCTGGATTTGAAGCCAGAAGCAGACGGGTTCGATTCCCGTTAGGTGCACCAAGTTTTGCAAGTGTAGATGTTGAGAAAGTCAAGCCTCGAAAACTTGATGAGGACAAGGCGAGACCGCTGGAATCCAAGTATCAACTGTCACTACGTACCTCTAACCTGCCCGGGCTTGTCAGCACAGGTAAAATGATAGCGAATGAAGGAGGCGCTATTACTTGCAAATTCATTTATGGAGTAGAAGCATCAACGGTGATGCAGTGGATTGTAAATCCGCCGGTCTTGACCACGCCTGGTTCGATCCCAGGATACTCCACCAAACAATGCAGCTATCGACTATCGGTTAGGTCAACAGGTTTTCATCCTGTAAAGCGGGGTTCGATTCCCCGTAGCTGTACCAAAATTTATTCAGGTACCGGATTGTGCATAATTATTATAATGAAATCTGTTTTATTTGAAACACAATCTGGAAAGCCCTGTGCCACATGTAGTAAGTGCTGCGAAGGATGGCTGACCGGTACAGCATATGGGTATGCATTTAAACCTGGAACACCTTGTAAATTTATTACAAATACTGGTTGCGGAATATATGCTGCTAGACCTGAAGATCCGTGTAAGACATTCAAGTGTCACTGGAAAATCAATCCTAGACTACCAGATTGGCTGCGACCAGATTTAAGTCAAGTAATTATTCTAGTAAGATTTTTAGACGAAAAGAGATATTTGAGATTGTTTAATTCAGGTGCGTGGCCCGAAAGTAAAGTATTTGAATGGGCAGAAGAATTTTCCAAAACTGGTCAAAACTTAGTTGGTTATGACCGTAATGGAGTTAGAATATTTTCACAAGACCCAGAATTTTTAGAATTAGCAAAGAAAGAATTTGGTTTATAGTATCAAAGCGGGTATAACTCAGGGGTAGAGTTTTAATAAATTATTGGTTGTGTGGTAAATATAATATACGGAACACAACTATGAAACTATTTAATTGTATTATTTGCGGCATTGAAAAACCTACTTCATATTCAAAAGCTAACAAATACTGTAGTACAGAATGTTATATCGAAGGGGCATACCGTAACAAAATCCAGAAATGGAAAGATGGCGAATTAACAGGTAATAAAGGTATCAATAGTATTCAAGTGTCTGGATATGTGCGAAGATATATCGAAGAAAAATTCGACTATAAATGTGCTTGCTGCGGTCAAGGCAAAGAATGGAACGGAAGGCCACTTAGCTTGCAGTTAGAACATTTAGATGGTAATAGTAGTAACAGTAGAGAAGAAAATCTTTCAATACTTTGTCCAAACTGTCATACTCAAACAGAGTTTTATGGTTCTAAAAACAAAGGTAATGGAAGAGGTTCAATATTAAAGCGGCGTTAGCTCAGTTGGTAGAGCGCGATCCTTCCAAGTTCGAGGTCATCGGTTCGAGACCGATACGCCGCTCCACTAATTTTAGGATACTTCGATGCAGAGTAGCGCAGTGGTCAGCGTACTGGGCTCATAACCCGGGGGTCGGTGGTTCGAATCCATCCTCTGCTTCCAATAATATATGAGGAAATATGAGTAAACTATCTGATACACTTCGAGCAGCATTAGAAAAGAAAAAGGGTGTTCGTCCGATTGAACCCGATGGTTCTCCTGCAGTAGAAAAAAAAGCAAAGAAAACAGGTGCAGCATCTCCAGTTAAGAAGCCGCCTGCTAAAAGTGCAGGACGTGGTCGATGAAGCCTCGTTTATTACAAGCCTATATGAAAACTGCAGAAACATTTGCAGAGCTAAGTCACGCTAAACGACTGCATGTTGGCGCAATTGTAGTTAAAGATGATCGCATTATTAGCATCGGCTACAACGGTATGCCGGCCGGTTGGGACAACAACTGCGAGTTCAAAGACTATCCTGACAAATGGACTAAGAATGAATACGTGGATTTTGATTATCCCCTTCAGGAACCCGACGGCCGAATGTACCGATTAAAAACACGTCCCGAGGTCTTACACGCCGAGTCAAATGCAATATCGAAGTTGGCTCGCAGCAGTGAATCAGGTGATGGTGCTACCATGTTTATTACCCATGCACCTTGCATGGAATGCAGTAAATTGATTTATCAAAGCGGTATCCGTCGTGTGTATTTTGGTGCAGCTTATAGAGATGACGCCGGAGTACAGTTTTTAAAGTCGTGCGGTATTGCAGTAGAACAAATGGAGCGTGGGCCGGATGGTAAGGCAGTAGATTGCTAATCTATAGAGTGTAGTAATACGCTCACAGGGTTCGACTCCCTGACGCTCCGCCAAAATTTTAAAGACTAATATGCAAATTTGGATTTATTTCGTTCCGGGTGCAGGTGGTGATGGTTTTGCTAACCTGCTGGAATATGCTGATAATGTAGAAACTATAGATTCAGATCAAGATCCCAAACGATGGAGAGTGCATAGATTTGTTGATGATCAACCAAAGTTTTATGCCAATCCGATTGATAATGCCAGATGCTTTAGAAACAATCGACCTTTTTTATCAGCTGAAAATCAGCTGCGTCCCAACTATGTTAGGCTAGTTGAAAATGGCATACCTACCGTTTGTACATCGCATGATGTTACAAAACGCAATCTACACAACAGTGATCAGCGTGACATATTAGAACGCAATCAGGTCAGTGTGTTCCTATATCACGATAGTTATCGTACCTGTGTGTATCAAGCAGCCTTAAAGAATCTAGAGCCAAGACTGCCGCCAATGATCAGCGACGACTACTACCCAATGAGAATAAAAATTGATTTTAATCAATTTGATTTTGTATTAAATATTGCCAACTTGCAGTCAGACTGGCGTGCGGTTGACGAATTTTGTAACTCGGTTGGATTAAAGTTAGCAAAAGAAAGATACGAAGACTACAGTAAGCTACAAGCAGGCGACGACAGTTGGTGCAAACACAGCAATTTTCGTCCCAAGAAATATCGCAGTAATACCGTCGGCGACGATACTTTTTACACAGAAATATAAATCAACAAGGAATAACAATGTCACAGCGCAAACAAATTAGAGATCCAAATAAGACCAAAACTGGTAAAATCCGACTTGGCGGATTGACAGTGACTCAACTCACTGCTATGGTAGAAAAAGAAGGTAAGAAGAAGATTCGAGCACGAATTCTCAATCGCATTCGTATTGTACAAAGTCGAAAAGGTTCGGCTGAAAAAGTTGTTGCCGCAGCGGCAACAGAGTAAATAGTTCCACGCCCCCATAGTTAAATGGTATAACGGTGGTTTTGTAATCCGCAGTTTGCAGTTCGATTCTGTGTGGGGGCACCAACAATTTATGACAATACTATACAGCAACGGTTGTAGTTTTACCGACTGGCGATATATTCCTAGAGAACAACGCTATCCCATTATTATAGGTGAACGCCAGGGCTGGTCGGTACACGATCGCGGTTTGCCCGGGTCCTGCAACAGCAGAATCATACGCACCACCATAAGAGATTGTTGTGAATTAATCAAAAACAATGAACCCATTGTTGCACTTGTGCAATTGACCTTCACAGATCGGTATGAATATCCTGGTGTTGCCACCGCAGACAATCGTTGGAAGTACGAAAATGGCGACTTGTTTGAAAGTGTTACTCCGGGGCAGTACCCCTCAGAAGAATCCGAAGTGGTGCGTTCCTGGGCTAGATCTAATTTGTTATTGCACAATGATGATGCTGCTTACCTGCAGCTATTTGCCAGTGTAATTGGATTAGCAGGGTTTTTTCGTCGGCACAATATTCGGTACTACATCTATAACGGGCCGGCACAAAACAACATTTTTGAACCCACGGATCTATATCACTATTTGAAACAAGATCCCGGTGTGTTGGATCTGCAGACTTTTAACATGCTGGACCTGACAGGACGTCAGCAGCATCCAGATGCTGCAGGTATGATCACAATAGCTGATTACTTTTGCAACTTATTGAATCAGCGTTGATTCATTAAAGCAATGGCTTCTTTCTTGAAACCTTGACGTGCTAAAATACCAGCTGCTCTTGCTACAGCAAGCTCTTCAAAGAAATTCCAGATTGCAGTTAAAGTTTTCACGATTATTCCCATCCACGTGTGCGTACAATTTGACCAACACGGTATTCTTCTAAACGTTGCATGTAAGCAACAATTGCTGTGAAAATAGTTTTCATAATATTAATCCTCGGTGGTTTTGTTGTTCAAACTGTTTTTGCAGATTTTCTACATCAGCAGTGGATTTGGGTTGTCGTGAACTGATATAACGGTCCATGCGTGAGTGATAATCTTGTTTTGGGAACATTTCACCCAGGCGTTCGAGTAGTGTTGCTATTGACATTGTGTGTCTTTCCTTGTATAATATAGTACAACTCATGGTTTCTACTATGAAAGTATTTATGCTGCAAAAGCACAAACTCAGTGTTTCTACTGAGTATTTTGGAGAAATAAAATGCGTGTAGATGTATGTTCAGACCTACATTTAGAGTTTGGAGATTTAGAATTGCCAGGTGGCGATATCCTGATCATTTCAGGTGATGCTTGCGAAGCTCGCTACTTGGATAAAAGTGCCTACGGGCTCGATACTGTACATTTTGCCTTTGAAGATCCACGCCGGAAGAAAAGTCGTTTCTACAGATTCTTTGAAGAAGAATGTAAGAAATATCGCCGAACCATCTTGGTCATGGGCAATCACGAACACTACGGTGGCCGCTTTGACCGGACATACGATCAAATTCGGGACAACTTGCCGGCACATGTACAGTTGATGGAAAAAGAAACTACAGAAATCGACGGTATCTTATTCATCGGTGCTACACTTTGGACCGACTGCAATCGGGGCGATGGAATGACCATGTTTCATCTCAAAAACAGCATGAATGATTACCGTGTTATCACAATGAAAAACGGTACTATCTACCACAAGCTGACTCCTGAACGCACAGCCGAAGAGCACATGCGTACCAAGGAGTATATTGAACAGGTGTTGCGTAATAATCAAGAACGTGAAGCACCGCTGCCAGTTGTCATGGTCACACACATGGCACCCAGCAAGCTCAGTATCAAGCCCATGTACGAACATGATACCCTGATGAATGGTGGATACAGCAGTGATCTCAGCCAACTCATGTTGGATCATCCCGAGATTCGAGTTTGGCATCATGGTCATACACATGATGAGTTCAAGTACCAAATTGGCGAAACCACTGTGCTGTGTAACCCACGCGGTTATCACGGATACGAAAGTCGTGCCAATCGGTGGACAACCAAAGGGTTCGATATTGCGTCAGATGGTACTGTGACCTTTGACCCTACCTGGGCAGAAGACTAGTTGACTGGTAGTGCAAATTCGTGTACAATATGTTTCAATGTAATTAACTGTTAAAAGGAATTAAAATGGCTCGACTTACAAGTGAACGTGCAGCCGCAGCGGTTGGCAACAAGTACGATCTAGTATTGATTGCTGCTCGCAGAGCACGAGAACTCAAGCGTGGTTGGCGACCTTTAGTACAATGCGATAACGATGTGCTGGTCACTGCCCTGCGTGAAATCGAAGCAGGTAAGATCGGTCGTGATTATCTGCTGAAGCCGCGTACCTTGGATCGTCGCGAAAAGCCGCCAGAAGATGATCAGTCATAAGTATTAACTTATTGTTGTATGAAGTCGAGAGAAAAGTGTTCAAGACCCGGTTATCGTATACCGGCATCTCCACCAAAATAAATTTTATGAAATATATTTTCACTGTTATAGTATTGTTTGGAATGAGCCTCATGTTGATTCCAATGATAGGAATAATTGTCGGAGTACTCAAAAATTTATTTTAATGGGGATGAAAGGATTCGATTGGGCAACAAGTAACGGAATGGACAACACGAGACAGAGACTCGCTAAAAGTAAACAACCAATAAATGCTAATGACGAAAGTTTTGCATTAGCGGCCTAAACACCGCTTAGGGTAGTTATACCTCGTAACAGAAAATAACATAGGGTCACTTTTATAGTGACCCTATTTTTATGGCTATAAATATTCGCACACATCAACGGAGAAGTTCAGTGCTATTTCAAGCAACATTTAATGCCCCTCACATGGAAGTCAACGGCGAGATGAAAAAAGTGTCTTACCAATTTTGGGCACAACAAACCTTAGATGCAGACGAGTTTGAAAAATTTAAACAAGCAAAATATAGACAGGATCTCATGTGGAATGATATGAGATCTCGTGGACTAGTAGAACTATCATCAAATTCAGATAACACAGCCAACGAAATCACACTCAAAAGTATAGTGTTGCACGATCCTGAATATGTAAAATACATGCGTCAGATGTTGAAGGATCCTGCTGTGACTTGGCCGGGACCTGGCATCAAGCCCATCTATTAAAACCCTAGATATCAAAATATCTGGTGTTTTTCCTTCAAAATAGTAGACATTCAACTACATCTTGCTATATAATTACTTGTCAGTTAAAAACTCTGTCAAATCCCTAAAGGAGAAGTTATGAAATTTAATAAACTATCGGCTGCGGTATTGGCCACAATGGCTCTGGGCACTACTGCTCAAGCTCAATCGTCGGTGACACTATATGGTATCCTCGACGGCGGCCTACGCTATCAATCAGTCAGCTTGGCCAACGGTGATGCAGTAACCAACATTGGTGGTGCATACGGCGTTCAGTCTGGTAACCGATTCGGCCTTCGCGGCTCGGAAGATCTTGGCAACGGCAACCGCGCCACATTCCAATTAGAAAACGGTTTTGATCTTGGTAACGGTACCAGTCAACAAGGCGGTCGCATGTTTGGGCGGCAAGCCTGGGTAGGTGTTGCAAACAACAGTTGGGGCGATGTTCGTCTAGGTCGTATGACCAACTTGGCCACTGACTGGTTAGTCAATGTTGTTGACCCGTTTGGCGCTGGCTTTGGTCAACTGAACATGGGTCATGCATTTACTAGCGGTAATACCCTGCGTCTAGACAATACCTTAATGTATCGTTCACCAACTGTGAGCGGCATTCAAGCTGGTTTGGGCTACTCGTTTGCAACAGGCTTGGCTTCCAATGGTGGCACAACTGGTTACGGTTTTGAGACAAGCAACAACACACGTCAACTCACAGCTGGTTTGAAATATGCCAACGGTCCAGTTTATGCTGCTGCTTCCTATGACAAGGCTTATGCTGCTGAGTCGTCGGCACAAAACGGTCAATCAGTCAACAACTGGAGTTTGGGTGCTTCGTACGATTTGAAGGTTGTGAAATTGGCAGTTGGTTACGGTCAGACACGTGACGGCTTCTGGGCTGGTTCAGGTGCAGGCGGTACTGGTGCTTCACTGGCAACAGGTCCTAACGGCAACACAAACGCACTGGTGTTCGCACCTGGTGTTGGTTACAACAGCTACATCGTTGGTGCCACTGTTCCTGTAAATGCAGTAAGCCGTGTGTTGGTTTCGTGGACCATGATTACTCCCAACACCAATATGAAAGATGCTTACAATGCACAGAACCAAAACTCATACAACTTGGGTTACACATATGACTTCACCAAGCGTACAAACCTGTACACTTATGTTGGTCAAAGCGTAAACTATGCCACTGTTGACACTGCCAAGAGCACTGTTGTCGGTGTTGGTATGCGTCACCAGTTCTAATCCAAAGGATAACAATGAAAGTATTATTAGCAATCTTGTTATCCTCTATTGCTGTTCTGGCCCATGCTCAAAGCACACCAGGATATGTGGTAGATGGCAGTGGTAATGTTGTAAAGACCGGCAGTGACTTGTGTTTGCGTACAAGTTCGTGGACCTCAGCTTCGGCTGTTAAAGGTTGCGATCCTGTTGTGGAACCACGAGTACCTGTTGTTGCAGTGATCGATGCTGGCGTATTATTTGCGTTTGATAGTGCTGTGCTAACTGCACAAGGTCAACAGACCCTAAATGCATTAATTAAACAGATTAAACCCAGCAACACTGTCAGCATCGTAGGTCACACAGATCGTATTGGCTCTGCTCAATATAATCAAACACTTAGCGATGCTCGCGCACAGTCGGTGGCTACTTACTTCAGCAGCCAAGTTCGAGCCAACTATGTTATCAATGGTGTAGGTTCAACCCGGCCAACGGGCAAGACAACACAATGTTCGGGTCCGGTTAATCAACAGTTAATTGATTGTCTAGCACCAGATCGTCGTGTGGTAATTACAATTCTGTAAAAGTACACTAATTAGCGTACACCTAATCCCGCTTCGGCGG
>Ga0164293_10006409_pt1 | contig 10011 bp, 8 predicted proteins | sample GEODES118metaG_FD_111487 | JGI IMG/M metagenome (GOLD analysis project Ga0164293, IMG submission 111487) | Eutrophic lake water microbial communities from Lake Mendota, Wisconsin, USA - GEODES118 metaG | ecosystem: Environmental > Aquatic > Freshwater > Lake | place: USA: Lake Mendota, Wisconsin...
GAAGGCTCGTAAGCGTTCTCAATACTCAAAGCGTTAATTCACTTTTACCGAAGGAGTTCAATTGGCGCTTTTTGGCACCGATGGAATCCGTGGCTTAGCCAATCGTGATCTCACCGCAGAACTTGCATTAGATGTCTCTGTTGCTGCCGCGCATATATTGGTCGAAAGCTCATCAAATAAAGATCACCAGCCAACTGCAATTGTTGGGCAGGATTCACGTGCCTCCGGAGAGTTCTTAGAAGCAGCCGTTGTCGCTGGCTTAACAAGTGCTGGAATCAATGTGTATCGAGTTGGTGTGCTTCCTACACCTGCAATTGCCCACCTTGTTGCAGAAATGAAGTGCGATTTAGGTGTCATGATTTCTGCATCTCATAACCCAATGCCAGACAATGGAATCAAATTGTTTGCCCGTGGTGGTGGAAAGCTCGATGATGCAATCGAAGCTCGCATCGAAGCGCGCATGGGCGAGGACTGGGAACGTCCAACTGGACGCAATGTTGGCCGCGTTATTAATGATGAAACTGTTATCGAGAAGTATTTAAAGCACCTCTTGTCATCTGTTGAAACACCACTAAAGGGTTTAAAAATTGTCGTCGATTGCGCCAATGGAGCATCATCGATTGTTGCACCCGAGGTATATCGCCGCGCAGGAGCAGAGGTAGTTGCAATCTTTAATCAACCAGATGGTTGGAATATCAATGATGACTGCGGTTCAACACATTTGCACCAACTGCGCAGCGCTGTTCTAAAGGAAGGTGCTGATCTTGGCATCGCACATGATGGTGATGCTGACCGTTGTTTGGCAATTGATGCTTTAGGAAATGAAATTGATGGTGATCACATCCTTACAATTTTGGCTCGCGGCTTTAAAGCTCGCGGAGTTTTGAAAGCAGAAACAGTCGTTGGCACCGTTATGAGCAACCTTGGCTTTATGCACGCTATGAAAGATGCTGGAATTAATGTTGTAACAACTCCCGTTGGCGATCGCTATGTGCTTGAAAATATGATTGCACATGATTATTCATTAGGTGGAGAACAATCTGGCCATGTCATTATGCGCCAGTTAGCTAATACTGGCGATGGATTGTTAACTGCGCTGCAACTCATGCAAGAGGTTGTTCGTACCGGTAAGACACTTCAAGAATTAGCATCAACAATGGTTCGGTTCCCACAGGTTCTTATTAACGTGAAGAATGTGGCAAAGGATAAACTGCCAGGAAATACCGCTATTGAATTAGCTGTGAAAGCAGCAGAGGAACAACTGGGGGATTCGGGACGAGTTTTGTTGCGTGCATCCGGAACAGAAGCGCTTGTTAGAGTCATGGTTGAAGCCGCCAGTGATAGTCTTGCGCAAGAAGTTGCTCAGCACCTTGCAGATGTAGTTCACACTCAGTTGTCTGCTAAAACGAACTAGGAGTAGTTAAGTATGTGCGGAATTGTGGGTTACACAGGGCCCCAATCTGCCTCACATCCTTTAATTGAAGGTCTACGTCGCCTTGAATACCGAGGTTATGACTCTGCAGGAATTGCTCTGGGCACACCAGGCAAGCTATTCATTGAAAAAAAGGCTGGCAAACTTTCTAACTTAGAAAATTCACTTGATTCATCCGTTCCTGTTGTTCACTCAGGAATTGGCCACACACGTTGGGCCACCCATGGTGGGCCCACAGATGGCAACGCACATCCTCATGTTGATAATGAAGGAAAGCTTGCCGTTATTCATAATGGAATTATTGAAAATTACACCGAGCTTCGCACGCAGCTAGAAGCCAAAGGCCACAAGTTTTCATCTGAAACAGATACAGAATCAGTTGCGCACTTGCTTAGTGACTTACGTAAAACTCATAATGGGGATTTAACCGCAGCAATGCGCGATGCGGTTAAAGCCCTACGTGGATCATTTACATTGCTTGCTATTCACGCCGATGCTCCCGAAGTAATTGTGGGAGTTCGTCGTAACTCGCCTCTTGTTGTTGGTTTGGGTGATGGCGAGAACTTCATGGCTTCAGATGTTGCTGCATTTATTGAGTTTACAAAGAAAGCAATTGAACTTGGTCAAGATGAAGTTGTCACGATGACGCCGACATCGGTTGAAATCACCGATCTTGATGGCAACCCAGTTAGGCCAAAGAATTACGAGATTTCATGGGATGCCAGCGCTGCACAAAAGGGTGGCTTCGCCCATTTCATGCTGAAAGAGATCTTTGAACAACCAAAAGCTGTTGCAGATACTTTGATTGGGCGCTTGAGCGATAACAATCAAATTCTGCTGGATGAACTTCACATGAGTGCAGATGAAATTCGCTCACTAAAGAAAATCACTGTCATTGCTTGTGGAACCGCCTATCACGCAGGCTTGGTTGCCAAGTATGCGATTGAAAAGTGGGCGAAGATTCCAGTGGATGTAGAGATTGCAAGCGAATTTAGATATCGCGATCCAATCATTGATCCAAGTACCTTAATCATTGCAATATCTCAATCAGGTGAAACCATGGACACATTGATGGCGGTACGCCACGCAAAGGCAGCCGGCGGAAGAGTCTTGGCAATCTGCAATACAAATAGTTCAACGATTCCTCGCGAATCAGATGCAGTTCTATATACACATGCAGGTCCCGAAATTGCGGTGGCGTCAACGAAAGCTTTGCTGACTCAGATAATTGCTGTGTACCTGATTGGCTTGCACCTTGGTCAAGTAAATGGATCCCTAAAGGATTCAGAAGTTCGAGATCTATACAAGGAACTCTTAGAACTTCCAGGAAAAATTGAACAGATCCTTGAAACTGTAGAACCTCTTCGCGAATTAACACGAACATTTGCAACGAACAACACCGTTTTGTTTCTGGGCAGAAACATTGGATATCCGGTTGCACTAGAAGGCGCATTAAAGCTGAAAGAACTTGCTTACATCCATGCCGAAGGCTTTGCTGGTGGTGAACTCAAGCACGGGCCAATCGCACTTATTGATCAGGGAACACCTGTGATTGCAATTCTTCCAGCCGGTCATGAGCATGCCTTGGATGAAAAAATGCTCAGTAATATTCAAGAAGTAAAAGCACGCGGAGCTCGAGTAATTGTTATTGCAGAAGAAGGCGCACGTGTTGAAGGTGCAGAACACATTATTCGTATTCCAATTGCTCCTCCCTTGTTCCAGCCAGTTTTAGCAACTGTTCCCTTGCAGGTATTTGCCTATGAAATGGCGGTAGTTCGCGGTAACGATGTTGACCAACCAAGAAACTTGGCTAAATCCGTAACGGTTGAATAATGGAAAAATTAGCACAAACCCGTAAGAGGCAAATGGACAGAGCCCTTCGCTGGTCCCTACTTCTTTTTGTTGGCTTTTTATTGGTTACTCAACAAGTTCTGACAAATGGCCCACTAGTTGCTTATGACAAAGAGATTGATAGTCAGTCCAAACCACAGTTTGAAGGTCTAGCAGGTTTTATTCTAAGGCGACTAGATGATTTGGGTTTGCGTAGTTTAACCGCAACCATTTTGTTAATTGCGGCATCATTTATTGCCTATAAGTTTAAAACGTGGCGTCCACTTAATTTAGCGATGATTTCATTGCTATCCCTCAATCTTGTTGTTGGAACTTTTAAAATTGTTTTGGGTCGTACAAAACCTCGTGATGGTTTTGATCTTTTACATGCAGGAGGAATGTCATATCCAAGTGGACATGCATCCAACGCGGTTTTATCGTGGGGAATTCTGGCGTACTTGATTTACCGTTATGCAAAGATCGATCGATATCAAGGCCGCCTTGCTAGTGCAGGTGTGGTTCTGATCAGCCTTACGGTTTGTGTTGTTTCCTTAATCCGCCACACGCACTGGTTTACCGATCTATTAGGTGGCTTATTTGTTGGTAGCGCTTTATTGGTCGCTGTAATTGCTATTGATAGGTATGTTCCTTCAAAAAGCCAGTTGCACTAGACTTCTGCAATGTTCGATCGAGCTGAAGCGCGCATTGATCTTGATCGCATCAAGGCAAATATCAAGCATCTGAAGGAAGTTTCAGGTGCACCTGTAATGGCTGTAGTAAAGGCCGATGCTTATGGACATGGACTAATCCCAGTTGCCCAGGCTGCACTCGATGCAGGTGCATCAATGTTGGGTGTAGCCCTGTTGGAAGAAGCGATCACGCTTCGCACAGCCGGAATTACTGCACCGATTCTGGCGTGGCTTGTTCCACCAGGATCTGATTTTAAATTAGCTGTCGATAATCAGATCGAATTAGCCGCATCATCAATAATTGCTCTTGAACAAATTGGAGAAGTGAAGTCCAACAATCGTCCACGTGTTCACTTAGAAGTAGATACCGGAATGAGTCGCGGTGGGTTTCTTGATGAATGGGGCAAGTTAGATGCTCATCATGTTGCAAACATCGAAATCGTTGGAATTTTTTCTCACTTTGCCCGAGCTGATGAACCAGATGAAGAACAAAATGTTTTACAACGCAATCGATTTAAAGAAATGGTTGCAACTTTAGAATCATTTGGTTACACAAATATTGTTCGCCACCTTTCTAATTCTGCAGCAACACTTAAAGACAAAGACTCCCGTTTTGACATGGTCAGAGTCGGAATTGCGATGTATGGCTTGTCACCAGATGTGAAAACTCTAGGTGTCAGCGAATCACTTGGATTAAAGGCAGCGATGCAGGTTCGTGCGAAACTGCATCTGGTAAAGACAGTTCCAGCTAATTCGCCTGTCGGATATGGCGCTACGGCCCATACAACTGCTGAAACAAAACTGGGAGTTGTTGCCATGGGATATGCAGATGGGATTCCACGAGTGGCACAAGGTGCCGGAGTATTTGCCGGCGGAAGGCGTGCACCAATAATCGGTCGCGTATCGATGGATCAGTTTGTAGTTGATTTAGGCCCTGATTCGAAGGCTAATTCTGGGGATTGGGTGATTGTTTTTGGGGATGGTTCTACGGGTGAGTACACCGCAGATGACTGGGGAGTGGCGAGTTCGAGCATTAATTATGAAATAGTTACACGAATCGGCCCCCGTGTGCCTAGAATCTACGCACCTCATGTCTACTAATACTGCAGCGCTGCAAGTCGAACGAGTTAATGTCTCCTTCGGCGGTCTTCGGGCACTCAATGATGTCTATTTAGAGGTTGCTAAGAATGAAGTTGTTGGATTGATTGGACCAAACGGTGCTGGCAAGACAACTTTGTTTAACGCATTGTGCGGCCTGGTAAATCCAGATTCTGGCGAGCTTCACCTCAACGGCAAAAAGAGTGATTTTCCAAAGCCACATGAATTAGTTGATCTAGGTATCGCGCGCACACTTCAGGGCGTAGGACTTTTTGGAGACTTAACTGTTTTAGAAAATGTAATGATCGGTGCTCAACATCTTGCAACAACCGGATTGATTTCTGCAGCGCTAGGTCGTAACAGAAAAGATGAGAATCAGATTCGCGACAAAGCCCGGGTTGCCTTAGAGCGCGTTTATGCAGGTGGTATCGCACATCGTCGCGCAGACACCTTGTCATATCCAGACACAAAGCGTGTAGCAATTGCACGTGCACTTGTTAGCGAGCCAACAATTTTGATGCTGGATGAACCTGCAGGTGGTTTAGGAACTCAGGATATTGAATGGATGAATGCTCTGATTAAGAATTTAAGTGTTGATATGTCAGTGCTTTTGGTTGAGCACCACATGGATGTTGTTATGTCTGTTTGCAGTAAGTTGTATGTTCTTAACTTTGGCGAAGTAATTTCCAGCGGTGATGCAGAAACTGTGCGACGTGATCCAGCCGTTATGGCTGCTTATCTTGGAACTGGAAGCAATCATGTCGCTTAATGTTTCCAATTTAACTGTGCACCATGGTGCTATCTGTGCCGTGAACCAAGTTTCATTGGCTGTCCCTACCGGAAAACTTGCCGCAATCATTGGCTCAAATGGTGCAGGAAAAACAACGCTTCTTCGTGCCTTGTCAGGACTGAACAAACCATCTCACGGTGTAGTTAATTGGATGGGCGAAACAATTACTGGTGTAAGGCCAGAAAAGTTAGTTCGCATGGGAATTTCTCATGTGTCAGAAGGTAAGTCAGTAATTCCTGAGCTAACTGTGAAAGAAAATCTTGAACTTGGCGCTATTTGGCGAAAAGATGGAAAAGAGATGAAAGAGTCACTTAACCAGGTGGTAGATATCTTTCCTCGATTAGGTGAGCGCATTAGTCAGCGATCTGACACGTTATCGGGTGGAGAACGCCAGATGCTTGCTATCGGTCGCGCGATCATGTCTAAGCCGAAACTTTTGTTGCTCGATGAGCCATCTCTAGGTTTAGCTCCGCTTGTTGTTGAGCAAATCTTTCAAACGATTAAAGATTTAACTACGCAGATGAGATTAACGGTCTTGCTCGTCGAACAAAATGCGATGGGTGCTCTGAAGATTGCTGACCTTGGAATTGTTTTGAATTTAGGAAAAGTTGTTGCCGTCAATCATGCGCAAGCACTGATTGAAGATCCAGCAGTCCGCGCTGCATATTTGGGGTATTAATCATGCAACTACTTAATACTCTGCTAATCGGCATCACTGCCGGATCTATTTATGCTTTGATGGCAATCGCATTTGTTTTGGTATGGCGAAGTACTCGAGTCGTGAACTTTGCTCAAGCTGGCATGGCGCTGCTATCGACTTACTTTGGATATGAAGCGGTTTCTCGTATTGGTTCCTTCTGGGTAGCACTTCCTGTCGCCATGATTGGTGGTGCGATATTTGCAGCACTGGTTGAACTAATCCTGATGCGTTCGCTGGTTAAGCACGCTTCATCTGGCCCAATTGCAGGCGTTGCCCCAATCATTGCGACACTGGGTTTACTTGGTGTTATTCGCGCAGTGATCAGCATGATCTGGGGAGGCCAAGATCTGCGCATCGTTGCCCCAGTATCAAATATTGGATTTACAGTTAATGGATCCACTTTAGTTTTCTCACCTTTAAAGCTCTTGATTCTCATAATTGTTGTTGTTTTGTTGATTCTTTTATCAATTCTGTTCCAAAAGACCAACCTTGGCCTAGCGCTACGTGCATCAGCTCATGCTCCTGAAATTGCACGACTATCAGGCATCAAAGTCGATGCAGTACGCACACTTGGCTGGGCACTAGCAGGTGCTGCAGGTGCGGTCGCTGGACTTTTCCAAACGGTAAACGGAAACGGTACTTTCTCGCCAGATTCAATTGAATTCTCCCTGCTTCTAGTTTCTGGATTTATTGCTGCGGTAATTGGTGGGCTGGATAGCTTGCTTGGCGCAGTTCTGGGTGGACTATTCCTTGGCATCACAATCTCATTTGTGTTGATGTACATCAGCAGTGGTCTTTTCTTTATTGCACCATTCATTGTTTTACTGACTGTTTTGTTTGTACGCCCTCAAGGAATCATCGGAGTGAAGGCGAGTCGACGTGCTTAAGAAAAAAGACACTCATAAAGCGAAAAAGGAAAGCACCCATCTATTTCTATTCATTCTGGGTGGAATTATTCTTTATTTTCTCAGCGGTTGGGTAGATGAACTTCGGGTGTATCAAGGCGCATCTATCGCAGTGTATGTGATTGCGATTTCTTCAATTATTTTGTTAACTGGGTATTCAGGTCAGGTCTCACTTGGTCACGGTGCATTGATGGCACTTGGTGCCTACGCAGCAGCGGTTTTGCGAATCGAATATAACCTGCCAATAATTTTGTGTTTTGTTGTTGCAGTTATTGCTGCAGCGATAGGTGGCGCATTGTTAGGTGCAGCGGCCGCACGTTTGTCAGGACCATATTTAGCGGGAACAACATTGGCGCTTGCAATTGGTTTGCCATCACTTGCTAATCAATTTACAGTCTTGGGTGGAGAACAGGGATTGATTTTTGATGTTGGTTTCCCACCTCTTTCGCTTGGTGAAGATTTCACACAATACAAATGGTTCTTTTGGATTGCAGGATTAGCTGCCTTGATTTCGACATGGACAGTTAGAAATATTTTGAACTCACGCTATGGCCGTTCATGGAGAGCGGGCCGAGGTCACGAGGTCGCTGCCCAGTTAGCTGGAATCAACACTGCACGATCTAAGGTTTTGGCTTTCACTGTTAGCGCTGGAATCGCAGGATTAGCTGGCGCGCTACTTGCAATGACAATTGGCACCGTTTCCCCAAGTGCTTTCCCACTCTCACTCTCATTTGCGGTATTGACCGGGGCTGTTCTGGCTGGAATCACCACCCTTGGTGGGGTAATTCTGGGAGCCGCCGTGCTCGTGGTTATTCCTGAGATTGCTGACGTGATCGCCCACAGACTGGGCACCTCAGAGAGCGTGACCGTAAACCTGCCCGGATTAATCGTGAGCGGCCTGCTGATTTTGACCGTTTTATTCGTACCAAACGGGCCTGTTGAGCAGCATCGCGCTCGCAAGGCTAAACATGAAGCGTTACTGGGCAGTACTCACAAGTAAATGCAGTAATCTCGGACAAAACCCTCGATGGAAGGAAACACATGAAAGCACTTAACCGTCGCAAGCTGTACACAGCTTCAGCGGTACTGGCGATCGTTGGATTAGTTGCAACAGCTATTCCTGCGCAAGCAAGAGAAGTTGGAGTCAGTTCTACAGAGATCAAACTCGGTATGACACTACCAATGACAGGTACAGCATCACTTGGATACAACAAGATTCCAGGTGCGGCAAAGGCATACTTTGATTACCTCAATGCAAATGGTGGAATCAACGGACGTAAGGTCACCTTGGTTGTTAAGGATGATCGTTATGTTCCAACTGAAGCGGTAGCAAAGACAAATGAGCTCATCCTTAAGGATAAGGTCATGGCACTTCTTGCACCTCTCGGTACTGCAAATGTGAAAGCGGTTGCTTCATCTGTTAACCCAGGTCGCCGCGGAATCCCTGTTCTATTTGTAAACACAGGATTTAGCGGATTCGCAGACAAGAAGAAGTACCCAACTACGTACACCGTTCTTCCTTCCTACATTATGGAAGCAAAGATTATGGGCCAGTACATCAATGAAAATTTTGCTGGAAAGAAGATTGGTCTTCTGTACCAGGATGATGACTTCGGAACAGATGCACTTGCTGGTTTCAAAACAGCAGGAACAAAGTTTGCCGTAACTGTTCCTTACGCATCAGGTTCACAGTCAGCAACTGCAGCAGCAGGCTGGATCACACGTTTCAAGGCAGCAGAAGCTGATGTAGTTATTCTCTTCGGTGTCTCAAGCGCAACATCAGCAATGCTCGGTACTGCAGCTCAGTTGAAGTACGCACCACAGTGGATGCTCGGTTCAGTTGGTGGAGATGCAACAACAATTAGAGCTACTGGAGTTCCAGCAGCAGTTTTGACTAATGCGATTGGTTTCTCACCAGTTCCAGCAACAACAGATATGAAGGATGAGTACGTAAAGTTCTTCTCAGATATCTACGCTAAGGCAGTACCTGGATCACCATTTGATCTCAACGTATTGCTTGGAATGAACACAGCTTTCATGACTGCTCAGGCACTCAAGGCAGCTGGCGCAAGCCCAACACGTAAGTCATTAATTAATGCGATCAATACTCGCGGTGCAACATTTGCTAACTCTGCATTGGTGCCTGCTGCGTATTCACGAACTAGCCAAGTTGGTTTGACTGGCTACTGGGTCGGAAAGTACTCAGTAACTGGCGATCTAGCACCAGTTGGTGGTTCATATGTCACCTATACAACCGATTCAGGAGCTGGTGCAGTTGTTAAGTCAACGTACAAGCGCCCTGCAATGCCAGCGAAGGGATTACCTAACTAATGAAGAAAGTAAGAATTCTCTCGCTTCTTTCAGTTACAGCACTTGTAGCTACAGTTCTAGTTACAGCGCCAACAGTTGCTAGTGCAACTCCGCTTTGCGATGGCAAAAGCCCAATTCAGTCATGCGTTGGTGTGACATCTGATGGTGCGCCATATGCAATGCAGGTTCCAGCTAACTTCAACGGAACAGTTGCGCTGTACTCACACGGATACCGCTACAACGTTGATATCCCTGCA
>Ga0164293_10006413_pt1 | contig 10010 bp, 4 predicted proteins | sample GEODES118metaG_FD_111487 | JGI IMG/M metagenome (GOLD analysis project Ga0164293, IMG submission 111487) | Eutrophic lake water microbial communities from Lake Mendota, Wisconsin, USA - GEODES118 metaG | ecosystem: Environmental > Aquatic > Freshwater > Lake | place: USA: Lake Mendota, Wisconsin...
CGTCCTTTGCAGTGGGTATTGAAAACTAAACAGATTTCCCCGCAAACGCAATTCCTCGCGTTGCCTTCCCGGCGGCGATTCTTACGATAAAGAGCGGTGGTGGTGCTTGATTGCCGCCGGGGCGGGCTTCCTCAAGTTCACTCAATCCGGCATCCCGATCATGAAAAACTGTATGGCATTCGCGTTGCGGGCTCATCTTTTCGTGATCACGCTGCTCCTGGCGCCAACCGCTCTCCAAGCCCAGTCCTGGTCAGGAGCAACAAGCGGTGATTGGTTGACGGGGACGAACTGGTCAGGCGGGACTGCGGCAGGCTCCACCTCATCGACCGACACGGACATCGCCGTGTTCGGCGTGAATGCCAACAACACGATCGGCATCAACATGACCACCGCTTCAGGTGTGTACTACCTCGGTGCGATCGACAACACCAACTCCGCTGGGCGAACTATCACAAACACGACCGGCACGTCCGGCACTCTCACCCTCAACGGTGCCACGGTCAACGGGGTCGCCAACACGATCATCAGGAATTCGGTAAATGGTTCGCTAGACATCCGGAACGACACCACTTCCGGCACACTCGGACTCGCTCTTGCTGGCAGCTCTAACGTCATTCAGAACACAAATAGCGGCGCTATCAGCATCCGTAGCAGCATCAGCGGCAGCGGTGGCATTACCAGGCAGGGGTCTGGCACGGGCATACTTCAACTCTACGGAAACAACTCGTACGCCGGAGTGACGGCGACCAATGGCATCATTACCATCTTCCACAGTAACGCGCTCGGTGCCACCGGGAGCGGAAATAACACCACCATCGCGGCCACAGGTTCCAACACTGGCGGGGTACTGCAACTCAGTGGAGGCATCACCACAGCGGAAAACATCACCATCACAGGAACTACCGAGGCTGGTTCATTCTTCGGTGCGATCCGAAGCATTAATGGGAGTAACACTGTCAGCGGCGACATAACACTCGCCAGCCCCACTGGTAGCATCCGCTTGGAAGCGAACGCAGGCAACCTGACCTTTTCTGGCAGCATCACTCAAACTGGAACGTCGCGCACTCTCGTTCTCGAGGCAGAAAGCGGCCGCACCCTCACTGTGAATAACGCCATCGCCAACAACGGTGGAGATCTGTCAACCGATGTCGGCGGCACGGTCATACTCAATGGAGTGAGTGGCAGTGGAATCGGAAACACGACCATGTTTGGTGGCACTCTCAAACTGGGAGTGACGAATGCACTGAATACCACTAGGCCATTAGAGTTATTTACTAATTCTGGCACTCGAACCTTTGATCTCGCTGGCTTTGGCCAGGCTATTAATGCGCTCATTGGTAGCGGCACATCCGCAGCAAGCACAGACCGCATAGTGACAAACTCAGCGGCTGGATCTGGCACCAGCATCCTCACTGTCGGCAACGGAGATGGTTCAGGCACCTTCAACGGACAGATCAACAATGGAGCCACCGCCTTTATCCAACTCATCAAGACCGGTGCTGGCAACCAAACCCTCTCTGGCAGCAACTCCTTCACCGGTGGCACCCGAATCGATGCCGGCACACTCACCCTGGGCAACGCTTCCAACACCCTGGCCAACACCGGCGCGATCAACGTTAACGGCGGCACGCTCGCCCTCGGCGGCAACAGCGACACCGTCGGCGCTGTCACCCTCACCAGCGGCAGCATCACCAGTTCCACGGGTGTCTTGACCGGTTCTTCGTATGCGGTGCAAAGCGGCAGCGTGTCGGCGATTCTCGGCGGCTCCGGTGTGGCCTTGACCAAGTCCACTACCGGCACCGTGATTCTGAGCGGCAACAACACCTACACCGGCGCGACGAGCGTCAACGCCGGCACGCTCTCGGTGGCCACGCTCAACAACGCCAGCACCGCCGGCCCGCTCGGCAACAGCGCCGCTGCCGTCCTCCTCGGCAGCTCGGGCACGACGGGCACGCTCGAGTACACCGGGGCCAGCGCGTCTTCCACCAAGCCTTTCACCGCCGTCACCGGCGGCACGGCCGCTTTCTCGGTCGCGAACGCCGCGACCACGCTCACGCTCTCAGGGCTCATCGACGGCAGCGGCACCAAGAGCTTCGGCGGCCCGGGCAGCTACGTCGTCTCAGGAGCGATCTCCGGCGGCAGCGTGATCAAGACGGGCGCCGGCACGCTCACCCTTGCGAACTCCAACGGTCAGGCCAACACGACCGTGAACGAGGGGCAGCTCAACATCAACCAGTTCGCCGCGCTCGGCACCGCCGCCGGCACGCTCACGATGGCCGGCGGCACCAGCCTCGACAACACGTCCGGGTCGTCGGTCACGATCACCAACTCCAAGAGTATCGCGTTGGGCAACAGCCTCGCGTTCCTGGGCACCAACGACCTCGATCTCGGCGAGGGAACGACCACGCTCTCCGCCACGACCACCTTCACCGTGTCTGCCGGCACGCTCACCCTCAGCGGCGACGTGGTGGGCACAGGCTTCGGCATCGTGAAGGACGGCGCGGGCACGCTCCGCCTCGACGGCCTGACGGGCACCGGCTCGTTCACGGGCGACTCCGCGATCAACGCCGGCACGCTCCTGCTCGAGGGCTCGGCGCAACTCGGCGGCGGAGCCAGCACGGTCGTCACGCTGGGCGCCAACGGCTTCCTCCAGGTCGGCCCCTCGGCGAGCCTCAACAATGTCACGATCGCCGGGTTCACCGGCAACGTGATCTCGGCGAGCGTGATCAACGCCAACCAAGACTTCACGCAGAGCACGACGCTCACGACCGCTAACGAGAACTTTAACGGCGTGCAGACCATCGGCTCCGGCGTGACCCTCACCGCTCCGGCGAACTACCTCGGCACGATCCCCGCCTCGGCCACGGCCGGCCGGATCGTGTTCGAGAGCGGGGCCACGCTCGCGGCCACCGCCGGCTTCTCGATCGACCCCAGGCAAGGGGTCTCCCTGGCCGCCGGCACGGCCACCGTGTCGGTCGTCGCCGGTCAGGCGGTGTTCTTTGAGTCGGCCGTGGCCGGCACTGGCGGCCTGCGGAAGACCGGGGCCGGCAATCTCCGGCTCACGGGTACCAACACCTACCAGGGCGGCACCGTGGTCGATCAGGGGATCCTCGGGATCTCCTCGGGGGCGGCTCTGGGCGACGTGAGCGGCGGCCTGACGATCGACGGTGCCATCCTGGCGGCAGCCACCAACCCCGACGGGAGCGGCACCGGTGCCACGATCGACGCCGCCCGTACGGTGCGAATCGGCAACGGCAAGACCAACGGCCTGCACGCCCAAAACGGCCTCACGCTCCGTTACGACGGCGTGATCGCCGAGATCGACTTGCAGGGGACGGCCGGCGGACTGCAGGTTGGCCTCGTGGGGCCCCGCGAGGGCACGGTGATCCTCGGGGGCGCCAACACGTACCGCGGCGACACGACCCTTTCGGCCGGCACGCTCAAACTCGGCAGCGGCGGGTCGTTCGCCAATAGCCCGCGGATCATCGTGGGCGACGCAGCCGGCTCGGCGGCGTCGATATTCGACGTCACCGAGAAGACGAGCTTCACGATCGGGGCAACGCAGACCCTGATGGGCAAGGGCCAGGTGTTACTCGGCCAGAGCACCACCCTCACGATCGACGGCCTGTTCTCACCGGGTAACAGCCCGGGCCTGTTCACGTACGACGGCGGCGGCACGGCCACGCTCGCCGGCACGACGCTGATGGAGATCCAGGGCACCGTCCGCGGCACTGGCTACGACGCCGTCGACGTGCTCAACGGCACGACGCTCAATCTGGGCGGCGTGCTCCAGCTCGACTTCAACCAGGCCTTCCCCGACGACACGGTGCTCAACCTGTTCACGCCCTCCAGTGGCTCGAGCCTGGCGGGCACGTTCTCCACGATCTCGATGGTGGGCTCCGCCTACGGCGACCTCGCCTTCACCCAGGCTGGCACCTCCGGCATCTGGAACACGAACGTCGGGGCGGCCAACCAGTCGATGACCTTCACCAGTTCGAGCGGCACGCTCTCGATCCTCGCCGTGCCCGAGCCCGGCACCCTGACGCTGGCCGCCCTCGGCCTGGCCGCGGGCCTCGGCTGGCACCTCCGCCGCCGGGCCTGACAGCCCGGCCCCGTGGGGCAGGCTTGCAGTCTGCCGAATGCGGCCCCATTTCTGGGAAGCTGCAAACCTGCCCACGGTTCGGCTCCGGGGCTGGCGGGCCTGTCTGAAAACGATGATTTCCTGTCTTCGACGGCGGCGGCGGCGGGCCGTAATCTAAAGCAGCGGCAGGCCCTGCCCGTCCTTCCCTGGAGTTATTCGTATGCCCGTGCTTCGTCCCGTTCATTCGTTTGCTTTGCTTCTTCTCGTCATCTGCCTCGCCGCGGTGTCGGCTCGGGCCGCCGACACGCTGCCCGATCCCGACGGCAAGCCCGCCGACATGGCGAAGCCGGTCAAGGTGTTCATCCTGATGGGCCAGTCGAACATGGTCGGCCTCGGCAAGATCGGCCCCGCCGACAAGCCCGGCACCCTCGAGCACGCCGCGAAGACCAAAAAGCTCTATCCCTTCCTCGTCGACGACGCGGGCAACTGGACCGAGCGCAAGGATGTCCGCAACGTGCGGGTGATGGTCGGCAAGGGCGACGGGCCGATGGGCGTCCACAACAACGAGTGGATGAGCGTCAAGGGCCGGTCGATCGGCCCCGAGCTGGGGATCGGCCACGAGCTCGGCCAGCTTCTCGACGAGCCGGTCATGATCCTCAAGAGCTGCATCGGCAACCGCAGCCTCGGCTGGGATCTTCTGCCACCGGGCAGCAAGAGCTTCGAGTTCACCGAGGTCGACAAGAAAAGCGGCCAGGAGAAGACCTGGGTCTACGCCGGCTACAAGGAGTCGCCGAATCGCTGGGAGAAGGGCACCCAGCCGCAGCCGATCGGCTGGTATGCCGGCAAGCAGTACGACGACGACGTGGCCAACGCGAAGAAGGTGCTCGCGGACCTCGGCACCTACTACCCCGACGCCAAGAACCACGAGGTTGCCGGCTTCTTCTGGTGGCAGGGCGAGAAGGACTGCGGCGACGCGGCGCTCTCCTCGAAGTATGAGCCGAACCTCGTGTATCTGATCGAGACGCTCCGCAAGGAGTTCAACTGCCCCAAGGCTCCGTTCGTGATGGCCACGCTCGGCGAGGCGGAAAAGGGCAAGGGCGGCAACACGGGCACGGTGCTCGAGGCCATGCTCAACGTCGACGGATCGTCCGGCAAGTATCCGCAGTTCAAGGGCAACGTGGCCACGGTCTACAGCCACCCGATGGCCCAGGGCGGCTCCGGCAACGGCCACTACGGCGGCAACTCGGAGGTCTACATGGACGTCGGCCTGGCGATGGGCCAGGCCATGGCGAAGATGCTCAAGGGGGAACAATGACGACGCTGCGAGCCGTCGTCGCGCTGGTCGCGGTGCTGTGGCTGCCCCTGGCGGCCGCGGCGCCTCCCAAGCCTCCGGTGCCCGACTTCACCCAGGGTGGAACCGTGGGCGAGGGCCGAGACTGGACGCTCGGCCCCACGGGCGCCCGGGGCTGGGTGTATGCCTGGCGGGGCCACACCCGGGAGTCGAGACAGATCCTGGTCACCTCCGTGGCCGAGGGCTCGCCGGCCGAGGGCGTGCTCGCGACGGGCGACGTGATCCTCGGGGTCGGCGACAAGCCGTTCGACGCCGACGCCCGCGCGAGCTTCGGCAAGGCGATCGGTGCCGCGGAGTCGGAGGCCGGCGGTGGGGCCCTCCCGCTGCTCCGCTGGCGGGCAGGCACAACCGAGCCCGTCGTGATCCGACTGCCGGTGCTCGGCTCGTACGGCCCGACGGCCCCCTACGACTGCCCGAAGTCGCGAGCCATCTTCGACCGCGGCTGCGCGGCCATCGCCGCCAGCGGCCTGCGGGGCGTCTCGATTCCCAATAGCCTCAACGCCCTCGCCCTGCTCGCCAGCGGCAAGGAGGAGTATCGGCCGCTGCTCACCGCCTATGCCCGGGAGGTGGCAGACCTCCAACTCGACTCGATGGCCACCTGGCACTACGGCTTCGCCAACATGTTTCTGGCCGAGTACGTGCTGGCCACGGGCGACCAGGACGTGGTGCCGGGCCTCCGCCGGATGACGATGGAGTCGGCCCACGGCCAGAGCGGTGTCGGCACCTGGGGCCACAAGTTCGCCGCCCCGAACGGCAATCTCCACGGCTATGGGTGCATGAACCTGCCGGGGCTCAACCTCGCGATCTCGCTGGTGATCGCCCGCGAGGCGGGGATCGAGGATCCGGCCCTCGACAGGGCGATCGCCAAGGCCACCGGTTTTCTCCGCTGGTATGTCGACAAAGGGGCGATTCCCTACGGCGACCACGAGCCCTGGCCGGGCCACGAAGACAACGGCAAATGCTCGAGCGGGGCGGTGCTCTTCGACCTGCTGGGCGACCGCGAAGCCGCGTCGTTCTTCGCCCGCATGGGGGCCGCCGGCTACGAGGAACGGGAGCGCGGCCACACCGGCAACTTCTTCAACGTCCTCTGGGCCCTGCCCGGCGTGGCTCGCTGCGGCCCGCTCACCACCGGCGCCTACATGAAGGAGCAGGCATGGTATTACGACCTGGCCCGCGGCTGGGACGGCCGCTTCGCCTACCAGGGATCGCCCGTCGGCGAGGAGGAGAACAACAACCACACCAAGTGGGACTGCACCGGGGCCTACCTCCTGAGCTATGCCCTGCCCCTCCGGAGCCTCGCCCTGACGGGCAAGCGGCCGTTCTCCGCTCCCCCGCTGACGGCCGCGGAAACGGATCAGGTGATCGCCGCAGGGCGTGAATACATCTCCGACACACACCGGCACGGCGAACGCTACGAGGGGCGAACCGGCGACGAGTTGCTCGCGGGCCTCGCCAGCTGGTCGCCCGCCGTCCGCAAGCGGTCGGCCCGCAGCCTGGCAGCCCTGGAAGGCGATTGGACGCCGAAGCTGCTCACGATGATCGCCGGCTCGGATCGCGACGCCCGCTACGGCGCGATCGAGGCCGTGGGCTTCCTCGGCCCCCGGGCCGATGCCGCCGGGCCGGTGCTTCGCGGCCTGCTCGAGGATGGCGACCCCTGGATCCAGACCCTGGCCTGCACGAGCCTGGCGGCGCTCGGCCCCGACGAGCGGAAGGCAAGCGTGGGAGCCTTGCTGCGCATGTCGGCGACGCCCAATCCGAATGACCCGCGGCACATGGCCCAGCGGGCCGCCAGCGAGGCCCTGTTCAGCCGGAGGAGCGGCGTCGTCTCCCAATCGCTCGACGGGGTGGACCGGGAACTGCTCTATCCCGCGATCCGTTCCATTCTGCACAACGAAGACGCCCACGCGCGGGGGCCGGTCGGCGACGTGTATGGCCGGCTGACCGACGACGACCTCGCCATCCTGATGCCCGACGTGGTCGCCGCGATCGAGAAACTCGCCCCCAGCAACGAGATGTTCGCCGACGGCATCCGCCTGGCCGGGCTCGACCTGCTCTCCCGCCTGCACGTACGCGAGGGGATGGCGCTCTGCGTCGCGGTGATCGAGCCCGACCGCTGGGGCCTGGGCCAGCGGCTGCCCCGGTGCCTCGACTCGCTGGCCCGATACGGCGGCCACGCCCGTGAGGTCGTGCCCCAGCTGCAGGACATCCGCCGGACGATCGCCGCCGGCCATCGCGGCGACCGGCCGAACGAAAACCTCATGCAACTCGACAAGGCGATCGCGGCGATCGAAGCCAGTACCGACATGCCCCGGCTCGTGTCGCGAGCCGACTTCAAGACCGCCCGCTGACGGGCCCGCGGGCCGAGCAGGCCGGCACGGATTCGGTTCGTGCCGATGCAGGCCGACAGATTCGCGGCCCTGGTCAGGGGCATCGTGGAACACAGGCAACGCCGCCGCTACGATATGGATGGCTTCCCCGCCGCCGGGGGAATCTCGTTGACGAGGCGTGGCATTCCACCATCGGGGACCGGGCGTCATGCGTGGCAACATCCGCCTCTGGGGCCGCCGCGGATTCTGGCTGGCCGCGTCGCTGACCGCGGTGATCCCCTCGATCAGGCCATCCCTCGCGACCGACGACGTCGTCGTCGAGCAGCCCGACACCACGCCCCGGCGTCGGAAACCAGCTCCCGCCGATCCTCCCAGCCCGCGCGGCCCCGGGTTCGTCGTCAGCCTGGCGAACGGGGATCGACTCACCGGGAGGATCGTCGCAACCGATGACACGCGACTCTCGTTCAGGCCCGATGTCGCCCGCGACGGGGAGCTCGACATCGCCCTGCCTCAGATCGCCCGCGTGGAGCGCAGCAAGCCGCAAGACCCCGTCGAGCCACGCGGCGATCGGGTCTATCCCCGGGCCGGGGGCATGCTCCAAGGAACGCTGGTTCGCGTTTCCCCCCGCACCCTCACACTCGACGTTCACCTCGTCGGGCAGGTGCAGCTGCCGCTCGCCGCGCTGGCGATGTTCGTTCGCGAGGGCCGCGAACTTCCCATCCGCACCGCGACCTCCGACCTCCACGAAGTCTTCCCCGCTGCGGGGGAGCCCCTGATCGGCGAGGCCGCCTTTACGGCCGGCGGCCTGACGGTCTCCCACCAGGGGGTGAACACCGAGATTCCACTCCGCACCGTGGAGGCCATCGCGTTCCCCATGCTTGAGCAACCGGAGCCGCCCGATCAGGTCAGTCCCCCGGGAGCCTGCGTGCTCAAACTGCTCAACGGCTGCGAGTTCGTCGGCACGTCCCCGCAGTTCGACCGCGATCAGATCACGGTGGCGATGACAGACGTGGGCCGCGTGGCGGTGCCACTCGCCCACATGGACAGGCTGAGCTTCGGCGCCCACGCGGCGGCATTCGGCGGCCCGAAGCGGGTCATCTTTTGGTCGGCCTGTGCCGACCGCGACGAGGAGGTGCGGCACATGGCCGACGCCCTTACCGCCGGCCTGCCCAAGGCCTGGAAACTCGACACCCCGGGGGATCATCCCGAACTGGCCGACTTGGAGGCCGATTTGACGAAGGCCGGCGTGCTCGTGGTGCCTGAAATGGAGGAGTTCAACGGGGAAAAACTGCCGGAGCCCGAGAAACTCGGGAAGGTTGTCCGAGCGTTTCTCGAGCGCGGCGGAACCGTGGTGCTGGCGGGGCTGGGTGACAAGCCGGCGGCCTACTGGAAGTCGGCGGGGCTGATCTCGTTGACAGCGAACAAGCGGGACAACGAGGCCGAGTTTCGACTGCTCAAAGGCAGCCCGCTTGCCGACGGGGTGGGCGACTCTTTCACCTCGGTGAACGCGACCCAGGTGTACGAGACCGACGACCCCCAGTTCGAGGCCGTGGCATCCCGCGACGGCGGCGGCGCCGCGGTGCTCGTCAAACGGGTCGGCCGGGGCACCATGGTCCTGCTGGGAATGGACTACTTCGCGACCAGCGACGCGGTGAATCGTCTGCTCGTGAATGCCGTCACCATCCAACGCGGTCAGCGCTGAGGCTGCGGCGTCAGCCCTCGGTCTCGTAGCCGGCCCGCGGCTCCCGTCCTAGTCGAGCCCTGCCGGCAGAGCGACGGCCGGCAGCGGCGGGCTGGTCGGCGCCTTCCCCACCCCACACGGCACCCGCGTCAGTTATCCGTGCCGGCCCGCGTGCAAAAGAGCCACGGCCGTGACGAACCACGGGGTGCTCCGCTGCCAGGTGCCGACCTACACACCCCTACCCTTCTTGCCTACGGCCGCGATCAGCCGCAGTCAATCACTTGATCTTCATGCCCTCGATGTAGTCGAGCAGGCTCGCGAACTGGGCCAGCGACAGATCGGCCACCAGCCCCTCGGGCATCACGCTCGTGGGCAGCTTCGACCGCTCCTCGATCGCCGGCTTCGCGACGCGGTGTTCCGCGCCCTGCGCGTCCCGCATCACAAGCAGGTCGGCTGCCTCGCTCGTCACGAAGCCCACGAGCGACTTGCCGTCTTCGAGCACCAGCGCCGTGGTGGCGAAACCCTGGGCGATCGACTTGTGCGGCAGCAGGATGCTCTCGGCCAGCTGCC
>Ga0164293_10006414_pt1 | contig 10010 bp, 6 predicted proteins | sample GEODES118metaG_FD_111487 | JGI IMG/M metagenome (GOLD analysis project Ga0164293, IMG submission 111487) | Eutrophic lake water microbial communities from Lake Mendota, Wisconsin, USA - GEODES118 metaG | ecosystem: Environmental > Aquatic > Freshwater > Lake | place: USA: Lake Mendota, Wisconsin...
CCCATACTGGACCTGCTTCGGTGTCCGCGGTGTCTGCTCCGACATGGCTTTCGTCCTGAATCTTGTGCCGTACTCGCAGAAGTGGAGCGAGCAGTCATTTCCGCGACCACCGCGCCTCGCTCGGGGAGCAAGCTGCCAAAAAACATGGGAATCGAGCTGCTCGATTCCCACTCTGAAAAATTCAGTCCGATTCTAGCCCAGACCTGCCAGGAACAGCAATTGTGCCCCGACCAGTTTGCGGCTCCGCCTGTCATCAACTGGAGTAACGGGATTTCAATTGCTCCCAATCCAGAACCAATTGCCCCCCCGCCTTTTCATGCTGCTTGGCCCAATTGGTGATGAGCTCCAAACAAGCATGGTCAATACTCTTCAATCTCTCCAAATCGACCTGCAACGGGATCGCGGGCGGCAACGACTCTAATGTGGAAGCCAGCACCGGAAGTTTGACAAACGTTGCTGCCCCTTCCAAGCCAAGTCGGGCCGACTTGCCATCGGGACTGAACTGGAGGTTTGGCTTGAGATCGGAAAACCGGTAAAGCAAACGACTGGCCGATAAGCCAACTCCCACCAGCACGCCGGTCAACAGATCGGTTAGCACGATCGTCACCACGGTCGCCAAGAAGACCAGCAACTCGCCCCAGCCAGCTTGCTTGAGCTTCTTGATTGACTTCAGATCGATCAGTTTGTAACCGGTATAAACCAGGATCGCTGCCAAACTGGAAGTTGGAATCATCCGCAGCAAGGGCGAAAAGAAGGCTACGAAAACCAGAATCCAGATCCCGTGCAGGACAGCCGACCAGCGGGATCCGCCACCGGCTTGGACGTTGGCCGAACTGCGGACAATCACTCCAGTCAGTGGCAGGGCCCCGAGCAAGCCGCAAATCGAGTTACCCACTCCTTGAGCGAACAACTCCTTGTCGTAATTCGTCCGCGGACCGCTGTGCAGCTGATCAACTGCCGTCGCACAAAGCAAAGTTTCGGCGCTGGCAATGCACGCGACCAAAATCGCCGCCTGGATGATGGCGCTCCAATTGATGGAGAAAAGCAGCGCGGGCTGAGCCAAAAACACTTCATCCCAGAGGCGATTGGGAACCTCGACAAACAAAACTGGTGTGAGCAAGAGCGCGGCAATTGCAGTTGCCAAAGTAACCGCCACCAAGGGGGCGGGCACCAGCCTCAGTTTCGGCCAAGGCAACATTTGCCAGAGAACGATTGTGGCAATGGTCAGTAGCCCCAACAGTCCCGCAAACATATGGTTGGAATCGTCTGCCAATAACTTTTCCAAGCCAGAGGCCGCACGATTTTGAGTTACTACCAGCTGACGTACGTCCCACTTCTCCAGGCTACTGGCCGCCGCTTGTAACTGTCCACGAAAACTCTCGATATCCGCCTGCATGACCTGAAGTTTCGCATCGTCCTTCGCCGCCGCCTCCGTATCGAGAACTTCTCGCGCGACGGCCGCAAACTCCTCGGCAATCAGCCTTTGCTCCGCAACCAACTGTTCCAAGTCGGATGGCGAAGATTGAGCCGGAATGTCCGGGTTGGCATTTGAGAATTGCGGAACCTCTTTGGCGATGTGTTCTCGCAGAGCCAATTGGCGACGATGGAGTTCGCCCATTTTTTTCAGCGAGGCGATCTCCTGTCGCCGCGTTTCGGGCTCATGCCATTTGCTAGGCCGTAACGCCTTTTGGATTGCTCCCGGAATTGCGATTAAATTGCTCAGCCCGCTCCCCTTGGGCTTGTCGTCCACCATCACATGGAACTGGGAGGCAAAGATCAGAATGCCGATTCCGGCTAACATTCCCTTGATTACCGCTGGAGAAACCGCCCGGAACCATTGGCCGAGCCGCAGAAACGCTGCCAGAATCTGCAAACCTCCGGCGAACAGCACAATCACCCCGAGCAACTCGATCCCAAATCTCTCGATCAGCTCGTAGACGACGACGGTCAAACCGGCCGCCGGTCCGCTGACTTGCAGCGGACTGCCTGCCAGAATTCCCACGATAATCCCGCCGACGATGCCGGTAATCAAGCCGGTGGCGACAGGCGCTCCCGAAGCAATGGCCACGCCCATGCAAAGCGGCAGGGCCACCAAAAAGACAACGACTGAAGCCAGAATGTCGCGGACTGAAAATTGGCCGCTACCTGAAGATAATTGCTTTGAATCCATAAACGGTTACCCTCTTTGTCAACTGCTCTCCTGAATCCGGCGCTCGCCCGGCCTGGATCTCCCCACCGGTCAGCCAACGCTCCCCATGACAGCTCCCCAGATGTCATCAGGAACAGATTAGATCGAAGGCAATTTCTCGGTAACTTTTTCAGATCGCCCTGACGTATCGCTCAAGGCCAGGAATTGAGAGGCCTCAGGATTGAAGGCAAAGACTCCGCCGGTCTCAAACTTGTAGACCCAGCCATGCACCTTGAGGGCTTGTCGGCTTGCAGCTGCGGCAACAGCCGGATGCGTTCGCAGATTTTCCAACTGCACCAACACATTCTCCTCGACAGTGGCAGTCAACCGCGCATCAGGGTCAGAAATATGACTGTAGTTTTCCTTCATGATGCGTGCCGTCGCATCGGCATGAGATAGCCAATTCCTGACTGCGGGCAACTCGGCGACGGCTTCGGGATTCAGCAAACCCTGCATCGCTCCGCAGTGAGAGTGCCCGCAGACGATGATGTCGCGCACCTTGAGCACACTGACCGCGTATTCAATCGTGGCGGCCTCACCCCCTTGAGAAGCCCCGTAGGGCGGAACGATGTTCCCCGCATTTCGCATGATGAAAAGCTCACCGGGGTCGGCTTGCATCATCAGGTTGGGGTCAATCCGCGAATCGGAGCAAGTGATGAACAGCGCCAGCGGATGCTGCCCTTTGGCCAACCGCTTAAACAAGCGTTCCTGAGAGGCGAAAATATTGTTCTGAAAATGATGTAAACCTTCGACCAGCTTTTGCATGGGATACGCTCCTGAACTGAATTTCCCGTCGAACCGGAGTGCCGGCAGAGACGATCTCCGCTGCAAACACCCTGAAACAAACAAGTCGAGGAGCGGCGCGCAGCGACACACCTCGGAACTCAGGAGCAAGATTTAACATCGCAGGGGCAAGGGTGCGGTTTCACAACAACGAATTCGTCCTCGTCCAACTTGGCCCACCCGGTGTCCAGCCAGACGCACAAACCGCAGATACCCGAAATCACGGGCATGCTCAAAACGCTCTAACCGGTTTTCTGTCCGGGAACAACTGTCCGTCTCCAAAAGCCATTCGCAAGCAGCTTCGGCTCGCTCTTCAGATTCGACCGCTCCGGCCAGGGCAAACGACCCCAAGCCGGAAACCAGCAGGAACACCAGGCACACGAACATCCTCAGGCCGGTTTCCCAACCCTTGTTCGAACTCGATGCTGGTCTCAGATAATGCACGAAGAAATCCAATCCAAAGAGAAAGCGGCGGTCGAATCGTCGCCGCTTGTGTTGGTACGTGTCTCCCGTATTGGCACGTGTTTTTAGCCCCGTCCAGGGATCGGGACCGGTCCGGCATCGTAATCTCCGAACTTGTACTCTGTCGGTCCGAGCCGGGTCGCGTCTTTAATGTAATCTTCCCACTTAATCCGTTTGCCAGTGTAACACGCATCCCGTCCCATCAACGCCATCATGGTGCTGTAAACCATGTAGTTACCGTTGTTGATTGGCTTTCCTTCGCGGATTGCCCGGAACAAGAACTGGTGTTCAACATCGTACATGCTCGGCTTGGGTCCGTTGTATTCCCAAGGACCGCTCTTGCCATTGGTCTGGAACTTGAGCACATGTGCGGTGCCTTCGGTTCCGAAGACGTGGTCATCAGTTTCATTGAAACAGCCATTCATCTGTCGGCAATAAGAGAAGCAGCGAACGCCCGATTCCCACTCAAAGCAACAGGCAAAATGGTCGTAAACGTTACCAAACTCGGCACCAGTCCGTTTTTGTCGACCGCCCACGCCATAGCAAACTGCGGGAGGCTGGTCGCCATTCAACCAGACCGCCTTGTCGAGGCTGTGGATGTGCTGCTCAGCCGTAATGTCGCCGGAAAGCCAAGCATAGTAGAGCCAATTCCGCATCTGGTATTCCACTTCGCTCCACTTCGGGTCGCGTCCCCGATGCCAGAGTTCGCTGGTCAGATAGTTTTCCTGAATATTGACTACGCGTCCGATCTCGCCGTCCATAATCCGGTTCATGACTTCGCGTACGGCCAAGTCGTATCGCCAGCACAACCCCGAGACAATATTCAGGTCACCGGCATTCTGGCAGGTTTCCAGAACCGACATTGCTCCGGGCACGTCCACCGCTACCGGCTTCTCGCAGAATACGTGCTTGCCCGCCTTGATTGCCGCTCGGAGCGATTCCGGCCGAAAATGCGGGGGCTGGCACAGCAACACCACGTCCACATCCGCAGCAATCAACTTGTCGTGGCAATCGAAGCCTTCAAAACAGGTGTCGTCGGTAACCTTGAGCCGTTCTCCCAATTGCCCTGCCAGGCCTTCCCGACAAATTTTAATGCGATCCCCAAAGGCATCGGCCAAAGCGGTAATCTGGACATTGGGGTCGGCGTTGGCAGCATTGATGGCCGCACCCGTACCGCGGCCGCCGCAGCCAACCAACCCTACTTTGATCACATCATCAACACTGTGATGCACGCCCCCGGCAGGCAAAGTGAGAGGAGAGCTGACACTGGCAACAGCTGCCGCCGCTGCTGTCCGCTTGAGGAAGCTGCGCCGATTCGCAGGGACCATCTTGTTTTGACTCATTGCAATGAATTCCAGAACAAACAAGGAAGCTGAAGAAGAGCCGGGCCTCGCAAAACCATTGTTTCGGTCACCCGCCAACACGTCTCAATCATAAATCGCCCGCGACTGGCATGACAACCAGAGAAGTGGATGAAAAGCAGAAACTTGCCCGACTTCCTGGACTCGGAATTTTACCAATCTCCACTCCGATTCGGCCAGATTTCAAGCGTGCGGCCTCAATGCCAACTTCGTGCCATCAATCTCGCAGCTTTTGCATGTATTCGACAAACTCTTCATCCAGTTCGGCCAAGCGCTTGCCTATCGCCGACTCAAACTCCGAGACCCGCGTCTCGGCCTCGTCCGTCCGCAGCGGCAGCTTGCCGCGCAATTTCTCGAGGTAGGCCACATACTCCTTGCTGTACTTATTGAGCAGAAAATAATTCAGCGCCCACGCCTCGGCATACCGCGCCAACCCCAGTTTCGGATCCCGAAACTCGAGGTCCTCGATCAAAAGCTTTCGCAAAGACTCCCCGCCCACTGCACGCTGCGGGAGATTCTCGCGAAACGCCAGTAGCCGCACGTGATTCACTTGCCCGATCGTTCGCCAACCCTTGGGATTGTTGAGGTCCGGAGTCTCAAAAAACATGGCCAAACCCTCGTTCACCCACAACGGCGTGTCGGCCAAACGAGTTTGCATCCCCATGTTGAACATCAGCTGGTGCGTGCCTTCATGAACAACCGTGGCCACCATTGGCAAGGCATTGGGATTGGCCAGGATCTCTTGAATTTTCCGATCGTTGTCAGGCTTGCTTCCCCCGCCTTGAAATCCTTTCGTCAGATCATACAGCGTCACCCGATTGGTCATCAGGTTGTAATACGCAACCATCGCTCCCGGGTCCTGGCCCAGCTCTCGCCGCACGTGAGCTGAGTATTCCTCGAAGCTGGCAAACACGACGACCACCAGAGGAAATCCCGGCTCATCCAGTTTGAACTTTCGCTTCCGCTCCCAATAACCAGTGAACCCGCGATAAAGCTGCTCGTACAATCCGCCCAGCCACTGGGCATAAGCTCGCTCCGTGTTGTACGCGATGATGAAGTGATCAGTTTCGTGAAAGCGAAAGCCCGGCAGCTCTTCCTCAAGTCGCCGCAGCTGCTCTTTCTGGCTGATTGGCTCCACTACCGCAGCACTTCGCTCACGGGAAACCACTTGGTCCGCCTTGAGGATCCACAGCCGGCCATCGTCGGCCTGAAAAAGCAGACTATCATCAGCCGCTTCCACGAGAACATTCCCATTCAACCGGCGGTTTGCCTCTCCGGCTTCAGGGCGAATCACCAATTCATCGCCCAACCCACACAGCGGCCAGGCCCACATCGCGCCCATCACAACTGCCCAGCCGAGCAGGTAACTCATCCGCGCATTCCTCAAACAAAAGCTGCAAGTCATGCCTGTTCGGAAAATACGCTGGCCGATCTTGTTGATTTCCGAAACCATGTAGCCCGTCTCGTTTCCCTTGCCTACTTGTTGCAATAGCGCACTTACCCTGCACGCCCGGCTAATCAACTCGAATGCAATTCACTTTTGCCGAAACCAGATTCGCCCCAAGCCGATTCCCAACAGCCCAAACAAACCCGCAACCAGCAGGCTGGTCGCCGCTGCCAACTCATCAACACCCGCGTGCAACCAGCCGAGCAGTTGCCGAGGGAGTGTGTCGATTCCCGGGGCCACGACCATTTGCTGTGCGGACAAGTCTCCCAAGACAATCACCACCAGGAGCAGCCAGACCCCCGCCAGCCGCTGCCAATTCGCGCCGATCAAAATTGAACCAAATGTTTCGCGCGGCATGGCTCCCTGTACGGCCGCCGCTTCTTCCAGCTCCGGTGAAGTCATTCTCAGGACCAAAAAAACCAGCAACCCGGCCAGCGGCCAGCAAAATAAAGCACTCGCCAGAACGGGCAACAGGATTGTACGGTCGGCTAACCACCAAGCCCATGGAAATTCCATTAGATTCCAGGTCCTCGCTACGATTGCGCCGCAAATCGGCCCTGGCATCCCCAGCGTCACGGCCACACTGCCAAAGAATGCACAGGCTCCCCATCCGCCGCGACGAGCCAGGCCGACGGCGGCAATCGCTAAAACCAGCAACAAACTGGCCGCGCAAATCCCAATTGCCAAGCTCCAGGCAAACTCCGCCTGACTCGCTCCCCAACCCCGCGCCAGACTCGCCAACAAGTCCCTCCCGGTCCACTCCGCCTGCGGCTCTCCTTCGACCGCCCGCACCCGCAACCCGCAACGAAATATCAGGCTCGCCAAGGGCACGACCAAAACCAGCCCGAAGATCGCACCGCTCACCCAACCGCTCCCGCGCTGATTGCTTGCGCGACGCCAGCCATCCCAATGTTCACCGGACCATTGCCACCGATGAATGCCGGCCACCACCAAGCCAGCCACCGACGCCAGGCCGAGAACGCTCACAATGTACAACCGCAGACTCAAAGCCTGCTCTCCCTCCGGCCAGAGAGCCAGCAACTGGTCAAACTGCCCCAAGGCAAAGCCCAAATATACCTGCTCCGCTACCGTGCCAATCCGATAGATATCGGTCACGGCAATCTCTCGGCTGGTGGTCAGCAGACTCCAACCAAATGCCAAACAGAATGCCGGCCAAAGCCTCGGCAGCGACACGCTCCAAAAGACACTCGTCGGACTCGCGTCCACCAAAGCCTGCTCCTCGGCAACCCGACCTGAGGTGATCAAAAACAGCAGCACGATCACCGCTGCGGGAGCAACGCCCGCCACTCCGTGCACCCAAATTGCGGCGAGCCAATTTGGCAAAGCCATTTGTAACGGAGTACTTCCGAACGCAGTCCACCAACCCAAGCGGCCAAACAGGGAATCCCAAGCGGACAACTGCCAATAGATCGGAAGCAGCAGGGCAAAAAACAGCCCACCCCAGGTGATACCGCGGCATCCACGCGAGTAAACGGCCCAAGCCCACCAACCACCCAAGCCGACCGAGATTACTCCCGCTCCCAAGCCCAAGGTCAGGGTTGCAACCAGGGCCATCCGTTCAACGTGGGAACTACCCCAGAGAAACCAAAGCAAAACGACAGAGCTGGCAATCGCCAACCAAACTGCCGGGGTGAATCGATTTGCACTGTGGAAAGTCATCTCAATCGTCTGGCGCGTCTTACGCGTTCACCTGTTTGCACTGACTCCAACCAAGCATCCCCCAAAGCCCGTGAACTGGGCTTGCCGCACATTTCTGCCTGCCATGGTTTCAGACAAATCCGGAAGCGACTCGCTGAATCAGCGGCCGGTTGTCAATTGCTTACTTTAACGTCAAGACACACTCTCTGCTCGGCAGGGCCCGAGAACTTTGAGGCCAAAGCAACAATGAGGTGCTGTCGATTTACCAACGCGCCTGATGGCGAATTATCTTGAGCCGCCAAAGACAAGCGACCTGATGGCATGGCAGTTTGAACAATCCACGGTGCAAACATGGGCCATGCAATGCCCCGGCAGCGTGACATTCGGGCAGATGCTCAGGCTGCTTTGCGATTCGTGCGTGCCGCGTATCCGGCAATCGAAGTCCGGCCTTCAACCCAATCCTGAGCCGTTTGATTTGCTTCATCCAACGCCGACTGCAAGCGAACTTGATTCAATTCCAACTGTTCGCGGCTGATGCTTGCGGGCAACCAAAGTTTCGGTCCGAACAGGACCCTGACCTGACCAAACGGTTTGGGGATGGGTGCTTGATCCCAAGTTTTCAATCGCCAGCAAGAACGCACTCCCACGCCCACCGGAATCACCGGGATCTGCAGTTTGGCTCCCAGGTAGGCTGCCCCCTGCGACATTTGCCGCCGCGGGCCACGGGGGCCATCAGGTGTCATTACGATCGAATTTTCTCGAGCCGATTGAACCAGCTGACGCACAGCTCCGGTCCCGCCGCGGGTGGAACTGCCTCGCGCAGTCTTGTAACCAAGTCCCAGCGCGATCTGGTTCATCCACTCCCCGTCGCGATGTTGACTGATCAGGAGAGTCAGGTTGCTATGGGCCCATTTGGGGCAAAGAGCCGCCAAAAACTCATGCCAGAAGATGTACAGGGCCGGAGACTCTAGATGCCCTTTGGCAGGGTCGCATGGTTCAGCCAGAAACCCGACCTGATAGTTCTGCAACCGCGCCAGCTGCGGCCAAGCCATGGCGATCAGCCGCCCGACAGTCCGCTGCTTCCAATTTGCCGTTTGCTGATTCCCGTTTCCGTCGCGACTCATTCGCCCTGCTCAATCCTGGTCCATCGATCACAACCGTTTGCCCAACTCACCACGCACCTGTCCAGGTTCCGGTAAAGGCCAATTCAGCGGGGCCGGTCATGTAAACGACATTGGTCGCCTCATCCCATTCCAATTCCAGCGTGCCGCCCAACAAATGGTTCTTAATCTGCCGCTCGGTTCGCCCGGAAAGCACTCCGGCCACACAAACAGCACTCGCCCCGGTGCCACACGCTTGAGTTTCTCCCGACCCGCGCTCCCAAGTTCGCTGGCGCACCTCCGATGGAGATACAACCTGCACAAATTCGACATTCACACGTTTGGGAAAATAATCCGACGTCTCTATTCGTGGCCCCCAGCCTAACACCAGTTCATCCGTCAACTCCGGAACGAAGACGATGCAGTGCGGATTTCCCATCGAAACGCTGCAAACGTTGAAGGTACGTCCAAATACGGTCAAGGGTTGGTCGACCACCGGCGAAACTGGAAACGTGGATGGGATTCGCGACGCCTCCAGAATCGGGTTGCCCATATTCACCCGGACCGCCGACACCGTACCGTTTTCGGCCCGAACATCCAATCCCAAGATTCCGGCGCCGGTCTCAATTTCCAACCGTGTTTTGCGGCAAATCCCCAAGTCATAAACGAGTTTCGCAACGCAACGAATCCCGTTTCCGCACATTTCCGCTTCGCTGCCGTCGGCGTTAAACATCCGCATCCGGGCATCGGCCCGGCTGCTGGGAGTGACCAAAATCAGCCCGTCGCCGCCGATGCCTTTATGTCGGTCAGCCAAAATCCGGGCCAAGGCATCAGGCCGCTCCGGCTCGTCCTGATGAAAGCAGTCGAGGTAAACGTAGTCATTTCCAGCGCCGTGCAGCTTGTAAAAGGGAAGCTGTTTCATGATTTGGTCGATTTCTATGCTTTGGTCGATTTCAGCCGTGCAAGGCTCAAAGATTGGCAGGAGCGCCCCGAATTCGGTCAAGTGACTC
>Ga0164293_10006415_pt1 | contig 10010 bp, 9 predicted proteins | sample GEODES118metaG_FD_111487 | JGI IMG/M metagenome (GOLD analysis project Ga0164293, IMG submission 111487) | Eutrophic lake water microbial communities from Lake Mendota, Wisconsin, USA - GEODES118 metaG | ecosystem: Environmental > Aquatic > Freshwater > Lake | place: USA: Lake Mendota, Wisconsin...
GTATGAAAAATTTCGTAAGGTATAGAAGCCAGTTTCCAGTTGCCATAGCCACATCCAAGGAGTGGATGTTTGATAGCGTAGTCAATGGCGTTTTTCCATAAACGAAGCCTACTATTTTCTTCACTTGCTACCGTAATATCTCCAATTCTTTTTGTCACCGTTCCGTATCCGCCTTGTGTATCTTGCATTTGTACGGCGGTATCTAAAAATAAATTGGCGATAAAATAGCCAATGACAACGGGTATAATTAAGTATGCAATTTGTGAAAGGATCGCTTTTTTATTTTCTTTGCTCTTAAAGTAAAGGGTAGTAGCAATAAATATAATGGCTATAATAAGTAACCCTACATAGGTAGACCTGGTATTTAAAATAAGTAGCCCTGTTACACCCATTACAAGTACAAAAGCGGCGAGTAGTTTGCCTAGTGATTTATTGTTAATAATGAGCCAGAGTACAAAGGGAAATTTTATGAGAAGGGCTGCTGCCATTACGTTTTTATTGCCGTGGTTGCCCCTTAAATTAATAATGTTTTCATCGAGACCCATGGTGGTGAGGTTACTCGAAAAAGTTTTTAATAAAACAAGCGAATCGTAAAGTAGTACAAACGCCATGATGACTGAAACGCCCGTTAATAAGGCAGGTAGCGGTTGCTTGTAAAATAAAATGGAGAGTACAATAAATACTAAATAAGTGGTAATGAGCCTGGCGCCAGTAACCAATGTTTCGGTGGGGTTAATGGCATAGAAATAGGAGAGTGCAGCCCAGGCCACTAAAAAAGTAAATACAATGGTAAACTTATACTTAAAAATGCCCTGTATTGCAGTTGTATAGTGTTGACGGTGCATTCCTATAAAAGCAATGCCTAATAAATCTATACAGCTGGTGTATAGCCATTGCGGCCCCATAACATCTGACGCACCTAAATCTGGTATAAAATGTACGAGTAAATAGAGGCCGGCAAAAATGGTAGGCATTATAGGCGTTTGTACTTTGGTATTCATAGTTACAAATATCTATATAAAATTGTTAGGTTTTACTATTATCAAATTCAATTTGAACCAGGCACCAATTTGCAATATAGTTGGCTTGGGCTACTGGGATAAAAGGTAGCTTCACAACATCGCCAGCTGAATGTAGCCGAAGGGTGCATAGATTGTGCGATCTTAAAAAGGGGCTTGTTTGAATTTCTACCTGCTGTACATTTTTAAAATTCAAAATGGTTTGTTCACGGCCCCAAACCCCTTTAATTACTTGAATACTGTTTTGGTGAAACCAAAAGGTATAATTGTATTGAAGGATAATATTTGTAATTGTAAAATAAATTAAAATGGTAAGTGGAACGAATGCAAGCCATGGTGATTTAAAGTAAACAACTACGCCAGCAATAATGGATAGGGGCGCAACGTAAACAATGGTATTGCGCCATTTGTAAGTCTTATCAATACCATTAGGCGGTGCTATTTGTGAGGGCCAAATACCCTGATAGATAGAACTTATTTGAGCAAGCAAGCGCTCCCCCATAATAGGGATCCTTAACCACTGCTTATCGGTTGTTAGCTTTTCACTGGTCATAAAAAACCGTAAAATCTGAATCCCTAAAATCCGTTGGAACAACGTGTTTTTCCAAGAAATTAGTTGAATATTTTCTTTTATTAGTAGTTTTTTTTGTGTTTGCAGAAATCCCCACTGTGTTTCAAAACCCTTTTCTGAAATTTTTAATTTCATATTATAGTACCGGATTAGTACTCTAATAAAAGAAACAATAAAAGTAATAGTAAGTACCGTTACTGTAAAAGCCAATATGATATTGGTGGTATAAGCAATTTTATTTGCCTCCTCATTTATTTTTTCAGTTGCATCGATGCCAAATAAATTTCGGACATCATCCGTTTTAGTAAGTAAATAAGCAACTATCAGTAAAAAAGTTTTGACATGGTTTTCTGAAATTGAAAGCTTTAGGATATCCCAAAACCGAATACCTAGAATTGTTTCTGGCTCAGTAGCGGTTGAAGTATCCGCTACAACTGGACCTTTTTTTAAAAGCTCTTGTAGTGCATAAGCTTTTTCCTGGTCAATGGCTTTAATTTCTACTTCGGTACCTTCGTCTCCTGCGGTTTCTATTTTTAATTCGCAGGTTTCTGTAAACCGGTGCAAATAGCCCTGAACAGCATTTACTGATTGTATTTTGTTAATGGGGATATTGATAATTTTTCTGGTAAACAAGCCTTTTAAAACAATAAGTTCGTTTCCTTTTACAAATACTCTAAATCTAAAATACTGAATCACATAGGGAATCGATGCAAATAAAATAAAGCCAAGAATGATTAGGATAAAATAGCCCATTCCTAATTGAGCTATTCCTTTTTCTTTTTTGAGAAATTTGCCACCAATAAAAATCAATAAAAATGCCCAAGACTGGTTAATCACTTTCCCAATGATGAACAAAAATGCATAAGGAGAAAGTTTTTGTGGCGTATACCAATCAAATTGCTTGTCTTGCATGTTCCTTTATTTTTTCGGCGTCTTCTAATGATAAACCGTTAATGCTTATATCTCTTTGATGACTTGCGGCTGTCATAAAGCGCAGTGATGCAAGATTGTATCTGAGACCAACAGGACCCGTTTTTAAAATGCAGTGTTGAACTTTTGCAAACGGAACAATATGCGTACGCTGAAATAGCCATCCTTTTTTAAAAATGATGTCTTTATCTCTTAATGCCCAAGACCTGTTTTTAAATCCAATTTCGATAGAGGCTATAACAAGTGCTATACTGCTCATGAATACAAAGACAGCTAGGGTAATAATCCAAGCTTTCTGGATTTTTTCATTTGTGATAAAGATAAGTACAGTAAGTCCGGTGATGAACAAATATGCAATAGTCCAGTTAAACCATAATACTTTTTTGTAATCCGGCTCTATGCGTTGTAAAGGGATTTCTTGGTATTGTGGGATAGCTGCAATGGGGATGAGTGGATTATTATATTCCATATATATGAAAATACAAAAACATCAATAACTAAATCGTATGTTTACACATTTCTCTATAACATCTTAAAGGGCTACATGTCTAAACTAGGAGTTGCGAATAAATTTGTTGATGTTTCAGACTATGGAAGGCCTGTTGCTACATTGATTGCGAAAGCGCTTAAAAATACGCGCGTAACAGCCATTCATGTCACCTTGCTTTTTGGTATTTCTGGCATTTTAGCCATTGTTTTCATGAGTAAAGCTCAGTTTTGGTTGGCTGGCTTTTTTTTAATTTTGAAATCCATACTCGACGCTGCCGATGGTCAATTGGCAAGGTTTAAAAATGAGCCATCGTATGGTGGCCGCTATTTGGATTCTATATTCGATAGTTTTTTAAACCTTGCACTCATTTTTTCAATTGCGGTATATACAGGTACAAATACAGGGTTGGCACTACTTGCTTATATGTGCATGCAAACGCAGGGGACGGTGTACAATTATTACCATGTTATATTTAGGCATACAACAGATGGTGAAATCACCAGCCAAATTTTTGAAGATCAAGTACCTGAAGCTTATGTGGGTGAAAGTCAGGCCAGTGTTAATGTATTATTTAAGCTATTTAGGATGTTGTATCGACCATTTGATGAATTAGTATACGCACTTGATCCGCGCGCCCAATATGCAACCGTATTTCCTAAATGGTTTATGTTTTTGGTGTCGTTTTATGGACTTGGGTTTCAATTACTGCTAATGGCGGTTTTTATGGCTGCCGGTTGGATAGGTTTCATTATTCCCTTTTTTATTGGTTATTCTGTGCTGATTCCTGTGTTTGTTGCGATTAGAAGGTTGTATTTGCAGTAAATAGGGTAAAGGCCTGTTAAATCCCCGTATTTCAAGCAATTTTACCATAATTGTACTTAAATACGTACATAATATTGTACATTTACATTCTAAATTTTTAATTCTATGCAAGCTGTATCAATATCGCAATTAAGAAGTAACATGAAAAAGTATCTGGATGACATTTGTAAATCGTCGGATACAATCATCGTTTCACGTCAGACTGAGGAAGCTGTTGTTATGATATCATTGAAAGAATATAATTCCTTAACTGAAACAGGGCATTTGTTGTCTACTGCTGCAAACAGAGATCGGTTAAGGGAGTCTATTGATCAGTTGGAGAATCAGAAAACACGAACCTTTGATTTGTAAAACATGAATTTTGAATTTACTATAAATGCTTGGGAAGACTTTGAATATTGGATGGAGACTGATATTGATACAGTCAATAAAATAAAAGACTTATTAAAAGAAATTAGAAAAACGCCATTTAAAGGTTTAGGAAAACCCGAGCCGTTGAAATTTAATTTAAAAGGATATTGGTCTAGGAGAATTGCTGGTGAGCACCGATTGGTATATAAAGTTGATGGGAAGAAAGGCGTTGACCAAAAATGTTATATTCTTCAATGCAGATTTCATTACGACAAATAAATAACTTTAATTATTATGATACATTGGAAAAACAACGAAGCCCCTCAGCCCCCTTATATTGCTTCTATATTTAACTACTACTTGTCAGACAATTTAGATGGATATGCAGCGTATGATGATTTAACATTAGCGCTTGCAAAGCAAATGCCTGGATATTTAGGCTATGAAAGTTTTAAGCACGATGGAAGAGGCGCTTTTATTAGTTATTGGAAAGATATGGACGCCGTTCGTGCATGGGCGAGTGAGCCACAACATATTGAAGCAAAAAAAATAGGGAAGTCACATTGGTACAAATACTATCACAGTATTATCGCAGAAGTTAAAACGATGCATGTACATGGGGGATAGGATTAGTTATTCATATGTGGTATAAAAAAAAGTCCTGATTCAATCAGGACTTTCAAGCTCAAAAAACCTATACAGAAAAAATTATTCTTCTTAGAACTTATCAGGTAATGTTAAAAATGGAGTTTTGCCATCAGTGATAATTAGCTTGCTATTATTGCTATTCGATAAAGCTCTGAATGCCTCTATTTGACGCAGCTTTAAAATGGTTGGCGTAAGTGTTTTATTGATGGTGTCATTAGCTAGGCGAGTTGCAATTGCTTCTATACCCATTGCGTTTGCCTTTCCCTCCGCTTCAATTTCAAACATACGTTTTCTTGCTTCCGCCTGAATAATTGCAGCATTCTTTTCTCCTTCTGCCTGAATACGAGCAATTTCTTTTTTTCCTTCTGCTTCAATAATTCTTCGCTCTGCATCTCTTTTTTCTCTCTCTTTTACAAATTCCATACGTTGAGCTTCTTGCTCTGCTTGAAGTTTTTCCTCAATAGTACGCGCTAATCCACCAGGAAGCGTGATACTCTTGAGTAACACATTGTCAATTACAAATCCTTTTGGGTCAAGAATATCTACCATTTGTTTGCGGATAGCGCTCTCAATTATTGCGCGCTCTCCGCTATGCATGTCTTTTGCAAGAAACTTTGCTGTAATATCAGCAGCAGAAGAACGGAAAACAGGTAGAATCACTTCTGATTCATAATTCAATCCAATTCCTTGTACAATTTTTGGTGCTGCCTCAGGTTTAATTCTATATAAAATGGATATTTCTGAACGTATGGTAAGACCCTCTTTTGAAGGAAGATCTGGCTTAACTTCAATATTCATTGTGCGAGTGGGTACTTTCAAAATTTTAGTGGTTAAAACGTTGTAACCCTTAGGACCTTGTTCAACATACTGGGGGTCAATTTTTCCAAGACGTCTTTTTACCCCAACCTCACCTTGTCTTATGATTGTGCAAGCTTGTAGTAACATTGTAAACAATACCGTTGTTAGAATATAGTTTTTCATATGTAAATTATTTATGCAAAAATACTGCGACTCGAAAAAATAATGATGTAACAGGAATGTGGGAATCAATCGATTAACAAAAAATTAACGAACGTTAGTTAATTAGTACTGCCGTTTTGAACGAAGTGAAAAACGTATTTTATGTAACAGGACTGTCGGCTTCATTTCATTTCGCCGACTTCCCTATACTTCTACGAGGGGTTTACCCAAACCCTTTCAACTAAATGCTTCGCATTTCGTTGGGTTTTTATCTATGTCCGCGTTTGTGAGCAAGCTCACACCGCTTCCATAAATAAAAACCCCGTCACTTTCGTGACAGGGTTTGTGCCCTTTGCTGGGATGAGTTCGATTGAAATTAAGGCGGAATTGAATGATATGATACAAGAAATAAATACAAAATAGCAGTCCCTAGCCAACATGGGAGCCAGTTTGGAAGAATTTGCAGTTGATGTTAGGGCGATTTTGGAGCTGACAATTAATAGTAGTCATTATGAGCAAATGGTATTGAATTCCGCGAACTGCAGGGATGACAATGCACAGTATTGGCAATCAGGCCTCGCTTCAATGTTTTTTCGGAAATAACAATTATTCTCCTGAATAACATATGAATAAAATAAGTCGGCTTTAGTGGCCTACTCATTTGTGTGTGAAGTGATTTTCAAATATGCTAATAAAAATAGAATATAAACTGTCGTTGACCACTCCATAGCGTTTTTAATTGTGCCCCCTTTTATGTTGATTATCAATGCTAAAAATGGTCAAATAAGAGTGATTTAGCCCGGTCAATATGTGCGTTTTGTCCGTAGTAAGAACTTTGAAAGGAATAAATTTCTAAAAACTACCATTTGTTAGTAATTTTGTATCAGAATAATATTATATGTCATTTTTATCATATTTAGGTATAGAAACTTCAGTAATTCACGCAAACTTAAATTCAACGGATTTAATCAATTTGGCAATAGAAACGGATAAGAGTGCAAGCATTGCAGATTCAGGAGCTTTAATTGTTTATTCTGGTGCAAAAACAGGTCGTAGTCCAAAGGATAAGCGTATTGTTTTAGAACAAAGTACAAAGGATAATATAAATTGGGGAGATGTGAATCAGCCAATTGATCCCTCATGCTTTGAGCAATCAAAAAAAAATGCTATTGATTTTTTGAACAGTTGCAATGAAGTTTATGTTGTCGATGGCTTTGCTGTTTGGGATGAAGAAATTAGAATTAAAATCAGAATTATATGTACAAGAGCTTACCATGCTTTGTACATGTATAACATGCTTATAAGACCGACAGAACAGGAATTAGCTTCATTTGGAAAACCAGATTATGTTATTTATAATGTAGGTGAAACCGCAGCAGATTTATCAATTAAGGGTATAACTTCAACTACTTCTATTCAAATCTCTTTTGAACAAAAAGAGATCTTAATTTTTGGGACAGAATATGCCGGAGAAATGAAAAAAGCAATATTTTCTTTGCTTAATTATATAATGCCTTTAGAAAATAAATTATCAATGCATTGCTCAGCAAATGAGTCTAGTGATGGGAACGTTAGTTTATTTTTTGGTTTGAGTGGTACAGGAAAAACAACATTGTCTGCAGATGCAACTAGAAGATTAATAGGTGATGATGAACATATTTGGAGTGAAAATGGTATTTCTAATATTGAAGGCGGATGTTATGCAAAGGTAATTAACTTAGAGCTTGAAAAGGAGCCAGAAATATACAAAGCAATAAAAAAAGGGACTGTTTTAGAAAATGTGGTATTTGATGTGAATTCTAAAAAAGTTGATTATACCAATAAAACAATAACTGAAAATACTAGGGCAGCTTATCCAATCGAGTTTATTCAAAATGCAAAAAATCCATGTGTTGCTGGACATCCAAATAATATTATATTTTTGACATGTGATGCTTTTGGGGTACTACCACCAATCAGTAGATTAAATGCTGAGCAAGCTAAGTATCACTTTATTAGTGGATATACTGCTAAAGTTGCTGGTACAGAAATGGGAGTAACTGAACCTGTGGCTACTTTTTCATCATGTTTTGGCGCTGCATTTATGGTTTGGGAATCGTCAGTCTATGCAAACTTATTAGCTGATAAAATCAAACAACATAACACAAAAGTATGGTTAATAAATACAGGCTGGGTAGGAGGTGGTTATGGAGTTGGGAATAGAATTGATTTAGCTTATACTAGAGCTATAATCGCTGCTATTCATGGGAATCAATTTGAGGATATTGTTTTCACAAGGTTTGAATTTTTTGATATAGAAATACCTACATTTTGCCCAAATGTGCCAACAAATATTTTAAATCCTATTGAAGCTTGGCCAGATGCGAATGCTTATATTCAACAAGCTAAAAAATTAAAAGATCTTTTTGATAAAAATAGTTTAAAGTAAAGAAAATGCAGCATGGAAAAATCGAGAATTGACTTACCAATTGGAATAACACTTGATCGTTTTATTAAAAGTAATCAAAGTCAATATCCAACAGCTGCAGGTGAATTATCTCAGTTGCTAAGAGATATTGCCTTAGCGTCAAAAGTTGTAAATAGGGAAATAAATAAAGCTGGGTTGATTGATATTATGGGAAATGTAGGTGCAATGAATTCCGGTGGTGACCATCAGCAAAAATTAGATTTATTAGCTAATACTAGATTTACAAGAGCATTATCAAAAGGAGGAGAAGTTTGTGGTATTGCTTCAGAAGAAACAGAACATTTCATTGATTTAGAAAATAATGGCAAATATCTTGTCACAATAGATCCCCTTGACGGATCTAGTAATATTGATGTTGATGTTTCAATCGGTACAATTTTTTCTGTTTATAAAAAACAAACTGACAAAGATGAACCGCTTTGCGAGTCGGATTTTTTACAAAAAGGAAAAGCTCAAATTGCTGCAGGTTATATTTTATATGGTCCGTCCACTATGTTAGTTTTCTCAACAGGAAATGGAGTAAATGGATTTACATATGAGAGCACTCTTGGAGAATATGTGTTATCTCATCCGTCCATGTTGTTTAATAGTGTAAATACCTATTATTCAATTAATGAGGGACTGAGTTTTGATTTTATTGACAATGGAATATTAAACTATATTAATGATTGTAAACAAAAAAGGATGTCTGCAAGGTACATTGGGTCATTAGTTGCTGATTTTCATCGAAATTTGCTAAAAGGAGGGATTTTTCTATATCCTAGAACCAATAAAAATCCAAATGGCAAATTGCGATTACTATTTGAGGCAAATGCATTGGCCTTTATTGCTGAACAAGCAGGAGGTTGTGCTATTTCAAACACTGAATCAATTTTAGATATCCAGCCAAGAAGTATTCATGAAACCGTTCCATTTTATACAGGACCCAACGAAATGATAACAGAATTGCAAAAGCACTTAATCATATAAAAAGGAGATGTAAATTGTATTTCTTCCCCAACAACTGTACTTTGGTTGACTTGCTTTGTGGAATTCATCAAAAACAGATTTTGTTTCATGGCATAAACATAATCTATGTTCGGCTCTGAGTCATGAAAATACCTCCTGTATTTGGTTCAAATCGGTTGATTTCTTTTTCTTCTATATTTTCTCGGAATTGCTAGAAACAGATTTATTGTTAGCCTCATCTATTTTTGCTGTAGGTCGTATTCTAGCATTGCTGAGTTTGAAGTTAAATTCTTGATTGATTTAAGATTTTTCGATGTAGCCACCTTAGGAGCCAGTTTGGAAGAATTTGCAGTTGATATTAGGGCGATTTTAGAGCTGACAATTAATAGTAAGTAATGAGGCGCCATTGTTATTGAGGTAAGCTAACATCATCAGGATTCATAACCCTGAGGTCCCGGGTTCAAATCCCGGTCTCGCTAGATGAAGATACAGGACTGTCGGCTCAATACTTTCGCCGACTTCCTTATACTTCTACGAGGGGCCTACACAAACCCTTACAGGACTGCTGTTTTTCACTTCGTTCAAAACGTCTTTTTAAAACAGGACTGCCGTTTTTCACTTCGTTCAAAACGTCTTCCTAAAAGGCGGGTTTACCCAAACCCTTTCAACTAAATGCTACGCATTTCGTTGGGTTTTTTGCTTCTCATCTGTTTACAAAAGCAAGCTTTTGACACAGCCTCAAAACAAAAAACCCTGTCACTTTCGTGACAGGGTTTGTGCCCAGAACAGGAATCGAACCTGCAC
>Ga0164293_10006416_pt1 | contig 10010 bp, 8 predicted proteins | sample GEODES118metaG_FD_111487 | JGI IMG/M metagenome (GOLD analysis project Ga0164293, IMG submission 111487) | Eutrophic lake water microbial communities from Lake Mendota, Wisconsin, USA - GEODES118 metaG | ecosystem: Environmental > Aquatic > Freshwater > Lake | place: USA: Lake Mendota, Wisconsin...
AGTCTGATGATGATGAAAACGAGCCTGTTGAGGGACTCATCCTTGGCTTTAGAGCCCAATCCTGGCCAAAGGCAGCTTTGCTGATCTCAGCGACTTCTCAACCCCCTGTTGCCCAGAGGCTCCTTAGGACCCGATGAACACCCGCCGTCCGGTGATTCGGAACGCCTCCATACCGTCATCAGCAACACCCTTGGGGCCTTGGGGCATCCGCAACACAGACAGAGCGGGCCCCGCGAGGTGGACGATCTCCGAACTGCCCGGCAACACAGTGGAAGCCCTGCAACGGCGCAGCAGAGGTGTTGAACGATCCCGCTATGGATCAAGGACACACCGGCCGTCGATGGAATAATCAAAGGTCAAGTCGCGCAGCTGATCCCATTTCCCCGGATTCCAGCCCCAACCCCGAAAGCCCCGCCGCTGCCCCTGCCGACGTTCACCTGTCGGCAGCAATCGGACTGGACTGGCTTGATCTTCCACGGGCGGATGGTCCATCCCAGGCCGTGCAGCGGGCCACCCCAGCAGCTGGGGAATCCCTGGAGATCCCTGGCCCGGTCTGGCGGCAGCTCGCTCGCCACCGCCTGCTGCTGCCGATGATCCGCCAACTCGTGCTGAGCGAGGCCGTGGCGGGGATCTCCCTGACGGAGGAGGAAAGCGCGGGAGCCCAACAGGCCTGGGCCGGCCAGAACGGCATCCGCTCCCAGGAGGAACTGCTCCAGCACCTCCGACGTCACGGAATGGTGGAGGCAGATGCCTTCTGGCAGGCCGAGCTGCCCGTGCGGGTGGCCCACCATTGCCGCGAGCACTTCGCCCACCGCGCCGAACAGCGGTTCCTGGCCCGCAAGAACCAGCTGGACCAGGTGATCTACAGCCTGTTGCGGGTGGAGGACGGGCACCTGGCCCGGGAGCTCTATCTCCGCATCGCCGAGGGGGAAGCGGATTTCGCCGAACTGGCCGCCGCCTACTCCCAGGGTCCGGAGCAGTCGACCCGCGGCGTGGTGGGACCTGTCCCCCTGCTGCAGGCCCATCCCACCCTGGCCGAACTTTTGCGCACCACCCGGCCCGGCCAGCTTTCAGCACCGATCCGCATCGAGCAGTGGTGGTTGGTGGTGCGGCTGGAGCAGCTGCTGTCGGCAAGTTTCGATACCGACATGCAGGAGCGAATGTCCCGGGAGCTGTTTGAAGAATGGGTGGAAGAAGAAGTCAGATCCCGCCTGGCACAGCATCACTCCGCATGACTCAGGCGCTCCCCTCCCCTCTCGCCACCCTGCTGGCCCAGACTCCTTTCAGAGGCCTTTCGGACCGGGCCCAGCAGCGGCTTCAGCAGCAGATGCAGCTGCGGCGGTTTGAGGAAGGCCGGATCCTCAGCAGCGACTCGGTCATCGGCAGCGAGGTGCTTGTGATCCTTGAGGGCAGCGCCCGCCTGCTCGGCGACCGCGAGGGCACCCCCTTCACCCTGGAGCGGCTCGGCCCCGGCGATCTGGTGGGGCTGGTGTCCCTGCTGCGCGCCGAAGCCTGTGAGCAGGTCTCGGCCGCCACGCCGGTGCTGGCCGCCTCCCTGCCGGATGAACTGGTGCTCGAGTGGCTGCGCAGCGAGGCCGGGTTCCGCTCTTGGTGCCAGTCACGCCTGTGGACTGCCGAACTGCACGACCTGCTGCGGCGGCACGATGCCACCGATCCCAACGCACCGGTGTTCGATCCGGCCCGCTGGCGGGAACGGCTGGAACAATGGCGCCGCTCGGCCCGCTGCCTTGCGCCGGGCGCCGATCTGCCCCAGCAGCTCCGTGATTCCGAGCGCCTGCTGCTGGCCAGCGCCAACGGGGTCAACCGCGACCTCGGCTCCACCCTCGCCGTCGGCGAGCCCCTGCCGGAAGCGCGCCCGCCCCTGCCGCTGCGCCTGCTGGCGATCGAAAACTCCACTCTCAATCCAGCCCCCCCGGCAGCCCCGGCAGCCGGCGCCATCACCCCCGAGAGCGCCGGTTCCGCCCTGGCGGCCCCGACCGCGCTCGGCGGCGGCGCCCCAGCCCTCGGCGGCGGCACCCCAGCGATGGAGGCAGCCAGCCAGCCCCTCCCCACCAGCCTCGATCTGGGCCGGGGCGAGAAGGGTCGAGGCCTGCAACTGGTGCGGGCCAACGGGGTGCTGGAGGAGACCCTGGCCTGCTTCCAGATGCTCTCGAAGCTGCTGGACCTCCCCTACCGCCGCGATTCGATCGAAAAGATCCTGCGCGACAAGCTGCGCCGCGGCCAGGCCCCCGATCTACAGCTCAGCGGCCAGATCGCCGCGATGCTGGGGCTGCTGGTGACGGGGGCGAAGGTGCCCGCCCGCTCCGCCACCCGACTGATCACCCCCTGCCTGGTGCCCTGGAAAGGCAGCTTCGCGGTGGCCACCGCCAGCAATGCCAGCGGCCTGCGGTTGGCCTCACCGGCCGATGGTTGGGTGCAGCTGAGTCCGGCCCAGATCGCCGAAACGTGGCCCGAGGGCCTGGAGCTGCTGCTGCTGGAGCGCAGCACCGCCACGCCGGAGCAGAAATTCGGCCCGGACTGGTTCTGGCCAGCCCTGAAGCGCTACCGCGGCATGTTGCTGCAGGTACTGCTGGCCTCGTTCGTGGTGCAGCTGTTCAGCCTGGCGAACCCGCTGCTGATCCAGGTGATCATCGACAAGGTGATCTCCCAGCGCAGTCTCGACACGCTGCAGATCCTGGGCATGGCCCTGGTGGTGGTGACCCTGATGGAGGGGGTGATCGGCTCGCTGCGCACCTTCCTGTTCACCGACACCACCAACCGCATCGACCTGCGCCTCGGCGCCGAGGTGATCGACCACCTGCTACGGCTGCCGCTGGGCTACTTTGACCGGCGCCCGGTGGGTGAACTGGGCACCCGGATCGCCGAGCTGGAGAAGATCCGCAACTTCCTCACCGGCCAGGCCCTGATGACGGTGCTGGATGCGGCCTTCTCGGTGATCTACATCGTGGTGATGGCCATCTACAGCTGGCTGCTCACCCTGATCGCCCTGGCGGTACTTCCGATCCAGATCGCGCTCACCATGCTCGGGGCGCCGCTGTTCCGGCGCCAGTACCGCCAATCGGCCGAGGAGAACGCCCGCACCCAGAGCCATCTGGTGGAGGTGCTCACCGGCATCCAGACGGTGAAAGCCCAGAACGTGGAGATGGTGAGCCGCTGGAAATGGCAGGACTTCTACTCCCGCTACATCTCCCGCACGTTTGAGAAGACGATCACCGGCACCTTCCTCAACGAAAGCAGCCAGGTGCTCCAGAAACTCTCCCAGTTGCTGGTGCTGTGGGTTGGGGCCTCCCTGGTGCTCAAAGGCGAACTCACGCTCGGCCAGCTGATCGCCTTCCGGATCATCAGCGGCTACGTCACCCAGCCCCTGCTCCGCCTCTCCAGCATCTGGCAGAACATCCAGGAACTGCGCGTCTCCTTCGAGCGCCTCGCCGACGTCGTCGACACCCCCGAGGAATCGAGCGCAGCCGACAAGGCCAACATCCCCCTGCCGCCGGTGAAGGGTGATGTGACCTTCGAAAACCTGAGCTTCAGCTTTGCGCCCGGCTCCCCCGAGGTGCTCAGCAACATCAACCTCCACATCCCCACCGGCACCTTCGTGGGGATCGTGGGCCAGAGCGGCAGCGGCAAGAGCACGCTGATGAAACTGCTGCCTCGGCTCTATTCGCCGGATCGGGGCCGCATTCTCGTCGACGGTTACGACATCGACAAGGTGGAGCTGTACTCCCTGCGTCGCCAGATCGGCATCGTGCCGCAGGATCCGCTGCTGTTCTCCGGCACGGTGAGCGAGAACATCGCCCTCACCAATCCAGAAGCCCCGAGCGACGCGATCGTGGAGGCGGCCAGGATCGCCAGCGCCCACGATTTCATCATGTCGCTGCCTTCGGGCTACAGCACCCCGGTGGGCGAGCGGGGAGCCTCCCTTTCCGGAGGCCAGCGCCAGCGGATCGCCATTGCCCGCACCCTGCTCGCCAACCCCAGGCTGCTGGTGATGGACGAAGCCACCAGCGCCCTGGATTACGACACCGAGCGCCAGGTGTGCGACAACCTGCGCGAATCGCTGCATGAGTGCACGGTGTTCTTCATCACGCACAGGCTCACCACAATCCGGCGGGCCGACCTGATCGTGATGATGCATCAGGGCGCCATCGTCGAAACCGGAACCCATGAGGAGCTGATGGCCCTCAAGGGTCGTTATTACGCCCTTTATCGCCAACAGGAGGCCAGCTGACATGGGACGCCCCACCGTTCCCTCGCCGACCGACCTGTTCCGCAGGGCCCAGAACGGCCTTGAACGTTCCATTCAGTCCGACAACGACGACGTGGTGCTGCAGCAGTCGCGCGTCTGGGCCCGCAGCATCACCTGGACCCTGATGGGCGTGACCGCCTTCGCCCTCGGCTGGCTGGCCCTGGCCAAGACCGAGGAAATCGTGATGGCCCCGGGCAAGCTCCAGCCGATCGGCACCGTGAAGGATGTGCAGGTGCCGGTGGGGGGTGTGGTGGAGCAGGTGATGGTGAAGGAGGGGCAACGGGTGAAGAAGGGCCAGGTGCTGCTGCGCCTCGACACCGAAGCCACCAAGGATCGCCAGGCCAGCGTCGAGAAGACGATCGCCTTCAAGGAGCAGCAGCTGCGCCTCAAGGATGAGGAACTGCGGCGCTACCTCGATGTCAACAACACCGAGCAGCAGGTTCTGAAGCGGAGCCTGGCCCTCGAAACCGAAGTGCTCAAGCGCCTCGAGGTGCTCAACCGTGCCGGAGCCGTGCAGGAACTGCAATACCTCTCGCAGCGCAACAAGGTGCAGGAGGTGAGTGGCCGGCTCGAGCAGACGCAGGTGGACAGACTGCGACAGCAGGCGATTCTTGAGCAGGGGGTGCGCCAGCTCCAGAGCGAACTGGCCGACCTGCGCAGCAAGCTGATCGAGCTCAACGTCAACATCCGCTACCAGGCGATCCGGGCCGAAGAGCCTGGCGTGGTGTTCGACCTCAAGCCCAAATCCCGCGGCTTTGTGGCCCAGACCAGCGAGCCGGTGATGAAGGTGGTGCCGTTCGACAAGCTGGAGGCCCGGGTGGAGGTGCCGAGCGAAAAGATCGGCTTCGTGCAGGTGGGCCGCCACGCTGACATCAGCATCGATTCCTTCCCCGCCACCGATTTCGGCGTGCTGCAGGGCAAGGTGCGCACCATCGGCTCCGATGCCCTGCCGCCTGACCAGATGAAGAACTTCTATCGCTTCCCGGTGAACATCCAGCTCGACAGCCAGCAGCTCAAGCTCAAGGGCGGCAATGTGCTGCCGTTGCAGGTGGGGATGTCGCTGAGCTCCAACATCAAGCTGCGCAAGGTCACCTACCTACAGCTGCTGCTCAGCGACTTCAAGGACAAGGCCGATTCGCTGCGCAGGATCTAGGCCGGCAAGTGATGGAGCCTCACACCCGTCCCCCATCCGCAGCGAACGCGGAGCTGCCCCAGGTGCCGGCGACGATCGCCCGCTGGATCAAGACCGAATGCGGCCGGGCGAAGTACCTGTCGCTGGCGAGCCGCTCGGGTGTTGCGTCCCGGATCCGACTGGCCTGGTTCGTGCTGATCGCGGCCCTGCGGGACTGGCGACTTCCCGGCTGATCCAGGCTGAGCCCGGCTGAGTCAAGAGGGCAGATCGTCCTGCAGCGCCCGCCTGGCCGCACGGCCCACCAGCGCCACACTGGCCACGGTGGCCAGCAGGCCGAGGATCCGCAGCCCCCAGGTGCCGGCGTCCGCCTGACCGGCAAGCACCTCCCCGAACCGGGCCACATCCCCGGCCAGGGCGCCCAGACCGCAGAACAGAATCGTGCCCGGCAGGATGCCGAGCAACCCGATCGTGTAATCCCGCAGGCTCACCTCACTGAGCCCGTAGGCGAGGTTGAGCAGGCTGAAGGGGAAGGCCGGCGAAAGGCGGGTGAGCATCACCAGCCGCAGCCCCTCCCGACTCACCGCCTTCTCCACCGCCTGCAACTGGGGCAGGCGCTCCAAGCGGCGCCGTGCCCACTGGCGCAGCCAGCTGCGGCCGAGCAGAAACACGATCTCTGCCCCGAGACAGGCGCCCACGAACACGACAAGGCTGCCCCACCAGGTGCCGTAGAGGGCTCCGGCCAGCATCGAGGCCCACACCCCCGGCAGCAACAGCGTGACCCAGAGGGCGTAAAGGGGCACGAAAGCCACCGCACCGGCGGGGGAGCGCAGCAGAGGCAGCAGCTGCTCCAGTGCGGCAGGCAATGGGGATACGGAGTCGAGCGCGGCAGGATCCAGAAACAGAGCGGGCGCATTCAGGCTGAGCCTAGGTAACCTTGGCTCTGGTCCGGTCACCGCCATGGCTGCAGCGTCCCCGGAACCGAGCCCCGAAGCCAGCCCGGCCGCCACGCCAGCAGCCAAGAGCCGCAGCAAGGTGGTGCTGAGCTCCCTGCTGGCCCTGGCCCTGGCCGTGGCGGCCGGCGGCGGCGCCTGGTGGTGGCAGCGGAAACAACACCAGCAGAAGGCTGCCGAACCCCAGGTGCTGCTGCCACGCCGCATCTCGGCCCTCGGCCGGGTAGAGCCCCTCGATGGGGTGGTGAAACTGTCGGTGCCGAGCTCGCTGGCCAACGATCCGGTGCGCGAGATCCTGGTGAAGGATGGCGACCAAGTCTCCAAGGGCCAGAAGTTAGCGATCCTCGCCAACGCCGAAAGTCTCGGGGAGACGGTGCGGCAGACCCAGGCGGCGATCGGCACCGCCGAACGCAAGCTGGTGAGCCAGGACGCGGTGATCGAGAAGTACCGGGCCCAGCTGCAGCAGGCGGACGTGGAACTGCGGCGCTACAGCCAGCTGTTCAAGAGCGGGGCCAGCAGCGCCGAGGAGGTGGACAAGCGCAGCACGATTCAGAGCACCGCCAAGGCCAACCTCGACCAGGCGATCGCCGACCGCGGCACCCTGGCGGCGGAGCTGGGGGAAAAACGCGCCGAACTGGCGAAGAACCAGGCGGAACTTGCCAAGGCCACGGTCCTGGCCCCGTTCAGCGGCACCGTGTTCAAGATCTACGCCCACCCCGGCGACAAGGTGGGTGACGACGGCATCCTCGACATCGGCGACAGCAGCCGCATGGGGGTGATCGCCGAGGTGTATCAGACCGACAGACCCGGCATCGGCCTCGGCCAGCGGGCCGTGATCTCGGCCGAAGGCTTCCCCGGCAAGCAGATGGATGGCCAGGTGGTGGAGATCGCCCGTCAGGTGAGTCGCCAGACCGTGTTCACCGGCGAAGCAGGCGAAAACCTCGACCGCCGCGTGATCGAAGTGAAGATCGGCCTCGGTCCGAAGGCCACCGCAATGGCCAGCTATATCAACTACCTGCAGGTGAACGTGCTGTTCGATCCACTCACCGAGGAGCAGAAGCAGGAACAGCTGCGGCGGCAGCGGGAGCTGCTGGAAGGCCGCCAGGGCGCCTCCGGCCCATGAGCCTTCTTCACGCACTGCGGCGCACACCGCTGGCCTGGCGACAGGTGATCCACCGGCCGATGCGCCTGGCGGCCGCCCTGGCAGGCGTCAGTTTCGCCAATGTGCTGGTGTTCTTCCAGATGGGCCTCTCCGGCGGCCTGTACGACAGCCAGAAGCGGCCGATCCAGCGCATCAACGGCGATCTGGTGATGGTGAGCGGCCGCTACCTCTACCTGGGCGAGCCGGTCAACTTCCCCCGCTCACGCCTGCAGCAGGCCCTGGGCGTGCAGGGGGTGAAGGCGGTGACGCCTCTCTACATCGGCCTTACCGAATGGATCAACCGCGACACCCGTCGCCAGAAGCAGGCGCTGCTGTTCGGACTGACACCCTCGAATCCCGCCCTGCGCATCCCCGAGCTCGAACGCAACCCGCTGCTGCTGCAGCGCTCCGATGCCGTGCTGTTCGACACCCGCTCCAAGAAGGTGGCAGGTCCCGTGAGCCAGGTGGTGAGCGCCGGCAACATCTACGACACCGAACTCGGGGGCACCCGGGCGGTGGTGACGGGTCTGTTCACGATGGGGGTGACCTTCGCCGCCGACATCAACCTGCTCACTTCGGACACCAACTTCAAGAACTACTTCTCCAAGCAGACCGCCGATGACATCCAGATGGGCGTGATCCAGCTGGAGCCTGGGGTGAATCCCCAGCAGGTGAAGGCCACCCTGGCCAGCTTCCTGGACCCCTCGGTGAAGGTGCTCACGCTCGACGAACTGGAGAAGGCCGAGGTCAACTACTGGCGCCGCAACACCTCCTTCGGGGTGATCTTCGGCCTGGGCGTGCTGGTGGGCCTGGTGGTGGGAGGCATCATCGTCTACCAGATCCTCTACTCCGATGTGAGCGATCACCTCAGTGAATACGCCACGCTCAAGGCGATGGGCTACGACGATGGCTTCGTGGTGGCGATCATCCTGCAGGAGTCGTTGATCCTGGCGCTGCTGGCCTTCGGCCCCAGCCTGCTCCTGGCCCTGGGGCTCTACGGCTTCCTGGCCCGGGCCACCTCCCTGATGGTGGTGATGACGACCCAGCGGGCGGTGCTGGTCTTTCTGTTCACCCTGCTGATGTGCGGCGCCTCGGGCTGGCTCGCCACCGACAAGCTGCGCCGGCTGGATCCAGCCGAAATCTTCTGATGGCGGAGCGCGAGACCCTGATCGAGGTGGAGCACCTCGACCACTCGTTCAACGAGGGCGGCAGCAGCAAGAAGGTGCTGAGCGACATCAGCCTGCAGGTGCGGGCGGGGGAGATCGTGATCCTTACCGGCCCGTCAGGCTCCGGCAAGACCACCCTGCTCACAATGCTGGGGGGGCTGCGGGCGGCCCAGAGCGGCCGGCTGCACATTCTGGGAGCCGAACTGCTCGATGCCGATCGCCCCACGCTCACCCGGCTGAGGCGCCAGGTGGGGTTCATCTTCCAAGCCCACAATTTGCTTCCCTATCTCAATGCGCTGGAGAACGTGCGCACCGGGCTGGAGGTGCAGGAAACCTGGCTCGAGCGGGGCCGAGCGGCGATGGATACCTGCGCCGCCGAGATGCTGGGAAAACTGGGCCTGGCCGAACGGATCCACTACTACCCGGAAAAACTTTCCGGTGGCCAGAAACAGCGGGTGGCGATCGCCCGCGCCCTGGCTTCCCGCCCCCGGCTGCTGCTGGCCGATGAACCCACCGCCGCCCTCGACAAGGAATCGGGCCGGGATGCGGTGGCCCTGTTCCGTTCCCTTGCCGATGACAACGGCTCGGCGATCGTGATGGTGACCCACGACAACAAGATCCTGGACATCGCCGACCACATCGTCAACCTCGAAGGCGGCCGCCTGGTGACGGCCTGACGCCGCACGTTGCAACCGCCGAGATCGGCGAGCCGAAGGATCAACCAAACGTGAGCAGGACGGTCAGATCGTTGTGGTCCTTGTCGCCTCCACCAAAGACATCCTCAAAACCCACTTTTCCAGGCGCAAGGAACTTGAAATGATCGTAGCCATCAGAGTTGGCAGCAACAGGGCTGAAGAAGGTCTGGCCTGTCGTCAGCACAGTGCCATACATAGCGACCAGTCCGTCCGCGCAGTCTTCAAAGACAACGGTCTCCTTCGCCGATTGATCATCCAGCCGGGAGAGGATGGAACCCGTGACCTGGTTGGCGGTGGCTAGAGCAGCCTTGGCATAGGCGGCATCGCCTGGCTTCAGAACTCCACCAGTGACGGGATCGAACACATCACCAGCCTGGTTGATGACCTTATAGAAACCAACCTTGGAGTTGAAGTCAGCTTCGCGAGAGGCATCAACCGTGGCGGAAATGGAACTAAAGCCCGTGGAGGCAAAATCAAAGATGAACGGCTTACCAACCGACTGAGGAGCGTTGACTCCCTTCACAGCCGGACTGTTCTGATCAAGACGGCTGACCTGCAAGATCTGCCCTCCCTCGACAAGGTTGAGCTTGTCGATCGTGCCGCCAGTGACGCCATGGGCCTGCACGTTGAAGAAGAAATCGGTGCCAGGCGCATTGCCG
>Ga0164293_10006417_pt1 | contig 10009 bp, 6 predicted proteins | sample GEODES118metaG_FD_111487 | JGI IMG/M metagenome (GOLD analysis project Ga0164293, IMG submission 111487) | Eutrophic lake water microbial communities from Lake Mendota, Wisconsin, USA - GEODES118 metaG | ecosystem: Environmental > Aquatic > Freshwater > Lake | place: USA: Lake Mendota, Wisconsin...
ATGGAAAAACGCGGCGAGGGGAGCCATACCGAGTCCATCGACACCAAGCGCGTCATGCTACCCGCCGACCTTCCGCTCAACGAAATCCTCGTTGATTTTGTGGATAAAATGAAATCCATCACCCGAGGATACGGTTCGATGGACTACGAGCAGGCTGGCTACAAACCCGCGAAGCTCGTGAAGCTCGAAATGCTGGTCAATGCCGAACCAGTGGATGCCTTCTCCTCTATTGTTCATCGCGAGAAGGCCGAGTCACGCGGTCGTGCGCTCGCTATGAAGCTCAAAGAAGTCATTCCACAACAACTTTATCAAGTGGCCATTCAAGCCGCCGTGGGTGGAAAGATCGTGGCCCGCGAGAGCGTGAGCGCCATGAGAAAAAATGTGACCGCGAAGTGCTACGGCGGCGACATCAGCCGTAAGCGAAAGCTCCTTGAGAAGCAGAAGGAGGGAAAAAAACGCATGAAAGCCGTTGGCACGGTGAACATCCCGCAAGAAGCCTTCATTGAGGTCCTCCGCACAAGCTGAACATCCCCCACACCCTGCGCCATGTTTTTTCTGACACCACGCTACATCAAAGAAGCCAAGCAATACCTCCACGGAGCAAAAAAATTCCTCGCCTACAAGCGCGACATCCTGTCCGAAGCTCGCGTCACCGAGATCGAGGCACTCATCGCCGACCTGCGAGGAGCCATGCGCTCTCGGAATCGCAATGAGGTTTCCGGTATTGTCGCCAAGCTCGATGAGGTCATTGGCAAATCCCTCCCTCCTCAAAAGCACGGCGCTCTTCGCGAGAATATCGAGGTGTTTCTGGTGGCCATAGTCATTGCCGCTGGAGTGAAAGCCTTTCTCATCCAACCCTTCCGTATTCCTACCGGTTCGATGCAGCCGACGCTCTACGGCATCGTGGGCGTGCCTACAGACACCCCTCCGCCAAATCTTGCCGTTCGGGCCTTTGATTTCGTTGTGAGAGGACGCCACCATTTCGAACTCCGCGCCAAAGAGAGCGATGTCATCGTAACGCTGAACGAGCGCACATATCTGAACTTCTTCACCTTCACGGAAATCGTCTGCCGCAAGCATAGCTACACACTCTTCGTGCCTCGCGACCCGCTCATGCGCTATTTCCGCGTGCTGCCAGGCCGCGAATACTCCACCGGCGAAGTCATCGCCCGCGGCCACATGGATACCGGCGACCAGGTGTTTGTGGACAAGGTCAGCTACAACTTCACCAAGCCCAAGGCCGGCGATGTCTTTGTTTTCAAAACCACCGGCATCCGTGAGATCGAGTCCGGCCTCGATCCCGCAATGGGCTCTCAGCATTACATCAAACGCCTGGCTGGAATGCCCGGCCAGACGCTTCGCATCAATCCCCCCACCCTCACAGTGGATGGAAAAATCCCGGAGCAATTCGTTTTTCAGAGGGTCATGAGCATGAAAGATGGCTACCAAGGTTACTCAAATGGAGGGCGAGGCGGTCCAGCATTCCGCTATCTTGGCAGTCCCGAGGCGACCTTCACTGTCTCTCCACGTTCCTACTTTGCGCTGGGAGATAATAGCTACCATTCGCGCGACAGCCGCGACTGGGGAGGCGTGCCGGAGGGCAATGTCGCCGGCCGAGGGCTCTTTGTTTACTGGCCTTTCAGCGAGCGCTGGGGCCTTATCCGTTAATTTTCATAACATTTCTCCGCCCTCGCTCGTAAGGTCTCAAACCAGTTTTCCATGAAAAGAATTTTTTTCCTCACCGTCCTCAGCCTCCTTGTGCTCACAGGCACTATAGTAGGCATAAAGGCTCTCCAGATTTTGAGCCTCATAAAAATTGGTGAGACCTTCGAGATTCCTCCCGAGACTGTGGTGATCGAGGAGTCGTCCACCAAATCACTCACAAGATCATTTCACTCCATAGGCTCGGTGGAAGCTGCACGCGGCGTTCTAGTTCCCAGCGAGGTCTCGGGCAAAGTCGTGGGCATTCTTTTCCAATCCGGGGCACAGGTGAAAGCGGGTGACCCCCTTGTGCAAATTGACAAATCGATCGAGGAGGCACAACTCCGATCAGCCCAGTCCACAGCCGAGCTTAATCGCCTGAACCTCGAGCGCATCCGTGGACTACGAAAGACTAGCGTTGTATCTCAGTCTGACATGGAAGCTGCTGAGGCCCAAGCCAAGGACTCTGCCGCCCGCGTGGATCAACTCGCATCAATCGTCGAAAAAAGAACTATCCGTGCACCATTCACCGGCCGCCTCGGCATCCGCCAGATTCAGGAGGGACAATTCCTGAAGCCCGGCGATCCCATTGTGACCCTTCAAGCTCTCGACCCCGTCTATGTGAATTTCTCCCTGCCCCAGCAGCGCCTTGGCGACCTCTCGGTGGGTATGAAGGTAAAAATCACCACCGATGCACTGCCGGGCCGGGCGTTTGAAGGCACGCTCACGGCCATCGAGCCGGCGGTGGATGCGACCACGCGCAACATCAATCTTCAAGCGACTCTCCAAAACCACGACGGCGCCCTGCGCCAAGGGATGTTTGTCGCCGTGTCGGTTCTCGTGCCGGGCACATTCGAGCGTGTTGTCATTCCTGCGACGGCTGTGATTTTTGCCCCCTACGGTGACTCGGTTTTTGTCGTGACGGAGGTTGAGAGCAAGACAGGTCCCCGGCTTGAGGCGCATCAGAAATTTATTCGCCTCGCTCAGCGGGAAGGCGATCTGGTGGCCATCGAAGAGGGCCTCTCCGCCGGCGAGCGCGTCGTGACCATCGGTGGCTTCAAACTTCGCAACGGCTCCCATGTCGTCACAGGCGAATCCATCCTCTCTTCCTCTGCCATGCCCACGCCTGCCGAGAAGTAAACCACGGCGCCCTGCTCCATGAATTTCACCGACATCTTTATCCGCAAGCCGGTCCTTTCCCTTGTGGTGACCTTCGTCATCCTGGTGGCGGGTTTCCAATCCATCGGCTCGCTGAATGTTCGCCAATACCCTCGCAGCGAGAATGCCATTGTCACCGTCACAACGGCCTACATCGGAGCAAATGCCAAGCTTGTTCGGGGATTCATTACCACGCCGCTCGAGCGCGCCATCGCAGCGGCGGATGGCATCGACTACATCGACTCAACGAGTTCGCAGGGACTCTCGACCATCCAAGCCAGGCTACGACTGAACTACGATGCCAACAAGGCGCTTGCGGAGATCAGTTCAAAGGTCAACCAAGTCCGCGGCGACCTCCCACCGGAAGCCGAGGTTCCGGTCATCAATATCGAAACCGCAGACTCCCGCTTCGCCTCGGCTTATCTGCGCTTCACCTCTAACATCCTCAAGCAAAACGAAATCACCGACTATCTTGTACGGTCAGTCCAGCCGCGCCTCACCGCCCTCCCCGGCGTGCAGCGGGCAGACATTCTCGGAGCCCGCACCTTCGCCATGCGCATTTGGCTAGATCCTGTTCGCATGGCGTCGCTGGGCGTGAGCCCCTCGGATGTGCGCGCCGCCCTTGCCACGAACAATTATCTCTCGGCAGTCGGCCAGACTAAAGGCTCCTGGATTCAAGTCGATCTCACGGCCGACACGAATTTGACCTCAGTCGACGAATTCCGCCGGCTCGTGGTGCGCAAGGACGGCGAGCGTTTCATTCGCCTGGAGGACATCGCCAATGTCGTCCTCGGCGCGGAGGACTACGACACCGAGGTGCGCTTCAGCGGCGAGACGGCCGTCTTCATGGGCATCTGGCCACTGCCGAATGCCAATTCGCTGGATGTCATCAAACGCGTCCGCAGCGAGATGAAAGAAATCGAAAAAGACCTTCCCACCGGCCTCCAGGCAGGCATCGCCTACGACGGCACCATTTATATTGAAGACGCAATCAAGGAGGTCGTGAAGACGCTCGCCGAAACCCTCCTTATCGTCGTGCTCGTCATTTTTCTTTTCCTGGGGTCCCTGCGTTCCGTTCTTGTGCCCGTTGTGGCAATTCCGATTTCCCTCATCGGAGCCGTTTTTCTCATGCAGATTTTTGGCTTCACCATCAATTTGCTCACCCTCTTGGCCATCGTCCTGAGCGTGGGAATTGTGGTCGATGATGCCATCGTCATGGTGGAAAATGTCGAGCGCCATATGCGGGAGGGGAAGTCGCCCTTTGATGCCGCCATCCTCAGCGCACGAGAACTTTTCGGGCCTATCGTGGCCATGACGCTGACCCTCGCTGCCGTTTATGCCCCCATCGGCTTACAAGGCGGCCTCACTGGAACGCTCTTCCGCGAGTTCGCATTCACGCTCGCTGGGGCCGTGCTTGTCTCTGGCATCGTGGCGCTCACGCTCTCTCCGATGATGTCTTCCAAGCTGCTCACGCCCCGCTCCGAGGATGCCTGGCTGCCACGCCACATCAATGCCACCTTTGAAAAAATCCGCTCCCTTTACGCCCACATCCTCGATGCCACACTGAGAGCCCGCCCGGCCGTTTACACCGCATGGATCATTCTCACGCTCGTTACGCTGCTCTTCTACACCCAGTCGCCGAAGGAACTCGCCCCGAATGAAGACCAGGGCGTTATTTTCGGAATCCTCGACACGCCGTCCAATGCCTCCATCGACCAGATGGCCGCCCATGCCACCGAGGTCAACAAAGTTTTCCAGAGCTTCCCCGAGACTGCCTACACATTCCAGATCACGCAGACATTCGGAGGCTTCTCCGGCATGGGTCTAAAAAGCTGGACGCAGCGCGACCGGACCGTCTTCGACATGAAAAACGAGGTTCAAGCAGGCCTTGGCAAGGTGCCCGGCGTGAGTTCCTTTGCCGTCGTTCCGCCTGCCTTGCCCGGCGGCGGTGACTTCCCTGTCGAGATCGTTGTGGCATCCACCGCCGATACCGAGCGCATACTGGAATTCGTCGAGCAACTCAAACTCAAGGCCACTACCAGCGGCAAGTTCGCGTTCCCCCCGATTGTGAGCGTGAAATACGACAGGCCACAGGCCGAGTTCGTCATCGACCGCGACAAGGTCGCCGCGCTTGGCCTCGACCTCGCGCAAGTCGGTGCCGACCTCTCCGCCGCCGCCGGCGGGAATTTTGTGAACCGCTTCAACATGGATGGCCGCAGCTACAAGGTCATCCCGCAGATCACGCGTCTCGGACGCCTCAACGAAGACCAACTCCTCGACATCCGCATCCGTGGCCCCAAGGGCGAACTCATTCCCCTCTCCACCGTCGCCACCGTGAAAAACAAGGTCGAGCCCCGCAACCTCCAGCGCTTCCAGCAAATGAACGCCGTCAAACTCAGCGGCGTCGCCATCGTCCCGCTCGACCAGGCCCTGAAATTCCTCGAAGACGAAGCCGCCAAGATTCTGCCCCGAGGCTACATCCTCGACTACACCGGCGAATCCCGCCAACTCCGCGCCGAGGGCCCTACAAAGTTTCTTTTCACCTTCGCCCTCGCCATTGTGATGATTTTTCTCGTCCTCTCCGCCCAATTCAACAGCTTCCGCGATCCATTCATCATCCTCCTCGGCTCCGTCCCCCTCGCCATGTTCGGAGCCCTCATTTTCACTTTTCTCAAAATGCCCGCACCGGATGTGCCATTCTGGACCGATGGATGGACGACCACGATGAACATTTACTCCCAGATTGGCCTCGTGACCCTCATCGGCCTCATCGCCAAAAATGGCATCCTCATCGTAGAATTCGCGAACCACATGCAACACGAAGGGCACTCGAAACTCGAAGCCGTGCGCAGCGCCGCCCTCACCCGCCTCCGCCCGATTCTGATGACCAGCCTGGCCACCGTGTTCGGCCACTTCCCCCTCGTCCTCGTTACAGGCGCTGGAGCCGCCGCCCGCAATTCCATCGGCCTCGTCCTCGTCGGCGGAATGACTATCGGAAGCATCTTCACCCTCCTTATCGTCCCCTCGCTCTACATGCTCATCGCCAAGGAACAAAAAAAAACCGCCTGACTTCCCCTTCGACCACAACCAATTCATGCTCTGGCTCTACCTTTAGATCGCCATCCTTGCCGAAGTCATCGCCACCTCCTTTCTCAAGGCTGCGGAAGGTTTCACCCGCCTCATACCATCGCTTATTGTTGTATTTGAATACGTAACAGCATTTTACTTCTCACCCTTCAGCCTCCGCCCCATGCAAGTTGGCACGGCCTATGCCATTTGAGCAGGCGTAGGAACGGTGATCATCAGCATCGTCGCCTAGCTCCACTACAATCAACAACTCGACCCCCCAAGCATTCTGGGAATGGCGCTAATCATTAGCGGAGTCATTATTATAAAATTCCTGTCCCCGCAAAGCTGAGCCTGCCAATCCACGCCCCCGGAACGCCGACGTCCCCGTCGGCACCACACCAGCGTCCTAAAAATCATTAGGCTGTTCATGATTCAGGCCCCCCTCATCATCCTATGTGAAACTGCCGCAAGCGTCTTCAAGCACCGCAGAGAAACTCTGCTTTCGTTTTTTGGTAATGGCATCGATCTTTGCAATGATTGCAGCGGAAAGAAGCTCTTGTTTCCTCATCTTTCCAAGTGGCTTGCGCACAGAACCCTTGCGGTTTGCTCCCCACACAACCGCTTATTTCTTCATTCGTGCAGGATTGTGGTAAAGTGGCGCGGCGGCGAGTTTAGCTACCGCCATTTGCGTCGAAATCGGGGCGGAGTCCGGCGGATTGCTGAATAGGCAAACAATAGACACAGTCTGAAATTTGTTTACTTCTGGCATTTGTTGTGCAAATGGTGTGCATATGCAAATGATCGCTTCAAGAGAATTGAGTTCCAAACCGGGCGCGGTTTTGTCCAGGGTGGTCTCGGAGGGAACCATGGTTGTGACGCGGGATGGCCGGCCGATGGCGATTTTAACGCCGACTTCCCCGGAATCCTTGTTCGAGGATTTGCAGGAGATCGCGTTTTCAAAGGCTCGGCGTGCCGTGCGAAACTTGCGTTCCGGAGCTTGTGAGGCCGGCGTTGATTCGCTTTCGGCTGAGGAGATTGAGAAAGAAATCCAGGCGGTGCGGAAAAGCGCGACATGATCTTACGGCGGGATTGGGTTTTGGATACCAATGTGCTGGTTTCCGGGCTTCTCTCTGCAAAGGGGCCGCCCGGGCGGTTGATTGACGCGATCCTTGCACAAAGGGTGGCCATTGCATTCGATGACAGAATCCTGTGCGAATACAGGGAGGTGCTTGCTCGTCCGAGGTTTTCATTCAAAGCAGCCGATGTCGCTGCGTTTTGGGAGATTCTGCCTTTTCAAACCCATCTTGTGGCGATGCCAATTCAAGGGCTCGAAGCAAGAGATGCCTCGGATACCAAATTTCTCGAGGTAGCCGCTGCGACCGAGTCGAAAATTCTCGTGACTGGCAATGAGCGCCACTATCCGGAGAAAACACGGGGAGTGGTCAAGATGCTTTCTCCAAGAGAAGCCTTTGAGCTGGTTGTCTAAAGCCACAATAGAACAGAGCGGCTCATTTGCTGATCTTCACCACACCTTCCACCAAGGCTTGTCGTTGCTTTTTGCGTCGCCTTGGGCGGTGGGGGCCGCAGCCCCTGCACCGCTCGAGTTAAAGGCTATGAGGTTTTTGGTGCTGCGGTCGAGTTTCACGCGGCCGCCGGTGGCTTTGGTGACTTCTTGGCCGAGGCCTATATTGTCGAGGCGGGTTTCGACATCGAGGACGCTGATGCCTTGGGAGTCGAACTCGCGGGGCCAGACGGCGCTGATTTTTTCCGTGTCGGCGAAGTCGGTTTGGATTTTTTGGAAGTCTTCGGAGCTGATGCCAGTGAACTCCAAACGTTTCATGGCTCCGAGATCGGTTTCGGTGACCCAGCGGGCGAGGATTTTGTTGAAGAGCGGCGGGGTGCCGTCGTTCTTGCCTGCGGTGCTGAGGACTTTCTGGATGACATCACGCGCAGCCATTTCCTTGGAGTCGAGGTCGCTTTCCACATTTTCGGTGCCAGGCAATGCGGCAACGGCCACGACTTCGCCGGTCTCGGGGCGGATGGCGCGGAGTTCCCCGCCGACGAAAAAGACATGCTGGGGCAGGCTGCCGTAGAAGCTTTGCTTGCCGACATAGCGGGCCACGATGTTGCCTTCGATCAAGAAGTCGCTCTTCTGCGAGATGCCTGCACTACGGAGCTTGGCGTTTTTGTCGTTGCCAAGGATGGCATCGCGCGCAGCCATCTTGCTCTCCTGCCCGCTGGCGGTGCCGACATCCACGAGGTTGAATTGCAACTCGCGCGCTGTCTGTTCCATGATGCCTTGGGCGTATTTGGTCGGCGCGGGAGCGCCATCGATCTGCTCCTGCACATTGATGGAAACACGCGGCGAGCCTTTGAGGAGACCGATCTGTCGGAGAGCGAGGGTGTTCTTGGCATCCGGCGCGCCTTTTTCCACCTCGGCTTTTACTTTCACGGTGTAAATCTGGTCCTTGCCGAGTCCGGAGCTGATGACCTTGTAACTCTTCAGATGACCGAAGGCGGAGCCGAGGATGCGGTCGTAGTCCAGGGTGAAATCCGTGACGCTGGTGGAGCTGAGGATATCCACGCCGGTGCCGATGCGGACGGCTTCGCGCAGGGCATCGGCGAGCGCCTGCTCGCGGGCGGTTTTCATGTCGCCGGGGGCGCGGCCCTCGGCTTCAATGGTTGTGGCGGATGCAAAGTAAGAAGTCAGAAGGAGGAAGGATGAAGTGAGAATGAGTTTTTTCATAGGGTTATACTGCCGTTTGCTTTGAGTGGAATATGAATGGTTATATGGATCTACCAAAAATCCTCTCGCTTGACATGAGGGCGACTAAATGTAAAATGCACTTGCAATGATTACTCGACCGATTTGGATGCAGCGTTTGGAGAGGGCATGGCAAGAGGTGCCCTTGGTGTGGCTGGCGGGTGTGCGGCGCGTGGGCAAGACGGTTCTGGCCAAGGAATTTGGCGATTCGGAGTTCCTGAACTGCGATTTGCCTGGAGAGGCATGGCGGTTGGAGGATCCCGAGGCGTTTTTCAAGTCGGTGCGCAAACCGCTGGTAGTTCTTGACGAAGTCCATCAGCTGCCCGATCCGAGCCGAATTTTGAAAATTGCGACGGATGCCTTCCCGCATTTGCGCGTGCTGGCAACTGGATCTTCGACGCTTGCAGCGAGCCGGAAGTTTCGAGACACGCTCACAGGGCGGAAGCGCGTGGTGGCATTGACTCCGGTGCTGGCCGAGGAATTGGAGGCTTTCGGCATCGCGGACATGGAAGCTCGCGTTTTGCGAGGAGGTCTACCGCCGGCCCTCCTGCGGGATGGCCCCGACTGGGAGTTTTATTCCGAATGGCTCGACTCGTATTTCGCGAGGGATGTCCAAGAGCTTTTCCATGTCGGAAAACGGACCGAGTTTTTGCGGATGGTATCGCTGGTTCTCAGGCAGAGCGGCGGGTTGCTGGAGATCACGAGCTTGGCAAAGCACACCGGAGCGAGTCGGCCCACGGTAATGAACTGGCTCGATGTGCTGCAAATCACGCAAGTCGCCCGGATGGTGCGACCGTTTTCTGGCGGAGGCCGCCGCGAGATCATTGCGCAGCCGAAGCTCTACGCTTTCGACACGGGTTTCGTGTGCCATGCGCGCGGATGGGACCGCTTGAAGCCTGAAGACCTTGGGGTTCTTTGGGAGCATTTGGTCTTGGACACGCTTGTGGCCGCACCAGCGCGAGAAATCCTCTTCTGGCGTGACAAATCCCAACGCGAAATCGACTTCGTCGTTCCCCGTTCGCGGGATGCCGTGGATGCTATCGAATGCAAATGGAATCCCACGGCGTTCGAACCCGAAAACCTCTCCGCCTTCCGCTCCATTTACCCCAGCGGTCGCAATGTCGTTTGCTGTCCGAATCTCACAAAACCCTACCAGCGACATTTTGGTGATTTGTTCGTCGAGTTCATGAGCGCAAAAGACCTGCGAGTTTTTATTTAATGATTTGACCACCGAGGACACGGAGATTGAGATTCAGTTTGAAGAAAACAACCGCTTTGCGAAGGGGCTTGGTTGAGGATTCAGCGACGGTTTGCGTG
>Ga0164293_10006419_pt1 | contig 10008 bp, 10 predicted proteins | sample GEODES118metaG_FD_111487 | JGI IMG/M metagenome (GOLD analysis project Ga0164293, IMG submission 111487) | Eutrophic lake water microbial communities from Lake Mendota, Wisconsin, USA - GEODES118 metaG | ecosystem: Environmental > Aquatic > Freshwater > Lake | place: USA: Lake Mendota...
ACATGGCTAACTTTGCTGGTCAGGCTGGCCTAAACTTGGCTAACCTAAGCCAAAGAACTGGTGAGGGTATTGCTGACTTGCAGTACGGCACTGGTCGAGATGTCGCGCAGCAGCGAGGCATGGCCGGTCAACTGCTTGCCAACCAGATTCAGGATGTGTACGGCAATCAATCTACTCTCTTGCAGAATCTTGGAACTAGTCAGTCAAACTTAATTGGCGGTCAGGCATCCGATTTGATTAACCTGCAAAACGCAGCAGCATTACGCGCACAGCAGAATGCTATTAACTTGGGTGGCAGCATGTCTAACCTTCAAACTGGACTGGCAACGAATACCGCCAACCAAATACAAGGACAGCCATTGTATAACCAGCAGCCTTTTGACTACCAAGGCATGTATGCCGATGCATTTAATCAAGCATCTGGGGGTGCTGACCTAATGGATCAAGCACTAAATCAACGGCAGAAAGCTGCGCCAGCAACAACAAGCGTTCCATCGTACATAAGGCCAGCCAGCCGTGGCCCGTACAACCAAGACTTTGGAGGCTACGGTACGCCGCTAATAGGTATACCTCCAGCGCCTAACTTTAGGAACTTGACACCAAACTTTAGGAACTTGACATAATGGCTATCAACATTGGTGACATGCTCGGCGGCATAGGTGCTGCGTTTGGCGGCACAGCACAACAGTATTCTCAAGGCATACGTCAACGCGAACAGCAGATGACACAGCGTAAGCGTGAGGAGTTGCAGGCTCGTCAAATAGCAATGTATCAAGATGCTGGCGCGGCTTATCAGCTTCTGCAACAGCAGGACTTAGACGGCATCATTAACCTTGCTAACGACCGCTTAGAGATACTTCAGACATTTGATGATGCTGACCCATCAGACACCATGCGTATCTTAGAAAACGCAATGGCAGCAAAGGCTGGTGATCCAATTGCTCTGAGAAACTTGGCAACAGAGTTAACGGGTGCGGCATCTGCTGGCAGGGCGATGGGCATACTGCAAGCTCCTGAAGAAGACACTAGGGTGCTGAAGCCTGGCGAACAAGTATTTAGAGATGGTGAATTCCAATACGGTGTTCCTGCTGAGGCCAAAGAGACCTTTGACATACTTACGCCAGAACAAGTTCAACTAGAAGGTCTTGACCCAACAAAACAATATGAACGAAATGCGCTAACAAATGAAACCCGTGTTCTAGGTGCGGGTGGAGTAAGTGTTTCAGTTGGTGCGGAACCGCGCAGCTTTCCAGGTCTAGAAAAACTCCTTGATGAGAATTTTGCAGCAGCCAGTCAAAGTGCTAGTGCGCGAATAGACTTGGAATCACTTAAACAGTTAGCTCCAATAACAACTGAAGGTCAATTCCAAGCTACGTTGTCGCGAGCGTTTCCAACGTACAACGATGCCAACTCAGCGTTTATTGGTATAACAAATCAAATATTACCAAAACTAAGAGTGCCTGGTTCTGGAGCGCAATCTGACAAAGACATTGATGTGCTTTTAAATAGTATGGGACAACTAGCATCGTCAACCGAAACAAAACAATTGTTAATTGAGTCAATGATACAAAAAGACCAGATAATGCAGCAAAAGGCAGATATTACTCAGCGGTACTATGAAGGCGACATAACGGCGGCAGAGGCTGCTCGCGAAATACGAGCGATTGATAGCATTTCTATTATATCTCCTGCATTGCGACAGGCTTTGGAAAGAGTTGCACCAAGTGCAGGGCAGTCGGCTGTATTTAACAACCAACAAGAGGTTGACGCTGCAAACCTTCCATCAGGAACACAGTTTGAAATGATTGACCCTAGCGATCCTAATAAAGTGCTGCAAATGAGGGTGCGATAATGGCTGACCCAAGATATGAAGTTATTGCAGTTCGTGATCTTAGAGAAATGGAAGCGCGAGAGCGAGAGCCACAACGCATGAGGATGATGGCTCAAGGCGCAACACTTAACTTTGCTGACGAGGCAGAGGCTGCTGCGCGAGCAGCAATTACAGGAAGGCCGCAACAAGAAATAGAACAAGAAATACGTCAACAGTTGCGTAATTACCAGCAATCAAGTCCTATTGCATCAAAAATATATGAGTTTGCGGGAGCAACTATACCAGTGGCAATAGCCACTGCTGCAACTAGAAATCCTGCTCCGGCTGCTGCGGTGTTCTCTAACTTTTTGCCAAACCTTGCTAAGGTGACTGGGATTAGTGGTGCAGAGGGCGCTATTTCAACAGTTGGGGGTATGGAGCAGCCATTTAGCGAAAGATTTAACGAGCCTGGCCCAATAGCAGCAGGCGCGGGAATGAGTGCTGTAACTGGCGCAGGAATGTACGCAGGCGGTGTCGGTGCTGTTAAAGGGTTAGAGACTGGCTCAGAAATACTTAGATTTGTTTCGGGTAGTCGAGCGCGTAATGCTGTAACCAATGAGGTTCAAAGGATTGCTTCCGAGGCAGGAATTGACGTTGCAGAGGCAGAAGCAAGGTTACTACGAGGTGAGCTGATTGCTGAAGACCCGAACGTGGCGCTTGCATTACGATCCTACATGGGTTCTGGAGAGCCTAGCACAATCATTAGAGGCGCAGTACAAGGTAGGCCAGCAGGAACAAGACGCACAGCGTTTGAAACAATACGCTCTGGCATTGCGGCTGGGTTGGATAGAAATATATATAGACACATGAGGGCAAGTGCAGACCTTTTGCGTCAACTTGAGCGCAATGAGTATAAAAACGCATTTCAAAACTCTGGAGATGCAACGCAGCCAGTAATTGATCAGATGTACGAGACCATTGCTCGTTTCCCAACTGGCGGCAATAAGCTGAAAGAGGCATTCAAGTCGGAAACAGGCCGAGACCCATTTTTTGTTGTTGATGACGTAGGCCGCATAACATTCAGAATGCAGCCGACCATGAGGGACGCAGAAATATTGAGAAGAATTGTTGCAGATGAGTCTCGGCAGTTAACAAGGGCTGGCGGTGCAGATGCAACTATTGGTGTCAATCTTGGGGATGCAGAAAGAGAATTGCGCTCCGTTATTGACGTTGATGCGCCCCAGATTACTACTGCAAGAGAAAACGCAAGGCTTGTTAGGGGAAGAAATGATAACTACCAGGCTGGGTTAAAAGCTAACTCAAAAAGCGCAGATGAAATACAAGTTGAATTTAATGACGTAATAAATAGCAGAGACCCTGGACTCATACAAGCGTATCGGCTTGGTTACTTGCAAAATCTGCAATCAAAAATACAAAGCGGAAATAAAGCATCATTGGTTGATCGACTAACCGACCCAGAAACTAAAGAAGGAAGTATATTCCGCACTATTTATCCTCAAGACTTGCAACAGGCTGCACTAGATAGGCTGGGTGTTGCGCGACAAGCTCAAACTGCAAGAGACACATTACTCACTGGCTCGCAAACAGCGCCAACAGAACGAGCTAGATCAAGAGAAGGAAGGGTGTCTGAAACATTAAGAACAAGCGGGTTGGCAGCAGACGCATTGCGTGGAGATATTAACGCAGGAGCAGCAATTCTTGATAGAATGGTGCAACAATTTACGCCTGGCCTGTCAGATGCTCACAGAGCTGCCATAGCCCGAATCTTGTTATCACAAGACCCAGACGTAGTGCGTAAAGCATTAACTGACACAGAATATTTACGCAGTTTGCAATCGGCTATTGTTCCGCTTGCTCAGTCACCAGCAATGATTGCTGCTATTGCTGGCACAACCTTGGCTCCAGACATAGGACAATAAGCAATGGCGCTTGTAACTCAGGAAAGAGCAAAAGAGCTTTTAGAATATACTGCTGAAAACAAATGGGATTCCATGCGAATCACGGGAGGGTAGCACCATAGCGCGTTACGGCGATCTAGATACACAATACTTTGACGATGCTGGTGATCCACTGATCAACGGTAAAATATTCTTCTTTGAAACAGGCACAACAACGCCCAAGCCTACGTTTTCTGATGTTAACTTTACCATCCCTAATGCTCACCCTGTAATTCTGACGGCGGCTGGACGGCAACCCAACATCTTCTTCCAGGGCGTGGCTAAGGCGGTACTAGCAACCTCTGCTGGTGTGCAGATACTCGTTAGAGACCCTGTTGGCGAGACGGCATCGACCTTTGGTAACCCGTGGATAGCATCGAAGGACTACAACGCCAATGACGTTGTGCAGGGTTCTGACGGCGACTTCTACCGATCACTGGTCAACGGCAACGTAAACAACAACCCTGTGACCACATCAGGTTCGTGGACGTTTCTGTACTCTGTTGAATGGAGCGCAGGCACAACGTACAAAACGGGTTCGGTGGTTACATACGAAACCATTGTTTACCAGTCGCTGCAAAATGCAAACCTGAATCAAAACCCGTCATCAGCAACATCGTTTTGGGTTCCGATACAGTTAGTGTGGAGCGCAACATCTGTCTACGCCCTGAATGCAAACGTGGTTGGAACTGACGGCATACTGTACACATCACTCCAGAATGCGAACACTGGCAACATACCGGCCAGCTCTGCATCCTTCTGGGTTGGAACATCTGCTGCTGCTGCGGCCTCTGCAACGGCTGCTCTTGCGTCCCAAGTGGCTGCTGCTACTAGTGCCACGACTGCGACCACACAAGCCGGTTTAGCCTCTACAAGCGCGTCTACAGCGACCACTCAGGCAGGTATTGCAACAACCCAAGCCGGTATCGCAACGACCCAAGCCGGTAACGCAAGCACCTCAGCAAGTGCAGCATCTACCAGTGCAAGCAACGCTGCTACATCTGAAAGCAATGCTGCTGCAACGTATGACCTGTTTGATGATAGATACCTGGGAGCCAAAGCGGCTGACCCAACGCTAGACAATGATGGCAATGCGCTTGTCACTGGTGCGATGTACTTCAACACGGTATCTAACACAACCCGGATATACAACGGGGCTAGTTGGCAAGATACTGCTGCTCTGGCTACAACGATTAACCTAGCTACTCAAGTCACGGGCACACTACCAATTGCTAACGGTGGAACAGGCACTACCTCTACAACCTTTGCCAACCTTGCCACCAACGTCACCGGCACACTACCTGTCGGCAACGGCGGCACAGGCGCAACAACGCTGACAGGAGTTCTCAAGGGCAACGGTACAGGTGCGTTTACTGCTGCGACTGCTGGAACAGACTTTGTTGCACCTGCAACGGCTACGACTTTCACAGCTACACAAACCTTCAGCGGTAGCACTAGCGCATTGGGTATTGTGTTAAACGATGCAGCAGAAGTAGCTACAGTGTCTGCAACAGCGGCCACGGGTACGATTGCCTATGACGTTACTACGCAGTCTGTCCTGTACTACACAAGTAATGCTTCAGCGAACTGGACTGTTAACTTCAGGGCATCAAGCGGTACAAGCTTGAACACGGCTATGACAACAGGTCAGTCAGTAACAGCAGCCTTCCTCGTCACTCAAGGTGCTACGGCTTACTACAACAGTGCTGTGCAGGTAGATGGCACAACCAGTGGCGTTACAACAAGATGGCTTGGTGGCGCACCTACAGCAGGCAACGCAAGCGGCATTGACAGTTATAGGTACTTAATAATTAAAACAGGCAGTGCAGCGTACACTGTGTTGGCTTCAGTCACTCAATTTAAGGCGTAACCTATGCCATTACAATCAACATCAGGTGCTGCGAGTTACGATGCCTTTGGTGGCGGTGCTGCTGCTGTACCGAATTACATAGAAAACGTTTTTAGTACGCACCTCTACACAGGCAATGTCACCCCTTTAAACATTACCAATGGTATTGATTTGGCGGGTAAGGGTGGGCTGATTTGGACAAGAGAAAGAAACAATGCTGCAAATCATCTTTTAATAGATTCTCAAAGAGGTTTGGCTAATGGTTTTTTAGAATCAAACACAACAGACGCTGCTGACACAAGCAGGGTGTCTGAGTCTATAAGTTCTTTTAATACCGATGGATATACGCTTCATGCCCCAGATACTCTGTGGGATAGAGCTTCATATAACTACGTCTCATGGACATTCCGCAAGCAGCCGAAGTTCTTTGATATTGTGACGTATACGGGGACAGGCAGTTTTAGATCTATAAACCATAACTTAGGTTCTGTCCCTGGTGTCATTATTGTAAAGAGAACTGATACTTCTGGAGAATGGGCTGTGTATCACAGGAGTCTAGGTGCAACTAAGTATTTAGTCCTGAATAGTACTGTTGGAGAAGATACCGCTGGTTATTGGGGAAGCACAGCACCAACGTCAACTCAGTTTTCTGTTGGCGCTCTTGGTGATGTCAACGCTTCAGGCGGCACATACGTTGCCTACCTATTCGCCCACGATGCAGGCGGCTTTGGTCTGACGGGTACGGACAATGTTATAAGCTGTGGGAGTTTTACAACTGATGGTAGTGGTGCATTTACCGTGACGCTAGGCTATGAGCCTCAGTGGGTTTTGGTAAAAAGCACTCAAACATCCGGTAATAGTTGGATACTACTAGATAATATGCGTGGATGGAGTCAATCAGATGATAACGCTCTTTTTCCAAACCTAAGTAATGCGGAAAGCGTTTATCAACGAGGAAACCCAACAGCAACTGGATTTACAGCGGCAACCGGTTTTTGGGATGCAAATGAGCCTCACATCTACATAGCCATACGCCGTGGCCCAATGAAAGTGCCAACGAGTGGGACGAGTGTGTTTAGTCCTGTGGCGTACACAGGCAATGGCGCAAATGGTCGGGCTATTACTACTGGGTTTGTTTCTGATATGGTTTGGTGGAAAAGCCGAAGCAACATAACAAACTGGCGTGATGCCACTCTTCTAACAGGTTTTAACCGCGCATTGTCCCAAAACTTAACCGCAGAAGAAGAAATTGTTGCTGGGTATTATATTTCATCATACCAAAATACGGGTTTCACTTATGGAACTAGCGATACTTCATACAACCAAAATGCCTACACGTACATAGTGAATGGATTTTCTCGCGCCCCCAGCTTCTTTGATGTGGTTTGTTATACGGGGACAAATACTACAGGGCCATCAATATCACATAACCTTGGTGTTGTTCCAGAGTTGATGATTGTTAAAAACAGAACTACTGCTACAACTAGTTGGTGGGTTTTTTCGGCAACACTTGGAAATACATCAAGATTACTTCTTAATAATGATTCCGCTGTTGGGACGGGAACTAGTGTTTGGAATTCTATATCTCCTACAAGTAGTGTTTTTACGGTAGGGACGCCAGCAGGCGCAACAAACGGAAATACTTCTGAAAATTTTGTCGCCTACCTCTTCGCCACCTGCGCTGGAGTCTCCAAAGTCGGCAGCTACACAGGCACAGGTACAACGCTTCAGATCAACTGTGGCTTCACAGGTGGTGCGAGGTTTGTCCTGATTAAGCGCACTGACAGCACAGGTGATTGGTACGTCTGGGACAGCGCAAGGGGTATCGTAGCGGGTAATGATCCGTATCTCCTATTGAACTCAACAGCGGCTGAAGTTACTAGCACAGACTACGTTGACACCTACAGCGCAGGGTTTGAGATCAGTAGCACAGCCCCTGCGGCAATCAATGCTAACGGCGGTTCCTTCATCTTTTTTGCCGTGAGCTAGACATGACCAAAGACATTTTTCGCAAGAAATACACACAGCATAAATCCAACGCCACCCAACGTGGCATTCCATTTCTTATTCCCTTCGAGGAGTGGAAGCTCCTTTGGGTTACGTCGGGTAAGTGGGAGCAACGTGGTAGAGGCGCAAGCAAATATTGCATGAGCCGGTATGGAGACTTGGGCGCTTACGAGATTGGCAACGTCTTTATTTCAACGAACAGCGACAATATCAAAGACGGCAATATCGGCAAAACAGTTAGCTTTGAAACCCGTGCGAAAATTTCTCAGTTTCAAACAGGAACGTTAAAGCCTTGGGTCGCGGGGGAAAAGAACCCAATGCACAGACCTGAAGTAAAGGCGGCAATGAGTGCTGCAACAGGCGGGATAAACCACTACAATCAGAAGGGCGTTAACACCTCGATGGGATATTTCGTTACGGCTAAAGAAGCGGCACTTGCTTTAAACATATCAAAATCAACCATTGAGTGGCGCTCAAAGCACAACAAAAGCGGCTTCTCAAGGCCACTCTTGGCTATTGCGTAAGGAATAAATCATGCAAATCAGAGTTAAAGCTACAGGCGCAGTAATGTACGAAAGTGAGTTCCGCGCATACATTAAAAGCACAAGCGGTGCATCTTGGAATCAAACAACTGACGAGATACTACAGTCTCTGGGTGCTGATGTAGTCTTTGAAGGCGCACAAGCCACTGGCGGCACAGTGTATCAATACAGTCAGCGTGACGGAGTTGAAGAAGTAGATGGCAAGTGGTACACCAAGTACATCCTTGCACCAGTGTTTACAGCTACACCAGCAACAGACACAACCCCTGCCAAAACTGCTGCCCAGAATGAGACTGCTTACAAAGCCATAAAGGATGCAGAGCAGGCAGCATCTGTACGCACAAGCCGTGGTGATAAGTTAAAGGATAGCGACTGGACACAAGTAGCTGATGCACCAGTAGACAAAGCAGCCTGGGCTACCTACCGTCAAGAGTTAAGAGACATCAGCGCACAGGCAGGCTTCCCGTGGACAATAGAGTGGCCGACCCAGCCAGTGTGAGGTAGATCATGCCCGAATCAGGTTTAATTGACATGTTGATTGCCGGAGCCGGTGCTGTAGTAGCCTGGTTCGTGAAATCTACTCGCGAGGACAATAAGGAACAGGATCGCAAGATCGAAACGCTGCAACGTGAACAGGCTGCTCTGTTAAGCCGTGAGGAGTTTCGCCAAGACATGCAAAGCTTCAGGCAAGAGATGAATCAGAACTTTGACAAAGTTTTTTCCAAGCTAGACAAGAAGGCAGATAAGTAATGATTGATCCAATCTCTGCCTTAGCCATAGCCACCTCTGCCTACAAGACCATCCGTAAGGGTATCGAGATGGGCAGGGAGCTTGAAGACATGGCAGGCCAGCTCGGTACTTGGTTTTCAGCCGTCAGTGATGTCAAATCCGCAGAGGAAGAGGCCAAAGACCCACCACTGTTTAAAAAGCTGATTGCCAAAGGTAGTGTTGAGCAAGAGGCTATGCAAGCCTTGATGGCACGAAAGAAGATTGAGCAGCAGGAAAAAGAGCTGCGCGAAATTATCGTGTACAAGTGGGGAACTGACGCTTACGTTGAGATGATGCGTGAACGAGTCAAGATCAAAGACACTCGCGCTAAGGCAATTCAAAACCAGCGCAGGAAGATTAAAAAGTTAATTGCTAACGTATTAACAATCACTGCGATTGTCGGCCTTCTCGGTGCAATAGTCGCTTTCGGTATCGGCATTTTAATGAATTTGGGGTAACCATTATGTTGAGTTTAGTATCAAGTCTGCTCGGTTTTGCTGCTGGCGGTGTACCAAAAATTCTAGATAACGTGTTTACAATGGTTCAGGACAGAGGCGATAAAAAACACGAATTGGCAATGATGGCCGCTAACCGTGAGCGCGAACTGGCACTTGCTAAGGAGGGCTTTGTTGCCCAAGCTCGCGTAGAAGAGATCAAAAGTGACCAGATCGCTATGCAGACCCAGACCCAAGAAAGGCTTGGGATGTACAAGCACGATATGAAAATTGGGGAAGGCGCGTCAACCTGGGTAATCAACCTTAGAAGTAGCGTCCGGCCAGTTGTGACCTATATCTTCGTAGCCTTGCTGGTGGTCGTTGACATAGCAGGCATCTGGTACGCCTACTCAACAGGTGTTGCGTTTGCTGAAGCGATGGAGATGGTGTTCAGTGACGATGAGATGGCCATGCTAGCCGCAATATTGAGCTTCTGGTTCGGCAGTCAAGCGTTTAATTCCAAGCGGTAACTATGACAATATCTGAAGCTGGCATCCAGTTGATCAAATCATTTGAGGGCTGTCACAATCAGCCCTACAAGTGTCCTGCTACGCTTTGGACGATAGGCTATGGCAGAGTA
>Ga0164293_10006424_pt1 | contig 10005 bp, 9 predicted proteins | sample GEODES118metaG_FD_111487 | JGI IMG/M metagenome (GOLD analysis project Ga0164293, IMG submission 111487) | Eutrophic lake water microbial communities from Lake Mendota, Wisconsin, USA - GEODES118 metaG | ecosystem: Environmental > Aquatic > Freshwater > Lake | place: USA: Lake Mendota, Wisconsin...
ACGTCAGCGCGTCGACCGTGGACCTCGCTGCGGCGGTGCTGTCGGTCCAGGTGGCAAAACGGCGGATTCCTTGAGGTGCTGCGTCACCAGCAAGTATCAGGCCCTATCTCAGGCCTTTCATTCTGTACCCGGCCCTTTGGGTGCCCGTGTGTGAACCGCTCAACCATGGCCAAGGCCGCCTGATGCCGTCGTGTAGGGCGAAAAAGGAGTGCCGACCGCCCGACAGCTTGACGAGCATCTGCATCGCATCGCAATATCTCTGCATCGTTAAACGATGCAGCGAGGCTGAGGCGTGCAACCCAACCTGACCTGTCTCTGGACCATGCCATCGGTCGCCACATCGCGGCCCGACGTAGACCGACGGAACGATGTCGGGAGCGTCGTTACGGGACTGCGCAGCTTGGCTGCCGAGGCCAGCGCCGCCGAGGTGCTCCTGGAGTCGGGCCGGATTGCCGACGGCGCGGCGAGACACGGCAGCAGCCGGGTATCTCAAGGCTTCAGGCTTGCCTGTGTCGCCCTCGACTCACGCATCATCCGTCGCGAGGCCAACCGATGACCATCATCCACATCCGGCGTCCCATCGCGGCCTCCCTAGCTGAGGTTGGTCGCCCTAACGCTATTGATGGCGGTACACCGCCAATGCTGCGCAAGCTTGAAGCTTTCGCGGCGCCGAACGGCAGCCTCAAGGCCGGCACATGGGAGGCGACGCCGGGCCGCTTTCGCCGAGCGGTAATGGACGCCGAGTTCAGCCACTTTATCGCCGGAAGTGCCAGCTTCGTCACCGATGACGGACACCACTTCGACTTCGAAGCCGGCGACGCCGCGTTCTTCCCGCCGGCCACCCATGGAACATGGACGGTGCACGAGACGCTGCGGAAGACCTACGTGATCTGGCAGGCCGCGCCATGACGGGCATAGCCGATCTGCCCGAGCGACGCGCCACGGCGGTGCCGCGAGGCATCGCACACGCAACTGCCATCTTCTCTGCGCGGGCGCGCAATGCCGAGTTGTGGGACACCCAGGGGCGCCGATACATCGACTTCGCGGCTGGAATCGCCGTGCTAAACACCGGGCACGGACATCCGCGCGTCGTCGAAGCGGTGCGGGCGCAGCTCGATGCCTTCACCCATGCGGCGTTTCAGGTCACGCCGTACGAGGTCTATGTCGCGCTCGCCGAACGGCTCAACGCGCTGGCGCCCTTCCGGGGGGCGGCAAAGACGGCGCTGTTCACAACCGGGGCCGAGGCCGTCGAGAATGCTGTGAAGATCGCGCGGGTCGCGACAGGCCGTCCGGCGATCGTCGCCTTCAGCGGCGGCTTCCACGGGCGAACGCATCTCGGCATGGCGCTGACCGGCAAGGTGTCGCCCTACAAGCGGGGAATGTCCGGGCTGCCGAGCGATATCTACCACCTGCCCTTCCCGCAGCCCGGCGTGCCCATTGAGGAGACGCTGCGCGCGCTGGCGCTGCTGCAGCAGGCGGTTGTTCACGCTGACCGGATCGCGGCCATCCTTATCGAGCCCGTCCAGGGCGAGGGCGGCTTCCACCCAGCGCCTGCGGCGCTTCTCCTTGAACTGCGCCGGACGTGCGACGCGCACGGCATCCTGCTTATCGCGGACGAGGTGCAGTCAGGTTTCGCGCGCACAGGCCGCATGTTCGCGATAGAGCACGCCGGCGTAGAGCCCGACCTCGTGGCCATCGCCAAGTCGCTGGCCGGGGGATTGCCGCTTTCGGGCGTGATCGGCCGCGCCGCGCTGATGGACCTGCCTGAGCCTGGCGCGCTCGGTGGCACCTATGCAGGAAATCCGCTTGCCTGCGCCGCGGCGCTTGCCGTGCTCGACGTGATCGAGACGGAGGGCCTCTGCGCCCGCGCCGAGCGCCTTGGTGCGCGGCTGCGCGGGGCGGTGGAGGCCATCGCTCGGCGCAACGACCGCCGGCCTATCGCCCACCTCCGCGGCCTCGGCGCTATGGTCGGCTTCGACATCGTCACGCCGGGTGCCGAGCCGCAGCCCGACGCAGCCGCAACGCGCGAGGTGGTGGCGCGCGCCGTCGAGGCCGGGCTGCTGCTGCTCAGCTGCGGAGCGCAGGGCAACACCATCCGCCTGCTGCCCCCGCTCACGATCGCCGACGCTGAGCTCGAGGTGGGCCTCGCCCGGCTCGACGAAGCGCTGCGCCCCTGAGGAAGCGGCTGCATGCTGGATTCACCCTCTCCCGGCGTCGCCTCCAAGTTCCTCCACGGCGCCGCCCTGATCGGCGCGCGCTGGATCGCGCCGGAGGAGGCGGCGTGCCGCATCGCGGTCGAGGACCCGGCGACTCTTCGGCCCATCGCCGCCGTTCCGGATCTCGGTGCGGATGCGGCGCGTACCGCGATCGACGCGGCCGAAGCCGCCGCGACGGACTGGGCTGCCAGAACCGGGCGCGACCGCGCCAGGATGCTGCGGCGCTGGCATGATGCGATGCTGGCGGAGGCCGAGCCGCTCGCGAGGCTACTGACGGCCGAGCAGGGCAAGCCGCTTGCCGAGGCGCGGGCGGAGATCGCCTACGCCGCGAGCTTCGTAGAATGGTTCGCCGAAGAGGCGCCGCGGATCGAGGGCGAGGTGCTCGCACCGCCGTCGGTCGGGCAGCGCCTGCTCGTGATACGGCGTCCGGTCGGCATCGTCGCGGCGGTGACGCCGTGGAACTTCCCCGCCGCGATGGTGACACGCAAGCTCGCGCCGGCGCTCGCCGCGGGCTGCACTGTGGTCCTGAAGCCGTCCGAGCTGACGCCGCTGACCGCGCTGGCGCTCGCCCGGCTTGCCCTCGAAGCCGGGATCCCGCCTGGCGTGCTTAACGTCGTCACCGGCGCGCCGGCGCCGATCGGTGCCGTGCTGCTCGGCGATCCTCGGGTGCGGAAGCTCAGCTTCACCGGCTCGACCGCCGTCGGCAAGCGCCTCGCAGCCGAGGCTGCGGGGACGGTAAAGCGCGTCTCCCTCGAGCTCGGCGGCAACGCGCCGTTGATCGTCTTCGCCGATGCCGATCTCGATCAGGCGGTAGACGGCGCGATGGCGAGCAAGTTCCGCAACACCGGACAGACTTGCGTTTGCGCGAACCGCATCCTGGTGGAGGAGTCCGTCCACGATGCCTTCGTCGAGCGGTTGGCCGCGCGGATCGCCGCGCTACGGGTCGGGCACGGGCTGGCCAGCGAGACCGACCAAGGCCCGCTGATCAACGATGCTGCGGTGGCCAAGGTCTGCGACCATGTGGAGGACGCGGTCCGGCACGGCGCACGCCTCGCGCTCGGTGGCCGTCCGCACCGCCTCGGCGGGCGCTTCTGGGAGCCCACGCTGCTGCTGGACGCGACGCCGGCGATGCGCCTTGCCACCGAGGAGACCTTCGGGCCCGTGGCGCCGGTCTTCCGGTTCCGTGGCGAGGAGCAGGCGATCGCGTTGGCCAACGCCACCGCCTCGGGCCTCGCCGCCTATGCCTTCACGCGCGATCTCGACCGCAGCTTCCGGTTACTAGAGCGCCTCGCGGTGGGCATGGTGGGCATGAACTCCGGCGTCATCTCGACAGCGGTCGCGCCGTTCGGAGGGGTGAAGGAATCCGGCTTCGGGCGCGAGGGCTCGCGGCACGGCATTCAGGAGTATCTCGACATGCGCTTCGCGTTGTTCGGTTGACTGCAGCCGCCGGTCGAGCGCCCCATCCCGCCTTCCCGAAACCCGGGAATACACGCGAGCAATCAGCCGCGCTCCTCCAGGGCCTTCGCGCGCGGCCACATAAACCACCTCGGGCAGCACAGCTGGTGTCGCTGGCAGCGCTCGCGGCGCAGGTGGTGGAGAGGCTGATACCGTGATCTGGTGGACGCGCCCCGCTCCGGTGTGGGTCCGATGCCTGGGCCGGGCCGCGGCGGGTGCCGACTCATTCATACCCGTGCAGCATTGCGGGGAGCGCCCCTAGTCACACTGAAGCCCCCGACATATGCGAGGATGCTCGTACGGAGGTCGGATCGCCAGAACATGCCAAAAGTTGAAGTGGCGGACGCGGAGTCCCCTATTTTCATCACAGCGCTAGCGCGCGGCGTCGAGGTGCTGCGTGCGCTCGCCGCGGCCGGGCGCCCCCTCAGCCTGGCAGAGATCGCGTCCGCCGCCGGCGTGAACCGCAGTGCGGCGCAGCGAATCATCCACACCTTCGAACGTCTGGGGCTCGTGATGCGCGGTCCGATCGGACGCGGCTTCATGATCGGTGTTGGCGTACTGCCGCTGGCGGCGGGCCATCTGCAGGCATCCGACCTCGTGCGGATCGCGAACCCTTTCCTGCACGCCCTGTTTGGACGGTTCGGGGAAAGCTGCCACCTCGCCGTGCCGTACGGCCGTGACATGGTGTTCGTCATTCGCTTCGCAGCGACCGGCCAGTTGTCGGCGTTCATGCCGCAGGGGATCGCCATCCCGATGCATGCTTCCGCATCCGGCAAGGCCTATCTCTCGGCGTTGCCGGCCGAACGGCTCGAGCGTTGGCTGGCGGCGGCACCCCTGCAAGCTTTCACGCCGCATACGCTGACGGATCGCGCCCGGCTGCAGGCTGCAATCGCAGAGGCACGGCAGAGTGGGATCGCCTGTGCGGATGGCGAGTTCTTCCCCGGCGATCGCACGATCGCCACACCGGTCATGGTCGGCGATCGCTGCCTGGGGGCAGTGTCACTCTCTGGCCCCGAGAGCCGTTGGAACGTCGCCGATCTGCTCGATCAAGCGGGCCCCGCGCTGCGGGAGGCCGCGCAAGCGATCGGCCAGAGCTTGCGGCCCGAGTCGGTGCCCTGGCCGAGTTCTGCAGACGATTGACAGGCGCCTCACTCGTCTGGCAATATGATTGTATTGTCAAACGATACACTTGGAGAGAGGGTCGCTTCTTGCAGTCCGACCAGGATGGATGCCTCTGGACAGCGCCCAACCTCCCCGAGCCCCGAAACGGGGCTGCGCGGCATGACATCGGAATCATCGGAGGCGGCCTGGGTGGTCTAGCGGCAGCTCTCCAGGCGGCGCGGCAAGGGGCCTCCGTGTTGGTCGTCGATGCCGGTCCGATCGGAGGCGGCGCGGCAGGCCGCAATGGCGGGCAGGTGCTGCCTGGGCTGAAGGTAGGACTGCCGGCGTTGCGGCAACGCTTCGGCGAGGTCGCAGCAAACCGCCTTGTCCGCTTCGCCGACAGCGTCGTCGATCGCGTCGAAGCGCTGGTCGAGGACCATCACATCGCCTGCGCCTTTACGCGCGCGGGCTGGTACCAGCCCGTGCACGCGCCGTCGCGCATGGATGCCATCCGCGCGCGCTACGAAACCGCGGCCGCGAGTGGCGCGCCGGTCCGATGGCTGGACCGGGCGAGAATGGCAGAGGCGCTCGGCACGACGGCCTATCTTTGTGGGTGGACCGATCCGCGCGCCGCCACGGTGCAACCTGCAGCGCTTGTCCATGGTATGGCCGAAGCCTGCCTGGCCGCAGGGGTGACGCTGCTGCCGCATGTCCGGATCAGCGACATTGCGTCGGCCACAAACGGCTATGAACTGCATGGCGACGGCCGATCCTGGCACGTTACCAAGGTGGTCGTCGCGACGCATGCCGGGCCGGCGCCGCTGCCGGAGCTGGACGCCGGAGCCGTATCGTTGGACAGCGCGCAGGTCGCCACGCATCCGCTGCCAGAGGCGCTTCGCGCTCGGATTCTGCCGTGCGGCGGCAGCGTGTCTGACAGCCGGCGGTCCCTGATCTACTGGCGCCTGTCGCCGGACGGCCGTCTGGTCGTGGGCGGGCGTGGCGGCATCGCCCGTCGCACGGCGGACGCGCATTTCGCGCGGCTGCGCCGCATCGCGGTCGCCCTGCACCCGGACGTCGCCACCATCGGCTTCAGCCATGCCTGGTCGGGCCGCGTGGTGATGACGGCCGATGCGCTGCCACGACTGCACGAACCGCTGCCGGGCATCTTCGCACTGCACGGCTGCAACGGCCGCGGCATTGCCATGATGATCGGCCTCGGCGGCGCGGTCGCGGACCGTGCACTCGGCGTGACCGGGCCCGAGGCGCTGCCGCTGCCGGTCACGCCCATGGCGGCGCTGCCCCTCGCGCCGCTGCGGCGGATCGGCGCGGCGCTTGTCGGCAGCTGGTTCGGTTGGCGCGACCGACTGGATTCACTGCGCCCCTCCCCGCCGCCAGCCCAAGCGCCGGGCTGATGTCCGCCAAACCGCGCCGAGAGGATTGAGCCCGTCATGTACACCCCGACGCCCGCGGATGTCCGCCTGCTAAGCGAGTACCGCACCACGCCGTCGCGCAGCTACAGCCTGGACCTCCAACGGCTGCTGACGCGGCTGCGCACGGAGGAGACGAGCGGCAAGCTCTGCATCCTGGTCCTCGTGCCTGGGCGCGAATGGGCCATCGGCCAGCTGGGCGTGCGCCGCGGTGATCCGGTGCTGTTCCACGATGATCGCCGCTTCCACCGGCTGGCCGATGCGCAATGGGCGCTGCTGCGGCTGCGATGGGAGAAGCACAGCGGCCTGCCCTGGCCGACGGAGCTCGACGCATGACCGCGCCTGCGCTTGCCGCGATCTGCCACTACGACCTGCTGGGCTACCCCGATCCGCTATGCGTCCGGCCGGGCGAGCAGGTGCGCATCCATGTCAGCAGCGAGAAGGGCGCGACGCGCTATCACGCCGAGCTCGTGCGGCTCATCTGCGGCGACGACACGCCGGGCGGCCCGGGCGTGCAGGAAACACGGGTGCCCGGCGTGGCCGATCACCGGATCCAGGGCCGACGCCAGGCGCTGCATATCGGCAGCTTCGGCATGGTGATCCCGCCCGCGGCCACCTTCGACGCGACAGCCGACTTCACGGTCGCCTGCCGCATCCTGCCGACCACGCCCGCGCATGGCGTTCCGCAGACCATCATGGCGCGGCATGATGCCGTGACCGGACGCGGCTGGAGGCTCGGCCTCGATGCCGATGGAGTGCCGGTGGCGGAGCTGGGCGGCATCACGCTGCGCGGCGCACGGCCGCTGCTGGCGGGCTGCTGGTATGCGCTCGTCCTGACGCATGACGCCAGCGACGCCACGGCCCGGCTGGTCGTGCAGGCGCTGCGGCCCTTCCCGGCCGGCCCGACCGGGGGGGCTTGGACTGCTGACATCGGACCGGTGGATGCGACGGGGCTGCCGCTGACCTTCGCTGCGCAGGGCAGCGATCCGGAAGCATTGCGGCGCGGCATTGCCGGCACGCATTTCAACGGCAAGATCGAAGCACCCTGCATCTTCGCTCGCGCGCTCGACCCGGCCGGGATCGCGGCGCTGGTCGCGCGTGGCCTCCCCGATCCGATGGCGCAGGGGCTGGTCGCGGCCTGGGACCTCGCCCAGGACATCCCGGGCAGCCGCATAGTCGATGTCGGGCTGCATGGCTGCCACGGCACGCTGGTCAACCTGCCGACGCGCGGCGTCACCGGCTCCCTTTTCGACGCCAGCGCGATGGCCTGGCCCGACCGGCCGGCGCATTTCGCCGCCGTGCATTTCCACGACGACGATTTCGAGGATGCGCGCTGGGACGCCGATTTTTCCATCGACCTGCCGCATGATCTCGCCAGCGGCGTATATGCCGCCCGACTGACGCCCGAGGATGGCGGCATGGTGGAGCGTGTTGTCTTCTTCGTCGCCGCGCCGCGCGGCAAGGCCGCCGCCCCGGTCGCCTTCCTGGCCTCCACCGCGACCTACATGGCCTATGCCAACAGCCACTACGCCGTGGACATGGCGGAGATGGAGCCGAAGCGCGGACTTTGGATGACGATCGGCGCGCCCGAGATCTTCCTCAATGAACGTCGCGACCTCGGCCTGTCGCCGTACGACACGCATTCCGACGGATCGGGCGTCTGCTACTCCTCCAGGCTCAGGCCGCTGTTCGCGCTGCGGATTATGCAGCGGCTCTGGGCCTTCAACGCCGATACCCACATCACGGAATGGCTCGCGGCGGAGGGCATCCCCTGCGACCTGATCACCGACGAGCATCTGCACGCCGAAGGCCCTGCCGTGCTCGCGCCCTATCGTGCCGTGATCACCGGCACGCATCCCGAATACTGGACGACGCGCATGCTCGATTCGCTCGAGGCGTGGCAGAACGAGGGCGGCCGGCTGATGTATCTCGGCGGCAACGGCTTCTACTGGCGCACGGCCTTCCACCCAGAGAAGCCCTGGCTGATCGAGGTGCGCCGCGCCGAGAGCGGCGCGCGCTATTGGGAAACCGCACCCGGTGAGGCGTATCACAGCTTCACCGGCGAGTATGGTGGGCTGTGGCGGCGGCTCGGGCGCAGCCCGCACCGCTACGTCGGGGTCGGCACCGTTGCGACCGGTTTCGACCATTCCACGCATTACCGCCGCACCGCCGCCGCCGCGGATCCGCGCGCGGCCTGGATCTTCGAGGGCGTCGTTGGCGAGCGCATCGGCGATTTCGGCCTCATCGGCGGCGGCGCCGCGGGATCCGAGATCGACAGCGCCGACGCCGGGCTGGGCACGCCGCCGCATGCGCTGGTCGTCGCGCGCAGCGAAGGCCATTCGCGCTACACGCTGCTCGCACCAGAGACGATGACCTCCTCGATAGCCGCCCATAACGGCGAGGAACATCCGGAGGTGCATGCCGACATGGTGTTCTACGAGGGGCCGAACGGCAGCGCAGTCTTCTCGGTGGGCTCGATCGCCTGGGCCGCGTCGCTGCCGCATGCGGGCCACGCCAATGACGTCGCTCGCATCACCGGCAACGTGCTGCGCCGCTTCATCGACCCGACGCCTTTCCCTACGCCCCCCTGGCCATAGAGGAGCCACCCATGATGTCACCCCGTTCCGGCGTAGATTTGCGCCGCCGCAGCGTCCTTGCCGGCCTCCTGGCCGCACCGGTCGGCGCCGCGCAGGCGCAGGCGCAAGCCTGGTCGCCCAACCGCCCGATCCGCGTCATCGTGCCCTTCCCGCCGGGCGGGGCGACCGATATCTGGGCGCGGCTAGTAACGGATGGCATGCAAGGCCCACTCGGGCAGCCGCTGGTGATCGACAACCGCGCCGGCGCCGGCGGGATGTTGGGCGCGGAGGCCGTGGCGCGCGCCGTGCCCGATGGGCACACGCTGCTCTTCACCATCACTTCCCTGGTGCAGTCACCGGTGGTGATGCGGCGCTTCCCCTACGATCCGGTGGCCGATTTTCAGCCGATAGGCCGGCTCGGCAGCAACGCGAATGTCTGGGTGGTCGGCCCCGCGGTGCCCGCCGAGGTCACGACGATGGAGCAGTTCACCGCTTGGGGCCGGGGCCGCGACCTCTCCTTCGGCTCCTGGGCCAACGGGTCGACCGGCCATGCCTTCGGGCTGATGCTCGCGGAGGAAGCTGGGCTGCGCATGACGCACGTCGCCTATCGCGGCGAGGCGCCCGGGGTGCAGGACCTGTTGGCGGGCAACATCCACGGCGGCTGGCATTCCACCGGCGCGGTGGGCGAACTGATGCGCGCCGGCCGGCTGCGCGCGCTGGCGAGCACCGGCACCGCGCGCCTGCCCTCGCTGCCGCAGGTGCGGACGCTGCGCGAGATCGGCTTTTCCGACCGATTCGCCTTCGTCGGCTTCTCCGGCCTGCTGGCGCCGCGCGACCTGCCGGCGCCGATCCTGCAGCGCCTGACGACTACCTTCGCGCAGGTCGCGCAGGATGCCGAGGTGCAGCGAAGGCTGACAGCCATGGACACCTTCCCGGGCTATCTCGGCCCAGAGGCGTTCCGTGCCTTCATCGCGGACGCGCTGCAGCGCTGGCGCGGCATCAGCGAGCAGCTGGGCCTGCAAGCGGACGGATAGCAGCGCGAACCGGCTGTGCGAGGCCGTTGCGGCCGAGGGGTTCCGAGGTTTTCCCCTCACCATAGATGCCTGCATCGCCAAGGCGTGCCGCTCAGCCCAGAGTAATCCCGGCGTCGCGCACGACGCGCGCGCGACGCGTACCGTGGCGACCTGAGGTACGAGGGTTCAAGCCATGGCGAGCCAACCTCGTTCGCCA
>Ga0164293_10006425_pt1 | contig 10005 bp, 5 predicted proteins | sample GEODES118metaG_FD_111487 | JGI IMG/M metagenome (GOLD analysis project Ga0164293, IMG submission 111487) | Eutrophic lake water microbial communities from Lake Mendota, Wisconsin, USA - GEODES118 metaG | ecosystem: Environmental > Aquatic > Freshwater > Lake | place: USA: Lake Mendota, Wisconsin...
CTTTTTGATGTGATCACATCAGGGGTGCGACCACCAAATACAGTGGGCCAGAAGAAGAGTATCTGCTTTCGAGCTGCTGAGTGGAGAGTACGTGCAGCCACTGTTGGTACACCTAGTGAACGCAGACGGGCACGCATCTCACCAGCAGCGCGGGCTGTAAAGGTAAGTGCCAAAACCTTTTGTGGATCCATAGTCCCGATTGCTGCTGCGTAAGCAATTCGGTGAGTAATTGCGCGTGTTTTTCCTGTTCCCGCACCTGCAATGACACATACGGGCCCGCGGGTAGCTAAGGCAACAGCGCGTTGATCATCATCGAGTGCGCCGAGAATTTCATCTGGGTCTAACGCCACGTCTCTCCGCCAACTGCTTTCTCACCGAGCCAACCTTCAATCATTCGTCTAGCAACACTCACTCGTGGTGGCAAAAGAAGTGAGCCATTCTCTGTTGCCGACTTTAATTCTTCGCGAGAAAACCATTTAACTTCGGTGATCTCTTCACCATCGGGGCGTGCCTGTTCGGGATTATCTGTGATGGCCTCAAATGCAATCATGATACTTGCTGGAAAAGGCCATGGTTGTGATCCCAAATAATTAATCTCACGCAAAGTTACGCCCGCTTCTTCAAAAGATTCGCGGGATACGCACTGTTCAAAAGTTTCACCCGGTTCAAGAAATCCTGCAAAAGTGGAGAAGCGTCCCTCAGGCCAGACAGGTTGATGGCCGAGCAAGATGCGGTCATCCTGATCTTTAATGAGAACAATGACTGCTGCATCAGTTCTGGGATGGTGCTGACTCTCATCTTTATCGCAAATCCGAACCGCACCACCTAGTGCAACGCGTGTAGTTGCTCCGCAACGCGCGCAATGTGGATGTACCTCGTGCCAATTAGCAAGAGCAATTGCATGCATCGCAATTTCAAGTTCTAGTGGACCGAGTGATCCTGATAGTTCGCGCAACGTTAGGTAATCTGCAACGTCTTTAAGAATCGCACCTGATGCCCAGGCAAAGTAAGGTCGGTTATCTTCGCGATTGCGACCAAGGAAATATCGCTCGCCACCTATCGCCTCTATCGGCGGAATAAAGGTCAATCCGTTCTCAGTGCTACGTACCCGCCCCTGACCAACCTCAATAATCAGCGCTGATTGCCAGAGCTGATCGAGAGCTTCGGGGTCAGCTCGCAGCTCACTGGCGCGATCGATAAAGGATTGTCTCTGCGGAATCGCGCTCATAGGTGGAGGTTACTACTCTGAGGCCATGCGCATCACTTCGTGGAATTTCCTCCATGGCCAGCCATTAAAGCCCCCTGTCGCCGACCCTAGCCGTCTCGAAAAACCAAACGGTCCCCAAGTGGCGGAGCAGCGCTATGCCGGCGCAGTACAAACTCTGGAAAGTGATCTCATCGCTTTACAAGAAGTTGACTTATATCTTGAGCGATCTGGTATCGAGAATCAGAGCAGCGCCGTTGCAAAAATTATGGGCGCCGCCTATTGGGGATTTGCACCGGCAATCTCTGGAACCCCTGGTGTTAAGTGGCGAAAGCTAAAATCAGATGAGCAGTTAGTTATCACTGATTCAAATATTGGCCAAGTAAAAGAACTTGGTAGCTACGGAATCGCAATCATTTCAAAAGATCCGGTTAAGAGTTGGCTAAGGCTAGAGCTCGGTAGATCAGTTATTGGCATGCCACTTCTTATTGGAAATGAAAAAGGTAAGTTGGCAATGCTTTATGTTAAAGATGAGCCACGAGTAGCGATAGCTGCAGTTTTAGAAAATGGTTGGACCGTCATCAACACTCATCTCTCTTTTGTTCCACTTATGAACATCTATCAACTTTTTAAGTTATCGCGTTGGGCAACCTCTATTGAGCGAGAGTATTCAACAAAGGTAATTCTTCTTGGTGACTTCAACTTGCCAGGCGGGATTCCTTCCAAGCTGACATCGTGGAAGCGAGCTACGCAATCTTTAAGCTATCCATCGTGGGCCCCAAAGATCTCATTTGATTACATTTTGATGCGTCAAGAACACCTTGCAGAAAGTGAAGAAGTAATTACCCCAGATCTAGATATCAGCGATCATCGCGCTATTTCTATCGATCTCTAGTTTTGCAAGAGAGTATTGAGCTCGGCCTCACTCAAAAGGTTATCTCGCCGATCTGTGATACCAGTTGGAACGTAGTGAAAAGCAGCTTTTACGCTCTCTATCGGAACACCAGCAAGTTTTGCCCAAGCAAGGCGGTAAATTGCTAATTGGATTGCTGAATCCTCATCGAGAGTCTTTGATCCAGTCTTCCAATCAATTACCTCAAATCCTGAATCGGTTCTGTATACAGCATCGATTCGACCCCGAACAAGCGTGCCGGCAATTACTGTTTCAAATGGCACCTCGACTTCCTCTGGTCTGATTGCTCTATCGGCCCACTCTGATTGCAGCCATGCGCTCTTTAGATCTTCGAGAGAACGGTCTTCTTCGATTGGTTGCAGTAAATCAAACTCTTCATCATCGAAAATTGATGAGCCTTTGAGATGATGCTCAATCCAAAGGTGGAATGCGGTACCGCGCGATGAATACTCATCTCGAGCTCGTGGCATTGGGCGACGTATGTTTCGAGCGAATTCAGAAGGATTACGCTTCATGGCGATAATCGATGATGGTGACATCCTTACAGGGCGTGGAATTGCATTCGCTACTGTGCGGTTCTCGGCGGCCTCGAGAATGAGCGCTTTGGCATCTTCAATCCATGATTGCAGTGTTAAGTCATCGCTCTTGAGATTTTCGAGATCGAGAGTCTTAGCGTTTCTTACCTTCTCAACTTGTGCATCAAAGCTCGCACGCTTATCTCCCAAAGGATCGCGTGGCCAAATAACGCTGTTCTCATCATCGGCACGCGGATTGCGATCATCATCCAGAGGTGGGATATGTTCATCAATTACTCGACCTTGCACTAAAGCAATCTCTTCAATTTTTCGATAGAGCGAAGATGCACGAAGTGGTTTCTTGCCGCCGCCCCAATGCGAAGCAGAGGCGAATAAGTGGCTCTTGGCGCGGGTTACAGCGACATATCCCAAGCGGATTTCTTCTCCACGTCGATATGCAACGCAATCATCACCGTATGCCCCGAGTGCATCGGATGCCGCCTTATTTGTATCAGCGAGCCCAAATGAAAGCTGTGGAACTACATCACTATCGCGACGAAGTGCAAAAGGAATAAATCGTTCATTCGTTGTCCAATTCTCTGGACTGCGCGATGAATCTGAAGGGAATGTGCCATCGGTTAATCCAGGGATTGCAACTACATCCCATTCAGCGCCTTTAGACATGTGAATTGTGAGAATCTGGACAACGCTCTTATCAACATCAGGGGCGCCGGCCTTAAGTCCGCTCTCAGCTTTGCTTGCAACATCGAGCCAGGTAAGGAATGCATGGAGAGAGCCACCTGAGCGCGAAAACTTATTTGCCTCATCGAGGAAACGATCAAGATGGCGTCGACCATGAATACCTTCTTCACGCAAAGCGACTTCAGAATCTAGGTTGAGGTAGCGCTCTATCTCGAGAATCAGATCTGTGATTGGACCGCTGGCACGACTACGTAGTCTTCGAAGGTCCGCCGAGAATTGAGTCAGGCGCGCATAGCCAGCTGGAGAGAAGTGTGAGCGTTTTGCTTTTTCGATTTCATCAAGGGCGTCGATCAGTGATCCAGTAAATTGATCATCGCCTTCAGCAGCAAGCGGGTTGCCAGCGATAATGTTCTTTACGATTGAGCGATTATCAATTGATTCTGCCTTTGCTTGTGATGCGGAGAATCGACCGAGCGCTGCAATGTCACGTGGACCAAGATTTATGCGTGGCCCAGTGAGGTGACGCATCAGCGCACCACCTGCATCGGGCGAATCAATTACCTTGAGCAAGGCGACAATATCGGCGACCTCTGGAACATGGATGAGGCCGCCAAGACCTAAGACTTCAGAGCGGATACCTGCACCAGTGAGTGCACTTTGAATTATCGGTATCTGTGACTTCTTTCGAACCAAAACAGCGAAAGAGAGATCACTTGTTTTTACACCATCTTTGCCCCAGAGCGGAAGGAAGTACTCAACAATTGCTTGCGCCTCTGCCTCTAGATTTTCGAAGATGCCACAGACAAGATCACCAGGACCAGCATCCCCACGCGCGGTGAGAGGCGGTACAACAATCTTGCCATCTTTGCGAACTTCAGCAGAGATTATGTTTGCAGCATCGAGAATTGCTTTATCGTTTCTGTAAGTCTCGAGCAAATTAAATTGTTTCTCGCCTTTTGAACCCGGTGCTTTAGGGAAGTAGTTATTGAAGGCACCAATTGTTCCAGCTGCTGCACCTCTCCAGGTATAAATAGATTGGCAAGGATCTCCTACGGCAGTAACCGGATGGCCACCACCAAAAAGAGTTGATAGCAAACGAACCTGGGAGTGAGATGTATCTTGATACTCATCAAGAAGGACTACTGGATACTTTGAACGTTCGATTGCTCCAACATCTGGAAACTTCTCTGCAATAGTTGCTGCGAGAGCAATTTGATCATCAAATGAGAGTTCTCCGCTAGTGCGACGCTCATTGATAAAGTGATTCATCATCTCAACAAGAGCTATGCGCTGGCGAGATGTTTTGGCAGCGTTACGTACTCCCGGATTAAGTGCGCCACCCATCGTTGCAAGTTTGTCGAGTAGTTTTTGATCTTCGGCGATGATCTGATCTCCGGAGATTTGATGTTCGAGTGCCTGCGATGTCAGCCCCATTAAATCTTCAACAACGGTATTTGGTGCACTCTCATAACTAAACCCATCAGCATCCCAGGTCTGCACAATTCGATTAGCTAACATCCAAAGTGCAGCTTCGCCCATTGGCGATGAATCAGCATCGATGCCGAGACGAATTGCGTGCTCTGAAAGGATCCGCCCCGCGTAAGAGTGATAGGTAGTAACTGAAGTATCAAAGTTCTCAAAATGAACCGGGACCCCTGCCTCTTTCATACCTTTGCTGAGCTGTTTTAGACGCTTGCGAATACGAATATTGAGCTCGCCGGCAGCCTTTCGCGTAAAGGTAAGGCCAAGCACTTGGTGTGGCTTAAGAACATCATTGGCAACGAGATAGACAACCCGTGCTGCCATCGTCTCAGTCTTTCCAGAACCGGCGCCAGCAATGACAACAGCGGGTTCTAGTGGATTCTTTATCATCGAAATAATGTCGGATTGCGGACCGCTCGGATAATGAAAGTCCGGATCTATTCGCTTGATAAATGCTGCTACATCTCGCGGAGTGTAGGTCTCGATAAGTTTTTTCTGAGCTTCACTCATCCGATGACCGTCCTTCCCTCTAGATGAACCGGGCAAGAAGTCTTAACAGGGCACATTTCACAGAAATCATTTTCGCGCGCGACAAAAGTTGAAGCGGCCATAGATATAGCGATTGCTTCGAGTTGATCTTGAACTTGTGGGACATCAATCGGATCTCGTTCAAGAGCCGCAATCTTGATTGTTTCATGACCGAGAAATACGAGATGTGATCCAGAGACTTCTGGCTCTTCAAATTTCTTCTCAAAGGCGTTGAGTACGACCGCTAATTGGTAGCACGCTAATTGCAAATTCTCTTGTGCTTTTTTCTTGGTGATCGCTTTACCTGTCTTAAAGTCCACAACAAAGAATTTTCCATCGCTATCAACTTCTAGTCGATCAATTGATCCACGCACTTTTGCACGACCTAAGGTGAATTCAAAGGTGAGTTCGACGCCTTCGACATCATTAGTGCTCTCACGGTGATACTGCGCAAAACGTTCGAGCATCTTCTGGGCTCGCTTGAGCTGTGCGCGATTGATCCACCCTGCAGAATCATTGATTAGCGGCCAAGCGTCATTGAGGGATTGATAGAGAACCTCATCGGTGATATCTGTGCCCTCAACTTTTAGTCGCGCATACTCGTGGATAACAGAACCGAGAAGCTGCGCTGTCGAGTCACCGTTGCTGCCACCATTGCGTTCTAGTAACCATTTCAGGCCACATTGCTCGAAGGACTCTGCAGCAGATGGCGAAAGGGGAATCAACTCATCCTCACCGAAGAGCGGTTCATCTGTAGTGATGGGGCGAGAGCCTAGCCAATTATCGGGATCAGCCGATGCAATATCAGCTTCCTGCAGCGTTTTTAGCAACGCTGCAGCCTTATCGCCATCGGCACCAGATAGGGCCCTGCGAAGTGAGGCAACAAGGGCGCTTGAAGTGAGCGACCTGACATCACCGAATTTCTTTAGCTCGTAATCTTGCGAATCAAGAGATTCGTAGAAATATGTCGAAGGCGAGCTATCTTCACGGGTGACAGCAGTGAGATGTAATTGTTCTTGCGCTCGAGTGGTTGCAACATGAAATAGACGTCGTTCATCTTCAGCCAATGAATCTGCTGTGATTTTCTGTAAACCTGCCACAGATTGTTCTTCGCCGTGACGTATACGTTCGACAAGTCTTTCAGCGCCAAGCAATGTTGAGCGCTCCTTTAGGTTTGGCCAGATTCCTTCTTGAACTCCTGCTACGAAGACTCGCTTAAATTGAAGGCCTTTGGCAGAGTGAACGGTAAGAATCTGGACCACATCAGGGCGTACGCCTTTTGTAGTGATGAGGTCAGAGACTATGTTCTCTTGCATAATTTCATTGAGGAAAATCTTAGGGTCGGATCCCGGCATGCGATCTATATGGCGAGCTGCGCTATCAAAGAGCTGAACCATTGCATCAAGATCGCGATCTGCAATGGCACCTCGTGCTCCTCCTCGAAGCGCTGCTTCTTGCCAAGCCTGAGCAATCTTCATGCCATCACTATTGACTGCATTCGACCAGATTGCCCATAACAAATCATGTATCGAAGTCTTCTTCTTAAGTGAAGCGCGTGCTGCGCTGAGAAGATTATGTACACGTAATAGCTCAGCTGAATCTTCGATTGGGATATCGCCCTTATCGATGGCATCAATAAGTATCTGGGTCCCACTACGTTGATCTCTACTTTCATCACGAGATTTAAGGAGAGCGATACGTGTGCGACGAAGCGATATTGTCGATGCTCCCCCGAATTCTGCCTTGAGTAAGCGCTCACAGATATCGAGGTTAAGTTTTTCGAGATCAACAGCGACGCGTGCTAAGAGCAAAAATGGTGCGATAGCGGCGTTTGATGCAATTGCTTCGCGGTCTCCTGCTACTGGAATCGATGATTGCCCCAGGGCCCGACGAATAGCCACAGCGCTCATGTTTTGCGCACGTAAAATCACTGCCATATCAGAGTAAGCCACGCCCTCCATGAGGTGAGCGCGCTTCATCTGATATGCGATGTACTGCGCTTCTTCATTCTCTGAACGCAACTCGATAGCAAATCGCGCTGGGTTACCACGATAGTTGGTCAACAAAGTGATGTGTTTAGCTTTTTCTCCAAAAGTTTTTTCGCAATATGCCATGACTCCATCAGGATCAGCTCCCCGGAAACGGCCGACTGCAGATTTTGGATCGAGAACAAGCACCATATCCTCGCAGCGCAAAAGCTCAAGTAAGCGACGTTGTGCGGGATCGGTTTCGTGGAATTCGTCAACCATGATTGTTGTGAAACGCTTACGCAGCACTTCCAAAATTTGAGGATTTCTATCGAGGTGAGCAATAGCGGCATTGATAAGTTCGGCGGGGTCGATGCGCATCTTTGAATCTCCGGCACCGCTATCAGATGCTGAAGAGATATTGAGATATGAATTCCAGAACTTTGCAGCAGCAGGCCAGTAAGGTTCTTGTAAACGTTGACCCATTTCGGCTAACTCTTTTGGCGATAGTCCGCGTTCGGTAGCGCGCATCATTAAGTCACGTAGCTCGCGAACAAATCCTTGAGTCAAAAGTGGTTCACCCATCAAGTCGCTGCCAAGTCCATCGCCACTATCTTGTGCACGTAACTCAGCAGGCCACCAATCCACCTTGTCTTCGATATTTCCGGCGAGCAAGGTTGCGATAAATGATTCTTGTTCAGCACCCGAGATCAATACAGTTTCGCGGAAAGCATCACCACTATTCATTGAGAGAATAGAAAAAGCGAGCGCATGAAAAGTTCGTGCTACTGGTTCTTTAACTGTCCCATTTGCGGCGATAACAATTGCGTCGCGAATTTCAGATGCTCTTTCGCGGCCGAATGCGAGAATAAGAATTGAGTCAGGATCTGCGCCACCGTTAATGCGATCGATAGCCGCTTCAATCAAGGTAGTTGTTTTTCCGGTTCCGGTCGCACCACTTAACAACAAAGGGGCGCCGCGATGTGCAATCGCTGCTGCTTGCTCTGGATCAAATTCATAATGGGGGCGAGTAATTGGGTTGGCGAGGAGGCGGAATCCGGGCGCCTTCTCTGGTTTACTCACAGTCAGAATCCAACACTATGGATATGACAAAACGCCTTACTTTGAGCTTCGGCGCCGTTCAAAGAGGAGAAATCCTGCGATAGCAATCACTACCGCCAAGGCGAGCGCGATAGGCAAGGGGATTGCTCCGGATCCCTCTACCTCGGTGGATTTAGGGGTCACAACTACTTCTTGTGGGGTGTTGAGAGAGAAGGTGATCACATCGCTTACTTCGTGGCCGTCGGCAGAAATCACTCGATAAGTAATTTGATAGGTGCCTGATTGATTTTCATCCGCAATTACCGCTGCTGTAAGGACGTTGCCAGTTACCGTGGCATCTTGCAACGGTACCGAAGTCCCGTCGCTGTAATTCAATTTCAGGGTATTGATTTCCTTATCGGCAACTACCAGTAGTTCGTCTGAGAAAGTAACCGAAATTTCTTTCGGCATCTCAGTAATCAATTTACCTTCGCTGGGATTACTAGAGAGAACTCTCGCATGTGCAAATGCTGCTGTCGGGGAGAAAATGCCCGCAAAAGAAATTGATAGAAGTGCACAGATGAGGAATGAGAGAAGTTTGCGCATAATGCGAAGCTTAGTGTGAGAAAAAGAATATGGACCCTAGGCGCGATTGTTAAGCGCCGGGTCCATTTCTTTTGGAGACCTAAACTAAGACTGATTGCTCTTCTTTGCGCGTGAAGTTGCACGTGCACGCTCTGCTCCATCAAGGACAACCTTGCGGATACGAACAACTGCAGGTGTGACTTCAACGCACTCATCTTCGCGACAGAATTCGAGAGCGCCTTCCATGTTGAGCTTCTTAGGCGGAATCAACTTCTCAGAATCATCGGTACCTGAAGCACGCATGTTTGTCAGCTTCTTTTCGCGAACACAGTTGACATCCATATCGTCAGAACGTGAGTTCTCACCGATGACCATGCCTTCATACACTTCATCGCCTGGCTCAACGAAGATTGAACCGCGCTCTTGCACACCAGTAAGTGCGTATGAAGTAACAACTCCGAGACGGTCTGAAACGAGTGAACCTGTTCCGCGAGTACGTAGCTCTCCGAACCAAGGCTCGTATGAATCAAATACGTGGTGCAGCAAACCTGTTCCGCGAGTTTCTGTAAGGAACTCTGTTCGGAATCCGATCAGACCGCGTGATGGAACCTTGTACTCAAGACGAATCCAACCCGTGCCATGGTTAACCATCTGTTCCATGCGGCCCTTGCGAAGTGCCATCAACTGAGTAAGAACACCGAGATAATCTTCTGGTGCGTCAATTGTTAAACGCTCCATTGGCTCATGCAGCTTGCCATCAACCATCTTGGTAACAACTTGTGGCTTGCCAACTGTGAGCTCAAATCCTTCGCGCTTCATGATCTCAACAAGTACTGCAAGCTGAAGTTCTCCGCGACCATGAACTTCCAATGCATCTGGGCGCTCTGTATTGAGAATACGCAATGACACGTTACCTACAAGATCTTTATCCAGGCGATCCTTAACCTGACGCGCTGTAAGCAACTTGCCTGACCTACCTGCAAGAGGTGAAGTGTTGATACCTATTGTCATCGAAATTGATGGCTCATCAACTTTAATCGATGGAAGTGCATATGGATTTTCGAGATC
>Ga0164293_10006426_pt1 | contig 10002 bp, 9 predicted proteins | sample GEODES118metaG_FD_111487 | JGI IMG/M metagenome (GOLD analysis project Ga0164293, IMG submission 111487) | Eutrophic lake water microbial communities from Lake Mendota, Wisconsin, USA - GEODES118 metaG | ecosystem: Environmental > Aquatic > Freshwater > Lake | place: USA: Lake Mendota, Wisconsin...
CTCTGCCACTGCGGCGGCATCTGGGAGGGGCGCAAGATCGCGGCGATGGCCGAGACCGCGATGATGGGCGTGGCGCCGCACAACCCGCTGGGCCCCATCGCCGGCGTCTCGGCGCTGCATTTCGACGTCGCGACGCCGAACTTCGTCATCCAGGAGGAGATGGTCGGCGCCGTGCCCTGGTACGGCGACATCGTCCAGGGTCCGATCCGGATGGTCGACGGCTGCTGGCAGCTTCCCCAGGCGCCCGGCCTCGGCATCGAGGTCGACGAGCGCGTCGCGGCCAGGCACCCGTTCAAGCAGGAGCCGTTCACGACGCGCGACGCGGTGCTGCCCGACGGCACGGTCGTCGATTGGTGAGCAGGGCGCGCCGAGGTCGCGTCTCGGCTCGCGTCGGGGAGCTCAGTGGCGTTTCATCGGACTCGCAGCACGTCCAGCGGGGAGACCGGTGACGCGACATTGCCCCAGGACTGCCGCACGAACGTGGCGACGGCGGCGATCTCGTCGTTGCTCAGCACCTGCCCATAGGGCGGCATCCCGAAAGGCCGAGGGTTCCCCGCGGTGGTCGGCGAGAAGCCACCCTGTCGGATCTGCTGCACGAGGTTGACGTGCGAGGCCAGGGTGACCGCGCGATTTCCGGCAAGCGCGGGGTACATCCCTGACACGCCTTGTCCCCGGTCGCCGTGGCAGGCGGCGCAGTGCTGCTCATAGACCTGCTGGCCGGCGACCATCATCTCTTCGCTGGCCGTACCTGGCCTGGCAGGCGGCTCTTCGACGACGGGAATGGTGGCCAGGTAGCGCGCCATGGCGTCGAGGTCCTCTCCGGTCAGGTATTGGGTGCTGTTGAACACCACTTCGGCCATCGGCCCGGAGACGGACGCGTGTGCCGACACGCCGTCCTTGAGCAGTCTGACGACCTGTTCGCGGGGCCAGCGCTGGACGCCTGCCTCGCTTGGTGATGCCAGTGATGGCGCGTACCAGGCGCCGTTCGCCATCAGGCCCCCGCCGAACTGCGCGCTCAGGCCGCTGGCGCCCAGGGGGTTGCGGCCGGAGTGGCAGGCCGCGCAGTGGCCCAGGCCCTGCGTCAGGTACTTGCCTCGGTTCCATTCGGCGCTCTGTCCGGGATCGGGCTCGAACCCGCCGGGTCGAAAGTACAGCGCCCGCCAGACGGCAAGTGCCGCCTGCGTGCTGTAGGGGAAGCGCAGCGCGTGCAGGGTGTTGGCTCTTTCGACCGCAGGCACGGACCGAAGGAACGCGTACAGGGCGTCGGAGTCCTCGCGCGAAACCTGCGTGAAGCTGGGATACGGAAACGCGGGGTACAACAGCCGGCCGTCCTTCGAGCGCCCATGGTGAAGGCTGCGCCAGAATTCATCGGCCGACCAGCTGCCGATGCCGGTTTTTTGGTCGTGCGTGATGTTCGGGGCAAAGACGATGCCGAATGGCGTGTCGATCCCGCGGCCGCCCGCGAACTCGGGGCCCGCAGTCGTCGTGTGGCAGCCCATGCAGTTGCCTGCCCGCGCCAGGTAGGCCCCTCGTGCGATGACTTCCGATGACGCCGGCGCGGTGGGGACGCTGGTCTCCAGCGCGTGCTCGCCGCGGACATTCAGCCAGGCCACCAGCGCGCCCAGGAGGAAGATCAGGACCAGAAAGAGGGCGCCGGCGCGCAGTGCCAGGCGGCGCAGGCTCATCCCCTTCATTCGTTGCCGCTCCCGCAATGGGCGAGCAGCGGCGGTGAGGGGCCGGCCTCCGGCTTCGTGCCGGTCGGCAAGGTTTGCGCAGACAGCCAGCGCGCGACGACACTCGCTTCCTCATCGGTGAGCCGCCGGGCGATGTCGGCCATGCAGTCAGGCGCGGCCGCGGCACGCAGACCGGTGCGCCACGCGCCGAGCTGCCCCACGAGGTAGTCGGCTGGCAAGGTCACCAGGCCCGGCACCGCCGGCAGGCGGCCGGCCAAGTGGCTGCCATGACAAGAGGCGCACGCCGGGATCTGGCGGTCGGGCACCCCCTTGAAGACCAGTTCCTCGGCGGTCTTCTGCTGCTGCGCGGACAGCCTGTGGGCCAAGGCCGGCGGATACGGCAGGTCGAGGCTGGAAAAGTACCGGGCGATGTCTCGCAGGTAGTCATCGGAAATGAACCGCGTCAGGTGGCCCATCGCCTGGTTGCGCCGGCGGCTTTCCCTGAAGTTCTTCAGCTGATTGAACAGATAGCCCTCGGGCTTGCCGGCGATGCGGGGGAAGTAGCCTGCGTTCGTGGCGCGCCCCTCCTGGCCGTGGCACATGACGCACGCCTGCATGCGTTGCGCCATCGTGTTCTGCACCACGGCGGTCGCACCCGACGCCGCGGGCGTCGACTGGGCGAGTGCCCGCGGCGTGAAGGCTGCCAGGCTGGCTGTCAGGAGGAGGCTGAAGAAACTTTTCATGCCGGTCGAGGGGCGGGCGAGCGGACTGCATGGTCTGCGGGGAGCGCGGCCACACGGCCGCCGGCGCGTCGCTCAGGCTTCGGCCAGCATCGATGCGCTCAGGCTCCACAGCCGCTCGGCGGCGTCATCGTCGCAGGCGTGGGCCTCGACGCCTCGATAGCGTGCCAAGGGGCTGCCGCGTTCGCTGGGCGCCGCGATGTCGCAGTCCTCGCAGTACACCCCGGGGCGGCCGGCCAGGGCGGCGCTGCTGGCCGCCCAGAGCGTGGTGGCGCAGCCCTGTTGCGGCGACTTGAACCCCGACCTGGCCAGGGCCGAGGGCGAACCGTCTTCGTTGATCCAGCCCAGGCGCACCTGCTCGGCATGGCTCAGGTGGCGCTGAAGTGGCGTGAAGATGCCGCCCGGGTGCACCGAGAAGGCCAGCCCGCCCGAGGGCCGCAGGCGTCGGCTCATCGCGTTGGCGAACAGCGCGTTGGCGGTCTTGGACTGCCCGTAGGCCTGCCACTTGTCATAGGCGCCGCTGCGAAAGTGCGGGTCGTCCCAGCGGATGCCGCTGATCTTGTGGCCGGTGGACGACAGCGCCACGACGCGCGCGCCCTCGGTGCTGCGCAGGAGGCCCATCAATTCGAGTGCCAGCGCCATGTGGCCCAGGTGGTTGGTGCCGAACTGCGCCTCCCAGCCCGGGCCGACCCGGGTCTCGGGGACGGCCATGATGCCGGCATTGAGGAGCAGGAGATCCAGCCGCGGCAGCGTGGTGCGGGCCTCGTGCGCGAAGCGGCGCACCGAGTGCAGGTCGCTCAGATCCAGGTCGACCGTTTCGACCCGGCCCTCGACGCCCGCGAGCGTGGCTGCGGCCTTGGCACGGTCGCGAACCGGCACCCACACCCGCGCTCCGCACCGGGCCAGCGCGCGCACGGTTTCGAGACCGAGGCCGCTGTAGCCGCCGGTGACGATGGCCACGCGGCCTGACAGGTCCAGGCCGGCCAGAACCTCGGCACCGGTCGAGCGGGCGTGGAAGCCCGATGAGAGGGGAAGCTGATCGACCAGTGCCATCGACGGGCCCATGTAGGTTGGGGGATATTCATCATAGGGCGCACCGCCTTGCTGGCCAGGGCTTCGGTCCGTTCAGGGCCTGGTCTGCCGTCCTGCCGGATGCGATGATCGAAGCCGTTAGCGGGCTCTCCCGCCAGATCGCGGTCACCTTGATCGCATCCCACTCGATGCCCCTGCCGCTCCAGGGCCTGAATCTCCGGCTTCGGCGCGCAGGGGCCGCTGGCCGGGCAGGGTACGGTGGACCAGATCGCGCCGGCCTTCAGCGGGAGGATGGCGCTGAACGCCGGCGACGACGGCGTGCCTCGACGCACCCGCACCACGGTGCTTGCCGACCAGATCTGCGGCCTGTACGCCAGCCAGGCGATCGCGCATGCCTTGCTGCGGCAGTTCGCTCGGTCGGTGCCTTCCTTGCCGACCCGCAGACCCGCGCCATTGGTGCTGGTGCGCGAGGTCGAACTCGCCGGGGTCGGCGTGTGCCCGGTGCTGCAGGTGTCTGGCGCCCCGTTATGGATCGACCACCCCCGACCGTTGACGATGTCGCGCGTCGGCGAGCACGGCCAGGACATCCTGCGCAAAGCCGGGCTCACGCCAGGCGAGATCGACGCGCACGTGGCGCAGGGCGACGTGCTGGAGCCTGCTCGCGCCTGAGCTGCGGCGCTGCATCGAGACGTCCTGTGATGAATCTGCACAGGAGCAGCAGGGTCGGCCGCGCGTGGCCTATGCTCCAGCGCTTGCCGCGCGCCCAACGCACTGCGTGGCATCTTTCGGAGACACGCCCCATGAGCCCCCACCGGGACGCGCGCAGCGACGAGCCTGGACCCGGCCACGCCGCCCCCCTGCTGCACCAGCTGGTCTATTGCAGCCGGGCTTGCGCCGGCGTGGACGGGCCGGCTGTGGCCCGCATCGTCGCCACCGCGCGGCGCATGAATCCCGCCCACGGCATCACCGGGCTGCTGGTGCACGGCAGCGGCATGTTCTTCCAGTGGATCGAGGGCCCGCGCGAGGAAGTCACGCGGCTCATGGACTCGATCCGCCGCGACCCGCGTCACGAGCGGGTCGTCATGCTGGGCGAGACCGAGGAGGTCCGCGAGCGCCTGTTCCCGGACTGGAGCATGGAGCTGGTGGCCCCCGGCGACATCCGCCCGGTGCTCCAGGACGCGCTGGCCAGCGCCAAGGACGCCAAGAGCACGGCGGCCTTGTGCCTGCTGCTGGCGCAGTTCGACGCGGAGCGGCCGGACCCCGGCGCCGCAGACCATTGAGGCGGGCGCGCGGTCGCCAAGGACACCCTCATGACACACAAGATGGCGTTGATCGGCCTGGGCATCATGGGTCGGCGCATGCTCGACAACGTGCGCGTGCACCCGGCCTTCGAGGTCAGCGGGGTCTGGGACCCGTCCGAGGCGGCCCTTGCCCAGGCCCGTGAGCTCTGGCCGCAGGTGCCGGTGGCGGCCAGCGCCGCGGCGGCGATGCGCGGCGCGGACGTCGTCTACCTGGCCTGCCCGCCGGGGCCCCGCAAGGCCTACGCGCTGGCCGCGGCCGAGGCCGGGCTGGGCGTCTTCATGGAAAAGCCCCTGGGCACCGACAACGCAGCCAGCCGCGAGCTGGTGGCGCGGCTGCGCGGCGCGCGCCTGCCGGCGGTCGTGAACTTCACCCAGGCCTCCTCGCGCGGTTTCGAGGCATTGCGGCGCGCCATCGACGCGGGCGAGACCGGTGAACTGCTGGGCATCGACATCGTCGTCCAGTACCCCGCCTGGCCCCGCGCGTGGCAGGTGCAGGCCGACTGGCTGCGCTACCGCGACGAGGGCGGCTACACGCGCGAGGTGATCTCGCACTTCCTCTTCCTGGCCGGTCGCTTCCTCGGGCCGCTGCGCCTGCGCTGGGCCGCGCCGCGCTACCCCGCGGGCCCCGACGGCGCGCGGCTGTGCGAGCTGGACATGCTGGCGCGGCTGGAGACGGCCGACGGCCGGCCGGTCACGGTGATGGCCACCACCGGCGGGCGGCAGCCCGACCGTCAGGAGGTGACGGTGCGCGGCGCGCGCCTGAACCACCAGTTCCGCGAGTTCAACCAGCTCTGGCGCTCCGACGGCGGGCCCTGGGTGGAGGTCGTCGACTGGAGCACGGGCGAGGACCCGCGCCGCAGCGCGCTGCAGCGCCAACTCGCCCAGGCCGACCTGTGGCTGCAGGGCCGGCCCCACCTGCTCGCCACGGCCGAGGAGGCCTTGGCGGTGCAGGAACTGGTGGAAGGGATGCTGGCAGGGGAGGGGGGCGGCGTGGGGTGACGCATCGCCGGCTCGAGCCGCGTTCCAGATCGTTTCGAGACCCGAGGAGCCTTGCGCATGCTGAACGACGACCTCCGCGCCTGCGCCGAGCGGGCCACGCTGTGCTGGCTGGCGACGGTTGACGCCGCCGGGCAGCCGAATGTCTCGCCCAAGGAGATCTTCGCGGTCTTCGACGAGGCCCATCTCGTCATCGCGAACATTGCCTCGCCCAACAGCGCGCGCAACATCGGGGCGGGCGCGCGCGTGTGCGTCAGCTTCATTGACCTCTTCGTCCAGAAGGGCTGGAAGGTTGCCGGGCAGGCGCGCCACGTCGGCCGCGCTGCGGCCGACCATGCGCACTGGGCAGCGCCACTGGTGGCGATGGCCGGGCCGCGCTTCCCCCTCCACGGCGTGATCGTCGTCCGCGCCACCGCGGTCGAGCCCATCGTCGCCCCGAGCTACCGCCTCCACCCGACCGAGACGACCGAGGCCTCGCAGGTGGCCTCGGCGCTGCGCGCCTACCGGGTCGAGCCGGCGGCGGGTTTCTGGCGCGGGCGCAAGCGGGCCGCCTGATGAGCTGCTGGCCTGATCTTCCAACCTGAGCGGTTCATCCGGCCGGTGTGCCCGTCACCTCTGGGTGGGTTGCAGTCGAGTTTCCGGACGGCCCTGCAACACAATCCTGCGTGATGGCTTCCACCCCCCGCATCCTCCTCACCGGCTTCGAGCCCTTCGGCGGCGACCCCGTCAACCCGAGCGCGCGCGTGTGCCGCGCGCTGCACGGCCAGCGCGTGGCGCACGCCACGGTGCACACGGTGGAACTGCCCTGCGTCTTCGGGCGCGCGCTGCAGGTGCTGGACGAGGCGCTGGCGGCCCACTCGCCGGTGTTCGTGCTCGCCCTCGGCCTGGCGGCCGGCCGCGGCGAGATCTCGGTGGAGCGCGCGGCGCTGAACATCGACGACGCGCGCATCCCGGACAACGCCGGCGCGCAGCCGGTGGACGTGCCCGTGGTCGCGGGCGGCCCGGCGGCCTGGTTCAGCACCTTGCCGGTGAAGGCCATCGTCGCGGCGCTGCGCCAGGCCGACCTGCCCGCGGTCGTGTCGCAGAGCGCCGGCACGTTTGTGTGCAACCACGTCTTTTACGGCCTGCAGCACCGGCTCGCCGGGACGGGCGTGCGCAGCGGCTTCGTGCACGTGCCGCTGCTCGACACCCAGGCGGCCGCGCACCCGGGCCTGCCGACGCTGCCGCTGGCGGACCTGGTGCGCGGCGTGCGCATCGCGCTCGAGGTGGGGCTGACGCACGTGGGCGGTGACGCCCGCGTCACGGGTGGCGCGATCGCCTGACCCGTTGCGATTGGCTCGCATGCTCTACCCAGCAGCCACGCGCCGGGAGCCTGGTCTTCAGCCCCTCTACCCTCGCGGGAGAGGGTTGGGGGACAGGGGGCGCCAGCCGGCCGAGCGCCCGTCGTGCGGTCCCGAACCCGGCCGCCGCCCATGATCGACCGCCACGCGCTGCGCCTCCTCACGCCCGCCCTGGGCGTGCTGGCGCGAGCGCTCGCGCGGGCCGGGGTGGGCGCCGACGCGGTGACGCTGGCCGGCTTCGCGCTCGGCATGGCCGCGGCGGTGGCGATCGCGCTGCAGGCGTGGTGGCTGGGGCTCGCGCTGATGCTCGCCAGCCGCCTGTGCGACGGCATCGACGGCGCGCTGGCGCGGCTGACGCAGCCCACCGACCGCGGCGCCTTCCTCGACATCACGCTGGACTTCCTGTTCTACGCCAGCATCCCGCTGGCCTTCGCCGTCGCCGACCCGGCGCGCAACGCGCTGGCGGCGGCGGTACTGCTGGCGGCCTTCATCGGCACGGGCTCGAGCTTCCTCGCCTTCGCGATCCTGGCCGAGCGCCGCGGCCTGGCGCGCACGGCCTACCCCAGCAAGGGCTTCTTCTACCTGGGCGGGCTGACCGAGGCGACCGAGACGCTGCTGGCCTTCGTGGCGATGTGCCTGTGGCCGCAGGCCTTCCCGTGGATCGCCGGGGTGTTCGCGGCCCTTTGCGCAATCACGGTGCTCACGCGCCTGGCGGCCGGTTGGCAGGCCTTCGGTTCGCGGTGACACTTCGCGCATGAAGAACAGTCGCTGGGTCCTGCTTGCCGTGCTGGCCGCGGCGGTGGCCGTCTTCTTCGCGCTCGACCTCGGCCGCTTCCTGAGCCTGGAGTACCTGCGCGGCGCGCAGCAGGAGTTCCGCGCCCTGTACGAGGCGCGGCCCGCGCTCGTCGTCGGGGGCTACTTCGCGGCCTACGTCGCGGTGACGGCGCTGTCGCTGCCGGGCGCGGCGGCGATGACGCTGCTGGGCGGGGCCATCTTCGGCCTGGCTGTCGGCACCGTCGTCGTGTCCTTCGCGTCGACGCTCGGCGCGACGCTGGCCATGCTGGCCTCACGCCACCTGCTGCGCGGCGCGGTGCAGGCGCGCTTCGGCGCGCGCCTGGCCGAGCTCGACCGCGGCATCGCGCGTGATGGTCCCTTCTACCTCTTCACGCTGCGCCTGGTGCCGGTGCTGCCCTTCTTCGTGCTGAACCTGCTGATGGGCCTGACGGCCATGCGCGCCTGGACCTACGCCTGGGTCAGCCAGCTCGGCATGCTGGCGGGCACGGTGGTCTACGTGAACGCAGGCACGCAGCTGGCGCAGATCGATTCGCTGGCCGGCATCCTCTCGCCGGGGCTGCTGGGCGCCTTCGCGCTGCTGGGCGTGTTCCCGCTGCTCGCGCGGCGGCTGGCGGGCGCGGTGCAGGCGCGGCGCGTCTACGCCCGCTGGGCGCACCGGCGCCCGAAGCGCTACGACCGCAACCTCGTGGTCATCGGAGCCGGCGCAGCCGGGCTCGTGACGAGCTACATCGCCGCCGCGGTCAAGGCCCGGGTCACGCTGGTCGAGGCGCACCGCATGGGCGGCGACTGCCTGAACACCGGCTGCGTGCCCAGCAAGGCGCTGATCCGCACCGCCACGCTGGTGCGGCAGATGCGCCACGCGGCCGACTACGGTGTGGCGCGGGCCGAGTTCACGCTCGACTTCGCGCAGGTGATGGACCGGGTGGCGCGGGTTGTGCGTGAGATCGAGCCGCACGACTCCATCGAGCGCTACCGCGGTCTGGGTGTGGACGTGCAGCAGGGCCATGCGCGCATCGTCGATCCCTGGCATGTGGAGATCCGGCGCGACGACGGCACGACGCGCACGCTGTCCACGCGCGCCATCGTCGTCGCCACCGGCGCGCAAGCCTTGCTCCCGCCTGTGCCCGGGTTGGCCGAGGCCGGTGTCCTGACCAGCGACACCTTGTGGTCACTGCGCGAGCTGCCGCGACGGCTGGTCGTTCTGGGCGGCGGGCCCATCGGCTGCGAGTTGGCGCAGGCCTTCGCCCGCCTGGGCGCTCAGGTGACGCTGGTGGAGCTCGCGCCGCGTCTGCTCGCGCGCGAGGATGAGGACGTCTCGGCATTCGTGCGCGCGCGGCTCGAGGCCGACGGCGTGCGTGTGCTGACGGGGCACAGCGCCGTGCGGTGCGAGCCAGCGTCGGTCGCCAGCGGCCTGGCTGCTGCCGCCAAACCGCCGGTGCCCGGGCCGGATCCAGCGCAGGGCGGTCCCCGGGCTGCCGCCACCGGGACCGGCGACGCCCCCGTGGCCTGGGAACTCATCGCCGAGCGCGACGGCACGCAGGTGCGCATCCCCTTCGACCGCGTGCTGTGCGCGGTCGGCCGGGTCGCGCGGCTCGAGGGCTTCGGGCTCGAGGATCTGGGCATCGCCACCGGCCGCACCCTGCCGGTCGACGAGTACCTGCAGACGGTCTATCCCAACATCCTGGCCTGCGGTGACGTGGCGGGTCCCCATCAGTTCACCCACGTGGCGGCGCACCAGGCCTGGTACGCCGCCGTCAACGGCCTGTTCGGCGTGTTGCGCCGCTTCAAGGCCGACTACCGCGTCATCCCCCGGTGCACCTACGTCGACCCGGAGGTTGCGCGCGTGGGTCTGAACGAGCAGGAGGCGCGCGAGCGCGGCATCGCCATCGAGCTCACGCGCTACGGCATCGACGACCTCGACCGCGCCATCGTCGATGGCGCCGCCCAGGGGTGGGTCAAGGTGCTGACCGAGCCCGGGCGCGACCGCATCCTCGGGGTCACCATCGTCGGCGCGCATGCCGGCGACCTGCTGGCCGAATACGTGCTGGCCATGAAGCACGGCCTGGGCCTGAACAAGATCCTCGCCACCATCCACGCCTACCCGACATGGGCCGAGGCCAACAAG
>Ga0164293_10006427_pt1 | contig 10001 bp, 5 predicted proteins | sample GEODES118metaG_FD_111487 | JGI IMG/M metagenome (GOLD analysis project Ga0164293, IMG submission 111487) | Eutrophic lake water microbial communities from Lake Mendota, Wisconsin, USA - GEODES118 metaG | ecosystem: Environmental > Aquatic > Freshwater > Lake | place: USA: Lake Mendota, Wisconsin...
CTTTCGACTAACCCTCTTCCTTAACCTACCAACACCGGGCAGGCGTCAGACTCTATACATCCTCTTGCGAGTTAGCAGAGTCCTGTGTTTTTGATAAACAGTCGCTGATGCCGATTTACTGTGGCCTGATTGCTCAGGCACCCCTTATCGCGAACTTACGGGGTCATTTTGCAGAGTTCCTTAACCACCGTTCTCCCGAGCGCCTTAGACTACTCGTCTCACCTACCTGTGTCAGTTTTAGTACGGTCAACTTGCTTCGAAGCTTAGAAGCTTTTCTTGGACAACCTTCGCAAGACTTCCCGGTCAAGCCGGTCGGTCGTGTGCCTTGCGTTACGCGGGCGGATTTACCTCTCCCACCGGCTCAGCACACTCCACGAACATTTCTGGTCGTTACGATCTTGGTCCGGTTGCCGTCCCTCCATCGCTCCACAAGTTGGGGCTGGAATATTAACCAGCTATCCATCGTCTACGCCTTTCGGCCTCAACTAAGGTACCGCCTAACCCTGGGCGGAATTACCTTCCCCAGGAAACCTTAGGCTTTCGGCGAACAGGATTCTCACCTGTTTTATCGTTACTCATTCCGGCATAATCACCTGTACGGGCCGCGACCGGTCGTTTCCGTCCGGCTTGTATCTCCCGTACAGCGCTCTCCTACCGCTCATTACTGAGCCCACGGCTTCGGTGTCATACTTACTCCCGATCATTATCGGCGCAAGATTGCTCGACCAGTAAGCTGTTACGCACTTTTTAAATGGTGGCTGCTTCTAAGCCAACATCCTGGCTGTCACTGCAATCTAACTTCCTTAGTGACTGAGTATGACTTTGGGACCTTAACCGGTGATCTGGGTTGTTTCCCTCTCGACTATGAAGCTTATCCCTCACAGTCTGACTCCCGTGATAGTTACACTGGTATTCGGAGTTTGGTTCAGCGAGGTACCGTTGGAACAGCCCCCGTCCGATTCAGTCTCTCTACCCCCAGTGTATAGTTGCACGAGGCTATACCTCAATATATTTCGGAGAGAACGAGCTATCTCCCAGTTTGATTAGACTTTCACTCCTCCCCACAAGTCATCCCCTCGGTTTTCAACCCAAGTGGGTTCGGTCCTCCACGCAGTTTAACCCACGCTTCAACCTGCTCATGGGTAGATCACAAGGTTTCGCGTCTACCGCCAACGACACGCGCGCTATTAACACTCGGTTTCCCTATGGCTCCAGCCCGTAAGGCCTTAACCAAGCCGCTGACGATAACTCGCCGGATCATTATGCAAAAGGCACGCCGTCACACTGAACTAGTCATAGTGCTCCGACCGCTTGTAGGCACATGGTTTCAGGTTCTTTCCCTCCCCTTAAAGGGGTTCTTTTCATCTTTCGCTCGCGCTACTTGTTCACTATCGGTCATTAGAGAGTATTTAGCCTTGCGGGATGGTCCCCGCAGATTCAACCGAGGTTTCACGTGACTCGGTTTACTCAGGTGCCTCTCGGGAGGTTCGAAGCTTTCGCGTACGGGGCTATCACCCTCTATGGCCAGCGTTTCCACGCCGTTCCGCTAACTTGAACTCTTCCCATGTGAAAGGTCCTACAACCCCGCGAGGGAAACCCTCACGGTTTGGGCTCTTCCGCCTTCGCTCGCCGCTACTGACGGAATCGATTTCTCTTTCTTTTCCTCTAGGTACTGAGATGTTTCAGTTCCCTAGGTTGGCCGCTATACACCTATGGATTCAGTGTATGCTAATTCGGGAATCCCGGGATCAACGTGCGTTTGTCCACTACCCCAGGCTTATCACAGACTTCCACGCCCTTCATCGCCTTCTAATGCCTAGACATCCCCCATGCGCCCTTAGTAGCTTGACCACATTTATCCAATCCTCTCACCCAAGGACTCATCGCCCTTGAACTCAAGTCCCGGACAAACGCAGAGGCTACCAATCAAATTGGTAACGATTTATTCGCTCTAACTTTTGTCCTGGCAATTTCAGACCCGCAAATGCAAGCCTTCCATCGCCGGCGCTACTTAAGAGTGGTTTTATCGACGACCATTACCTAGCCAGCCAAAGACTACCAACCCAACCACACTTGCGTGCAACCGAGCCAACAGCCCCAACCAGCTAACAATAGCCGTCAAGATGCCATTTCTTGATCACTACCAGATTGTCAAAGAACAAATCGCCAAGCCCAAGCCGAGACAACACCAAAGGCATCGCTCAAACTCAAACCCAGCCACCTTCATTGAAGGCGGGGAACACTCTCTCGCGAAAGCACTCACCGCCACCAATCAAAGCCACCAACCAGACCACACCCCGCCGGCCTCAATACATCGGTTGAAGCACCACCCAACCTAAACCTTCTCGAGCCGAAATTAATCAGCTTCAAAACTGGCTCAGCTTTAGAATTGGCGAGGAGTCAATTCTAGCCGAGCATCGCCTTTGGTAAAGGGGGGCTCGTTAGTCATCTCCCAGTTTTCGAAAATTTGTGCTCTTCGAAAACACCCCAAGCATTCCAGCCCGGGCAACCAATTGTCTCTCGGGAACTTGGCTCACTCTTCGCGACATGGCTCGAACGTGAATTCAATCAGTTGCGAAAACCAGTCAGTTGCATCAAGTGAGGCGGGAAGTATATCCAGCCCCAGAGATTGTTCAAGGCCCCACTGTCCGATTTCTGAAAATTTCGTGAAAGAATTTTTCAGACCGCTTAACTTCGGCAGTTCAGCTCGAATTCAGCCAAAAATTCTGACTGAATTCGAAAAATCCCCGGGCAAGTGTTCTGAGCAAACCCCAGATTACCTGAGAAACTCCTCAGAGAACACTCACGTCAGTGGAGATGAAGAGGCTCGAACTCTCAACCCCCTGCTTGCAAAGCAGGTGCTCTCCCAATTGAGCTACATCCCCAAACAATTCGCATTCAGAAAGACCAGCTGCAGTGAATCAGGTTCACCTTCGACAGTGCGCCCTCACCCGCCGGTCTCACCAGGAAAACCAGCCGGCATTCAGGCCAATGGGCACCGACTTCGCTGGAACCGACTTAATTGCAATCGCTTTCATTCCGCTTGCAGTGCGCACGCCAAGATTCGAACTTGGGACCTCGTCGTTATCAGCGACGCGCTCTAACCAACTGAGCTACGTGCGCGGCTTTCACCACGGACTTGCGCTCGAATCAACTTGGCAGCCAATCCGCCCCGCAAGGCCTTGCATTTTATGGCTGGACAGCCAAGTGTCAAACCGTGTTCGAAAAATCAGCCCCGGAACCCGCAAAATCCGAGCAAAACCACGCGTTTTCGGCCACTTAAGGGCGACGCCCGGCCCAGCCCAAAACCCAATCCTGCTCCAACTGCAATCCGACATTGAATTCGAACTCGGAACCGTATCGACCCAAAAAACAACGGCCAGCAGTCCTCAACTGCCGAATGGAAAATCCTCGCTGGGCGCCAAAACCCCGACCGCCGCGGTTGGAAAATCCGTGCAGCTTTAACGCTTTCCGACGCCCAACCCCGCTGGCAGGCCCAAATTCAATCCTCAGAATAAATGCCAGCGAACTGACGATTTCCCCACTTTTTCGCTCCGCCGATCCTCGAACATTTCACTCGGCTTACGGTCCACCGACCAAATATTTGCGACAAGTCGCCGCACCACTCTTCTGATTTTCAGCCTTTTGTTTCCTCGTATCTTTCCTCGAGTCGGCAAGTTGATTCGAGCAGAGGCAATCAGTCCCGGTCTGATCGGGAACAGCAACCAATTTAGGGCCCGATTTCGCCTTTTCCCGAGTTTCAGGAAGCGTTATGGTGGGGCCCAAGCCTCCTGCTCGCTTAAGCACGGATGTCTTTGGGCCACCCGCTAACGACTGGTGGGCCGAACAAATCCGCCCGGTTTTTCCCCCTGAAATTTCCCCCTGAATTTGCAACTCGCAAATGCAGCGTGGCGAGACATCACAGCGTGGCAAAAACTCACAGCGCGGTGAAACCGGGCGGCTGCGGAAATTTCCGTTTTTGTTTCGTACTCAGGTTCGAGGAATCACGATGTTTGCGGCTCTTCATGCCTTGCCGTCAATCGCCAAAGTCAATTCTTGGTCGAGTCTTGCGTTCTGTGCAGGCTTTGCCCTGTCTTCTTTGCTGTTTGCCGCCGGCTCATTTGCCCAAGAGCCACAGTTGGCCAAAGCTCTGGCAATCCGGCCGAACCAGAAGGATGTCGATTGTGATTCGCCCACCGCAGAAGAAGCCGGAAAGTGCACAATCGAGCGGACCGCGGAGACACTGAAAGTTCCAGGTTGGCGAATCAAAGATCCCAGCGGGCGGGTGATTCGCCAATTCCTCGACACCAACAGCGACAAGCAACTGGACGTCTGGTCTTTCTACAAGAATGGAAGTGAAGTCTACCGGGATATTGATTCTGACTTCGACAACAAAACAGACCAATATCGCTGGCTCGGCTCGGCCGGTTCCCGCTGGGGAATCGACAAAAACCAAGACGGAACCATTGATAGCTGGAAGGCGATCTCGGCCGAAGAAGTTTCCGCCGAGATTTTTGCAGCGATTCGCGAGCGGGATGCGGCCCGATTCCAACGGGTTCTGCTCACGCCAGCCGAGCTGAAACAACTGCAATTGGGCGACAAGTTCGCGGCTGCCACGGAAAAGGTTCTGGAGAAAGCCGGAGCCGAATTCGCAGCTTTCGCTGCGGCCCAAAAAGCCATCACCGGCAAGTCAGAATTTCTTTATTTTGGCACCGGACGGCCCAGTGCTTTGGCCGCCGGCAGCGATGGCAATCAACAAGACCTGCTCTTTTACGACCACGCTTCGGCATTGTTCCAGACTGACAAAGACTTCGGCAACTTGGCTATCGGAACCTTGCTTAAAGTGGGCGACAGCTGGCGAGCTGTGGAATTGCCCGGAATGATCGAAAGTGGAAAAGCAGTCGCCAATGGCGGCCTGTTTATCAACGCAACCGAAAGCATCGCCAGTTCAGCCCCGAACACCGAAGGCGGCTCCGCTCTTTCTCCGCTACTCGAACAGTTCGAAGCGCTGGAGAAAAAACTGACGGCAGCCAAGCCAGCCGAAATCGCCAAACTCGAGGCTGAACGCGGCGACCTGTTTCTCAAGCTGATCAAGGCCGCGCCCAATGCCGAAGAACGCAACAACTGGGTCCGCCTCGCAGCCGATGCGATTAGTAACTCGGTGCTGGAAGAACGATTCCCTGATGGGCTGGACAAGTTGACAGCTATCCGGCAACAACTCGGCTCGGAGAAGGTCGAGGCTGAACTCGATTACATCGCCTGGCGCGTCCTCACCACACAGTTTTCTCTGAACAGTCAAGGCACCGCCAAAGAACGCGCCGCAGCCAACGAAGCCTATTTCAGCAACCTGCAACAGTTCATCAAGGATTTCGAAGCGAGCGAGTTCGCTGGTGAGGCCATGATGCAACTCGCCCTGCAGGCTGAAGTTTCAGAGAAAGGCGATATCGACTCGGCAATCGACTGGTACAGCAAGGTTGAAAAGAAGTTCCCCGGCTCAGCCAACGCCAAGCGGGCGAGCGGCGCGAAATTGCGGCTCAGCAGCAGCGGCAAAGCACTCCCTTTCCGGGGCAAAACAATTGACGGAAAGTTCTTTGACCTCGCCAACAAGGACCTCCGCGGGCGAATCGTCGTCCTGCACTATTGGGCTTCCTGGTGCGATGGCTGCGTCAAGGACTTTGAAGAACTCCAACGACTTCGCGCGAAATACCGCGATGAACTCGTCGTCGTCGGCGTCAATATCGACGACGATGTCAAAGCGGCTCAAGATGTCCTGACGCGCAATAAGTCGGCAGTCTGGACCCAACTCTACGAACCGGGCGGAATGCTCGAAAGCCCGCTCGCACAGCAACTCGGCGTAACCACCTTGCCACTCACCGTCCTGATCGACAAGGAAGGCAAACTGGTTGATGCCAACATCACCACGATCGATCTCGATCGGGGCATTCAGCGCCTGCAGCGAAACGCGGAAGAAACAGCCCGCAAAGGCGAATAGCCAGCGTGTAACTTGGCCAACGCGCAATTTGGCAATGTCCAGATTGCCGGCGCCAATCGAAATTGCAGGTCAGGCTGAGGGCGACTGCTCGCTGCGCGCGGAATCTTTCCGCTCCCGGCGAAATGGATAAAGAAACTGTTTCCAATACCCCTTCGGCACCGGGTGACCGCCTACCCCATAACCAGTTGGCCAGCGACCGTCGGCAGGGAAAAAGTAAGTCCCAAACAGACGGTCGAACACCGGAAAATGTACCGCGAAATTGACGTCGATTGCTTCCGCCTCAATGCCATGATGCCAGTGGTGAAAACGGGGCGTAACAATCCAGTTCTGCAACCAGCCAAAAGGCAATTTCAAGTTCGAGTGGACGAAAACGGACATCAGATAGACAAACAGGATGTACGCGTACAGCGGCCCCTCAGCAAACCCCAAAACATACATGGGCAAGGTCGTAAATCCCCGAAGCACAATGATCTCCAACAGATGCATCCGGGACCCTGCCAACCAATCCATCGCCTGTGCTGAGTGATGGACGGCGTGAAATTTCCACAGCCAGGGAATGCGGTGAAACACGCGGTGCACCCAGTACTGCACCAAATCCGTAAAAAACATGATCTCGAGGAACTGGAGCACATACGGCTGCGACGCAATTAACTTGCGAATCCCGGACGCCCATCCGGTATTAGCCAAAACAGTCATCGCCGGGGCCAAGGAAAGAAACGTGAGCGCCTGAACAAAAAGGGTACTAACCAAAAAATAAAACAAGTCTTCCCGCCATTCATAACGCAAGATTTCCTGCTTGCGGCTGGGAAACAGACGTTCCAAGGGGATGAAAATCAGCCCCAAGAAAATCCCGTTCAGGACAAAAAAATCCAATCCAAGGTAATAGCTGCTGACCTCCTCCGATTGCATCTGAGCCTGAGCGCCGCCCAGCAAACTCGCCGTCAGAACTGTTGTGACCCCGAGAAAACCGAGCAACTTCTTCTGCCGCAGAACGAGGCTCAACAGACTCAAACCAAAAGCAGTTATCAGCACCAGCTGGATCGCGATTCGCAACCAGCTGAGAGGATACAGCAACCTCAGATTTTCCATGACCAGATATTGCGGATAACGCAGGCAAAGCACGGCAAATAAGCCAACCAGAGCCAGCAGGAGACCGACAATGCCACTCAACCAACCGGTACCCCAGCGGCGGTCCTCAGAGTCCAACTCTCGAGTCAGTTGATTCGGCATTGAAAGTTGCCTTTACCATCTAAACAGGGTTTTGGAATTGCGGTGGTTTCATCCCTGGCTGCTTAGCTGACGCGGCGGATTCGAATCCCACCAGCGAGTTGAACCTGCCGCGACCGACATCGAACCTTCCCAGCCATGGCAGTCCCAGCCGCCGAGGTCCGGAATAGGGCGTTCAGAGGCCCGAAAATGGCATTCACCGGCAGGACACCGCCGCCAAGCTCGCGGGCGCCATACAAAAGTAACAGCTGCAGCCAAAGCCGACGCGTTTGCCCGACTTTGTTCTGTTGAATCGGCTAAGGCCTTTAGTCGGCTTTGCCCAGTTCCGACCAATTTCAGAAAAAACCGCTGCCGAAAAGGGCCGGGAATCTCGCGACGGCTGCCGTGCTATTCCTCTTCGCGCGCTGAATCAGGTCCGCTTTCTTGAGCTTCCGGAGGTTGCCGGGATGAGCCAGATTGCGATTGGCTGGGCCCTGATGCCTTGGGAGGCGAAGGCTCGGTTGTGGGCTCTTCCTGAACTCGCGATTTTTTTCCGCGCTCACCCCGGCCCAATTCTGCCCCGGCCGTGCCTCCAGCACGGGGCGATTCTCCCGTTCTTTCACGGGCCTGACCACGTGACTTCCGCACCTCTTGGCCTCGTGCTGTTTTTCCGCCAGCCTCGGGTGTTCCTTCAACTGTCGGCTGGTTCCTTTCGCCGTCAGGGGGCTCCGCCTCGAGCGTCTCGCCCCGTCTCGCCTCAGCCCCGCCGCGAGACTTGCCGATCGTGCTGAGAACTTCGCTCAGGTCGATCATCGTGCGGCGATTGTCTTCGGTTTCAACCAGCAATTGCTGCGAAAGAATCTCATGCCCCAAGACTCGAGCCTTGCCCTGTTTGGTGACGACCTGCACGCCTATCGGCGGCAACAACTTCTGTAACTCCTCATACGTCTCAAACTCGTATCTCAAGCAACACTTCAGCCGGCCGCAACGTCCGGAAATCTTGGTCGGGTCCAGCGTGGCCTTCTGCAATTTCGCCATCTTCATCGAAACTGGCGGCATTTGAACCAGATGCGTGTTGCAGCAGAGCGGTTTGCCGCAATCCCCGTAATCGGCCAACAGTTTGGCCTCATCCCGCACGCCAATCTGATTCATCTCGATCCGGGTTTGAAACTCGCCCGCCAATCGTTTGACCAGTTCGCGAAAATCGATTCGGTCGGGGGCCACGTAGTAAACCACTACCCGCTCACCGCCCAGCAATTGCTCCAGTTCCACGAGCTTCAACTGCAAGCCAAGCGATTCGACTTCGCGTTTGCAACTGGCAATCCGTTTGGAACGCAACTCAGCCAAGCGTTCCAATTGCTGCTGGTCTTCGGGTGAGAGCGTTCGCAAAATGGCGCCGGCCGGGGGGGAATCCAACTGCGAAAGCGCGTCGTCGGTTGCGGCGCAAAGCACCTCACCGACCTCCAACCCGCGGTTGGATCGGACGACTACTTGAGTCCCCCGACGGTACGTTTCTTCTCCCCGGCCGGACATTACCCCGAGGTTCCGCATCGCGCCATATCTAACGACAAATTTTCCCACAGCCACCCTGCATGCGACGATCAAACGGCCCGCTGGAGAACCCTACATTCGAGCCCGCAGCCGCCAGCGAATTCATCCCAATCTAAGTTCCCGGAATCCACAGCTTCGAACCACCGGACGGTTCGGCGACGGACGCAGCTCCTGCTTCGGAACTGCCGCTGCCGTCAGGAGTCCACAAGCCACTCCCGGTCGGTCGTTCAGCAGGTTCCGCAGGCAGGCGAACGCGGCCGTCTTGCGTCACCAGTCCCAGGCCCATCAAGGCCCGGAACAGCTGCTGCTCAACCCGCGGATTATCGAGATGGTTGGCTTGAATTTCTTCAAACAGGCGGCGGACTCCGGCGAACCGCCCGCGTCGCAAACGCTGCTCCAACTCGGTCACCAACAGCTCTCCAACCGGACGCTGCTCCTTGCTCGCCTCGCGCCGCGCTTCGGTCAAATACTCAAAGCAGCGATCGTCATCCAAAACCAGCATCGCCCGGGTTTGCAAAATCATCGAGCGGCTCATGCGGGCCGAGCTCAAATCCTCCCGCTGCAGCAATTCCGCACAGATTCGGTCAGCAAATTGAGTCAAGCCCGCGAGCGTGCTTGCTCCCAAGCTCCAACCCAACCGGCCCGTATTCAATTTCTTCGGGTCGAGGAAGAGCACGAAGGGAAGCGAGAATCCTTCCGACAACTCGCCCGCTACCTCCAGTTCGGGGACCGCCGCCAAGCCCAGTTTCTGCCGCACCTCTGGCAACACGTCGTCGATCCAAAACCGCGAGCCATACTGCAGGTGATAAACCAGCAAACAGGCTTGCAGAGGGATTTCGTATTCCTTCTGACCGACTACCTCGCGCGGGGTCTTTTGGCCCAAGTGCGGGTTCGCCAAGTCTAACCAATGGTTCAGCAGAAAGTCCCGAACTGAATCCCGTTCGATCTGGTCCAGTGCTGTCCGTTTCGCATTTGCCGGAGCGAGGCGTCGCTGTTCCCGCAGGTGCTCTTCAATGCTGACCTCATCCCGAACCTCAGTGACCGCCGAAGCCGCATCCAAGCCAGGCAGCAAGCGGGTCAACTCGGCCTGAATCTCGTCAAACTGCTCCGTCCGAACGCCCTGCCATGTCAATCGTGCCGGGCGATCGGTTTGCTTTCCATACAGAGCGACCAACCCCAAGGCGATTGGCAAATTCTCAACGGTGGCCTCAACGTCGTCTGCCAAAATTTCGCGATCAAGGAACCAATAGGC
>Ga0164293_10006431_pt1 | contig 9993 bp, 11 predicted proteins | sample GEODES118metaG_FD_111487 | JGI IMG/M metagenome (GOLD analysis project Ga0164293, IMG submission 111487) | Eutrophic lake water microbial communities from Lake Mendota, Wisconsin, USA - GEODES118 metaG | ecosystem: Environmental > Aquatic > Freshwater > Lake | place: USA: Lake Mendota, Wisconsin...
ATCAAGCGAGACAGAACTCACGGCGATCCAGCAGGAGCTGCAGTCGTTCGACTTCTCACCTGCAGGAATCATTGATCGCCTTGACCTGCGCACGCCGATCTTCGAGCGCACCGCGCGCGAAGGGCACGTGGGCGTGAAGGGTCTGCCGTGGGAGATCACTACGCGAATCAACCGAAAGGAGGCGTGACATGACTGCAGCACGAAAGCGAACACCGAAGAAGATGTCGCTTGACCGCGGCTTTGTGCCAACGAAGCGACAGCGCGAGATTGAGAAGGCGTTCTTCAAGGCAGGGGGACGTCATCCGTTTTACATGAGCCACATTGCCGCAGGCTCAGGTCTACGGGAGAGCTGGGAGCATCGCAAGTTCACGAAGCAGCGCATGGCGCGCAGGCTGCACGTAAGCCCACGCGGCACCTACTTTTGGCTTGCGGGTTTGGAACCGCTCGCCGGCTGCTACCTGCGGGCCGACGGGTCGACGCAAGCCTTCTACGGTCCCTGGCAGCCCCCGCTCACCTGCGTTGGCTGCGGGGACGCCTCCAAGCAGGAGGACATCCTCTGCGATCAGATCAACAAGGTGCCCGAGGAGCTCCTCGCCAAGCTCGACGCACACGACGATCTCGCCCCCGACGATCTTCTCGGCAGGCTGAAGCGCGATGGGGGTGTGGTGATGAAGGTGAGCACACCCTCCCGCTGTACAAGCCCACTAGGTGCTCGAAGAGAGCTGAGCTCGGTGGAATGTCGAGTGGGGTATGGCAGAGTGAAGAAGTTGGGGTCCAGGCAGCAAAGGAGGCGGCATGAGTGACTTCGGAGTAGTCGGATTTATGTTCATCTTCAACCTTTTGTACATAGCTTTCTTTGGAGTAGGCCTGAGTTAAGTGAAATGGAGGAGTAACAGATGGAGAAAGAAGAATTACAGAACGACTCAGATAGAAATGCACTGATGTACTACACCATTGCTCACGACAAGAGCGAGTTGAGCGGGGCTAGAAGGTCTGCGAAGCAGATGTATGAACTCAAGTACGGCAGCATTGACGAGCCGTTTGGTTGGAACCCTAAGCTCACGGTCGGCATGTACTCGATTGGGGCAGTGCAGCCAATCGTCGGAGGCACGCTCAAGGCATGGTCGTGGGTGCTTGGCTGGCTGTTCGGTCACGGCGGCTGATCCGGGTTTCGCAGGCAAAGGGATGCATCTGGTAGGGAGGAGAGAATGATGAGTGAAGAGAAGTCATATTTCGGGCTCACGATTGAGTTCATGGATAAGTTCTCTACGGCGAGCAAAGAGGAGCAGTCAGAAATGCTTACTCCGATGGCTGTCGTCATGATGTGGGACCTGGGAACGATGGATGCCAATGGGATGGATAGCAATCAGAGCAAGAGATTCTGGGATCTCGCCGTCAAACGAGGACCTTTCGGTGAGGAGCTACCGCCAGCCTTTGAGCCAACTCGACCTGGTGGGATTGATGTAGCCGAAGTTGAGCGTGCTGGGCTTACGGAACAGTTGATGGAGATGAAACAAATAGCTGAGGACTCGAAAAGCGCGAGGGACATTCTTCAGCCATATATCAAGAAGCTCGAAGCGAAGCGATTTGGAAAGTACTACAACCAGTTCTTTGCAGAGTTCTTCCCCTCAATCACCAAAGAGCTGAGAGAGCGCATGGTGGAAGACGCGGCGCAGGTCGACCGAGCTGAGCTTATTAGTGGGCGGCCAGCGCCTGATCCGCTGCCCCACCCACTACTAGAAGTCGAAAAGATTCTGAAAGAAAAACGCGTGGAGCGAACGAGGATCTTTGAGTGCTTTACTGAGATTGAGCGAAAGGAGGCTAAATGAACATGCTCTACAGGAAGTTTGAGATCAGCATCACACGCACGGCTTCAGGCGAAGCACCAGTTCATATCGGCGGAACAAGCGAGCTGCTCGAGCACATCAAGGGCTACTACGACGGGATAGATAGAGAGTTGGTTCTTGCCGTCTTTCTTGACGATCTCAACTCCCTGTTGGGGGTGTATGAGGTCTCACGCGGTGGCAAGAACGAAGTGCCGATTGACGCCCCCAACGTCTTTCGGCCGGCGCTGATGCTGAACGCGAGCAAAGTCATCCTCGTGCATAACCATCCGACAGGGGACACCAGGCCATCGGAAGGTGATATCCGGTCGGCTAAGGCAATCTTCATGCTCGGTTCGCTGCTAGAGATGGAGGTTGCAGACAACCTGGTGGTGGATCCGATCAACTGGAAGATCGGATCGGTTCACGAAGAGCCCGAGTTCAGACGCTGGCTGCAAGAAGACCTCCTGCGTATTGCGACGTTGATGGCAGGAAGGGATCTTTCGGTCGAGCAGCAGCTGGCAGCGGACCAGCTCCAGCGGGAGACTGCCAAACGAGTAGAGGCGGCGAAGGCGAAGGCAGAGAGCCTAGGACGCAAAGGAGAGACTGCATGAGAAAGACGCTGCGCAAGGGGAGCCGCTGTCCTGCATGCACGATCGGGAGACTGATATTGATCGTGTATGGCCTGCCTTTCCCCGAGACGTTCGAGGCGTACAAGAGAGGGGAGATCAGCCTCGGCGGGTGCGTCATCAGGGAGGTGTTCGACGAGGAGCGCGGCGAGTTCGCGAGCGTAGACCCTGAGCTGAGCTGCCCCGCTTGTGGGTCCGAGTTCTTCCGGGAGGGGCGGAGGGACCTGATCGGTCGGAAAGGCGAATGACACGCAGATGGCACAAGCCGTAGTGAAGATTCCACCCATGGGCTCACGGGGGGTTCTCCTTTCCTCCCCGCACGGCCCCTTAGCCCCCCTGGGCCGCTCACTCCGGCCCAGGGGGAACTACAGGAGGCGAAATGGCACGATATCGACGTCGCTATCTCAGATCACGTCGCTCGCGGTACGGACTTTGGGCGATTCTCTTCTTCCTCGGAGCGTAACCTGATCGCGTGAAGCTCCTCGACTGGAATATCCAGAAGATCAACGCGACCACACCGCGAAGTCTGCGCGGGACGCTCGCAGCGATCGACGAGATCAATCCGGATGCCATGGCGTTACAGGAGGTAGGGGATGGAATCCGAACCGTACTCCTTCAGGCTCTGGCGACCCGTGGCTATATTTCGGTGACCAGCGACACCCCACCAAAAGTCAAAGGGCATCATGTGCTCGTGGCGGCACGCGCAGCGCTCATCGACGAGAAGTCACGGACCTATATTCACCCAACGTACCCGCGCGCCATCGTCGGCGCGGAGATTGGCGGCGGCGCGAAACGCTGCACGCTTCTCTCTTTTCACGTGCCGAACGGTGCGAACCAAGGATGGCGCAAGGCTGATTGCATGAACGCACTCGCAGACATGGCAGCCTCTAATCCACCAAACCGAACGATGCTCTTCGCAGGCGACGCGAATGAACCCGCTTCGTACCGTCCAGATGGCTCCGCGATTCCGTACGTGAGCAGCCGCGAGAGGCTCCGCTTCAACGGAGCGGGGCGGGTCCTCTCCACGACGAAGCCGTGGCGCGACACGCGTGGCGAATCCCGACCGGCGAACCAGTGGTACGAGGCCATCGAGCGCGTCTTCCCGAGCGGGCCAGAGCGCAGTTTCACCGAACTCTGCCTGCCGTATCACCTAACACCTGGTGCCGAACCATCGCATCGCACCCGCGGGGTGCCGAAACCCCTCGACCACCTGCTCTGCGTCGGCCCTCAGCCGAAGGTGCTGCGCCTGGATTACCTGCACCACCTCAGGAACTCGCACACCAAGGGGGCTCCGAGCGACCATTCAGCGATGGTTGCGGAACTGTAGTCCTGAAAATCTTGCTGTATGGGAAGATGCGAGGCGTATTCATACATTCACACTCTCTCCGATTCTGTGACGGGTGGAAATCCCCGACGTCGAATCTCACTCTTGGTTTCTCTGCAAGAAAACAGTCAGACTTCGTCCGAGGCGGCTCTCGCAGTTCTGCTCAGCGCTCAGCCCTTATGAGGAGGAAACCTTTGCAACATATCATTCGGTTGGCATTGAGAACCTGTACCTTTCTCACATGAATAAGCCTACGTGGCACTTTCGAGCGGGGTTGGCGGAGTACACGGCGGACGATGCTGGGGTACGAGCGCTTGCGGGTCTCGCTGCGCCAGACATTTTCTTTAGAGAGGCGCTGCAAAACTCTATTGACGAGGCTACGTCAGGAAGTCCAGCTTTCGTCCGCATCAGCCTGATTGCGCTCAAAGGCCAGGAGCGTGAAAGGTTCTTGAAGGCCTTTGGTTGGGAACAATTCAGAAAGCAGCTACAACTTCAGGGTATTGCGGGAGAGCAACCGCCGGGACGACGGCGCGCCTTGAAAGCCATCGATTCAGGAGAAGATTTGCTTTTGCTTCGCTACGAGGACCGCGGCACCTCTGGGTTGTTTGGAGACGAATGGAATCCGAGGATCAGCAACTTCGCAAGTTTCTTCCGCACGGCTGGAGTTGGCGTAAAGCGAGAGGCAAATCGCGCTGGCAGCCACGGTATCGGTAAGCAAGTATGGCAGTCCCAGTCGGACATTCATGCGTTTTTGGCGCTTTCGCGCTGCAACAACGCAAAAGATCAACTTGAGAACAGGCTGTATGGCCTGACGAACCTAGGCACTCGCTTCGAAGGCGAAAAGAAACTTGCGCCCACCGCTGGGTTCGGTCTGGATCAGATTCAGGACGGGTCACCGGCAACTGCCTCCGTATGGAGCCCTGATCGTGAGCTGCTACGAGATCTGCAGCTAGGCGATCGTTCTGTACCGCAGGAGCGTGGCTCGAAGAGCGCGACAATCGCATTTCCAGATAGCAGCAAACCGGGAACGGTGTTTGTTGTTCCTGCCTTCCAGATTGGCGAGATAGATACTGACAGCGATGATGACCACCTACTCATTGCAAAGGTGATCGCAAAGTGGTTCTGGCCTGCCATTTGCATGAACCGCCTCCAGGTCGTCATAGATTCAGGACGTGGTGCCTATGAGGTCGATCCAGTCAACGACGAGCGCCTTTCTGACTCCGATTTTGATCCACGACCCCATGCGCGTGTGCTCAAGGCGGCGCTTGAAGGTCAGGTAAACCTTGTAACTGGAAAGTTTGAGGCGCCAAAAAAGGCGCCGCTCCGTTGGGAGATACCGATAAAGGCCAGTAAGCCACCGCGTTGCGATTCTGCGGACCACCAAAAGTCACCCAGGCACGAGACTCCTAATGGTTTTGCAACAGTTGCACTGAGGAGTGATGAGGGTGCACGCGGCGGGATCGCAATCTTCCGGGGCAGTGGCATGGTGATTCGTTATGAGTCCGGAGTTCCTGGGCTTGCGGGCTTTGTTGGTGCGGGAGAGGCGGCCGCATTTGCGATCAATACCCAACCTTCACCTAAACTTTCGAACTTAGAATCCGTGCTTCGACTTTGTGAGCCACCAAATCACACAAAGTGGGACCCAAGAAGCGGACACCCCACTCTCAAGGAACACTTTCAGCAGAAAGATCTCTCTGAAATGCTCAACCAGTTTTCGCTCGACTTGCGCATTCTGCTCCGGAAAGCTGCGGGTTTTGCCGAAGACAATGAGAGGGTGGCTGAGCTTGAGCGAAGATTGCATCTGCCTGGCACGAACAAAACGCCCCCTCCTCCGCCCCCTACCGTGAATGCGGTATTGCGGAACGTGGCATTGGTGCCAGATGATCCGTATGCAGCCGTGCTCACGATTGAGGTAATTAATCGTACGGAGAAGGAACGCGTGTTGAAGATTTCGTCGTTGGTGAAAGGCCTCGCGATGAGCGAACGTTTGGAGTGGGCTGCGCCGTTCCTGATCAAGGCGCGAGATGGACGCTGCCAAGCATGGACTGGGCCTGATGGCTCGCAAGGAGTCAGCATCTCCCCGAGCACAGTGAAAGCGACGAAATGTGAAATAGTCGGACGTGTCTCGACAGCATCTGCGTTGCTCCCAGCAGCTGAACTCCGCTTCCTCGTTGAGTATGAAGCAGCCAGCGAACCGGGGATCGCATGAAGCATGCAGGTGTAGCTTCCGAGTGGCTTGAGCCCGAACAGCGGCCAGAAGTTCTCGTGAAATTTGGTAGCGACACAGAACGACCGATGCAGAGCAATGAGATCCGTTCCGACCTGGGAACCATTCAGACAGTGATCACTGTGAGATCCATTGAGCAGCGCGCCGAACTTGTTCCAGTTGCCATCATTCGGTTCGCTCAAGCTCGATGGAAGCGGCACCTGCGCCTTGAGGCCGCACCAGAAAAAGGCAAGGGTTATTGGAGCGGCTCCTTTACGGTCATGCGTGGGCTACTACCGAGTGAGACGATTACGCTCGAATATGCCCTATTTCGTGACCAGCCCAGCAATACGGACGCCAGGCTGGTGTGGCGCGAGTCCCTCGGAACAATAAAGGGCGAGCCGGTCCGCCCACGGATCGGCGAAGCAATGCCGGTGCGTGCCGTGGCGTTCTCGACACATCACGATGACTTACTGCGGCTGGATCCCAATCAGCCGTGGCGATACAAGGCAGAAGGCGACAATCTGGAGCTCTTCATAAATACGGACGAAAAATACTTCCGCATTCATCGCCTGGTCAGCCAAGGGCTACGTGGCGGGCTACCCGAGGTCGCCACAACTCGCGCGATGTACGCCGGAATGCAAACAACCGCATTTACGCTTTACGCGTTGACACTCGCGTTGCGCGAGCTTACAGAGTCTTCCATCTCACAGTTGGGGGAAGAGAGTGAACTGAAAAAGTACCTGGTGAGTGTTTTCGGTGGAGATAACTACCCGACGGATCCCATCAAGCTAGCCACGGCGCTAGAGCGCGAGATCCGGCTGAAGAAGCACATTGATGCCGACATTGCTCTCTTGGTGAACGACTTGAATCACATTCAGCCGGCCGATGAGGAATCTGATGATGGCGATGCCCTGACGGAGACCCAAGAGTGAGCAACGTCGATATGAAGACGGTGCGGATGCGCGAGTTCCGTGAATCACTGGCTACCAGTCAAGGGGCGGAAGACAAGCTGCGCGAAGCGTTGAAGAACAAAGTCCCAAAAACGCGTGATAACGCAACAACCCTACTCAAAGATCTTGAGACACTTGAGGTCGTAAGCCCTGTTCAGCTGCCAACAAAGGTCGATCTAGTCGAGATCACGAACATTCTGTCGCTTGCGATTAAGAAACTACCAGCAAACAGTAGCAACAAGATGTTTGCCGAAGCTGACATCGATGCCTCTGTGAATTTGCACAAGTACCTAGTTTCAATCGGGATAGGGCGTCAGCTGGGAGGGGACGCTGGAATGTGGACGTGGCTAAACCTGAGCGTTCCAGATTGGTCGTTGGCTCGATGGAAGGGTTCAGCAGACCGAGATGCAGGGTATGAGCCTTGGTTCGGCAACCCCTCCAGTAATGCACTGGGAAGACTGTTTTGGGCAGCGGAGCTGATGCGCCATGATTCTGACTATTCGCCAGTTCGCGGCGCGTTCCTGCAGCAGAACGTAATCAATGAGATTGAGCGAGAGATCTATCGGAGCAGGCACTGGGCAGTTGCATTGGGTTTGTTGGCATCCGATTTTGACGGGTACGGCTCTCATGCAACCGATCGGGAATGGAATGTCGTATCAAAGGTGGCTGACAAGATCGCGTTCTTGAATCGACCAGAAGCTGCACCACTGGATGAAGAGCGTCCATCGTTTGGAGATGACGATCCCGCGGCCGCGTATACGGCTGATCCAAAGGGAATTACGAGCGTCCAGCATCTTCTAGGCAAGTACCTGGTGGGGATTCCCGCGACCGCACGCATCCGCACGAACACGACCTACTGCCCAGATGGCCGCCGCTAGACGCACAGCCCCAGAGCGTGCTGTTGAGTCGGCCCTGCGACTTTCTGGCTGTGACTTCGAGTCCTCTGAGGGAAAACGTCTGATCCACGGTGCCGACTACATCGTGCACGAGTTGCACGCCATGATTTGGGTCGATGGTTGCTATTGGCACGCCTGCGAGTTCGGTGGACCTACCCATGTGCGGGGTACCAGTGCCGAAGACGTGCGAGAGCGCGATCGGCGAAACCGCGAGGAGGCCAGGGCTGCGGGCTGGAAGACCCTTAGAGTCTGGGAGTGCAATCCCATCGCGGAAGTTGTGACCTCATTCATTGGTGAGGTCCGGGCTGCGAGCACTGGAACAAAGTGAATCGAGACCGGGACAAACTAGCGAAGATTCTGCGGCAGGTTGCCGATGCCGACGGCCTGCGCGGGCTACCAGACGACGACGTGGCGCTTGCAGAAAGCCTAAGTGCGAGCATTTTAGGAGAGGACCATGGTCCCGCCAGGTCGGATGTCATCGCGAGGCTCATCGATGCGCTGGGTCTAAAGCTTCTTACCGAGGAACTTCGTGATGAGTCAGTGCTTGTTCGCGAACTGCGCGGTCTGCTCGAGGAAGAAGAACGGAGGACGTATTCGCTTGAGCGCCTTACGCATCAACAGGCTGAGTCTATTGAAAAATATGAGGTCGAACTAGAGCATCAAAAGTCCTTGCTCGCAGCAGCGCGGGCAAGGAGAGGCAGCGTGGTGGGAGAGCCTGCAAGCGAACCACACTTCGATGAAGATGCCCTTCGCCTTCAGCGTCGTCTTCAGGAGGAGGAACAGGCGCGGCTGCTGATCAGCGACAAACTGAAGAGCACCGAAGAGCAGCTTCGTGGGCTTGCAGCACGTTCCGAAGAGCATCGTGCCGCAGTGGAAGCGGCACAAAAGAGTCTCGCCGCCAGAAATTCAATGGCGGCAGACAATCTGAAGCTGAAACAGGAGCTCGAGCGTGTTCAGGCGCGGCTCAACCTGGCTGAAGCGCAGAAGTCAGAGGCTTCTCGGCCAGTGGCGTTGGTGCTGGCTCAGGGCATCCCAGTGTGGGTGTCTCAGCCCTTGGAACAGGCTTCGAAGATGCCGCTTGCCAATTATGGAGCAATCTTGATGAAGTCACGAAGTGCCATCGAGCAAGCGATCGAATGGAAATGGAATGATGCCGGGGGCGGATACACGAACACCCCGACGCAACGAATAGAAGAGTTGCAGACAAGGGGTGCCGTTACCTTCGATGTTTTGATGTTGACAAAAACGATATACAAGTTCATCAGCCGCAGAATTCATGACGAGGTGGAGGCAACACCTGCGGATGCAGCGTTTGTCATCGTTGCAGCAAAGCGCGTGCTGGAACTTATCGCCAGCAAGTAATTAGTTAATTACCGTAAGACCTGATTGCCATGACGAGTGCAACGCCACCAGACGGCGCAGAAGACGAGTTCGAACTCGATGAGCCGCTTGCTCTAAAAGCGGAACCGGCCCTTGATACGGAGCAGTGGCTCGCGTATGGGCGCGCTCGTAGTTCGGATGCGGATGAATACTGCGTCGTGTGCAGCGACACGATACCGATGGGAACGCTGCATCGTTTTGTAGGGATTCGAGGGGGCTTGGACGGGTACTTTTCCCACATCAATTGCGTACACGGCGAGATGGAACCCCCCGCAAGTCTGGAATCAGCCAGCACTGAGAGCGAGTTTATTGAGCTGGACCCTAATGCGGCCGCAACAATCTGGCTCGAGACGTTAGAGCCGCCCGCAGACGCGACGGCGAAAGATAAGGCCATTGATAGAGATTCGGTCGTCGAATCGAGCGCGATGTACTTGCGGGAAATTCGGCGCGTTTCACTTATTAAGGTGGAAGAGGAGGTCGTCCTCGCCAAAATGATCGAGATCGGGGAGCAGATGGCGGACGAGCCGTGGAAGGCTGTCTACAACCTGCACCAGTGGACGTACCACGAGACCGAACTGAAGACGCGCAAGAAGAAGGAGTGGTATCGCTTCGACCCCGTCTTGGCGGAGAAGGCGCACGCCACCTTCCGCGAAGCGATCAGTTTTTACGTGAAGGGTCACAAGCTCGGGGAGTGCAAGATCACGGGCTTTGACAAGGCGGCGCGAGATGCGGCATCTGCGCCGGGCGGTGACACCCTGCAGAAAAACCTCCTGGTTGCGAAG
>Ga0164293_10006432_pt1 | contig 9993 bp, 5 predicted proteins | sample GEODES118metaG_FD_111487 | JGI IMG/M metagenome (GOLD analysis project Ga0164293, IMG submission 111487) | Eutrophic lake water microbial communities from Lake Mendota, Wisconsin, USA - GEODES118 metaG | ecosystem: Environmental > Aquatic > Freshwater > Lake | place: USA: Lake Mendota, Wisconsin...
AAACCGATAGGTTTACCCACGTGTATTTGAAGAGCATGACCCTCAAGGGCTTTAAGTCCTTTGCCTCAGCGACGACTCTTCACCTCGAGCCAGGAATCACTTGTGTGGTTGGACCTAACGGCTCTGGAAAATCTAACGTAGTTGATGCCCTCACCTGGGTTATGGGTGAACAGGGAGCAAAGTCTTTGCGTGGCGGAAAGATGGAAGATGTAATTTTCGCTGGCACCTCAGGACGCGCGCCTCTTGGTCGAGCAGAAGTATCGCTGACTATCGACAACTCAGATGGTGCGCTTCCGATTGAATTTAGCGAAGTAACTATCTCGCGCATACTTTTCCGTAACGGCCAGAGTGAATATCAGATCAACGGTGAGGCATCACGTCTTCTCGATATTCAAGAACTATTGAGCGATTCAGGTATTGGCCGTGAGATGCACGTCATCGTGGGACAAGGCCAGCTCGATGCAATTCTGATGGCTACTCCTGAAGAGCGTCGCGGATTTATCGAAGAGGCAGCTGGCGTACTTAAGCACCGTAAGCGTAAAGAGAAGGCGCTGCGAAAACTCGACTCTATGCAGGCAAACCTTGCGCGCGTGCAAGATCTCACCGTTGAACTTCGCCGCCAACTTCGCCCGTTAGGTAAGCAGGCAGAAGTTGCAAAGAAGGCAGCCACAATTCAAGCCGATCTTCGTGATGCCAAGTTACGTCTTTTAGCTGATGACTTTATTAATTTATCAAAGACTCTTGATGCAGAAGTTGCAGATGAGACCGCGTTACGCGCTCGCAGATCCGAAGTTGAGGCAGAGCTTGAAACAACTCGTCGTCGTGAAGAGTCACTTGATGAGCAATCAGCGCAAGAGAGCCCGCTACTTATTGCCGCTCAAGAAAATTTCTACTCGCTTTCAGCTCTTCGTGAAAAATTCCGCGGAACACAATCACTTGCCCAAGAACGCTCACGCTTTCTAGCCGAAGAAGCTGAAGAAGCACGCAGCGCAGGTCGCGATCCAGAAGCCCTTGATCGTGAGGCAGTGACACTGCGCGGTGAAGAGAGCGCACTTCGCGCAAGTGTTGAACAAGCGCGCGCCCACCTCATTCAATCAACGCAAGAGTTAAGTGATGCTGAAGCAGCGCTAAAGAGCGAAGAAGATAAAATTGCAGCAGCCCTTCGAGCGATTGCAGATCAGCGCGAAGGAACTGCGCGACAAGAAGGCCACATTAAATCTCTCGCCGCTCGCCTTGACGCAATTGCTGAGGAAATATCCCGTCTGGCAAAGGCGCGCGATGAGGCGCAAGCACGTGTGGATAGCGCATCTCGCGAGTACTCCACTCTTGAGATGGAGATCGCCGGGGCCGATGCTGGCGAACAAGGTTTGGATTCACTCTTTGAACAGGCAAAGCGCGAGCTTGAAACGGCTAAGAAGAAGCATGCAGATCTGATTGATCAAGAGCGCAGCACTGAGCGTGAAAAGAATGCAACTGAATCAAAACTTGAAGCAATGCGCATCACCTCAAGTAATCGAGATGGCGGCGCTGCACTCGTACGCGACTCTCGCGGAATTTCAATTTTAGGTTCCATCGCCTCACTCATTCGTATCGATGCTGGGTGGGAAGCTGCAACCGCTTCGGCTCTTGGCTCGTTAGCTGATGCAATCGTTGTACGTGATCTGAATTCTGCGGTGAGCGCTCTGACCACTCTTCGTAGCGAGAATCTAGGCCAGGCCGATGTTCTAGTCCACGATGGAAATAGTGCAACGACCTTAGCGATTCCTCAGGGCTTGACGCCTCTACTGCAGCATATTCACACAAGTGAAATCGATGACCTTCTTACATCACTTCTTGCTACAACAGTCGTTGCAAGCGATGCCCGCGCAGCACAAGAAATATTACGTAGCCATCCACAATTAACTGTTGTCACGCGCGACGGAGATGTTCTTACAAGCAAGCGTGTGCGCGGTGGATCTGCATCCTCTTCATCTCTGATCGAAATCAATGCACTCATTGAAGAGCTTTCGACAAAGTTGGAGGGCCTTAACCACGAGTGCAACCGACTTACATTCGAAATTTCAACAGCAGCGAACGATGTTGAGAGCAAGCAGGGCGCTTTTGATGTTGCTCTATCGCAACTCAACGAGTCAGATGCCCGCATTGCAGCAATTACAGAAGCGCTGGCGGTATCAGGTCAGAATATGAAATCTGCTAGCGCCGAAGTTGAGCGACTTAACGTGGCGATCGCTGAAGCGAGTGGTGCGAAATCGCGTGATGAGAACGAGTTACGAGTTGCCACTGAGCAATTGCAGCATCACGGTGAAATCGCTGAGCCAGATCATCAACTTGCACAATCACTTCGTCACAAGGTCTCTCAAGCTCGCACCACAGAAGTGGAAGCACGTTTGGCTGTGCGAACAAGTGAAGAGCGAGTGGATTCACTTGCCGCACGCGCCAAAGCACTTGAAGATGGTGCAAAGGCAGAGCGCGAAGCATCTGAGCGCGCAGTTTCACGCAGAGGTGCACGTGCACGCGGTGCTTTGATTTCTCAGGCAATTGCAGAAGCTGCATACGAGGCGTTGATTCACATTGAACGCTCAATCGCTAAAGCATCAGCTGAGCGTGCCCGACTTGAAAGTTCTCGTAGCGATCGCGAAGGTGAAACTCTTACAGTTCGAGCCCGCAGCCGTGAGCTCACACTTGAACTAGATCAACTCACATCAAGTGTGCATCGTGATGAGATTGCTCGCGCTGAACAACGCATGCGTATTGAGGCGTTGGAGACCAAAGCGGTCGAAGAGCTAGGTATCGATGTTGCGACACTTGTAAATGAATATGGACCAGATAAAGATGTTCCGACATTTATCGAAACTGAGAGTGGCGAAATTGTTGCAACCGAGATGGTTCCATATCGCCGCGATCAACAAGAGAAACGTCTAGCTGCCACAGAGCGCTCACTGACGCTACTTGGAAAGATCAATCCACTTGCCCTTGAAGAGTACAGCGCCCTTGAAGAGCGCCTGAAATTCTTAGCTGAACAACTTGAAGATTTAAAGAATACGAAGAAAGATTTGCTCGACATCATCAAGGAAGTCGATGATCGCGTTCAACAGATCTTTATGGAAGCTTACGAAGAGACAGCCAAGCAATTTGCTGAAATCTTCCCTCGTTTATTCCCAGGTGGAGATGGTCGTCTAATTTTGACCAACCCTGATGACCTTCTGAATTCCGGTGTAGATGTTGAGGCTCGTCCTCCAGGAAAGCGCGTGAAGCGTCTATCACTACTCTCAGGTGGAGAAAAATCTCTCACCGCCGTTGCAATGCTGGTAGCAATCTTTAAGTCTCGCCCAAGTCCGTTCTATGTCTTGGATGAAGTTGAAGCAGCCCTCGATGATGTAAACCTTGGTCGCTTACTTGGCGTACTAGAAGAACTTCGCGAAAGTTCGCAGCTCATCATTATTACTCACCGGAAGCGAACCATGGAGATTGCCGATGCACTCTATGGCGTGACTATGCGCGGTGACGGAGTGACTGAAGTAATTTCACAACGCTTACGCGAATCTGAAAACGCATAATCTAAGGTCGCTGCGATGGGTTTATTTGGAAAACTCGTTGCAAAACTTTCGCGATCTCAAATCACCCCGCTAGATTGGGATGAAGCGCGAAAAGAGCTCCTCGCATCAGATTTGGGCCCCACCTTGGTCGATCAGGTAATTACATCGGCTAAAAAATTGCGCGCAGAAGATGCCCACTCTGGACTTACCTCGATATTGTCCGAAATTTTGAGTTCGAGATCTCGCGAGATTAATTATCAAAGCCCACTCTCAGTTATTCTGATTGTTGGAATCAACGGAACTGGAAAAACAACCTCGGCTGCCAAATTGGCAAACGTGCTACATAAAGAGCAACGGTCGGTAGCCCTTGCAGCAGCAGATACATTTCGCGCCGCAGCCGTTGATCAATTACAGACGTGGGGCGCGCGTATCGGTGTTGATGTGATCGCAGGTAAAGATCAATCAGAACCTGCATCAGTTGCCTTTGATGCGGCTACCCTTGCCAAAGCAAACAACCGCGATGTTCTGATCGTTGATACTGCCGGACGCCTGCACAACAAGAGTGATTTGATGAACGAACTTGGCAAAGTTAAACGAGTCGTTGAAAAAGTGGCACCTGTGTCAGAAGTCCTCTTAGTTATTGATGCAACAACGGGTCAGAATGCGATGGCCCAAGCAAAGGTATTTAGCGAAGCGGTATCTGTTACAGGTTTAATCGTGACAAAGATGGATGGCAGCGCTAAAGGCGGTATCGCTCTGGCGATCGAGGCTGAGCTTGGAATTCCGATTAAATTCATTGGCACGGGGGAGTCGATCGAAGATTTCGCCCCATTTAAGCCTGAGCTCTACATCCAATCCCTGCTTGACGCCTAAGGGCCCCCGTACGTAACCAAGATGTAACACAAGGCCTGCTTTTGTGACCATTTCTTAACTTCATTTCCGACTGTCTGTAACTACCCCAGAGCATCTTGTGCCCATACCAAAGACCTCAAGGGCGAGGCTTCTTTTACAAGATAAGAAAAAGGTAAATCTGTATGGAAGAGATAGTTCTTAACCCAGGCGATACAGCTTGGATGCTTATTAGTACTGGACTTGTAACGTTAATGATTCCTGGCCTTGCGCTGTTCTACGGCGGCATGGTTCGAGTTAAGAGCGTGCTCAATATGATGATGATGTCTTTTGGAGCCTTGGCCATCGTATTTGTTCTTTGGATTGCTTATGGATTCTCCATGGTCTTTGGAGATTCAGTCGGAGGTAAGGGACTCGTTGGAGATATCGGTGAATTCCTCTTCCTTAACGGATTAGATAACTCTTCTTCTCTCATCGGAACAATCCCCGCCGTTGTCTTTATCGCTTTCCAGGGAATTTTCGCGGCGATCACAGTGGCTCTGATCTCTGGTTCGATTGCAGATCGTGCAAAGTTTGGCGCATGGATGGTCTTTGCTGGAATTTGGGCGACCCTTGTTTACTTCCCTGTCGCACACTGGGTATTCGCATTTGACGAATTTGTAGCAAAGACAGGCGGATGGATTGCAAATGATCTTGGTGCACTCGACTTTGCTGGAGGAACTGCCGTTCACATCAATGCTGGCGCAGCTGGTTTGGCTCTAGCTCTCATTCTCGGAAAGAGAATTGGATTCGGAAGAGTTCCAATGCGTCCGCATAGTCTGCCTCTTGTCATGCTAGGTGCAGCACTTCTTTGGTTTGGTTGGTTTGGTTTCAACGCCGGATCTGCTGTTGCATCAAATGGAACTGCAGGACTTGCGTTATTGAACACTATTGGCGCTACAACTGCAGCAGTGCTCGCATGGTTGTTAGTTGAAAAGATCAGAGATGGTCATGCAACAAGCCTCGGAGCAGCCTCTGGAGTTGTTGCAGGACTTGTAGCAATTACTCCAGCTTGTGCTGCAGTAGATGCAAGCGGTGCGCTGATTATCGGCGCAGTCGCAGGCGTGCTCTGCGCTCTCTCTGTTGGGTTGAAATTCAAGTTTGGTTACGACGACTCACTTGATGTTGTTGCAGTTCACCTTGTAGGTGGAATCGTTGGAACTATCATGATTGGTTTCGTTGGGGTTGAAGTTGGTCTCTTCAATGGCGGAGGAACAGATCAGTTAGTTAAGCAAGCAATCGGTGCGGGCGCAGTCCTTGCCTACTCCTTCATTGCAACCTTGATTATCGGAAAGATTATTGATCTCACAATTGGATTCAGAATCTCTGGTGATCAAGAGACTGCCGGAATAGATGTGGCAGTCCACGCCGAACGTGCGTACGAGTTAACCGACAATAGTCAAGGCAGCGTCCTTGCACATTCAAAGGGGGCCTAACAATGAAGCTAATCACAGCAATCTTGAAGCCATTTAAGTTAGATGAAGTCAAGGATGCCCTGCAGGCAGCTGGCATTAATGGCATGACTGTCTCGGAAGCAAGTGGCTTTGGTCGCCAACGTGGACATACAGAGGTCTACCGTGGCGCTGAATACACCGTTGATCTCGTACCAAAAGTTCGACTAGAGGTTCTGGTCAACGATGCTGATGTAGAGAGTGCACTTGAACTCATCGTTAAGGCCGCATCAACCGGTTCAATCGGTGATGGAAAAGTGTGGACCACATCAGTTGAGCAGGTAATCCGTGTTCGCACTGGCGAACGTGGATCTGATGCAATCTAACGCACTTTCTGTGTCTTGGGTTCTACAGTAGCGAAGTGAGCACACGAGAGCGTCGAGAGAGATCTGACAGAAGCGATAGCGTCATCTCTGCCTTGTTCGATTCTCTCGGCGATCTTTGCAAGGGGGTAAGTCTCGCCGCGGTCGGAGGTTTCGGCCGCGGCGAACTCTCGCCCGGATCAGATTTAGATATTTTAATTCTTCATAAGAATAAATCTGAAGACGAACTTCTCCTGGTTACAAATGCTCTGCTTTATCCATTATGGGATCAAGGCTTTAAGGTCGACCATGCGGTTCGAACACTTGCGCAGAATCGAGAAGCGGCCGAGGTTGATCTTCGCGTAATTATGGGCTTGCTTGATATTCGTTTAATTGCAGGAGATGCCGACTTAGTTGCTTCGGCACAGAGCGATGCGCTTCATCTATGGCGTAAGGATGCTTCACGATACCTACCAGAGTTAAAAGAGAGCATGAAAATACGCCATGAAAGAAGTGGCGAACTGGCTTACTTACTTGAACCAGATCTCAAAGAAGCTCGCGGTGGATTGCGTGATATCAATTCGATTCGCGCGATTGCACTCAGTGGGGCCGCAGTTCCATCTATCGAGCGCGTCTCGGTAGCAGAGAGCACGATCCTTAAGATACGTGACAGCCTGCACACGCTCACTGGAAATAAAAAAGATCGTCTCTATTTTCAGGAGCAAGATAAAATTGCTGAAGATCTAGCTTATGTTGATGCAGATGCCCTTATGGCCGACTTAGCCAAATCTGCTCGCTCAGTTGATTACATCCTGAGTTCAATGTGGCATAGCGTTGAACATCGGGGGAAAGATCGCTCTGGGCGCTATTTAAAGAAAATTAGAAGCACGCAGTTATCTCCCGAGATCAACATTGTGCATCAAGAAGTAGTGCTAAGCATTGATGCACCAGTTGCTACCGATCCGACGCTGGCATTTAAGGTTGCAGCGGCAGCAGCTCAAGTTGGCTTGCCACTTTCACTTGATACCTGCCTGCGTTTAGGTGAAGCAGCACCTGTTATTTCAACGCCGTGGCCGCGTGTGGCACGAGAGAATTTCATCTCACTCATTGGCGGTGGCCATTCCATGATTGCAGTCTGGGAGGCTTACGAACAAGAAGGAATAATTTCATCGTGGTTTCCAGAGTGGCAGGTAGTGAGTTCACTTCCACAGCGCAATGTTCTGCATCGCCATACTGTCGATCGTCATATGGTCGAGACTGTTCTTCATGCGAGTGCGCTCACTCGAATGGTGCATCGACCTGATCTCTTGCTCTTTGCAGCCCTTTTCCACGATATTGGTAAAGGAACTCAAGAAGATCACTCGATAAGAGGTGCTCATCTCATAGGTCCAATTGCAGCTCGTGTTGGTTTTGACCTTCAAGATCAGCAGACCCTAAAGATTTTAGTTGAGCAACACCTACTTCTTTCGGCAACTGCAACTCGAAGAGATCTTGATGACCCTGTAACAATTGCTTCAGTCTTAGCTCTGATTCCGGATTTAGAAACCCTTGAACTGCTGCACGCTTTAAGTATTTCAGATGGCGAAGCTACCGGAAAAGCGGCGTGGTCTGAATGGAAGGCTGGATTGGTTGCAGATTTAGTAGACCGCGTACGAAGTGCGATGGTCGATGACACTATTGCTCCCCAGCCTGAACTTACAGAAAAGCAGAAGGCGATTGCTGCCACAGGCGAACTCAATATTTCTGTTCTCAAACGCGAGCACGACTATTTGATTGATATTGTGATTCCTGATAGATCGGGCTTGCTCTCACTTGTTTCTGGAGTTCTTAACGTTCTGCGCCTTGATGTTCGATCGGCGCGAACCAAAACTGTGAGTGAATGTGCGGTGATGCAATGGGTCGTAATCGCCGACCCTCATGCTCCCGAAATCACAGAGGAGATTCTAAAGAAACAGATACTTCTTGCGATAGGCGATAGCCGCGCACTTGCAGATCGAATTCAAAGTCGTATTTCTGCGTACGCAACGCTTCCGACTATCCCTGTACCGGCTCCAGTAGTTGAGACTTTTACGGATGGCGCAACGGATGCGACGATTATTGAGATTAGAACTCACGATAGACCGGCGCTCCTATTTAATATTGGAGATGTAATTACTCAGTGCAATGTGGATATTAGATCCGCCATTGTGACCACTCTGGGCGCCGAGGCAATCGATACTCTCTACCTGCGCGAATTTGGTGGGGGAGCACTGGCGGGGGAGCGCGTTGCTGAGGTTTCCGGCAAGGTTAAGGCCGCCCTTCTCAAGTAGAGTGCGCTCACTATGTTTGAGTCGCTGACAGGAAAATTCACCCAGGCATTTTCGGCGCTGCGTTCGCGCGGAAAGATTTCCTCTGCAGATATTGATCAAGTTGCAGATCAGATTTACCAGGCACTCCTTGAAGCCGATGTCGCGCTTGGCGTAGTCGAGAGTTTTGTTGAAAAGGTAAAGGCAAAGTCTTTAGAAGCCTTACCCGCACTTCAATCTGGTTCAAATCAAGCCCAAGCGATCTTTGAAATCGTTAACGCTGAGCTGATTGAAATTCTTGGTGGCCAAGCCAGAAGAGTGCGTCTAGCAAAGAATCCACCGACAGTAATTATGTTGGCAGGATTGCAAGGTGCGGGTAAGACAACCCTTGCTGGAAAGTTGGCAAAACACTTTAAAGATTTAGGTGACACACCTTTACTTGTCGCTTCGGATTTACAACGCCCTAACGCGGTCAATCAATTGCAGATCGTTGGAGAAAGTGTCGCGGTTCCGGTTTTTGCTCCTGAACCTGGAAATGGCGTGGGCGACCCAGTCGCGGTTGCGCGCGCGGGTGTGAAATTTGCTCAAACTAAATTACATAACATCGTAATCGTAGATACGGCAGGACGTCTCGGTGTTGATGAAGAGATGATGAAGCAGGCAAGTGATATTCGAGATGCCATCTCTCCTGACGAAATTCTCTTCGTTGTCGATGCCATGATCGGCCAAGATGCCGTCAAAACGGCACAAGCATTTAAAGTTGGCGTAGGTTTTGATGGTGTTGTGCTCACCAAACTAGACGGTGATGCACGAGGTGGCGCTGCTCTTTCGATTACAGCTCTGACTGGCAAACCAATCATGTTTGCCTCCACCGGAGAGAAGCTCTCTGATTTTGATCTCTTCTACCCAGAACGTATGGCATCACGCATTCTTGGCATGGGAGATGTTGCAACACTGGCCGAGCAAGCTAAGAAAGCTCTCGATGGAGAATCCTCAGCTAAGCTCGAAGAGAAGTTTATTAAGGGTGAAGATTTCACACTGGAAGATTTCCTAGAACAGCTTGAAGCCATGTCAAAGATGGGTTCAATGGGTAAGTTGCTGAGCATGCTTCCCGGTGCTGGTGCGATGAAAAAGCAGATAGAAAACTTTGATGAAGGCGAAATTGTTCGCACCAAAGCGATCGTTCAATCCATGACACCGAAAGAACGTATCGAACCGAAAATTCTCAATGGTTCACGACGTGCGCGCATTGCCGCCGGTTCAGGTCGCAAGGTTCAAGAGGTTAACGCTCTCGTCGATAAGTTCTCTGCTGCACAGAAGATGATGAAGCAGATGCGAAATGGTGGAGGGATGCCTGCTGGAATGGGCCTTCCACCGGGAGTGCCAGGGATGCCGCCCATGGCCAAGAAAGCCGCCCCGCCTGCCAAGAAGAAGTCACGATCAGGAAATCCAGCCAAGAGAGCGGTCGAAGAGAGCTCTTGATTTTGGATCGAGGGGCTCACATGGCAAGATTGGCCTCCTGTGACGGGGC
>Ga0164293_10006434_pt1 | contig 9992 bp, 10 predicted proteins | sample GEODES118metaG_FD_111487 | JGI IMG/M metagenome (GOLD analysis project Ga0164293, IMG submission 111487) | Eutrophic lake water microbial communities from Lake Mendota, Wisconsin, USA - GEODES118 metaG | ecosystem: Environmental > Aquatic > Freshwater > Lake | place: USA: Lake Mendota, Wisconsin...
AAGGTTGTTGGTTGGTATGACAATGAGTGGGGTTACTCAAACCGACTTGTAGACATAACAAAGTTTGTCGGATCAAAACTCTAATTTTATGATTCGTGGAATTGACGACCTAGAGGTTTCTGGAAGCGTAGTTTTTGTAAGGTGCGACTTGAACGTGCCTATCGAAGACGGGCAAATTACTGACGACGGTCGAATTCGGGCTAGTTTGCCAACACTTAAGAATCTTCTGGAACGTGGTGCCAAAGTTGTTGTTCTTGCTCACTTAGGTCGTCCAAAAGGTAAGCCAGAATCTAAGTACTCACTGGCACCAGCCGCAGCTCGGTTAAGCGAACTACTCGGAAAGCCGGTTTCGCTGGCTGAAGATGTAGCTGGTCAAAGTGCTCAAGCGACAGTCGCATCGCTCAGTGATGGTCAGATCGCGATGCTGGAGAATGTCAGGTTTGACGAGCGGGAGACTGGGGAAGCCAGTGCCCGTAGGGAGTTAGCAAAAGCCTGGGCAACGCTGGGTGACCTATATGTAAGCGATGGCTTCGGAGTAGTTCATCGCGAACAAGCATCGGTTACCGATTTAGCAAAAGAACTTCCGCACGCCGCCGGTTTGCTCGTAAAGGCAGAAGCGGACATATTCGCAAAAGTCTTAAGTGACCCAGAACGTCCCTACGCCGTGGTTCTAGGCGGTTCAAAAGTTAGCGACAAACTAAAGGTGATTGACAATCTGATCTCCAATGTTGACCGCCTACTAATTGGCGGAGGCATGTGCTTTACGTTTCTAGCAGCTAAAGGCTTTTCAGTCGGCTCATCACTTCTGGAAACCGATCAAATCGATAACGTAAGGGAAATCTTGAGTCGGGCTCAAAAACTTAATGTTGAAATAGTTTTGCCAACCGACATCGTTGTGGCTGATGCCTTCACTGCGGATGCAAACACTCAAGTGGTTTCTGCTGAAAACATTCCAGACGGTTGGATGGGTCTGGACATCGGCCCAGATTCAATAGCACTTTTCGAAAGCAGTCTGGCTGATGCCAAGACAATTATGTGGAATGGCCCAATGGGTGTTTTTGAGATGTCGGCATTTGCAGCTGGCACTAAAGCGGTCGCTGTAGCTATGACAAAGAACTCCGGTATGACAGTTGTCGGTGGTGGTGACTCAGCCGCAGCGGTTCGCCTTTTGGGAATTGACGAATCTGGTTTCTCGCACATCTCAACTGGTGGCGGCGCAAGTTTGGAATATCTAGAGGGCAAAGAATTGCCTGGCTTATCAGTCCTGGAGGACAACTAAATGGCACGCACCCCGTTAATGGCCGGCAACTGGAAAATGAACCTCAATCACATTGAGGCAATTGCACTAGTTCAGAAACTTGCTTACACATTCAATGCCGAAGATTTTGCAACATTAGAAGTGGCAGTTATTCCGCCATTCACTGACATTCGATCAGTTCAAACTTTGGTTGACGGTGACAAGTTAGCTCTTAAGTATGGAGCTCAAGATATTGCTAAGGCCGATAAAGGTGCATTTACCGGCGAGATCTCAGGTCCGATGCTTGCCAAGCTTGGCTGTACTTTTGTAATTGTTGGCCACTCTGAGCGTCGCGAGTACCACGGCGAAGACAATCAGATCGTGAATCTAAAGACTCAAGCCGCGTTAAGAAGCAACTTGATTCCTATTGTTTGTGTTGGTGAAGGGCTTGAGGTTCGCAAGGCTGGAAATCAAGTTGCTCACACACTTGAACAGTTAGATGCTGCGCTACAGGGAATTGCAGCCAACGATGTAGCAAATCTTGTCGTTGCGTATGAACCAGTGTGGGCAATTGGCACTGGTGAAGTTGCAACCCCAGCTGACGCACAAGAAGTTTGCGGCGCGATTCGAGCCCGGATTCGAGAGATTCATGGCTCGGCGGCTGATCAAACTCGAGTTCTATATGGTGGCTCAATGAAGGCAGATAACGTGGCTGCCTTGATGTTAGAGGCTGATATTGATGGTGGTCTGGTAGGCGGAGCCTCGCTGGATCCTGATGAATTCGTGTCGGTTTGTCGCTACCGATTGCACGCGTAGAATAGGGATGTTCGTTTCCGTGTACCACTATCTAGCAGGTGACCAATGATCGCAGCGTTTCAAATCCTTCTGGCAATAACCAGCATGTTATTGATCGCTTTGGTTTTGCTTCATAAGGGCAAAGGTGGCGGACTTTCCGATCTATTTGGCGGTGGCATGAGCTCATCACTTGGTGGGTCATCCGTAGCAGAACGAAACTTGGATCGAATCACGATCGCATTAGCTTTAGTTTGGACCGCAGCAATCGTGGGTCTTGGCTTGTTGTTAAAAACCGCGTAAGCAATCAGGAGTAAATAATGGCAAGTGGTAGCGCAATCCGTGGAAGTCGCGTTGGAGCAGGCCCAATGGGTGAAGCTGAGCGCGGCGAAGCTGCACCGCGTATCTATCTACCGTTTTACTGCGCGTCAGGACACGAGACCACACCGAGCTTCGCACATGATGCTGAACTTCCGGAAGAGTGGGATTGCCCAAAGTGCGGCATGCCTGCCGGAACTGATAAGGACAACCCGCCAGTTTTAGCTAAGACCGAGCCATACAAGACTCACTTGGCTTACGTAAAGGAACGTCGCAACGATAAAGATGGCAAGGGCATTCTTGACGAAGCCCTAGCTAAACTTCGCGGCAAATAATTAATTAAGTATTTCTTGCGCTGCGGCAACAACAGCCTCAGCAGTAATACCAAATTCTGAGTAAAGCTTTTCGGCTCCTGCTGATGCACCAAAATGCTCCAGGCTGATGCAACGTCCGGCCGAACCGACATATTTCCACCAGCCCTGTGCGATTCCAGCCTCAACTGAAACTCGAGCTGTTACATTGTGTGGCAGAACTGATTCCCGATACTCGGCATCTTGTGCATCGAACCATTCCAAACATGGTGCAGAAACCACTCGAGTTGAAACTCCACTAGATTCCAAAGTCTGTTGCGCAGAAAGCGCAATCGAGACCTCAGATCCAGATGCAATCAAGATTACTTCGGGGGAGTCAGAGCTCTCGGAGATCACATAGGCTCCGCGTCGAACTAAGGACACATCAGTTGTCGCAGACGAATCTATGACTGGCAAATTCTGACGAGATAGACACAAGCCTGAAGGCTTGTTGGATTCCATAACGATGCGCCATGCGGTTGCGGTTTCATTAGCATCAGCTGGCCTAATGACGTTCAAATTTGGAATGGCGCGCAGTGCCCACAAGTGCTCAACAGGTTGATGAGTTGGTCCATCTTCGCCCAAACCGATTGAATCGTGGGTCCATACGTAAGTGGCAGGCAGATCCATCAAGGCCGACAATCTAACCGCACCACGCATGAAGTCACTGAAGACTAGGAAGGTGCCAGCGAAAGGTCGTGTTAAACCACCGAGCGCCATGCCATTCATAGCGCATGCCATAGCAAACTCTCGAATTCCATAGTGGATGATTCGTCCGCCAACAGCGGCGCCAGTCATCTGGCTTGAGCTAGGCAAGAACGATCCACCATGCTCGATGTTTGTTAAGTTGCTTTCACCAAGATCTGCAGAGCCACCCCACAATTCGGGCAAAGACTTAGCCATTGCATTAATGGTGTCGCCGGATGCCTTGCGAGTTGCAACCGAAGTTCCAGGCTCAAACTTTGGAAGCACTTCATGCCAGTTAGCCGGCAATTCCCGGGCGACTAGACGAGAAAATAACTTCGCTGAATCAGGATTCTGGTTAGCCCAGTCTGTGAATGCAGCATTCCACTGGGCATGACTCTCGCTACCTCTAGAAGCGACCTGTCTGGTGTGAGCAAGTACTTCATCTGAAATATCAAAGGTCTTATTTGGGTCTAGACCAAGCAACTCTTTTGTTGCGGCTACTTCAGCATCGCCAAGCGCTGCGCCGTGAATCTTTCCAGTGTTCTTTAAGTTTGGAGCTGGCCAGCCAATGATGTTTCTCACTCGAATCAAAGTTGGCTTTTCACTTTGAGCAACTGCGTTAGCGATAGCAAGATCCAAGGACACAACATCAATCTCGCCATTTGCCAGCATCTCAACATGGCTGACATTCCAGCCATACGAGGAGTAACGAGCCAGCACATCTTCACTAAATGAGACAGCCGTGTCACCTTCAATACTGATGTGATTATCGTCATAGAGGACCACTAAGTTACTGAGCTCTTGGTGTCCAGCTAGCGATGAAGCTTCCGATGTGACGCCTTCTTGTAAACAACCATCGCCTGCAATTACCCAGATTTTGTGATCAAAAAGACTTTGTCCTTGCGGAGCATTTGGATCCAGTAGATTGCGAACGAACCGAGCATCCATGGCCATACCAACTGCTGTTGCCAGCCCGGTTCCAAGTGGACCAGTGGTTGCCTCAACACCGGCTGTGTGGCCGTACTCGGGATGACCTGGAGTCTTGCTATCCCAAGTTCTAAAGGACTTTAAATCATCTAATTCGAGACCATAGCCACTTAAGAAAAGTTGAGTGTAGAGCGTGATGCTGCTGTGGCCATTGGATAGCACGAAGCGATCTCGACCCTGCCAGGTTGCATCAGTTGGATCATGCTTCATCCACTTCTGGAAAAGTAGATACGCCATAGGCGCCAGACTCATTGCAGTACCGGGGTGGCCGTTACCAACTTTTTGCACGCTATCCATTGCCAAGGCTCGGGCGGCCGTGACTGCTTTATCGTCTAAGTCTGTCCAGATGAATTTGCTCACGTCCCAAGGTTATCTAGTGGGCGTTCGCGACTTGCGTTAGGCGCAGGTAGGCTCATTATGTGTCATCGCAGCTAAACGATCTGAGTCCCTCGAACTCAGATGTTGCTGAATGGATCACACCGACTTGGCGGGCATATTTAGCGCTAACCAAGCCAAGAATCATTGAGTTACTGCTGGTAACCACGATCCCAACCATGTTTTTAGCCGCTGGCGGATTTCCGAACTGGGCCTTAGTTAGCTGGACACTGTTGGGCGGAACGTTAGCTGCAGGTGGCGCAAATGTTCTGAACTGCTACTTGGATCGAGACATCGACGCCATGATGCACCGAACCGCCCACCGACCGTCTGCAACTGGACAAATATCCGGTCCCAAAATTTTGATTTTTGGAGCCGTTTTATCAATCCTTTCAGTTCTAGTGCTTGCTCTCACTGTTAATTTGTTGGCTGCTGCACTTGGAGCGTTTGCAATCGCTTTCTATGTAGTTGGCTACACCATGCTGCTTAAGCGTCGCACTTCACAAAATATTGTTTGGGGTGGGGCTGCAGGTTGTATGCCAGTTCTAATTGGCTGGAGTGCAGTCACTGGTTCGCTCTCTTGGACACCAGTCATACTTTTTTTGATTGTTTTCTTCTGGACTCCGCCGCACTATTGGCCACTATCGCTGCGCTTTAAAGAAGATTATGCAGCTGCGGGTATCCCGATGTTGCCAGTTACTGATACCCCGCACGTGGTCGCAAAACAGATCATTATTTACTCGTGGGTGATGGTTGCAACAACGTTGATCCTGATTCCAGTTGCAAACATGAACTGGCTCTACTCAGTCATTGCAATCGCTAGTGGTGCGCTATTCATGTACGAAGCATATGCATTACGAACTCGAGTTGGAAAGAACCTTGATGACCTAAATCCGATGCGGCTATTCCACTGGTCAATTTCCTATTTGTCGCTAATTTTCCTAGCAATAGGTATTGACCCGTTTTTATAGATCAGCCTCTGGTGTTGCGCGTTAAGTAAAACTTAACTGTGAAGATCCAAAGCAAACAGGCGCCAAGAACGTGCACGGCAACCAAACCCCAAGGTAAGCCGGTGAAGAATTGGGTGTAGCCAACGATTCCTTGCGCAAAGCAAATGCCCAACACAATCCAAGCTTGCTTGACTACCGGTTTTGGAGCGGCTGTAGCAAGTAGTGAAATCAAAAGCCCCACAGTCAGTCCAAGGAAAAGCCAAACTGTTGCAGCATGGATCGTTGTTATGTTCTTAAACTCAAATCCAAGACGAACTATGTCGTTAGTATCGCCGGCATGTGGTCCCGATCCGGTTACCAAAGTGCCGATTCCGATAACTAGTAACGCAAGCCAGATATGTATACGCATTCCAATGTGAATGGGCTTAGCAACTTGCAACGCAACTGGACGATCGTTTCCTTCCTGAGCTTTGACAAGCAGCATCACCGCGATTGTGATTAGACCAATTGAGACCATGAAGTGTGCTGCGACAATTAACGGATGCAATCCAGTTAGAACGGTAATTCCACCCAAAACGGCTTGCACAAGAATGCCAAGGAGTACGCCAAGTGCCAAGAGAGTCAGTGGTCGACGTTTGTTGTGACCTGACAACTTACGTTCCCGGTTGTGCTTGTAGATCGCAAACAGTGATGCGATAGCTACGATGAGAAGTACAAAAGTTAAGAGTCGATTGCCAAACTCGATGTACTTGTGAAAGGCCTCGGTTTGCTCCGATGTGGGTGCGATTGAACCTTCCACACATTCCGGCCAAGTAGGGCATCCCAGCCCAGAGGCGGTCAGTCGAACTGTGGCTCCGGTAAGCACAATGCCGGTTTGGGCGATCACGTTAGCTATCAGGGTTCGATGTTGCCATTTACGTAGTTTTGGGGGAGACACTCTTACAGCCTAAAGGGCTTATCTACAGGGCGCTTTATGGGTGCTTGATGGTCCACCAGGCTCGACTCGACCCCGAAGATGCAAAACCCTCTGATATACGCAACAATGAAGTTGTGAAATTCGAAGGATCCGCCGCAGCAACTGTTGCACGCACCCTTTTGCAGGCTGGCCCTTCGACCGCCACCGATGTGGCTTCGACTTTAGGCCTAACTGGAGCAGCTGTTCGTAAGCAGTTGGACCTCTTATTAGAGACCGGTTTAGTTGAGTCAAGCGAGCGCGCACCATACGGCCCAGCAGCACTCGATTCAAAGCGCGGACGTGGTCGACCTTCGCGGGTATTTATGTTGACAGCTGCGGGCAGGGCACGATTCGGCCAACATCAAGAAAGTTTGGGCTTGAGTGCAGTGAAGTATTTGAACTCAACTGCTGGATCTGGAGCGGTTACCGAATTTGCAAGTTCTATCGCTAAAGATTTTGTAAGTCGCCATAAAGAGATTTCGAAACTTGAAACCATCGAAGAACGTGCAGTCGCTTTGATCGATGCACTTAATCAAGATGGTTTCGCCGCAACAGAAACCCCAGGCCTTTACGGGTCCACACAGATCTGCCAGCACAATTGCCCAATGGGCGATGTTGCTGTCGAATTCCCAGCGCTTTGCGAAGAAGAGACAAAGGCGTTCTCCGAATTAACTGGAGTACACGTAACTCGCTTAGCAACCATTGCAAAGGGAAATGCAGTTTGCACGACATTAGTTCCACACACTCGAAGGGAAAACGCATGACAACCCAACAGGAACATCTAGATGCACTCGGAAATTACGAGTTTGGATGGCACGACAGCGACCTAGCAGGAATCAACGCGCGACGCGGAATTGACGAATCAGTCGTTCGTAACATTTCAGGCTTGAAGAACGAGCCACAGTGGATGTTAGACCTTCGCCTTAAAGGACTAGGGCTCTTTGGTAAGAAGCCAATGCCAAACTGGGGTAGCGATTTGTCTGGAATTGATTTCGACAACATCAAGTACTTCGTGCGCTCAACTGAGAAGCAAGCTACCAGCTGGGATGAGCTGCCTGACGACATCAAGAACACTTACGACCGTCTGGGTATCCCAGAGGCAGAAAAGCAGCGTTTAGTTTCTGGTGTAGCTGCGCAATACGAATCTGAAGTTGTTTACCACAAGATTCGTGAAGACCTGGAAGAGCTTGGTGTGATTTTCGTTGACACCGATACCGGTCTACGTGAGCATGAAGAACTTTTCCGTGAATACTTTGGAACTGTCATTCCGGTTGGTGATAACAAGTTCGCAGCTCTAAACACATCGGTTTGGTCAGGTGGATCATTCATCTATGTACCAAAGGGCGTACATGTGGACATCCCGCTTCAGGCATACTTCCGCATTAATACTGAAAACATGGGCCAGTTCGAACGCACCCTAATCATCGTTGATGAAGATGCATATGTTCATTACGTTGAAGGCTGTACTGCACCGATCTACTCAAGCGACTCACTTCACTCAGCCGTTGTGGAGATCATCGTTAAAAAGGGTGCCCGCTGCCGTTACACAACAATCCAAAACTGGTCTAACAACGTGTACAACTTGGTTACCAAGCGTGCTGTTGCTCATGAAGGTGCAACCATGGAATGGGTTGATGGAAACATTGGCTCCAAGGTAACCATGAAGTACCCAGCGATTTGGTTACAGGGACCGCATGCAAAGGGTGAAACACTTTCAATCGCATTTGCCGGTGAAGGTCAGCATCAAGATGCAGGTGCCAAGATGGTGCACGCTGCGCCATTTACATCGTCATCAATCATCAGCAAGTCTGTAGCTCGCGGCGGTGGAAGAACTTCTTACCGCGGTTTGGTTCAGGTTCTTGAGGGATGTCACGGTAGCAAGAGCACCGTTAAGTGTGATGCGCTCCTAGTAGACGACATTTCACGTTCTGACACTTATCCATATGTTGATGTGCGTGATGATGACGTTGCTCTTGGTCACGAAGCTTCTGTTTCTAAGGTTTCTGAGGATCAGTTGTTCTACCTGATGTCTCGTGGCATGGAAGAGGATGAAGCAATGGCGATGATCGTTCGTGGCTTCGTTGAACCAATTGCTCGTGAACTTCCGATGGAGTATGCGTTAGAGCTAAACCGTCTAATTGAACTCCAAATGGAAGGCGCAGTCGGTTAGTCATGACAGAAGTTAAAGAGCATGAAGTAGCGATTGTTCCGCCAAAGGATCACACGCCTGTTATTCGGTCATTGGACCCGTCTGACTTTCCAACGCCAACAAGTCGCGATGAAGAGTTTCGATTCACTCCAATGTCTAGGCTTCGCGACCTTCATCAAGGAAATGTAGCTGCCACCGGCAGCATGGCTATTGCCGTCAACAAAGTAGATGGTTCACGTTTTGAGATTGCTGGAACTAAGTCTGGTGAACGCCGTGGATTCACAGACAAGATTGCGGCTGGTGCTTGGGCACAACTTGATGCGGTATCAACGCTAACAATCGAAGCCAACCAAAACTTGGCCGAGTCAGTTGTCGTTTCAATTGTTGGATCTAACTCGGTTGCGTTTGGCCAGCTGGACATCAATGTCGAAAAGTTTGCCAGCGCAGTTGTTATCGTCGATCACATTGGCGCAGCAACTTATGCAGGCAACATTGACATCAATGTTGCAGACGGCGGTTCAGTAACTGTTGTTTCATTGCAAGATTGGGATGCATCAGCCGTTCATTTGGCACAACATCGCATCACACTGGGCAGAGACGCTTCGGTTAAGCATGTATCGGTAACGCTTGGTGGCGAAGTAGTACGAATTCTGCCAAGTGTTCATTATTCAGCTCCGGGCGGCCAGGCTGAGTTAATCGGCCTTTACTTCGCTGGTGCCGGACAGCACGCTGAGCATCGCTTGTTCGTAGACCACAGTGAGGCAAACTGCCGCAGCAATGTGGTTTACAAGGGTGCACTTGATGGCGAAGACGCTCATACCGTTTGGGTTGGTGACGTATTGATTCGCGCAAATGCGATCGGTACAGACACCTACGAAATCAATCGCAACTTAGTACTTAGTGGTGGTGGGCGAGCAGATTCAGTCCCGAACCTTGAGATTGAAACGGGCGAAATCGTTGGAGCTGGCCACGCAAGTACAACTGGTCGATTCGATGATGAGCAGCTGTTCTACTTACAGTCCCGCGGAATCAATGAAGATGAGGCACGCAAGTTAGTGCTGCGCGGATTCTTTGAAGATCTTCTAGGACAAATTGGTGTTCCAGAGATCAATGACCGAGTACGAGACAGCATCGAGGCACGTTTAGGTGGACATATCTAATGACCACGATGTTCGAAACAGTGCGAAAGTCT
>Ga0164293_10006435_pt1 | contig 9991 bp, 9 predicted proteins | sample GEODES118metaG_FD_111487 | JGI IMG/M metagenome (GOLD analysis project Ga0164293, IMG submission 111487) | Eutrophic lake water microbial communities from Lake Mendota, Wisconsin, USA - GEODES118 metaG | ecosystem: Environmental > Aquatic > Freshwater > Lake | place: USA: Lake Mendota, Wisconsin...
CGGCTGAGGCGGGTCGGCGACTCGTGCTTGACCGCGGCGCACCATGACGGGCCGAAGGGCCGCGACTCAACTCCTCGGGGCCGCAGCGCCGCGACTCAACTCCTCGCGGCCGAAGGGCCGCGACTCACTTCTCGCGGCCGAAGGGCCGCGACTCACTTCTCGGGGCCGCAGGGCCGCGACTCAACTCCTCGCGGCCGTAGGGCCGCGACTCAACTCCTCGCGGCCGTAGGGCCGCGACTCAATCAGTGGATGATGATGATGGTCAGCCGCTTCTCGCCCTTGGGCAGGTTCACGCGGACGGTGTCGCCCACGCGAGCCTTCATGAGGGCTTGACCCATGGGGCCCGTCGAGGTGACCTCGCGGTACGGCAGGTCATCGGCGTCGGTGAGGCTGCTCACGATCTTGTAGCGGTCTTCGCGGCCCGAGCCTTCGTCGCGGATCGTGATCTCCGCACCGAGGAACACCATGTCGGTGGGCATTTCCGACTGGTCCACCACCTGCACCCCGGCCAGACGGGCCTCGAGTTCGCGGATCTTGGCGTCGTTGATCGACTTGTCCTCGCGGGAGGCGTGGTAGTCGGCGTTCTCGCGCAGGTCGCCCTGGGCGCGCGCCTCGGCGATGCGCTCCACGAGCTGCTTGTCGAGCGCGCGCAGCGTCGCCAACTGCGCCTCAAGGCGCTCCTTGTCAGCCCGTGTGACGAGTTCCATGGGGAAAAGGTAGCCCGATCGGCAGGCTCACGCAAGCGTGACCGTGCGGCGTGACCACGCCAGGGCCGTGACGAGCGCGGCTGCCGCGATGATGGCGGTGGCCACCGTGTCGCTCGTCATCACGGCGTTCACGGGACCGGGGCTCGGATCGGACAGCGACCACACCACGGAGAGTGCACCCGGCAGGGCGCGGGCCACGCTGGGGGCTTGGATTCCCAAGGCGATCCACGGTGCCTCGGGGCCCGCAGCGAGCAGCACGATCGCAAGGCCGGCAAGCATGCGTCGCACGGTGCGATCGGTGCGCAGGCCGATGAGCAGCACGCTGGCTGCGATGGCGATGGCCGACATCAGGCTCGCATCGAGCAGCAGCAGCCGATCCCTGCTCCATCCCGAGATGGCCCGCAGCGGGAAGATCGTGACGTGCACCAGCACCACGATGGTGATCACGTCAAGCACGACGGTCCGCAGGACGGAGCGCGGGGTGCGCAGGCTCAGGCGCGCGAGGGGCCAGGCCACCACCGCACCGGCGGCCACCATGAGCGTGAACGACTGCACGGCATGGGCCACGCTCGCGCGCGTTGCGGTCGAAGGCGTCATGAATCCGGTGCTGATCGCCCAGGATGCAGCGAGCCAGCAGGCTGCAGCCACCACCAGCCAGCGGGGCAGGGGCGTTGCGGTCCGATCAGCGGGCGCTGGCGCAGTCCACCCGGACATCGATGCTGGTGGGGTGTCCGTGGTCGATGCGCCCGTGCTTGGCATACAGGAAGGCAAGGTACTCCAGCTTCTGGCCCGTCGGCACTTCGGCTGGCGATGCGGTCGAAGGCGCTCTGCCCCACACGATCGTGCTGCCGCCGGTGGTGACGAGTTCGAGCGAACCATCCTTCGCGTGGCGACCCACGCCGATGGCTGCGACCTGTCCCCGCCACGGCTGGGCGTCGATGGTCTGCAGGAGGTCGATCGCATCCTTCAGGGCGGGGCCGTTCCAGGCAGCGGCGACGGCAGGGGTCGGCCCGGCCACGCCGAGCACGCGAACGAGCGATGGGCCATCCTTGGCGCGGTAGTCGCGAGCCATGCGGTGGCCGCGCGCGTCACACAGGTGATCGATCCCGCCATCAGCCACGAGCGCCGTCGGGGTGGCGTACGTCGCGATCACCTCGATGCCATCGTGATCGACCAGGCGCACCTGGTCCACGGACTCGAACCAGCCGGTCGACTCGAGGTAGCGCTGCAGCGACTGGAGCATGTCGCGCCCGTGTCCGGTGGCGACGATCGATTGGGCTGCATCCTCGATGGGCTTCATCTCGGCGGCGGTCATCCACCGCGGAGCATTGGGAAATCGGATGGCCGTCCTCGCTGACGTCGAGCCGTACGCCGCACCGCGCAGTCGGGGGAGCACGACGGTGGCGAGGACCACGACCAACGCAGCACAGCCGACCCATGCACCGATGCCGGCGATGCGCTCGGCGGTGGCCCGCCAGGATGCTTCGGTTGCCTTGGACGACGACGAACGGGAACCCATGAGGTGGGCTATCGGCCAACCCGGTTGCCGCGGGCGAGAATTCAGCGCTGCGTCGAACGGTCGGCGAGCCCGTACTCGACCAGCCGTCGACAGAGGAGGGGGAACGGCATGCCGGCATGGGCGGCCGCCTTGGGAACCAGGCTCGTGTCGGTCATGCCGGGCATGGTGTTCACCTCGAGCATCCACGGTCCGCGATCGTCGACCATGAAGTCCACGCGCGTGATGTGTCGGCACCCCAAGGCACGGCAGACCTCGACGGTCGCGGCCTGCGCGCGTTCGGCGACGCCTGCCGGAAGCTCGGGGTCCAGCACGTATCGCGTGTCCTTCCGGACGTACTTGGCCTCGTAGTCGTAGAGGCCCTCGGCGGGGACGATCTCCACGATCGGCAGTGCGCTGCCATGGAGCCAGCCGACCGTGATCTCGCGTCCGCGGATGAACTCCTCGGCGAGCATCAGCTCGCGCCGGGAGAACGCGGTGGCCAGCGCCCGGTCCACGTCGTCACGGTCGTTGCAGACGAAGAGATCGACGCTTGAGCCGTCGTTGCTCGGCTTGATGACCACCGGGGGTTCGAGATCCAGCTCGTCCCCGCGTCGCAGCACGCGCGAGCGTGGCGTGGGGACCCCGGCACGTGCGGCCATCGTCTTGGTCGCGGCCTTGTCCATGGCGATGCGCGCCGCCTTCGAACCGCAGCCCACGAACGGCCTGCCGGCAGCCTCGAGCAACTCCTGGAGCGGGCCACCTTCGCCCCACGGCCCGTGCAGCACCGGGAAGACGACATCGCCCGGAAGCCGAGCGAGCTCCGCCGCGGTCGGTGCATCCACGACCTGCTCGATCACGTCGAAGGTGCCGTCGTCGCGAAGCGCCTGGGCCACGCGCCCGCCGCTGCGCAGGCTCACCTCGCGCTCGGCGTCGGGGCCGCCCATCAGGACCAGCACGCTGGTCCGGCTCATGCGCCATCCCCGTGACGGCTCCAGAAGACCACTTCGGTCTCCAGGCCGAGCCCTGTGCGATCGAACACGTCGCGTTGCGCCAGGCGGACGAGTTCCCGCACGTCGTCGGTCCGGGCGCCGGGCTCGCAGGTGAAGAAGTTCGCGTGGCGGTCGCTGATGAAGGCCTTGCCCACACGGCGCCCCTTGAGGCCCGCCTCATCGATCAGCTTGCCTGCGCTGACGCGCTGGCCCGTCGCCGGATCCACGGGATTCTTGAACATGCAGCCCGCAGCGCTGTTGGACATCGGTTGCACCGACTTCTTGTACGCCATGTACTCCTGGACCCGCGCGCGCACCGCAAGCGGATTCTCCTCGCGCATCGAGAACGTGGCCCACGCGATCACGCCCTCGGGCAGCGTGGCGTGTCGATAGGCGAAGTGCAGCTCGCCCTTGGCGTACACGCGCAATTCGCCATCGGGGCGGACGATCGCGACCGCATGCACGGCATCACCGATCTCGCCGTAGCGCCCGCCGGCGTTCATCGCCAGCGCACCGCCGACCTGCGCCGGGATGCCCGTCATGCCCTCGATCCCGGCGAGGCCCCGCCGGGCACACTCGGTGACCAGCTTCATCAGGTCGTGCCCGGCGCCGACCTTCATGAGCTCGATGCCGCCCTCGGTGTTCACCTCCAGCGACGCGAAGCACGGATCGTTCAGGCTGATGACGACGCCCTCGACCCCGGCATCGTCCACCAGGAGGTTCGCTCCCGATCCGAGGACGCGCACGCGGACCTGGTTGTGCCTGCAGCGCCGGATGAGCTCCGCGAGCGCCTCGGCCGTGCGCGGCGTGACCAAGGCATCGGCCCGACCGCCGACGCCGAACCAGGTGAGCGGCCCCAGCGGAGCATCGGCCTGCACCTGCACGTCCAGGTCGCTGAAGAGGCTCGTCCAGTGTCGTTCCATGGTCGGGCTCACGGCGTCGACCCGGTTGCGGGGTTGCCTGCGCGCGCCAACCAGTCCCGGCCGACTTCCCACACCGGGCCTGCGCCCATGACGACCACCAGGTCGCCATCCTGAGCGATCTCATCAAGGCGGTTCACGATGCCGTCGAACGACGGGACATGCCAGGCCTGGGCGCCGCGCTCGCGCAGCTTCGCGACCAGATCGGCGCTCGACACGCTCTGGGCGTCTTCGGCGCTGTCGCGCACGAAGTAGATGTCGGGAACCAGCACGATGTCCGCGTGGCCGAACGACTGCGCGAACTCATCGAGCAGGTGGCGCGTGCGGCTGTGCTGGTGCGGCTGGAACACACAGACGAGCCGCGTGGGCGTGAGCCCCGCACGGATCGCACGGAGCGTGGCGTCGACCTCGGTCGGGTGATGGCCGTAGTCGTCGTACACGCGCACGGTGCCGCCATCGGCAAGCGTGCGGTCGCCCATGTGCTGGAGCCGTCGGTCAACGCCGCCGAAGGTCGACAGGCCCGACTCGATGAGCGGTCGATCGGCGCCGACCCAGGTGGCAAGGATCCCTGCGGCGGCGGCATTCAGCACGTTGTGGTCACCCAGCAGCCGGCTGGTCCACCGCAGCAGCTCGGCCCCGCGGTGCGACACGCTGCATTCGCGGGTCTGGGCATCGAACTGCACGCGGTAATCGGCGAGCGCCGCGAAGCCGAACGAACTCACGGCGCACGAGAGGCCGGCGGTCACGCGACGGCGGTGGGCGCCATCGTGCGCGATGAGCAGCCGCCCGCCCTGCGTGCGATCCGGCAGGCGCCCCGCGAACGCATTGAACGACGCGATGATCTCGTCGAGGCCACCGGTGTAGAAGTCGAGGTGGTCTTCCTCGATGTTGTTGATCAGGGCCAGCGTGGGGCGGTGGCTGTGGAACGAGCGGTTGTATTCGCACGCCTCGGCGACCATGACGCCGGGGGCGCCCGCGAGCGAGCCGGCGGGGATCCGCTCGGCGCCCACACGACTGCCGCCGCCGATCTGGTCGCAGGTCGCGCCGACGATGAAGCTCGGATCGATGCCCGCCGTGATCAGCACGTGGGCGAGCATGCCGGTGGTGGTGCTCTTGCCGTGCGTGCCGGCGATCGAGATGCCCGTGCGGCCGATCATGACCCGGCCGAGCGCCTGCGCGTAGTTCAGCACCTCCACGCCCTGGCGGCGCGCAGCCTGGAGCAGGGGATGGTGGTCCTTGACGGCCGCGCTGGCGACCACGAGGTCGCATGGCGGCAACTCGGTCGGCTGCGCATCGACCGAGACGGTGATGCCGTCACCGCCGAGCCGGTCCAGCACCTCGCTCCAGGACTGATCGGTGCCGCTCACGCGAGCGCCGCGCCGCTGCAGGAGCTGCGCGAGCCCGCTCATGCCGGAGCCGCCGATCCCGATGAAGTGGACGCGCTTTCCGCCGAAGACCGGATCGGTCGACGCCGAGGGCGCCGTGTCCGAGCCGCACTTCCCGACTGCTTCGCTCCGCATGCGATTCACGCCTTCCTGGCCACGCCTGACGAACCACGATTCGTGCCCTGAGTGCACCGGTCGGGCATCCGTTCCCGACGACGTCCGATCCTACCCAAGGACCGGGGCTCCGTGAGCGCCCGACCAAGGTTCATCGGCATGTGCCGCCGCCGTGCATCGACGATTGTCCCGCGGCGGAGTCCATACACTCCACCCATGCCGAAGGACGAGGACACGGTGCGCGCCCAGGTGCTCATCGTCGACGACGAACCCGAGCACGCCCAGACCATGGCCGACGCGCTGCGCAAGCCCGGGCATGTGTGCACGGTCGTGCACTCGGCGGCTGCGGCTTCCGAGGAACTGCAGGGCGGCATGTACGACGTCATCGTGACCGACCTGGTCATGGAGCGCCCCGATGCCGGGCTCGCCGTCCTGGCGCAGGCCAAGGCGAGCCAGCCGCAGGCGGAGACGATCCTGGTGACCGCCCACGGCGATGTCCCCACGGCCAAGGCGGCGCTGCAGGGTGGTGCCTACGACTTCATCGAGAAGCCGCTGGACCTGGTCGTCTTCCGCAACCTCGTCCAGCGGGCCGCCCAGACGGTCAGCCTGCGCCAGCAGAACCGCAGCCTGAAGACCCAGCTCGATGCGGCCTACGGGGTCGATGGGATCGTGGGCCAGTCGCCGGCGATCCAGCAGGTGCTGCGCACCATCCACCAGGTTGCGCCGTCCACGATCCCCGTGCTCATCACGGGCGAGAGCGGCACCGGCAAGGAGCTCGTGGCGGCGGCGATCCATCGCCACTCCAAGCGCAAGGAGAAGCGCTACGTCACGTTCAACGCCGCGGGCCAGGCCGAGAGCCTGCTCGAGGACCAGTTGTTCGGGCACGTTCGCGGCGCGTTCACCGGCGCCGACCGGGACCGCGAGGGGGTCTTCGAGTACGCCGACAAGGGCACGGTGTTCCTGGATGAGATCGGCGACATGCCGGTCACGATGCAGCCCAAGCTCCTCCGGGTGCTCGAGTCGGGTGACGTGATCCGATTGGGCAGCAACGACCTGCGCAAGGTCGACGTGCGCTTCGTGAGCGCGACCAACCGCGACCTGCGTGAGTCGATCGCGGCCGGGCGCTTCCGTGAGGACCTCTTCTTCCGCCTCAAGGGCGTCGAGATCCGCCTCCCGAGCCTGCGCGAGCGCCGCGAGGACATCCCGCTGCTGGTCAACCACGGCATCGGCAAGTACACCAAGGAACTCGGGCGTGCCCCGATGCCGGTCTCGCAGGCCGCCATGATGCGCCTGGCCGCGTACGACTGGCCCGGCAACGTGCGCGAACTCATGATGGTCGTGCACCGCATGGTGGTCACGGCCATGGGCGACGTGATCGACGTGGCCGACGTTCCCGAGGAGATCCGCTCCGCCGATCGTGACGAGGGCGGTGCGGCCGGGCCGGATGGATCGCTCGCGGGGATCGACATGGCCCAGCTCGAGAAGGAGGCCATCCGCCAGACGCTGGCAAGGACCCAGGGCAATCGCGAGCAGGCGGCCCAGCTGCTGGGCATCGGTGAGCGCACGCTCTACCGGAAGATCAAGGACTACGGTCTGCGCTGACCGCACCCATGCGCACCGACTCCAGCATCCTGGTCCGGCACGTGATCGCGGAGATCGCGAAGGTGCTCGTGCTCACCGCGACCGTCATGGTGATCGTGGTGGCCTTCGGTGCCGTGATCAGGCCGTTGGCGCAGAACCTGCTGGGCCCGTTCGGGGTGGCCAAGTACGTGGCGCTCGCCACCGTGCCCATGCTCCAGTTCGCGCTGCCCTTTGCGGGAGGATTCGCCGCCACGCTCGTCACGCACCGCATGGTCTCGGACAACGAGTTCCTGGCCATGAGCGTGTCGGGCCTGAGCTATCGCAGCATCTTCAGGCCGCACCTGGTCCTGGGCGTGGTGCTCGCGGTGATCATGGCGATCCTGGTGAACGGCGTCATCCCGCCGTTCTGGGCTGCCATGAAGTCGGTCATCACGCAGGACGCCGCTGCGGTCTTCGTGGCCACCGTCCGCGACGGCAAGGCGTTCAACGCCGGACGCATGATGGTCTACGCCGATGAGGCCGAATTGCTCGATGCGCCCGATGGCGTCGCCGACCGCATCGGGATGCGCGGCGTGGTCGCGGTGGAGTTCGGTGCCGGCGGCGTGCCCGAGACGGAATTCGTGGCGGAGTCCGCGGTCGTCGATCTCTACCGGGTCGAAGGCCGCGCCGGCCAGTCACGACTGCTCATGAAGGCCTCGATGCGCCAGGTGAGCGTGGTCCGCCTGATCGACGGAACGGTCGCGTTCGTGCCCGAGGCGAACCCCGACGCGGTCGAGGTGCAGAGCGCGTCGGAGCGAAGCCCGAACATGGCCAACCTCGTGGACCTGGTGTCCATGATGCGCAATCCCGACGTCAGCGGCGACAGCGCGCAGCGCCGCGCCGAGATCGCCCGCATGGTGCGAAGCGCCCGTGCGCTGGCCCTCGCCGACGCCCAGTTGCGCCGCGGGATCGCCGTGCCGTTCGTGGATGACCGATCCGGCCGGCGGTACGAACTGCGAGCTGCAGGGATCCAGGGCGGCCAGGCGGTCGGTGCCCCCGGCGGTTCGGTGATCATCGAGGAGAGCCAGGATGGCCGGCTGCTGCGGCGCGGCCGGGGTGCGTCGGCGCGCGTTGACCTTGCGCCGCTCGACCGTGGCGATGATCCGTCCTCCGCGGTGCGTTTGACCGTGACGCTGATCAAACCGTCGGTCGAGGGGCTCTCGTCGAGCTGGCCCGAGACGCTCGATGGCGTCCGCCCCGACATGACGCTCCCGATCGCCGCCATGACCGCCGATGCGCTCGAGGAGGAGGCCGAGGCCGCCGCGCAGAACACCGCGTTGCTGGGCCCCATCGCCACGTCGATCGGTCGGGAGGCCGGTGCCTGGGCGAAGCTCCGTCGCGAAGTCGTCTGGGAGGCCGTGGCACACGCCTGGATGCGGCTGGCGCAGTCGGTCTGCGCGCCGCTGCTCCTGCTCATGGGGGCCGTCCTCGCCGTGCAGATGCGGCGTTCCAGTCCACTCTTGGTCTACTCGATCGCCTTCGTGCCGGCGATCATCGACATCCTGCTCATCAACTCGGGGCACCACTCGATGCGCGACGGGGAGCTCGTCTGGGGCTTCATCGTGATGTGGTCGGGCAACGCCGCGGTCGCCGGGATGGTGTGGTGGGCGTGGCGCAAGGTGGCGGTGCACTGAGGCAGCCATGCGGATCCTCGACCGGACCATCCTCCTGCGGTTCCTCGGCAACTTCGCCGTGATCTTCCTGCTGCTCTTCGTGTTCGCGGTGTCCGTCGACACGATCGTGCAGGCCCAGAAGTTCGTCGAGGCGGCGCGAGCGGCGAGCCCGGATGGCACGGCGAGCCTGCTCGGCATCATCCGCGCCGTGGCTGACTTCCACGGGCCGCGCATCTTCCAGATGTACCAGTACCTCGCGGGCCTGGTGGCCGTCGGCGCCATGGGATTCACGCTGGCGCAGCTGCACCGCAACCGGGAGCTCGTCGCCATGATGGCGGCCGGCATCAGCCTGCCGCGCGTGGCGCTGCCGATCATCCTCGGAGGCGCACTGCTCGGCTCGATCCAGGCGTTCGACAATGAGGTGATCGTTCCGCGGCTGGCTGCGCGGCTCCTGCGTGAACACACCGAGCTGGCGAAGAAGGGGCCCAAGCAGCAGCCGGTCCAGCTGGTCGCCGATGATCGTGGCGCGCTGCTGCACGCCGAGGCGTTCGATCGCGCCTCGTCGACGATGCGTGGTTTCGTCGCGCTCGAACGCGGGCCCAACGGCACCCTGGCGTCGCGTGTCCAGGCAGCCTCGGCGACGTGGGACGAGGCACGACAGGCCTGGATCCTCAAGGATGGTCGCCGTGTGAAGACCGCCGACGCGCGGGACGAGCGAGCCCAGCAGATCACCAGCAGCACGCCGGTGGCGGAGTTCCCGTCATCGCTCTCGCCCGGGGCGCTCGTGATGCGGCAGAACCGCCTCTTCGCGCACATGCTGTCGTCGCGGCAGATCCTCTCCATGGTCGACGATGGAAGCCTCCCGGCTGCCGAGGCCCGGCGGTTCGTGATCGGTCGCTGGGGTGCGATCCTGGCCAATGTCCTGGTGCTGGTGGCGAGCCTGCCGTACTTCCTGCTGCGTGAGCCTGCCAACCTCCTCCTCCAATCGGTCAGGTGCGCAGCCTTCGCCGTGCCGATGTCGCTCGGTGCCATGGTGGCGATGAGCGTGCCGCTCTCCGGGCTCGGCCCCACGGCCGGCGTGCTCATCCCGATCGCGATCCTGATTCCGCTTGCCGTGTGGCGCCTGAGCGGCGTGCGGACCTGAG
>Ga0164293_10006440_pt1 | contig 9989 bp, 9 predicted proteins | sample GEODES118metaG_FD_111487 | JGI IMG/M metagenome (GOLD analysis project Ga0164293, IMG submission 111487) | Eutrophic lake water microbial communities from Lake Mendota, Wisconsin, USA - GEODES118 metaG | ecosystem: Environmental > Aquatic > Freshwater > Lake | place: USA: Lake Mendota, Wisconsin...
AGAGTTTGAAATATTTGAAGATTCTCAAAAATACTTTATCAGTTAAGCTCCCTCTCCTCCGGAGAGGGCGGGGGGTGAGGTTTGAACTTCCCCTATTTCTTCAATACCCGTCTAATATCACCCTCAATCTCCCTAGGGGCGGTGGTAGGGGCGTATCTTTTAAATGGTTTGCCTTGAGGCGTTATAAGAAATTTTGTGAAATTCCATTTAATGGATTTACCTAAAATTCCGCCACCAAGTTCGTTTTTGAGGTATTTAAAAACAGGATGGGTATTGCTTCCGTTTACGTCCACCTTTTCGGTCAACTGAAACGTAACGCCATGATTAATTCTACAAGCCTCTTCCACTGTCTTGTTGGTTTCGGGTTCTTGATTTAAGAATTGATTACAAGGAAAACCCAACACCACAAGGCCTTCTTTTCCATATTTTTCGTGCAGTTTTTCGAGACCATCAAATTGCGGAGCTAAGCCGCATTTTGTAGCTGTATTTACTATCAAAACAGCTTTATTTTTAAAATCAGCCATCTCTATTATCTTGCCCGAAGGTGTTTTCGCACTTAAATCGTAAAAATTCATGTTTTGTTTCTTTGAATAGGAATGTTGATGATCTCCATTGTCAAACCTCCTTGTTATTCTTATTGTTCAAAGTGATTAACCCCATTAAGAAAATAAGACTTATGTATTTCCAAAATTAAAGCTTTTGATTTTTGTCAAAATTTCATTTTTCGAATTCTTAGGGGTTTTCAAATGTTTATAATTTACCGCTTAAGCTGAAAGACGCTAAGAAATAATCATTTCTCAGTGTGACTAAAGTCATAGTCATGATTGTTTCATTTTGAAATTTATATCAAAAGCATATCGGTTTACGGTCGATTGGACTTTGAATTGGTGATTACAGAAAGATTTTCAATTTTTTACTTCTGTAATACTCCGAGAAACTGACAAAATTTCACCATTATATGTACCTTTTGTGGTAGTCTTTGGGCGTCATTAAGTATAGTTTTGTCGAGAATATGTTGCTGAAATCTATTTTTGAGCTAATATTCGTTTTTCAAACAAAACATCACCCTTCCTTTTCAGTTTTATAAGGTATGCATAAATTAAAATCTAGGCGATTGGCCTATTCATTATTCGTTTTCCTTCTTACAGTTTGTACATTTTTGGGCTTTAAAAAAATTGAAATTTTCGAGCCGAATATTTCTTTGGACGACTACACCATTGAGGAAGGCTTTGACCTAAAAATAATTGCGTCAGAAAAACACATAAAGGCTCCGGTAGCATTAGATTTTGACAATAAAGGAAGAATGTGGGTAACGCAACTGATAGGCTATATGCCCAATCTGGAAGGAATAGGAGAGGAGGAACCCGTTGGTAAAATCTCTATTTTGGAAGATTTAGATAAAGACGGTGTGGTGGATAATTCAAAAGTTTTCCTCGACAAATTGGTTCTTCCCCGTGCCATGGCTTTGGTTTATGGTGGTTTGTTGTATGTTGATGGCCCCAAGCTTTGGTTTGTTGAAATAAAAAACGACAAACCGGGCAAAAAGATGCTCGTTGACCCTATTTATGCCGAAGGCGGAAACGTGGAGCACGCATCTAATGGTCTCATGATGAACATCGACAACTGGATTTACAATGCCGACTATAATTTCAGATATCGCCTGCAGAACGGCAAATGGCTCAAAGAACCTACCTCGCGTCGTGGGCAATGGGGAATCACCAAGGATAACTTCGGAAGGCTGTATTATAACAACAACAGCACGCAGCTTCAAAGCGACTTTGTGTTGCCTAACAGAATCATAAAAAATATATACTTTAGACCAAAGTCGGCTGAAAATCAAAGGATTACTGACAACAGAGTTTACCCTATTCACGCAACTGCCGTAAATAGAGGTTATACGAAAGGTACTTTAGACGAGAATGGATTTCTGAAAGAAGTTACGGCTTCTTGTGGGCCTTTGGTAAACCGTGGCTCGGCTTTTCCGTTGTCGTATATTCAAAATGCTTTTGTATGTGTACCCGAGGCCAATCTTATTACGAGGAGTGTTCTTGACATAAAAAACACTAAAATATCTGCTAAGAAAGCCATTGCTGGGAAAGAATTCATAGCATCGAAAGACGAAGGTTTTAGGCCAGTTAACCTCTATAATGGGCCAGATGGAGCCATGTATATTGTAGATATGCACCGGGGAATCATACAACACAAAGCATATATTACACAATATTTGACCGAACTCTTGGCCAAAAAGAAGTTGGATACACTCCAAAATGCCGGCCGCATATTAAAGGTGACCCATAAAACAACCAAACGCTTAGAAATGCCTGATTTTGTCAAGGCTAACAGTAAGGATTTGGTAAATTTATTGAGCCATCCCAACGGGTGGGTCAGAGACCGTGCACAACACCTATTGATTCTCAAGAAAGATTTGACAGTCGTAAAAGAGCTGAGAAATCTTACAAAAATAAACAACGAATTTGCAACTGAAATACATGCCCTATATGTTTTAGAGGGCCTCAATGCCTCTCTTTCAATGTTTTGGATGAAATAGCCAAGAAGTCGAAACAACCTGAAACCGTAGCACATGTTTTGGGGCTATTAGAAAAATACGCTCTTGAAGTAAATGTCATAAAATTCAAGACCTTGGTAGCATTTCTACAGACTCAAAATAACGATATCATCGACTTATATTTGGCCATGTCTTTGGGTTCTTGGGTAAATGTTTCTGAGAATAATTTTATGCCTACGCTTTCAATAATCGAAAAGAAATATAGTGCTGATAATGTTTTTCAGGAAGCTGTAACGAATAGTCTGTACGGCAAGGAGTCAATTTTTATCACTAAAATGACGCCAAATGACAATTTGAAATCAAACCTGAATCTTGCCATTGGCAACAGACAAAAGAAAGAGTTAAATCCGATTTTTGTTAAAACCAAAAATGAAGTGGATACCCGCACCAAAGGTTTGCAACTGTTTAGGTCTATTTGTGCTACTTGTCATGGTGCCGATGGCAACGGAATAGAAAACCTAGCACCGCCACTGAAAGGTTCGGAATATATCGATGGTTCTATGAATCGACTTGCGGCTATAATTCTGCATGGCATTAGTGGCCCTATGCACGTGGGCGGAAAGCGTTATGAATTAAACAACGAAATGCCAGCACTGCTCAATAACACTTCGGTTAGCGATCAAGACATAGTAAACATAATAGCTTTTACCCAAAACGCCTACGCCAAAGAACCTAAAAGAATAACTGCCGCAGAAGTAAAGAAAATGAGGGCCTTTAAACCAGAGGGGAGTGGTGTTTTAAACGAAAAACTGCTGCTTGAAACAGACTTTGACAAACAGTAGGTTCGAAAATTCCTAAATCACAAAAAAACCCTTCTAAGAATACTCAGAAGGGTTTTTGGGTGAGAAAAAAGTATTACTTTGATTTATACACCTTTCCATCTTTCATCACAAAACTCATTTTCATGAGAGCTTTTACATCTTTAATGGGATCTTCGTCTATGGCCACAATATCAGCCAATTTGCCAACTTCTATGGCACCAAGCTCATTTTCCATACCTAACACAAAAGCATTGGTGATAGTGGCAGCTTTTAAAGCTTCCATAATGGGCATACCTGCCTCTGTCATGTACATAAACTCCTTGGCGTTGTAGCCATGCGGAAACACCCCAGCGTCTGTTCCGAAGCATATTTTCACCCCGGCTTTATAAGCCCTCGCAAATGCATCTTGAATTAAAACCCCTGTTTCCAAAGCTTTTTTCACCACAAACGGGTGATAGTAGCCAGGAATCTTTGCAGAGTCAGAGGCTGTTTTACCGGCAATGATGGTAGGCACTAGATACGCACCTTTTTCTTTGAACAAAGCAATACACTCATCGTCAAGAAACGAACCGTGCTCTATGGTAGTAACACCAGCACGTAGTGCACGTTTCATGCCTTCCGCCCCGTGTGCATGAGCAGCTACGCCATATCCATAGTCATTTGCCGTGGCAATTAAAGCATTCAGTTCGTCATCCTGAAACTGAGGGCCTTTTCCATTTTTGGCAATACTTAATACGCCACCTGTGGCAGTTATTTTTATCCAGTCTGCCCCGTCTTGGTATCTCTGCCGAACAGCTCTACGGGCTTCTTCGGCTGAGTTTATTACGCCGTTTGATGCGTCGTCTGCTAGTGTGAGTTTTGTGCCTATGCCATTGCTCGGGTCGCCGTGTCCACCGGTTGTGGCTATAGTTTTGCCTGAAGTAAAAATTCTCGGACCCACCACAGCACCTCTATTTATGGCATTTCTTAGCGAAATATTCACATTGGTTCCGCCCATGTCTCTGACTGTTGTAAAACCTGCCATTAGCGTAATATTGGCATATTTTTGTGATTCAAAAGCCACATCAGCCTCACTGTATTGAATTCTTTTCTGAAACTGATCTTTTGCAGTTTGACTTTCTATGTGTACGTGCATGTCTATAAGCCCGGGCATGACAAACTTTTTGCTTAGGTCTATTACATTATCTGTTTTTTCACCTTTCTGGAAGCCATTTCTTACTTCCACTATTTTGTTTCCTTCTACCACAATGGTCATGTCTTTCAGCACCTTTTGGTTTCGGGTGTCAATCAAATTTCCACATTGGATATAGGTTTTTTGGGCAATGGCCGAAAACGAAGCGAGAACGGCGAAGAGGATAGTTTTTTTCATTGTTAGTTTTTAAGTTTAAGTTTAAATATTGTTTCTAAATTTATTTTTTTTCGTTTTTAATCATTTCTAATTCCGAAATATCAATTTGGTCTTGTGGTAGAAAGCTTGCTTTTTTTGCTTGAACTAAGTGGGGTGCATTCAAGTAACAAATTAGCACATTAACCAATCGCTTCTCTTATCCTTACCAAGTCCATCAAAAGCTTTTCCAAATTATCCAAATGAAGCATATTTGCTCCATCAGATTTCGCATTCGCAGGGTCAGGATGTGTTTCTATAAAAAGGCCATCAGCACCAACCGCTATTGCTGCTTTGGCTATAGTACTAATCATTTTTGGATTTCCGCCCGTTACGCCTGAAGTCTGATTTGGCTTTTGAAGAGAATGAGTACAGTCCATCACCACTGGAGCTCCAAATTCTTTCATATCTACTAAGTTTCTGTAATCCACCACCAAGTCAGAATATCCAAAGCTATTTCCTCTATCGGTCAACATGCCTTGCACGTCAGGATTGACAGATTTTATTTTTTCTATCGCAAATCCCATCGATGCACCTGAAAGAAATTGTCCTTTTTTGATATTTACGGCTTTTCCCGTTTTGGCGGCGGCTTCCAAAAGCTCTGTTTGGCGGCACAAAAACGCTGGTATTTGTAAAACATCCACATAAGCCGCTGCCATTTCTGCCTCTTTGGTTTCGTGGATGTCTGTAACCGTAGGTATTCCAAAAGTTTTGCCAACTTCCTCTAATATTTTCAATGCCTTTTCGTCACCTATTCCAGTAAAACTGTCAGCTTTTGTGCGGTTGGCTTTTCTGTAACTTCCTTTGAAAATATATGGAATTTCAAGCCTAGTGCAGATTGTGTTTATATTTTCCGCTATTCTCAGAGCCAAATCACGCTCTTCAATGGCACAAGGGCCCGCCATCAAGAAAAAGTTATTTCTGTCGTATTTGGCTATTTTAATGAGTTTTAGTGTCATTATTATTTTTGTTTTAAAAATTTCTGTAAATATCCGAACAATCTTTCATTCAAAAAAAATAGATTCATTTTGCTGGTTTCATTTAAAATCTATTTCTTTGCAGTGTTTTTCACCAAAATACATTTTTAAAATGTCTGATATAGCATCTAAAGTAAAGAAAATTATTGTTGAGAAGCTTGGCGTTGACGAGACAGAAGTTACAGCTGAGGCCTCATTTACAAACGACTTGGGAGCGGATTCGCTTGACACAGTTGAGTTAATAATGGAATTTGAGAAGGAATTCAATGTTTCTATTCCTGATGACCAAGCAGAAAACATCCAAACTGTAGGTCAGGCAATAACTTATTTAGAAGAAAACGCTAAATAATTATTTTCTCATTAAATTAAGTTCAATATTCAATTGATAAATGTTAATTTGCATTGTCAATAGGGTATTGAACTTTTAATTTTCTAATAATATGACATTAAAAAGAGTTGTCGTTACTGGACTCGGAGCACTTACTCCCATCGGTAACACCGTCGAAGAATTTTGGAATGGCCTTTCAAACGGCGTCAGTGGTTGTGACTTTATCACACGTTTCGATGCCACCAATTTCAAAACTAGGTTTGCATGCGAAGTGAAAAATTTCGAAGTAACAGACTTTATTCCAAGACAAGATGCTCGGAAAATGGACTTATTCACCCAGTTTGGTGTTGTAATTGCCGACCAAGCTATTGCTGATTCTGGACTTACTGATGAGAATGTCAATAAAGAAAAAGTTGGAGTAATTTGGGGTTCAGGTATAGGTGGTCTCAAAACCTTTGAAGACGAAGTGATAGGTTTCGCTCAAGGAAACGGCACTCCGCGATTCAATCCATTCTTTATACCCAAAATGATAGCCGACGGTGTTTCAGGTCAAATTTCCATAAAGCATGGATACAGAGGGCCGAATTACGTAACTGTTTCGGCTTGCTCATCTGCCAACAATGCCATCATTGATGCCTTTAACTATATTAGATTAGGTCGTATAGTAGCTTGTATATCAGGTGGTTCGGAGGCGACCGTTGCTCAGTCTGGTGTCGGCGGATTCAATGCCTTGAAAGCCCTTTCAGAAAGAAACGACGATCCTAAAACGGCCTCTCGTCCTTATGACAGAGACAGAGACGGCTTCGTATTGGGCGAAGGTGGCGGAGCGATCGTTCTGGAAGAATACGAACACGCCAAGGCCCGTGGAGCAAAAATCTACTGTGAACTTATTGGCGGAGGTTTTTCATCGGACGCTTATCATATCACAGCACCACATCCTGAAGGCTACGGAGCTTATCTTTCAATGAAGGATGCACTTGAGGATGCACAAATAGCCCCAGAGGAGGTTGACTACATAAATACTCACGGTACTTCTACACCGCTCGGCGATCCACAAGAAATTAAAGCCATTGAGCAATTGTTCGGAGATCATGCCTATAAAGTATCTATTAGCTCTACCAAATCAATGACCGGTCACCTTTTGGGTGGGGCAGGTGCTATTGAGTCGGTTGCGGGTATTCTAGCTCTTGAGCATCAAATGGTTCCTCCAACCATCAACTTAAACAATATTGACGAAGTTATAGACCCAAGAATAGACCTAACTCCTAATGTTGCTAAAGCTAAAAAACTTAATGTGGTTTTGAGTAATTGTTTCGGATTTGGTGGACACAACGCAACACTTATATTCCGAAAAATTTAGTAAAACCTCAGCCATCATGTCAAAACATTTCTAATGGAGTTCGGAAAATCAATCCTAGGTTTTTTAACAAAAGACCCTAAGCAGAAGGAGTTCATAAATTCTATTGAGCAAATTATTGGGGCCAAGCCTAAAAATAAATTACTTTATCAGTTGGCATTTAGGCATACCTCAGCCTCTAAATACAACGGGATCAATAGTTTTAAAGAATCAAATGAACGTTTAGAGTTTTTGGGAGATTCTGTTTTAGGAATGGTGGTAGCCGAATTTCTGTTTAAAAAATACCCTTTTAAAGACGAGGGCTTCCTCACTGAAATTCGGTCTAGAATAGTAAACCGGGAATCCCTCAATGTTTTGGCCAGACGAATTGGTTTAGACAAACTTATAGAATTCGACGGACACCGTAATTTTCATCGGACTTCTATGTTCGGCGATGCTATGGAAGCACTTATCGGAGCCATCTATTTGGACAAAGGGTTTGCTTTCACCAAAAAATTTATCATTTCTAAACTCCTTTCGAATCATTTTGATCTTGACGAAGTTATCTCAAATAATACCAATTACAAATCTACTATTCTCAGTTGGGCTCAGGCAGACGGCCGCAAAGTTGAGTTCCTTATAGTCGAAGAAAAAGGGAAAAACCACAGCAAAGAATTCATAGCTCAAGTTTTGATAGACGCTCAAGTGATTAGTTCGGGCAGCGGCTGGAACAAAAAGAAAGCGGAACAAGATGCCTCACGCAGAGCCTGCGAAATATTGAGTATCTAAAGAAGAGCGGCTTTTCAAAATCGCTCAGCATACTTGCACTTAGAACTCTTCTTCTCCCAAAGTACCCATTTCCAAAGTCTTGCAGGCCAAACTATTTTTAGAATTCCACTCCTCCTAAAGATTTATTTCAGCATCAATATCTTTATTGTCCGCATCTTATAAATATTCTTCAAATCAATCTTTAGGAGAAATTAAAAGCGAGAGCTATTTTTGTTATTATTTCAAAAAAGCTAAAATTGGGTTGTGGCAACACAGCCGATTCAAATATGACTGACTCAAAAATCTCTCGTCGCCAATTCACCATAGCCTCATCGGCTTTTCTTTTATCTCCATCTTCAGTATTTTCTAAAAATCAAGATTTTCCTACTGTAAGGATTGATAAAGCACAAAGAAAATTCAGCGATGCTTTGGTAGAAAAAACGATTGAAAGAATCAAAGCAAAATGTGCAGATAAAGAAATAGCATGGCTTTTTGAAAACTGTTTTCCAAATACCCTCGACACCACCGTATCTCATTCTTTAAAAGAGGGTGTTTTCGACACATTCGTCATCACGGGCGATATCCACGCCATGTGGCTGCGTGATAGCACCGCTCAGGTTTGGCCATATCTCGAAATCTCGAAAGACTCCAAACCGCTGCAAGATTTAATTCTTGGCGTTATAAATCGCCAAGCAGCATGCATCATCATAGATCCATACGCCAACGCTTTCAACGAAAAACCCGAAAAAAGTGAGTGGTATTCCGACCACACCGCCATGAAACCTGAGCTACATGAACGCAAATGGGAAATCGATTCATTATGCTATCACATCCGTTTGTCTTATAACTTCTGGAAAAAAATCGACAGAAAAGAACAATTTACTTCTGAATGGTTGAAATCAGCCAAACTCATTGTTGATACATTTATAGAACAACAACGACTTACCTCAAAAGGCCCGTACAGGTTTGGAAGAACTACATCTTGGTCAACCGACACCGTGCCAGGCAATGGATATGGCAACAATACCAAACCAAACGGCATGATCCACAGTATCTTCAGGCCCTCTGACGACGCCACCCAATACCCATTTCTTATTCCGTCCAATCTTTTTGCAGTAAAAAGCTTGGAACAAATAGCAGAAATATCCCAAGTCATCTATCAAGACAATGCATTTGCACAAAAATGCAACAATTTAGCCAAGCAAGTTCAAAAGGCGATACAGCAGTTCGGGATCGTTAAACACCCCGACTTTGGTTCTATTTATGCCATGGAGGTGGATGGATTTGGCAATGCCCTATTTCAAGACGACGCCAACGTGCCCAATCTCCTAAGTTTGCCTTATTTAGGTCTTCTGAAAACCACAGACCCAATCTATATTAACACCAGGCGATTTGTGTTGTCCTCTAAAAATCCTTACTATTTCAAAGGAAAAGCAGCCGAAGGGATAGGAAGCCCGCACACGCTCGTCAACCAAATCTGGCCAATGAGTCTTATCATGCGAGCTATGACTTCACAATCCGACTCGGAAATCCTACAGCAATTAAAGTTCCTAAAAAACACTCATGCCAACACAGGCTTTATGCACGAATCCTTCGACAAAGACGACTCCGCCAAGTTTACCAGAAAATGGTTTGCATGGGCCAACACGCTCTTTGGCGAGCTCATCCTCAAAGTGGAAAAAGAAAGACCTCATTTGTTAAAGCAAGTTTTGTAAACTCTTCCTATATAGAAGTACAATATTTCTGGGCGTGCCCCTCCGCCCCCGAAACAACAGAGCAAGAACAAGCATTAGTGGAGGGGGCTTCGGGTCGGGCTATCCGTTCCCGCTTTTTTGTTTGGCCTGCTGGCCAAACAAAAAGAGCTCCACT